>JAABUW010010489.1_pt1 | contig 10294 bp, 12 predicted proteins | sample 5560081 | NCBI WGS metagenome assembly JAABUW01 (sample SAMN10711882, study PRJNA513363) | rock metagenome | isolation source: Antarctica rocks | place: Antarctica: Victoria Land, Knobhead sud | reverse complement strand
ACACCGACGCCGCCGCCGTGTAATTCTGCACACTGTTCAACATCTCAATCGGGCTTAATTTCTGGTTATCCTTTGCGCCCTGATACCTGAGCGCGAATATCCTCTGCGTAATAGGCGATCGAAAAATAGCCTCGCCTGAAGCGGTCTCACAGACGGTCGTGTTTGTGCTAAACGCCACCGGCGTCCCAGCCCCACAGCTCGCTGCGAAATCCGCATGACTCGCGACATTGAGAGGGACGCCGAACCAGTCGTTCTGGCTAAGCAGCTCGCTGACGATGTGGGTTGACAGTGCGAGGGTGAGGTGCGGCTGCGAGTCCCGGAAGCCGATGCCATTGTCGGAGGAGGAGAAGGAGCCGTTGGTGGCGAAGGAGGTGAAGGTGGGGAGGTCGGTCATGAGGAGGGAGAGGGCGGTGGTGAGGCGGTCTTTGAATGGGGCAAAGTCTTGTGAGGAGAGGAATGCCACCGAGACATTCGTCTTGGAGGGGGTGGAGAGGAAGAACAAAGCGCGGGCGACGGCGGGAGAGGAGGTGATGCCGGTGACGAGGGAGTGGGACGCCAGGAGGGTTGGGTTGGTGAGAGTTGATGGGGGAAGAATGGAAGGGGACTGGTGATGGGGCGGTGACTTAGTTTGGATTTAGGGGAATGCGGGAGTGGGGGTTTCAGAAAGGGCAGAGGGGAGCCGGATAGGAGAAGGGGGATAACGTACACCAAGAAAGGGCAGACCAAGATCCAACGCGTCGACCATGTTGGCGAGGCTCAGTATCGTGCGGTCTGAAGGATCGATCTTGGGAAGGAGATCCGACCGGAGGATGAAGTTGACCATAAGATCTCCTAATGAATCGAACAGAGCTAAAGACGGTCAAAACACAGTAAGCGACTGGCTCTGGTCGTTGGATGGAAGAAGCATCTTGATGTGTTGTCGATTTGCAGGATGAACTTACTCTTTTCGTGAACAAAAAAGAAATCATTGATGTTTTGGATCGTCCTGAGCACGTAACCGACTTGATCAATAATGTTAGGAGCGAGGGAAGTCCTAAGGCCCAGAGATTTTTCATAACAGATGGCCATGTCGTGCAGAGAACCAATCTGGCATGATTCCGGCGTGCCTGTTGCGAGACGCTGGAAGCAGCTGGCCCACGCTTCACCCCTACGACAGCAGTCGGCGTCGTTGGAGCTATCGTTGGAACATGTCGGAGTCGTCTTGTTCCAGCCAGTCAGATAGCTTGTCAAGTCGAGCTGATTCCAGCAGGCAGCATTGGGGTTCTTTTGCAATGCTGCGTAGGTGCAGTTGACGGGTGGTTGCAAGGGAGCGGTGCGCCGCGTGTCGCGTAGGTTCGGGGCCGGTGTCGCTACAGACGAAGAAATGAGAACGGTGGGGAGGATTAGCTGGAAGAGGAGCTTCATCTTGGGAGACCACCTCTATTAAAGGGTTTTGAGCAAGCTGACTACAGAGAAGTAGACTTGTCGACCAAGACGATGCTGTTGACGTATCTGAAATCAAGCCGACAGAACACTCTTTATATACCCAGAACATGCGGATCGAGATATCGTAGGGAAGCTCAAAAGCCAAAAGCTAACGCCGGATCATCGAACCCAGGAGTTCGGCCAGAACTCTCCACTACGAGCGGAAACCCATCGGGTGTGCGTCTGCGAATCCTTGCAAGAAGCGACAGCGATTATTACTAATTCTTGATCCTCCTACATGCGCGTTGTCGTGCGTTTCGCGCGGATCATAGAGCTAGCGCTTGTCAAGACAAACGACTGAGCTAGCAATCTTGGCTTCTCACCGGAAATCGATCCTGCAGACTTTTTGATAGCTCATGATGGTGGCTCAGAGTGGCTCAGAGTGTCACACGACAACGATGACGGCTCGCCAGTAACAAGCCGTGTGTCGCTGCATCTGTCATAGGCTAGGCTTTCGCTGCAGAATCCTTCAGAGTAAGAAACCATGGATTTTATGCGTTGAATGTTCCTACCATTGCAAATGCGAAGTAAGGATCCAGCGTGTATTAGGAGCGGTAAGGAAAAAACTCTATGACTGGGTGAAAGCTATAGAGCTGCGCAAACACTGTTTCGAACAACCAAACCGAGGCTGTGGAGAAGTGGAGAATGCTTAGCAGACCGACGGCTTGAGGAAAACTAAATTCTATGGGACGATGTAAGCTGGAAATGGGCATTGATGTATCCAGATGGCCTTCAGCATTCGCCCTCGAAGAACTCCGCCGTGTCGGCGATGTCCAGCGGTTCCCTGGCCCCCTCCGTCACCGGACAAGGGTGCTTTCTCTTTAGCTTTGATTATGACTTCTTGGTGCTGTAATGGCTGCTGATGTGTGATCGCTTGTTGACACTGTTTTAGCGGCGGACAGGCTTATAGCTCTTTCCATCGGATGAAAGGTTTCCATAATGGTATGCGGACTTTCGCTTCGCGAGGTGCACCTCATCGTCTGCCTATGGAGCTTTTCAGGGGTACGACAGGAAAGCAGGCGATATAGTTATCGACAAGTGGTTTCTGGCGCGAGATATTCCCACTGAGATATGGATCTCCCTCCGGACGGCGGTAAGCTGGCTCAAAAATCACCACACGGAAGTAAAACCGAGGACCAGCAACCCCAGGGATCGATCCATTTTAAAGGTTGGAGAAACTCTTCGTTTTGAACCGTAAGGGCGAAAAGGAAGCTGAGAGAGACGAGGTCGATGTCGATCGAGGATATGGATTCCGTGATCAGTATTGCAACACCAACTGCCGAGCCACTAAATCCGCATTTGGCAACCGCATCGTGCATCCAGGACCCGTATAATTCAGGCCATAAATTTCAGATACGCGTATAACATGATACCTTTATTAACAGGGCTCCCCGCGTCGTCTGCATGATACCGCATCAACAGATCTTGATTCCATAGTCTCATAAGAGATCACATCGATGAGTCTCGCTCACTTCTCTCCAGCAATCTAGGATTCGGCCTTCCCATAACCGCAAGCGTAAACACCCCCTTCGGTCCAATCGACGTAAACCCACCTTTGAATTGATGCGCGGGATTGACACAACCAGTCACTACTCTAGATGCCTCCTCAGCCAGCTTCAGCCGCGAGAACGTGTCATACGATTGGATCGAGTTTGGCTTGAGGAGAAGTGTGCAGCTGCCCCAGGTCCACGATTTGTATTTTTCGATACCAGGGCCCCAGCTTTCGGGGTCAACTGCGCGCGGCCTTTCGGCGATCACTGCGCGTACGGCGATGCCGCAGTCGTCCGGCTCAGAAATTCGAGGCGCGATCGACCGGCCTTGGTAGCAGACGAGGCGCCGGGTGGCAGTCTCGTTGGTGAGAGAGGTGGGTTCCGGGATAGAGAGAGCAGAAGATAGTCCCAGGAGTAATTGTAGGAAAAGGACGATGATAGTGTGTGTGGAGATGAGCATGACGGTCTTGAAGTTTTTGCCTAATTTGAAGTAAGCTGGTGGTGGACCGATAGGTATTAGCGACGTAGCAAATCTGTCCTGTTTGAAGCGAAATATATGATCATGAATCAGCGAGAGATTTCAAGCTTCTTAAGTGGAGAGAGTTCTCGATGCTTTGAAGCGCTATTGGCCGCATCTATCAGCTTCATCGCGGAACAGACTGATGGAGTTACCCATAATCTATAAGCGCTTCAGTCTTCGCCGACCAAAATCTAAGATCTGCGGGTATTTGATCCTGGGTCTGTTTCACTCCATTGGAGATCGGAATGGTCTACGAAGTGATTACTTCATAATGACTTTCGGCCTGCATGAACCATACTTGCATCAGCTAGTCGGCGGCACATCCTGCACGTCGTATATCTTGCTGAACGGATCGTTCGACGAGTTCTCCTCGCGGTTGTACTCCATCGAATTGATCACATGCTTAACCACATTATCGGGAAACAAATGCGCTAGCCACGCGACCATCCCATCGGTTCCCGCGCTCACACCGGAAGTGGTCCAGATATTGTGGCTGACCACCCAGCGGGCCTGCCCCACCCAGTAGGTCTTAGGACCGTAGGGTGTCACCAGCTTCCATGTCTCCTTGTTCGTCGTGGCGCGATGCCCGTCAAGGACACCAGCTGGAATCCAGATGTAGTCAGCATCAATATAACTTTGCAAGAACACGTACAAGCCGTAATCAATTAACAGCTTTTCATGAAGACCGAGGGACATTAGCCATTCCGTTCTGCGAAGGCTCAACCCAGAATCAAGACATCGAGAATCCAGCGACACTCAAATTTCATACCTTGAGCGGCCAGCGCAGAGCCAGTACAGATAGTGAAAAGATATTGCAGAGGCGGACACCCATCCCCACGATAGGCTTTCCTAATGAAGTCCACCTCGGCCGTCATGTCCGCTGGTGGAAGCGAGCCCCATCCGCCGGGAACCAGCAAGACATCAATGTTGGGGGCGTTGTCAAAGGTGTGGGTAGGTAAGTATTGCTGCTTGCTCTTGAAATTTATTCCCCTTTGGCCGGGCGAGCCAAGGTTGATCGGATCCATGGTCTTTGACAAGACACTAAGCGTCATGCGTTCTAGATCATTCATTCCGGATAAGGTGTTCAGAACTTCGAGAGGCCCGGCTATGTCGAGGACTCCGAAGCCTGGGTAGAGAAGCACGCCGTAGGAGAGGGTCGGGCGAGATTCGGCCATCGCTATCAATTGGGTCGATCGTTGTGATTGCTGATAAGATCACAGTTGCTGACCAGTTATCTCAGGTTGGAACGACGTGACAGAGGAAGTAGGCTCTCCGAGTCGTGTCCAGTATCGCTCTTTGTGATACGTGTAAGAGAACGGTAATCTATGTGGTCAAGCAGCATAGACGTGGATCGGGCAAAGTATTTGACTTATCCAGGTTGGCCTAATTATCGTTTCAAGGATACAAAGCTTTGTTGAAAAACAGTCATGAAGCTGACCTCGGAGTTGCTCCGAGGCAGTTTGGAGTAAAGAGTGCCAAGGCCATAGGGCTTAGCAACAACTCCGACAACTTGCGCTGCACGGCGGGAATAATACCATCTACTTTTAAGCTCGCGCTTACCCATCCATATGATCCATAGTGAGGCTTCTTACAATAACTATGTATGTAGGAGTCTATCCCATCTTATCCTCGAAGTCTGTTTTTCCTCAACTGAACACCGTCATAAGAGGGGAATTCATCTGCTGACGTCTGAATATCAACTTCGATCTTGAAGGCTTCCCCGGGTGGGTGCTCCATCTTGAAGGGGCGATTCGGGCAATGAGATTGGCGAAGGTAGGAAGTAAATTAGCTTTGTAACTTTGAGGTACAACATTACGCATTGCAAATGAGCATAGAATCGCTGATATGTGTTGACACAAGCTCAAAAAGGTCCATAGTAATCAGCAATGTATGTAGTCCAACCTTTCTCCGAATGTGACTTTCCGGCCATCAATGACCATTGCTTAACGCTTTCTTCGTCGAATAAGGAAGATGTTCTCGCGCACTGCTGATAATTGCCGTCTCACCCAGCAAGGCGAAAGTGTCAGTGCCAACGATAACGAAAGCTTTGTTGGCGCCCTTCGCCCAGTCTCCGTTCAGGCACATACCACTATCTGGCATCTTGTTTCTCTTCGGTATCTCTCGATACACTTCCACAGCGTCCAAGAAGCCTGGTTCCGTACCCCAGAACCTCTCAAATCCCATGCTGACCCTTAGGTCGAGAGTCCCCAACCAAACGGCATCGATCTGGTCGCCTACGGCACTCAAGATGGCATCCAAATTCCGAAGTCCTTCTTCTGACTCGATTTGGATGATGACAGCGGCCTGGTCGTTGACATTCTTCCATATAGTGCGGGTGGGGTCCATAGGAGTATCTCCTATTCCTGGCAACAAACGGGAGGGAGGGACCGAGCGAGTTCCTCCTCGAGCGGACCCAAATTTGGCGGCTGACACCACGTGCTGAGCTTGTTCTACCGTTTCAATCTGGGGTACGATTATGGATGCTCCAGCATCGAGAGCGTACCCAATCGAAGCGTGGTCATGGCCAGGGACTCTATTGAATTCGTCAATTTATAGTATAGCAGGGTGACGACGGGCGTCAGCCGTACCTGACAAACGGCATAGTCTTGCCCTCGCTCATGAACTGTATCTCATGAACGATCTGGAAAAAGTCAGTGCTGTTATGTATATATCAGGATCCTTACGGTTGTCATGGTCTCAACAGCGCATGCGGAGTGCTCCCAATCGATCCAAACAACATCGGCACCTAATTGATCAATGATCCTGGCGGTGGGAACAGTGCAGATGCCGCAATAGTATCCAATAAGAGGTGTAATCTTCCCCTCGTACGCATCTCGAAGAGCTTGTCTAGCTTTGTGTGGTTGTGTCAGAGACGGAGCTCTGTAAGCTGCCATGCCCTTCTCGGCAACTTCTTGGTACTCGGATCCCATCCTCAGAGTTGGTTTGACGTCAGAGGTCGCAAATGTTTCGAAGATTCTTGAGAGGTGACGGAAGTGGAAACGAGAAGACATTGTTTCTGTATTGCTTTAAAAGACGAAGGTTATAGGAAGTAGAAGAAGCAGGCATATTACAAAGCATCGACGACACCACCGCCAAATCGAAACGATGGATTTCTAATATGCCAGAGCTGACAGATACGGACGAAGGCGGCATCATGGGGCATTGATACGTGTAGAAGACATAAATCAGTGCAACAAGCACAGGTGAGAGGTACAGAAAATCTAAGTATGTCTACGCAGCACCCGTACTACTGCTCAATGGTACCCACTGCTGTAGATAGGTAGAGTCTGCGATCCCATTCCACCCAACGATTCGCTGAATCCCGTTGGAGATCATGATTTTGCCCGAGGCACGGCGGATTGCTTGCGTAACAAGCTCACTGATTATTGATCGTGGCAACTCGCCTGGAAAGTAGACTCTCAACGCTGACTTTATGGGGAAAGGTTGTGGAACATCCTTGGTGGAAGGAACTGACCAAATTTGCAGGGTGCCTAAGCCGTGTCTAGAAATTCCGCGGATGTGGGACACGGGAATTCTACCTGGAAGATAGCAAGCAACGACATTATGCTTCAGAGCCTGGCAGTGGCAGTCGAGTACGCATGCATCTCTGTAGTCGCTCGGCGATGAATCGCGTGCTCACGCTTGAGTCGCCGAGACAATGCATTACGACCTCACGTAAGCCGCACTCCACCACTCTGGTCGAAGTTTGCCTCAATTTCCAGATGTGGTGCAAGTGAATGGAAGTCAGCACTGCTTTTACCAAGGCTGATTGTCAGCCGCCAACCCGAAGGGGCTTGGCGCGCGATAGGCCTGAGAACTGAGGCAAGTCGAAGTCTGGCAGTACATGTATCCGTGCAGCGAAAGGATGCCCTCGCAGATCTCAACTTCCGATCAAATAACCGCGGGCACAGCGACCTCTAGGATCCCGAATTCAGTATAGTACGTGAACAAGTAATCTTTGAAATAGAGAGAGGCTGCTTACAGTTCGCATCTGCGCACACGATCTCCATGTGAGCCACGCAACAGATTCTCAATATCTGTACGCTGACTGTCATCAGCGTTATCGTTCTCATTGGAAGCCTTTGGCGCAGACCGACAAAACGCCGGTCAAGAAAATGGAGTGTAGCGGGTCTTGTTCTTACAAGTAGAGAGCGTCCACAGTCCGTGAGCGCAATCAGCCATAGCCGTCGATTCCTTTCTCGACAGATATGAAAAGGATTGGCGGAGTGAGGATGAATGGAATAAACAGTGAAACCCATAGCTGGAGAGGAAAAATCATCCGAGTATTTGCCTCGAGCAGCTCAGACATCCAACCTGAAGAAGGCATTCAAGTGTGGGTGGACCGAGTATTCCTTAAAGTTACCCCATGCCCGCACACAGGATACCGCAAGTATACTTGACTATTCCAAGCTTTGATTGGCCAATAAGGTATATGGACATAGTAGCTTCAGGCGTGGATTATCCAGAAGATTCTTGATTGCTTCGTGATCATCTGACATCGTTCATGATAGCCCACACAGCTCCTCTAAACCCCTCACTTCTTCCTCGCTCGGCTCCTTCTCCCTCCTATCAAAGGCTTCCTCCAGTCTCTCCACGCTGTTGAATATGGATACGAAGACTCGTAGCCCGCTCTTATCGAGCTGCTGATATTTGGCTTTGGTTTCTCGCGGATTTTTCAACAGACTGCGGAAGCTCCAGGATCGTTTGGGACCGTATTATCGCCTCAACCACTTCGAGCCGAGAATTCTCCTTGAGTATAAGAAACCTACAGAATGTGCGGTGAGGACTCTCATCATACCCATCCGATATACATAGCAGATGCACTCGCCGTGTCTAATAGCCTCGCTCTAAGTCAAAATGCAACAGCGGTATAGCGGATGCAATGAGGTCGTGCTGGAGACTGCGTCTGTACCGCACCTCTAATGAATATTAAAGTTGCTAATGAGAAAGATTTCAAGTCTTTGTTGAAGGCAGGCGAAGTGTACGGGAGTGGGACTGAAACAGACCGTTGGGCGCTCCGGAGACCACTCAAGCCTGTATTCGCTACATGGGATGACCCGACTTCCGAGAGAAATGGATGCTGATCATTTCCCAGGCCATTGTTGTCTGAGTTTCGCTAATGCTGCCATCACGCCATCATTCACGGGACCCTTCGGTGTGTTCGATTGGGCCGGAGCCTGCGGATTCTCCTTCACGTCAGACGCAAATTGAGGCTTCTCCACTTGCACACCATCTTCTTGTACGGCAGCAAGTAGGAGAGCTTCTTCCTCATCCTCTCCAGGTTCCCAGAGAGGCACTTGTGCTGCCGTCCTTTTCAATGACGTGGTCCTTACCTCAGGCGTTGTACTCGCTCTGATTCTTGGAGGCCCTGCGCTGGGAGACCTTCTCTCAGAGGGTTCTTCTGGAGCTCGATCATCATCTTCTTCGAATAGGCTGTCGTTCCTCTGCAAACCCAAAGAGCTCCCTTCCGTTGGTAGGCCAATTGAACGAGAGGTATCTTCCCGGTCCAGACCCCTTCGCGCCGCCTTTCGCAGCCTGAACGGCTCCCGTACACTTTGGCACCATCTCTGTACTTTCTTCTCGCCCCAGCCTGCGATTGTACCGATCTCTTCCGGCCTTGCATTCACGGCGGCTCTTATGCTTCCGAAAGCACTTACCAAACCCACTGCATCAGTCTTATTGATACTGCGTGGTATAGTGATGAACTCGGTCATCTTCTCCGCATATGAGGTAGCTTGATGTGCACGTATCGATGTCGGCGATGCATGCTCATAGGACTTGAAAAGCTCCAGGTAACGACCTGCCTCTTGCGCCGACCAGCATAGAATAAGCGTGAGGTTGTTGATCAAGCTTGTTTTTGAGAGTTCCTTGAGCGGCTCCTCGTGATTCTGAATGTCCACCATAGTGAGCAGTATGCGTAAATTATATTTTCCACCTAAAGCGCGTATCCGGGCGTAGATATATTCGGGGTGGAGGCGATGGTATTTCAGACTGAGGAAGAAGGCGCAGGTGGTGTTGCCGAGGACAAAGTCCGAGGGTATGTCCGAATATTCCCATGGTAGCGAACGGATAGAATTCAGAATCGGATTCCCTTTCTGGCGTGCAGCGACAAGGATCGAGGAGGGAGCGGCGCGGTTTGGAAGAGCTTGGGGTTTGGGTTGCTGAACCTTGGGGGTGCTGGGGGATGCACTGGATGCTGAGGGTTTGGGTGCCGAATGAGTTCTCTCGACTGCTTCGATGGCGGCTGTGAAGTCAGCATCGTCCCCAAAATCGTCATCCATAGTCCCTTGACCTCTACACAGCTCCCGGGCTGTCAGAAATTATGAACCGAGCTTCGAAGGGCTTCATGGCTTGGCAGCGGCTTCATTCCGCTTCTCGGGTAGACACGGGTCGTTCAATCAAGAGATCCTCAACGTCAAGCAAGGTAGACACAACAAGAGAATACCTCAAGCAACTAAGGTACCTATTACTGTGCTATATAACACCGAGCATCACTCTCCCCGAGTCATAACATAAGTACTGCAGCGAGCTCAAACCCTCAACATGCCTCTGCCCACCTCGATCTCCAATTCCGAAAACCCCACCAACTCCTCCACCGCCGAATCCAATCCCGACCTTAACTCCTCCCTCCGTCAAGCCTCTTCGGCTATTGCCAACGACGCTGGCAACGACGCGGGTGCGCAATCTGGTAGCTCGGCAGCGCAGCATACGAAGAGCGAGGTCGAGAAAGCTGCAGACAAGCTCTACGAAGAGAGGATCGAGGACGAGTACGCCAAGCGTGAGGGTGGGGCTTGAAGCTTTGGAAAGGCATGGCAACGAC
>JAABUW010010488.1_pt1 | contig 10299 bp, 14 predicted proteins | sample 5560081 | NCBI WGS metagenome assembly JAABUW01 (sample SAMN10711882, study PRJNA513363) | rock metagenome | isolation source: Antarctica rocks | place: Antarctica: Victoria Land, Knobhead sud | reverse complement strand
CCGCTCGAGAGGCAACACCTTCCGTATTATGGAACTACCCGCGGAGCTCCGCAACAACATCTACTCCTACGCCTCGCACGACCCCAACCCAATCCAGCTCACAGACGTGCGACTTCCTCCATTCGCACATGTTAGCAAAATCATCCGCTCCGAAGTGCTTCCAGCCTTCTTCAAAGAAAACGTTTTCAGCGCCGCTGTCACCACCAACTGGTGCGTTTCCCATAACGAATTCTTCGGACCCAAAGGACAACTCTACGCGAGGTCTGGTAGCATCGGTCTCCATCCTCTGCTCGACCTCCGACCCTACCGGCTCTCCGATGAGGCCGTTCGCTTTGGTCATGTCAAGTTCTCGGTCATATGCTACTGCTTCCACGGGAGAGCGGCTTCCATTGGCGAGGTTGACATCAAGAGTGTTGGCGAGAGGGTAGCGGAGCTCTTAGTAGACACTACCGTTCCGGAGCAGACGAAGAGTGCGTTGATAAAGATGGGGACTGCTGCTAAGAATGTGGCGAAGGCGGCTAAGGCAAGGGAGCAGTTTAACGGGTTTAGTGTAGAGGACCTGCTGGAGATTGGGGCGTGCTTCAGAGACACGCGCGAGGAGAATGTCTGGCGTAAATGTCAGGGCCGAGTGAGCCTTGGGAAAGTGCTCAGGATCGGGAAAAAGGAGAGTCGTGGTAACCTGGAAAGCAGCTGATAAGTAGGCAGGCCTACTCGCCCGTAGGTATAATGAATGCAAGTGGTGTAACAACGGCGTCTGCGGTTGTCTTCTGCAACCGTCCTCCGCGTGTCCATGCTCACGCCTTCGCACACCTCGCCCCGTTATCTCCAGTACGAGCAACAACCACCGAAGTTGCTACACGCGGAACTCGGCAACACCACGAGTACTACGAAGGCGAGACATCACCAACACGTCCGAGCAAGCCGGCACTTCATTTGCGCGTCTACGAGATCAGGCTCGTTGGGCTGATCAAGTCACTGGGCCAGCAGCATGGAGAATCTGCACTGGAAAAAGATGAGCGTATTTCCTTAATTCATCTGCACGACAGTGGAGCTTAAGCACACCCACGCGGCGATTGCTGCAAGACGTTCTAGTCGTCGTCTGCTTCTCTCACGGCACAGTCCATAGCTTTCGTGGCACCCTCAAATCGGACCTTCCACCGTAGTCCTGGGCCAGTGCTCCTGCCTCGCCTTATACCTTAGTCCTGCTTCCTTGTCATCGGTCAGTACTCTGCTGTAGCTTCTCCATGAACTGCTTTCGCGCCTCATCACTACCCACTTCTCGGCCCTTTTCGCTTCCCGCTCCTCGGCTCTCTCCCTGTCCCTCACACTCAGCTCTCTGGGATACGTCTCGAGCGTCTTTCGCTTGAGCTTCGATCACCTGTAGCCTTCTTGTATGCGGGTATGAGTCTTGAAAGCAGTAAATTCGTCTCCGGTCTGGCGGTGGTTTTCTGGTCCCCCGTCACTGCTCCTCCGCAAACGATGGTAGCGAGGAGGAAGCGAGTGGACGTATTACGCTTCCTAGTCGACCGTCACTCATCAGTCAGGGCGCAGAAGGACGACGAAATGTTCAATCGAGCAAGACCAGAGAGTGCCGCCAGCTCGTCCTTCGCTGAACATGTCGAATCCCCGACATTGGCACCAAGATCGTGCCGCTGCGGCAACATTGCCGCTTAGGTCTTTTCTGAACGTTTGGCCGTGAAACCTTTCATACTCACTAGACAAGGCCAAGGCACTCATAGTATTGAAGTTGTGCTGGAACTCAGTACCGTCCAAGGCTGGCCTGCTTAGTGCTAGGGATAGATTTGACCTTGGTCGGCGGGTTTCCTGAGGACGTAGTGTATAGTCGGAGTGACCTGTGGATGATGCGCAGCTTCCACTATACGTCGGGTTATGGTATGACTTTGCGGCTGGGACTGTTGCTTCGCAGTGACGGCTCCATACCAGTTTAGACGGTGCGCAGAAATCGGCCGAAGGTCATCCAGTAAGAGTTACCTTTGATGTAGTCTGCTGAGGCCCTGAGGTACGTCCAGATGTTGTCGTAACCGGATAAGAGTAAGACCAGACTGGCGGCGTATCCGGAACGACCCTCGTCATACTCGTCGTCGTCCTTGTCGAAGTTCATCCTTATCGCCTTCTCAGTAGTATTCTTGATCGTCTAGATCGCCTTGAGGGCTTTGGGATCCGTAAATGTATTGTATAGTACTAGGCTCCGTTCCACGAAGTCTCCTCGAGTCCCCACTTTGTTCGGGATCATCCCACATGGGAGCTACGTGGACGCACGTGCAGTTCCACCGGCAACAACAGCAATGGCCCTTGAAAAGCAAATGGCTATGGTCACGAAATAACTTACACTCTAGAAAGGCCATATCCTCGTGCGGGTAACGAGAGTCAGCGCTTCCTGACATGGAACATCGCAGATCCGTCCCGAGTCTCTAGCTCGACGGAGCTTGGCTATGTCTATCAAGAAGGCAGAACCATCAGTTCCGATTGTCGAAATCACCAGCGATTCTGACTGCCTACACGACCGCAGCAGCCCACGCAGAGCGCGTGGTTGCGTCGATGACCACAACAACAACAGCAGGGCAACATGTCGGCCAGATGTCGCTTTCCCGACGAGCAGCCGCTACAGGATCAACAAATTGCAATGCAGCGTCATTGTCCAAGATACTACTGCGGAAGCATGAATGCTATGCTTCGGCAATGAAGGACGAGCACCCTTCCCTGGACGTTGAACTCGCAGCTTCTTTGTCGTCTGCAGGCGACCGTGGCTCCGAATCTCAACGAGGCGTTGGCCCTGGCGCAGCTTCAAACCACGACTCCACATTATCGCATCGAGCAGCTCACTACCACCATTCGCTGCGATCATGGCGCCGAGCTTGATCTGGGCCGCTCGAGAGCTTTGTTTCATCCAGTTGGTGGCCGTTGCTATCCGAAACTAGTCATGCCATCCATACCGCGACTTTCCGATGCATCATCTGCATTGCATATCGATGCTACGCCTGGCCTGCTGTACACTGCTCACCGCCTGGACGATGAGAGATGGCCGACTTGCGACTGTGGATCGACATCGGAACATCGACGCGGGTCAAAGCAGATGCACCTTCTATTCCCGCTGAGACCCGGGTCCCGACCCTGGCTCCTCCTTTGCCATCGTTAAACCATATACGCGGTCCAGGTTCCTTATGAGGGTCTACGACAACTACGTAGCAAGTATCGCTCACAGTCTGGCACCAAGCTGAATGTGCTTCGCGACATACTACACGGTTCATATTCGATCTAAATTCGGAGCTCGGCCACCAGAGACATTCAGGAGCCACTCAAAAGCCAAAAAGCATTGCAAGCCGGCGCCTCGGATCAGCGTCTGTCTCCCAACCTGCGCCTGCACATGCGTGTCTCGGGTTTCTGTTTGGAGCTTTGCTTCTTCGTAGAATGGTGCTGCGCCAAGTCAGCAGGCCCATATCCGTCGCGCTCCACCATCACGGCGCACGTGCGGCAGTCGTATGTCTTGCCTTCTGCGAACACACGACGATTTGCTGCCATGTTGGTTCCGGCCGCGGATAGCGGAGATGGAGTTCGCGCTAGTCATCGCCGCAGCCACTCTGCCGGTACCGAGGAGGTCACCTTTGGAAAGCAAACGCAAAAGATGGTCGCATGCTTGAAACAGCCTCAGTAATGATGCAAGCAGCGCAAGATCTGAAGTTGCTCAATCCCGGTTTCTTCTATGCGTAGCAGGCCCCAACCCGACGGCGACATGAGCAACCTAAGCTTGCAGCCGAAATCAGCCCACACTCGGATCGTACGGCAATCAATCGACGAACTCTGACATCCAGCCAAGGTACGTCGAACATACTAGCCAGCTTGCCACTTCGGAGCGGCCACACAAGCGTCGGAGAGAGAACAGTCCGGCCAGACCGCCACCCAGCAACCCCGAGACGGCTGGCTCAACGATTGACCTATACGCCAGTGGATACTCCACCGTACCCTTCGCAATTCGAAACGAACGCTGTAATGCTGGCCGTCTCGAGTACGGCACCTATTGCACTGTGTGGTTTCCTCATGATCTGCTGTGCGTATTGTCACTGTGCTTCTTCTTGCACGACTAACGAGTCACAGGCGTTGGGGTGATCCAGAGGTCTTGCAAGAATAGCTCGACTGCAAGCAAAACCACCAGCTTTCCGGCACACACATGCGGCGACGGGCATGGTCCGTGTGAGGGAGGGTTGTCATTAACAGGCAGCCTATTGCAGGAGGATATAGTGAAGGAAGCAGTGCGGAGGCAGATGTTGGGGTGCTATCGCGAGGGTTGTAGCATTTACTGAACACCGCGGCCGATGTTCGACGATCTGCTCAAGAAGATCGGGTTCATGATTGCTTGTATACAGATACTAAATGTGTAGGAGCTTGTCATTGCCTTGAACATCGGCAACCTCGCTCGTTTCGTCCTCACCTTCTTTGGCGTGCCTGCGAGCACCTTTCCTCCACTCTCCTTCATCTCGTTTATGGACAGCACCTCCACGCTCCCACCTCCTTCATTTCGTCCTCACCTTCTTCGGCGTGCCTGCGAGCTCCATTCCTCCACTCTCCTTCATCTCGTTCATGGACACCTCGACCTCCCAGGTCTGCTTCGGCTTGACCTCGTACTGACTGGGCCTCGGAGGGGGCTCGTAGTCACAAGAAATTGTTACTCGAGGTATCCTTCCTAAAGGGGATGAGGCCGCCGCCGCCAAGTCCAAGTCTTCCGTCCACCTATCACACTGCCTTCCCACGCTGCCTAGCGTTCAATTGACGTTGCGAAAAACGAGTAAGATGACGTTCAGGCACCCATCACCTTGTTCACACTGCCGGTACGGTACAGTCTCTCCAAAGCATCACCGCTCCCTTGCTGATACACAGTAGCTTGCTTCAGCGCTTCCAAGCATGCGATCCGTCAGACCCCCTTTGCTGGAATAACCATTACGGTCGTCTGGGAAACAGCCCGGCGGATTCGTTTCCTACACCCGAAGAGGAGGTAGCATACGCCCAGCAAGCTGCCGAGATGGCGCAAGGAGGCTACGGAGCGAAAACCAGCCCGAATATCACGAGGACCAACCGGGAAAGCGCGGGGCGCGAAGATGCAGGACAATATGGAAACGCAAGCGGACCCTCCGTTCAGCCTCCGCGATGTTTGAAGCCTCCGCAGACCAGCGAGACCAGCCCACGAAGCCATGCATGAATTCTGAGCTACAGTACAAAACACAACAAGGCAACGCCTTGGCAATCATCCTCCGCCTTCGATCCTCGCCCTTTCGCAGAACGGCCGAGACTCACGCACGCTGCGAGGACTGCTTCCAAAGCACCACAACCCAGAGCCCCATGCACACCACGCCACAGATAGCGACCATACAGAGCAGCTCCAGAATCTCCACCATGATCCCAAGAATAGCAGGTTCCTTCGGCTCACTCTGCGATGTTGGTATCATGTCTGTGGCAATGTCGAGAAAGTCAAACGCGACCTTCAGCTCTCGCATGGTCGCGGACAACTCCTTTTCGAGCCTGTGGCGCTCGGTCTCTTCGGTCAGGATGCGCGTATGCAACCGGTCCGTCCTAGCTGTCTGAACTTTCAGGTCTTCTACCAAGCTGTCGTACATGAGCTTGGAGAGGACCACGGTGCGAGAGTGTGCTGCACGCCCGCGCCCACCCTCGACGGCTCCATCGGCGGCAGCAAATGCAAGCTCCTTCGGTGGTGGGGAAGATGTAGCTGGTGACGTCCTCGTTGAGTTGCTTGTCCCGTTTTCATCCTCAGTGCTGTGGGAAGAGACTACGCCGGCTTTCTCCATCGCCGTTGCTCCAGACGGTCCAGTGGTGGCGTTTGCTGTATACTAAGGTCAGCATGATAGAAATATTCCAGGGTGCGTTCGCTTCTCAGGGACTGACACTTGTTTTCTGACTGGAAAAAGATCTGAAATGTCGCCTGGCGTATTGTGGTTCGGCCGCGGGTTGGGAATGTGTGAGCGAAGGCGTCTGCTTTATGGTCACGGCACGAGCGTATGTCAGGGGACATATGATCTCATAACACTTTGAAACCGATAGGAGCATGAGACCGGCTGCAATGCGTGTTGAGCGGTGTCTTGCATCCGTCAAATGAGCAGTCCTTCCCGACGCGTGGCTTCCCGTTCCACGTCAAGCAGCTACCCGCTCAGTGCCAGCGCACAAAGAACTGAGTGTCTCGTCTGTGAAAAGCGTTCTGAGCGTGAGACACTGACCCTTTAGCAATTTCGCTTCCCATCATCGGCGTTGGAAGCCGACGAGCAGGTGAGTCAAACCCCGTCTTCTTTGAAGCATCGATGACGCTTTCCATAAATAGTCAGCGATGGTGTACGATCGGTCGAACAACTGGAGATGGAGATAAGCCTGACAACTTGTCACTCTGAGTTTGTCTCGCACAGCACCATCGTTCCGACGTCTATGATCCCAACTTGCACATTTCGAGGCGTAGAGCTTGCTCTTTACTCCGCGCGATGCACGGCATGGTCAACACTCAGGAAATGCTCCACAACCCACTAAAGGAGTACGTACAATATGCGTGGCGGCCTTTGCGAGCTGTGCTAACAAATTTCTAGGCTGTTGGCGTCCGGAAAATACTCCGATCTCACCCTTGAGTGTGGCGAGAGACGCTGGAGTGTACACCAATGCATCGTATGCACGCAGTCTCCAACAATCGCTGCCCAAGTCAAACATGCTGTCCAAGTCAAACATGCTGTGAGAGTAGGGACAACAGTCACAATTCACCTACAACAGGCACTAACTTCGTTGCAGTGCGGTCGTGTATTGCGTATTCGCCTTGCAGCTTCCACCGATGAGGCTAATGGCCACTGCACCACTACCGTCGATCCAGAAGCCGTCGATCCAGAAGCCGTCAATCTAATGGTCACCTTCATCTACAGCGGCGAGTATGCCTTGCCGCCGATCGATCTGGTGAAAGAAGAAGCCAGTAGCGACGATCCGTGGCGCGCTTCACCTCCGGCTCCTATTGACGACCGCGAGATCGTTATGCATGCGAAGTTGTACGCACTCGGCTTGAGATTCGGCATCGTAGCGCTGAAGGAATATGCAGAAGAGAAGTTCGCGGCGGCGGCTTCCCATGCATGGGGTCGTCCATCGTTCATTGCGGCGATGAAGATCCTGCCTGCGCAGCAGACATGGCATCGCGACATCTGCTCGACCATCTGGACCATCGTTATACACGCCATCTCCAACCACGGCTCGGTATTGCAGCACCAGGATGGGCTTGTTGAAGGCATCCTAAGCATCGAAGGCCTTGCCCAGGAGCTGCTGAAGCGGAAGCGGGAGTGGGTCGAGGATTACAGCCACCGTCTCGACACACTTGACAAGGTTTTCTTGGACGCTCAAGCGCACGCACTCACGGATGCGAGTGTCGAGAAGAAGTACCAAGCACAGAGGTGGACGCTCGAGCTGGGACATCGTGTGGCACGACAAGCTGCTGCGCCCTTCGAGGAAGCGTTTGGCATTGAGGTCGATGACTGCGCAGCAGCATAGACGGACGTAGATGCTGGGTCTACGGGTGTACCATCTGTTCGAGTGTTGGAGATACATCAGTGGTCGATGGACAGATTGTGGTGGTGATACTCATCTCCGAAGCAGATACGAAGATCTTTGGGCACGTCAAACTCTTCAGTTGAGTTGCAGATAGCATTGGCATCTACGTTTCGCTTAGTCCTGTAATTCTCATATTCGGATTAATGTAGGTTAAATTCTTTCGCGGTCCAGCGAAGGCGAAGGCGGGGCTTTTGCAGCCCACGCTCCGTCGCAAAGTTTCCTCCATCAACAGGTATTATCATTATAAGCCCACTCCCTCTTCCATCATCCTGCTCATAAGCATCTGACGCCGGCATCCACGCTCTCGAGGTCGAACTTACCGTATGCATGGGGGAGGAATTGACGTCCCAGCCATAATCCCTTGATATGCTATGGGGAAGTCAGCTACAATAAGTTTGCGCCGCGAGAAGATGTGAGCAGCGACATTACTACAACTATGAATTTTCATACTGGTGCGGCTTCAGCATCATCACCTGGGACGCCGCTCCGGCTATTGTGGCTCGGGCTCATCAGGATGATCAGCCTAAGAACGCGGCTCATCTCACTGAAGATAAGTATCACTTTGCAACGCGTCTCTGCATTCACGGAAGGCTCCCATATACCTGTTAATCCATCACAAGAGTGTTCCACCACGGCGAATTTCGGCAGACACACATGTACGTGCACGGCTATGCAGCTATTCTCCAGGAGAGCGTTGCACGCTTGGTTACATCTCATGAAGTCTGGGTGGCCATCCCTTGATCACGAACAATGTTGAGTTTTGCAGATCTTCCTTACCTCCAAAGCTGGCACCTCACAGTCTGTTCTTCTATTATTACACTCTGTAACTTCTTCTCCTTCGTCCCATCAAACCCCTCCCTGTGACGGGGCTTGATTCTACTGAGTCGCGCGAGCTTGCGATCCAGTCGCCTGAGAACCTCTTCTACTCCACATGATCGCGCAGCTGCTCCTCTCATCCTATTTAGCGTGAGACACAGCGATACATCGCCACCGGACATGGGTTCCGGCTGGGAATCAACAACGAGCACCACCATAGAATGGAAAGACCACCGTTAGTCTCCAGGCAGAGATATTCATCACTATGGGACGGCAGAAGTCTAAGAACTCGGGCAGTCGCCCACAGCAGCCACTACGATCTTGGGTGAACGTGATTGTACAGCCCATGCCCGAATTGCCTTCAACCTTGAACTCCCGCGGATCGAAGACGCTCACGGCGAGGTTGCGTACGCCATCTCTATCCGACACAGAAAGGCTCGCTTCATCGGAAAAGATCAGCTGCCACGAATCAACAAGAGAGACAGACAGCGAGCTGGCAGAGGCGCACTCCCATATCCACGAGACTAATGACGTGTATGAAAGACTTTCACTTCAGCACATCACCAGGAATTGAGGTCGTTACTACATTACACGAGGGCGCCGGCTTGCTCTCGACCACCGCTTGCTTCAAGTATCGTAACGAAAGACGAATGCTATGCCGACACAACTCCTGGGCTGGCGTATAGTTCTCTCGAACCAGATCACCTATCGATGTCTTATGGAGCTAGAAGCTGGAGCCTCTGCGATGGGGATATTCGACTGCCTCCACATTCTGACATCGCGAAGTGCGGTCGACTTGCATGGGGCCTCGCACGTAGACGCTCACTACGCACGATCGCTCTGAACTGCGACGACTTGCTTATTACTGTGGCACCTCGTTTCAAAGACACTGTAGACTGTCACAAACTCGACAAGAGGCTCGCAGGAGACCTGTCGTATCTCACAGGGATGGAGAACATCGGTCTTGTCTGTCATCCATCCATTACTGGTCACATGAAAATCTTTCGATTGTCTCAATCAATAACCGAGCCGTACTGGGATGACTTCTCGACGATCTTCGGATCATGTTCCAGACTCGATGCCTTTGTAGGATCTGGATGTTCGTCTTCGACGCCGTTCTGTTCAAGCGATGGGAGCTGTTCTACTGACGAGTCGATAGTATTGACTCGGAGAGAGACCGGGACCTACGACATTGCTGATACAGATCATATACTCTCGATCAGGGTGTTACAAAGCTGGAAATAGTGGAAATCACCTTCAGTCTTTCCATATCTGAGAGGACAGCGAGGATCGTTTTGGGAACGAGCTGATCAGCCGCTCCCAATCACTGAGCGTACGATATCCCAAGAGTGACGCTGGAACGAACAAGAGCTCGCGGAATACTGGAGACGAATAACAACGTGCCGTTGATCTACAGTGGTCTGGTCGAGGACTGGATGCTCAACGGCTCTCTTTCTGAAAGCACCCAGGCTACATTCCAGACCCTTGTAAGGCATGGAACGTATAGGTCTGGCTAACTGTAGTTTGCATCTCTGCAGCGGAAAGAGCTGCCCAGATCGTACGCCTCAGAACTTTCCGGAGTGTTTGCGCCCAAGTGCAAGGTGATCGCACGTGACCGATTGCCACATATCCGGATTTGGAAGGTGTCACGTCCGGGAGCGCATTGCCGAACAATGCCGTGCAAGACCCATTCCAAATATTGCATAAAGATTCTTATCAGACCCTTTGTCGAGTCCTGCAGGCTACTAGCCAGCCTGCAGAGAAACATGCTCGTGTTGAGAGTGGACGAATACGCTAGCTTCTTCAGGAAGGGATGTCAAAACTTCAGGACGACGTCGGACGAACGTGAGCCCAGTTGATGGCCCTGCGCGCAGTCAGGCTGACTTT
>JAABUW010010486.1_pt1 | contig 10299 bp, 20 predicted proteins | sample 5560081 | NCBI WGS metagenome assembly JAABUW01 (sample SAMN10711882, study PRJNA513363) | rock metagenome | isolation source: Antarctica rocks | place: Antarctica: Victoria Land, Knobhead sud | reverse complement strand
CAGGTCCCGCACCTCGACCACCAGCTCCGACGACACGCTCACCTCCCTGCGGCAGCAAGAGGACGAAGGCTTGCACCGGTGATAGAGGATGAGTGGCAGAGGCGAGCAGGGCCCCCTGTGCAGAACCCTTCGGGTGCTGCCGCCGCATGCAGTCCCCACCAGGCCGCCAGCTTGCATCTGATAAAGATACTTTGTTGAATGCAGCAGGAGTCTTAGAATTGCATCAGACTGCAGACGGGAGACGGGCTCCGCACTTGAAGGCCAGCTTCTCGTCCCACATAGGTGCCGTAGACTGCCAGATGACCGCAGAGTGCAGCACATTGGCGCCGATGGACACGCGGCGAAGGGGTGCGTCACCCGCTCGTCGCCCACCAGCCCCTCGGCCTGCGGGCAGGTGTTGAGTGAAGTCACTGCGGCAGAGTGGCACTGCCGGAAATGAATCGGCGATACACGAACTCCCCGAGCGCAGCTCTGAAGCCGCGGTGATTGTCCATCTGCGAGAAAGCAGGTCAGACGAGAGGCCGCAGCCCCACAGGATGCAGCAGCAATTGTGCAGAGGTCTGAGCAAATGATATGGGCAATTGAGCCCGAGGTCATTGTAAGAAAGCTTGAACTAGAAGGGTTCCAGTGACGCCCCCATAAGAGAGTCGTCACGACCAACCTTCTGTTTGAAGCTTTCTTACAATTGAGCCCGAGGACCTTGTAAGAAAGGACCTTGTAAGAATGCTTGAAATAAAATGGTTCCAGCGACGTCCCTTTAAGAGAGTCGTCACGACCACCTTTTGTTTGATACTTTCTTACAAAGCGCAAAGTCACTCCTTTTCAAACAGAAGGGTTCCAGTGACGCCCCTATAAGAGAGTCGTCACGACCACCTTTTGTTTGAAACTTTCTTACAAAGCGCAAAGTCACTCCTTTTCTTACAAGAAATTGTGGCGGGTTGCACGAGTTCCTAATGGCATCGTGCCTCTGCGCTCAGCTTTGAGCTCATCTGCAGCCTGAGCTACGACTGAGAACATGGGAGCCAGCCGTGGCGCACCTCCACGACGAGAACAGTGAGGTCGCCGCCGACGAGCAGTGCGGCGTCGCCCTGCGCGATGCCCGCCAGCACCTCCTCCATGCGCCCCAGCTTGGCGGACGGCGCCGGAAGCTGCCGCCCGCCGCCGGTGGTGCTCTGCTGCGCCAGCGCGCTCCGGAAGCGCTCCTGCAAAATGCGAGATCGCAGCATCTGTCGAGGTTCACTGACCCGAGAGCGTGCACCAGAGCACAGTGCTGACCAGGCTGCACGGCAAGGCGGGTTCGATGGAGAGACGCAGGCATCATTGGAGGCCGACAGTTCAGACGCCATGTCGCATGTGCTGCTTAGCTGTCTCCATTGGTTAAGGATGGATGGGCTCACAATGCTGGCTTCCGACAGCTCGATGTCGGAAGTGGCGCTGGCGGCGCGCGACGGCATCGGCAGCGACGCCGTCAGCTTGCTGGATGTCTCGCGACTCAGCGGCGTCAGCCCCGGCGCCGCCTGCCGCCTCGACTTCCTGGCAGCGCTGGAGCGGGTGCTTAGTCAGCGCACCGAGATCCTGTGCATGCTGCACCCGGTGTCCCCGCGCATGGCCGCCGCCTGGGGCGCCGTGCCGCATGGGCAGCCACAGCGCAGCGGCGGCGGCAGCACGGCGGCGGACGGCACGGTAGCCGCGCCGCTGCCCGGCACCCTGGCTGCGCAGGTGAGTTAACAGGCTCTCACGGGCGCAACACACACTGCCGCATGCACTGCGAACCAGGGGCATATATACCGACTTGCCCAGCTGCAGCATCAGCTGATCGGTGTTTGACTGTGGTGCTGCGCGGGGCTGACGTCACATGTGGAAGAGGCACACCATCATGCCTCTTCCCCCCAGATGGCAAACCATACATCTCGTGGCAAGTCCTGTGGCAAACCCTCTGGCAAACCCGGTGGCAAATCCTGTGGCAAATCCGGCAACAGGAGCGCCAGGAGCCATTGCCGGCGGTGGCGAAGCTGTCTGGCATCAGCGAGCTGGCGGGTGAACTGATGGCGAAGCACCGGCAGGAGGAGTTTTACAGCAGCCTGTCGGTGTCGGTGCTGGAGATCAAGGGCCTGAAGCCCCGCCGCGGTGAATCCCTGGCTTCCAGCTTCGTCACCTGACGCTCTGCACGTATTGCATCGGTCTTGCAGTTGATGTCCATCAACCTCACTGGCTGTGATGGTGTCAGTGACTTCCGACTTGTACCGTGTGATGCGCCTTCAGATCATGTCTTCAGCTCGAAAGAGAGCCCAAGAAGTGCCGCATAGACCGTGCCCTCATATGGTTTTAGAAGCCACGAGTCGGTGTTCTGTCCTGAGCAGCTGGCTTGATGTGCCCCGCAGGCGTGATGGCGACGCTGCAGGCCAACGACCTGCCCAACCCGGTGGTGGAGGTGGGCATTGCAGACAGCCAGAAGTACGCCGTCGCCGCCGCACGCACACTCCAGGTGCGCTGCTGCTGATTGCAAAGTGGTCTGATTGAAATGCAGATATGCTGCAGCACAGCAGGGTGTGGATCTTTTCACGCATCCTTGCCACAGCCACAACATCCAGTCCGGCAGGAGGCTCCCATCTCCAGTCTGCAGCTGGTCGTGTCAGTGAGCCTGAAATCTCATGCAGACATCTGCAGACATCATGCTGTTGATATCCCCCTGAGAAGGCTTGCAACTATTTTGTCGAGCTGCAGGCGCGCTTCCCGCACGCGCCGCCGGTAACTTTCCGGCAGCTGGCACCCGACGCAACACTGCAGCTGCGCGTGTACGACGGCGAGCCGGAGGGGGCGCTCTGCTTCTCCAGCGGTCAGCTGTACCCTAAGAAGCTGCTGGGCCAGGCCGACCTGCGTGTGTCTCACATCCAGGTGCCCAACCGTTGCTGCAAATCGCAAATCTGAGGAACTGCGCCGACCGATCCTTTGCGTTTGAGACTGTGACACGGCACAGCTTGCCGCTGGCAGTATAGACGTGTGGCGGTAGTAGAAGGCACTGCCGCAGCACAGTCCCTCTGCAGCGTCTTCTCCTGCGAAAGCAGCTCCTGGTTAAACGACCACTGCATGCATGCGCTGATATCCGCACTGCAGGGGGAGGACCCGGTGTACATGTGGCTGCCCTGCTGGAGCGGGCGACCGGGGCTGATGGAGCGGGCAATGGAGGCGCTGCAGCGCGACGACACCCCCATCCCCCAGCCCGGCACCCTGCCCGACCTCCAGGTTCACTGAGGAACCGTCCAAGCACGGAGTGCCTCGATGCATATAGATGGGGTTGTGTCTCCACTGGCTTGCGACTGCAACAGCGCCTTCATTCAGTTCAGCTTGTACAATGCAGTTTTGATGAGCACACGAACGCGTGAAACCGGACTCTCGACATAAATCCAGACGTCGATGCTGTGCCTGGCGCTGCAATGCATGCCTCCTTTTGCGGCAGGTGTACCTGCGGTTGCAGTGGGTGAGCCGCGTGCTGCGCGGCGTGGTCACGCGGCTAGAGGCGGGCCTGGCAGGCGTCAGCCTCTCTGTGGCGGGCGGCCTGCAGGACGAGCTGCTCAACCTGACGGCGCGCCGCCTGGCCGTCACTAATGTTATGACTAACTCCGAAGTCAAGGTGCCGCCTCTGACGGCCTATGCTGTTTGTGGTGTCTTCCGCCATGAAAGAAAGGCCCCAAGTACGAGAGCCTGTCCGAGGCCAGACCCACTGAGGACTGCTGTCCTCCAGTCGCTCATCTTTGGTTGTGTCCTTCCGAACGAGACTCCGCATTGTGCAGCAGCTCGGTGCCCTGGTCCTCCCTGCACTCTGTGTGTTGCACCAGCTGCAATCAGATGTGGCTGCTGCCGCAGCTGCGTGGCACCATCCAGCGGGTGCAGCTGGACGACCAGATGCTGCTGGCGGCACACCCGGTGGTGCTCAGCCCCGCGGGCGTGGGGCAGCGCGATTCCTCCACCGAGGCCGGCGCGCTGATGATGCCCTTCGACACCTCCCCCTCCGCCGCCGGCGGCCAGCAGCCCCTCATCAGGTGTGTCTCGTATGTGAAGCTGGCCAGTTGTCACAGATGGAGTTTGGCGGCAGCGGCTTTGCACATGGAGCCGACGTGGTAGAATCGCAGCGATATTGCGGAATTAGTTAGATTTTGGACGGCGTCTCAGACATGAGGCATGCACGTGAAATGTGCAAACATTCATCTTCGAGACGCTGCGCTGACTGCTTTCGAGTGTGCTCGCCGTAGCTTCGGGCTCACGCGTAGCTATGCCGGCAAGGCGGGCGGCGGTGCCGACGCCGGCGCCAAATCCAAGCGCCAGGGCAGCTCGGCCGGCCAGATCGTCGGCGACGCCACGCACGAGATGCTGTCCTTCAAGGAGATCTACCTCTTCGTCGGTCAGCCTCTGCTGGGCTTTCGTTTGTTGATTCAGCTTCCTCTGCTGCCAGCTTCTGGACATGGGCTTAAGCGGTTTGTGCTGGTTTCTCATGCAGGACATGTTGCAGTGCAGCCCATGCATGTTTCTCGTGTTGCAGATGCACCTCTGCTTCGTTCATGCTGTTCGCAGTTGGGGAGGCAGGCAAACCTGCGTGCTTTGCTGCATCTGGAAGATTGTGCGACAATTGGCTGAGCACAGAACCTGTGCGCGCCTGCAGGCGAGCTGGACTTCCAGGCAGACGAGGCGTTCCTGGAGGCCATCGTCACCTTTGCGCTCAGCATCCCCACCGCCGACATCTTCCAGGACGTGGCGTGGGAGACACGACAGCGCCGCCTGCTGACCGCGCAGTTTGGACCACACGAGGTGCGCTGCTGGGCTGACTCGGTTTGGCTGGTCAATCTTGGACGGCAAGGCTGATGCCCGTGTGGTCCTGAGCCTCCCTACTGAAGGGAGCTGCTGCATCCAGTCAATGCCTGAAAATCACCTGTTCAGATGAGGCTACAAATCGTCCAGCGGGTGCTCGCAACGGTTCACTATGTCGCCCGCCTGTAGGTGGAGGCGCTGTCGCAGAATGTGGCGAGCATGCTGGCGGGCGACGCCAGCGCCAATTCGGGCGACGCGCTGCGCTGGATCCAGCTGCACCAGGCCGGCGAGATCAAGGTGGGCATGTGCCGGCGCGTTACATGCAGTGCTCTTACCACAGCAAATTCCGTCTGGCGGCTGCCGGCTGCCGGCTGCTCTCAGCATCGAAGTACAACCATTTCCTCGTGCGCTCCTGCGCTGGGGGATGACGCTACCACGCAGACTGACCTATGCGCGTCTTTTCACCACGCCCACTTGCTGATCTTCGTCGAGCCGATCTGACTCTTCTGCATGTGGCCGCGCCCCGCCCACAGGCCATGAAGGCGCAGGCCAGCTACTCGTCGTGGTACTTCGTGGAGCGCGCCGCGATCGGCGACATCCGCGTGAACTGCACCATCGCGCTTTCGTCCGCCATCCTGGCGTCCTCCCGTCGCGCGCCAACGCCCGCCGACCCCTCCCGCGCCAAGGTGCGCAGCACCCTGTATGCTGTTGCAGCGCACACGACTTCGCCATCTGCAGGTGCTTTCTGGCGGTTCGATTTGAGGGGAGACATGCCCACAGAGGTATCAGAACTTGCACATGGTGCGCTGGAGATGCACCGCAACTGCAGCGTCAAGACAGCAATGTTTCCTCGGCAGGCGAGCCTGTTTGGGCGCGTCATCGGCGCAGCGGGCTTCCAGCTGATCAACGTCAACAACGTGAGCCTGCAGCTGGGCGGCTGGCAGACGGACACGCAGCTGGTGTCGCGCAAGGCGCTAACGGCGACGCTCGCACGCCACTTCCGCGACGAGTTTATCAAGGAGGCGCAGAAGGCGCGGCTCAATTGCTGTACAGAGTTTGAAACACAAGACGTGCGTGCAGCTGCATCCCTGCACATCCTTCCTGGCGGCTTCTGGGTGCTTGCGCACAGCATGAAACCACCTCGCCTCAGCTCAGACTGCCTGCTGGCCTGGGCTGCTGCACATTGCCTGCACATTTGCATCCAGCAGCTGACAGACTGAACCAATCCTGCACAGGTGTTGGCAGGCGCGGGACCAGCGGTAGCGGCAGTACCGCTGGTGGTGGTTTGGGCGGGCGGCTCGGCGGTGAGCCTGTTGCACGGAATCGCGCGCCGTTGGCGCCGCCGGCACAGCCTCGCGCATCGGCTTCGTCTCCGGCCAGACCGTGGCGCAGGTGCCCTTTCACCTGATCCCGCCTTCCCAATGACGCCACCTCCTGGAACTCGGATGTCGGATACAGGGCCGTCTCACGTGCCCCCCAGGTGCAAGTGAGCATAGTGCAACCCCTGTGCACTCCGGCCGCCCCATTTGCAAGCGTTTTCTGTGCCTACGCAGGTGCTGCACGCCTTCAGCCGCATGGGCGCGTCCCTGTTGACGTGGGTCCCGCCGCCGCGCGGGGGGCACTTCAGCGATGCGGCCCTGCTGCAGCGTGTCGTGCAGCGCCCGAACTCAAGCCTTGAGGCCGTCTCGCGAGGCGCCGGCGAGCTGTTTACCGGCCTCGTCACCGGCGTTTCCGGCGTCGTCCTTGACCCCATGCAGGTGAGACTCCGATTTGTCGAGTCGGCTCAAGCACGCGGCTGCGCCTCCGCTGGTCGAGATCAATATCCTTGTAGCACATACTCACTGCATTCTGATCCGGGTTGGAGGGCTGACTATCGTCAGGTCTCCGCAGACAGGGTGTTTGCTTGGGCGGCGTGCCACGGCTGCTGGTGGGCGCGGGCAAGGGCGGCAAGCTGGAGAACAAATGGCGTGCACCATCCGGAATGCTGTGACCCTCTCGTGGTGCATGAAACGTCTCGTGTTTTGATGCGCAGGGGTACAACCTGGGCGGCGTGCCGCTCCTGCTGGTGGGCGCGGGCAAGGGCGTCGCTGGCGTGCTGGTGCGGCCGGGCATCGGCGCCCTGGAGCTGACGTCCAAGATGGCGTACGGCCTCAGCCTGGCGTGCCTGGGCAAACAGGGCATCGTGGGCACGGTACAGCAGCGCGTGCGACCCCCCGGCGCCGCCGCGCATGACGACGAGGACGCGCAGCTCACGGCGAGCAAACTGTACTCCCCGGATAAAAGTTTTGCTTTCCAGTGCGCACATGCTAGTTAGCTGCAGGAGTCCTCGCTTCTCTATCTGCCCAGAATTCACAACATTGCAATGGTTAGCAGGCTGCGCCACAGGGCATGGCCGACAGCTGATTGAAGGTTGCAATGCTGCGTGCTTACTGTGAGGTTAGCCTCCCGCGGTAACGCTCTCCATATCATGGGAGTGACTGACGTTGCTGCATCACACGCAGGAGTCAGAGGCACAGCAACGGGAGCGCGAGGCAGCAGAGGCGGCGCAGCGGCAGATTTTTGACGAGTGGCAAGCCGCGCTGCCGGCTCTGCTGCCCCACCTCGTCGACGAGACGGTGGGCCTCCAGACACGCTTTTGCAGCAGCTGTGTGACCCGATCGAATCGATCACAAACTCCGCTGGCCTGCTAGAGTGAGACTGCAAGTCGTTTTGGACGACCAGTGTCCCATCCTCAACCAAAACGAAGGGCTCGACGGGAAAGACGCAGTGTGGGCAGCTTCTCCAGCAGGTTTTACAGCTTTTTAGCTGAAGTATGGCGAAATGCGCCGCAGGTGGCGGACGTCGTAGCGGTTTCGCTGGGCCGCGTGCTCCTGCTGACGAGCGGGCACATCATCATGCTGCGCTCCTCCACCTCGGGCGGCGGTGGCGGCGGTGGCGAGGCGGTGGACGGACCCGACTACAAGCACAAGTGGCGCGTTCGCGTGTCCGAGATCCAGGCCATCAAGGGTGCGTTCTCCTCAGATCGTCACCTTACAGCGGACACGATCTGCTGGCTGTGCTCCCGTCTGCGCTGCAGACGAGAGTTTCAGCGGTCCTAACAACTATAAAACCGTGTTCGGAGAAGTATGAAATAACACCGGACTGCACGATAGCACACCGCAGATTCCATCCAGATTCTCTTGCCAGCGGTCCTAATTTGACTGAGCATGCACCAGTGTTAGGACCAAGCTGCCTTTGAGATCAGAACTTTGTTAGACCCCATTGCGTCAACCCCGCAGGCGATGAGGACACAGGCAAGATCATCATCGAGTACGCGCGCAAGTTTGCGTTCCCGCGGCTGCTGGGCACCTGGACGGTGCCGCTGAAGCACGTGATCCGGTGCGCCGGCCGCGCCGCCTACCTGCACGTCAACAGCCGCCTCAGCCGCCACGTGGCTGCAGACCGCGCCGTCACGCCCGCTGGCACGGCGCGCGCTGGTGGCAGCGTGGCGGTGGTGCACATGCCGCGGCTGTCCATCCTAGACGAGCCATACTCGCTGCACTGCAGCTTTGTGGCATGCAACTTCACTTTTCGAGTTTCGGACGAACGTAAGTCTGGCGCTGTGTGATTCGCAGCAACGCGCTCAACTCTGAGAGTGTGCGATGTGTGCGCGACTGTGTTCGTCCCACAGCGCATATGCTATGTGCTGTCATCCTTCGGGTTGGCCTTGGTTTTGCTCAGCCGATGGTCTGTTTTGAAGGACGGTAGATGGATGGATGCAAAGGTTGACGACGTACTCGACAGTCTGGCGCTGTGTTCCGTGTCTGATGCAGCCTTGCTGGATGAGCTCCTCAGGTTGGTTGTATCACGTCAGGTGATGCCTTGGTGCCAAGTGCGGCAACAAAGCAGTGAGGCGCAGTTCCTGTACGGAATAAGCACACAGCCTCACAGTAACACCGACCCCGCTTTGTATGATGACACCGGAAACCAGGGACAGAGGCTGTTTAGGGTTCAGCTGAGAATCAGGGGTGCCGTGCTCTTAAAACGGATGGTGCCAACAAGTGAGAGGTGCTGGAGTTGTGAGGGCACAGGCCTGCAGCATTTAATCCCTGTCATAACGTTTCGCAAAAAAATTCGAGGGAGCACGACGTGAATTGTGGATCACGGCGCAAGTAGCCACGATTATCCGGGAGCGCGTCAGCTCCAAGAATTGCCCAAATAATTGCCGCCGCCAGACATTCCAGCAGACTTTGACATGCAACGACATCAAGAGATGGCCTCGGATCAGGGCGCCGAGTGGCGCGTTGCAAAGCTCGCTTCGGATAGGTGTGCTGACATATGACAGCAGTAGCCCTACTAGGGTTTAGCTATCCGGTGGTGTAACCCAACTCCATGTTGGGTAATGAAGTATCAGGCAAGGCGTCTCTGGTTTTAGTGGGTCGTGAAATGACGAGCGGTTGACGGGTATGTCATTTGAAGGTGTTTTTGGGTTGCGCAATTTGTCGGCAACAGCATGCTGACGTAGCATTGATATCAGGTTATGTGGAGTAAAATTACCAGTGCGTATCATGATATCACGATTACGGGCGTCAACTGACTACCCTGGCAGAAGACGGAGAAAGAATATGGACGTAAATTGATCACATGAGGACATGCATCTCATATGACGGATTGTCGTCGTGACGTCAAATCACCTTCCGGCAAGACATGCATCAGTTGATGTCACAATGCTTGGCTTGATATGACGTGGGCATCAGATTACCACAGATGTCGGGTGTGTCTGCTTACATAGCAGTCACCTTACGATCGCTCTACGGCAACACCGTCCATGTCACTGTACTTCAACAGCTACAGTGCGTCACCTGATGTCGTTTCCTGCCACGGAATGTGACATCCAAGTCTGGCTGACGTATGCACACGTCGTAATACTGTGGCCATGATCGTCTGTGTTCCATAACTTCAGCAGCGTCAGCACCGTGTTGCAACTGCAAAGCAAGATTGTACATCCCCTCAGTGCACGTAGTCGTTGAAAAAGACTGCCCCTCCATGAGCGGATCCGGCTGCAGGAACAGCGTGATGCTGCTGAGTGTGACAGCATCCTACCACGCGTCAGACCCGCCCTTTCGCTGCCGCACCGTGGCCCAGCGAAGGCGCTGCATGCGCAGCTCGGAGACAGCTTCGCTGGAAGGAGCCGAGTCCAGCCACCGCACCAATGCCACCTCGCGCTTGTGGCGCAATGTGTCCTCGACCGACAAGATGAACCGCAGCTGCGCAAAGAAGATGTTGCCGCCGCTGGCACTGCAAGTGAAGCAAAGCACGCAATGCTTACTCGCCACTCGTCATATGCACGGCCCGCGGTGTAGCACGTTTGCGCAATTGAAAGCATCACAGTATAGGCTGGTGCAAAAGTTTTCGTCCTCACTTGGAAAAATCACAGCACTGAGCAGGTTGCGTTCCTGAGTGCGAGCTGCCCAGTGCCGGAAAGCTATGATGCTAGGGAATAACGCTGGGGGTATG
>JAABUW010010482.1_pt1 | contig 10303 bp, 4 predicted proteins | sample 5560081 | NCBI WGS metagenome assembly JAABUW01 (sample SAMN10711882, study PRJNA513363) | rock metagenome | isolation source: Antarctica rocks | place: Antarctica: Victoria Land, Knobhead sud | reverse complement strand
TAATATTACAATTAAAAATTAATATTTATTACTTAATATTAATAAACTTTAAAATCAACTATTTAAAACAAAGTACTTTACTAAACTAAATCTACAAAAAACGTACAATTAAATTAAAAAAAAAAAAAAAAGAGTAAAAAATAACTTTTCGCATACAATATAAATTATATAAATATATAATAATGTTGTTTAAATTTATAAATATCTTGACAATATATTAAGAAATAATTAATAATATACTACGACAATATTTGAATTAATTTATTATAATATACTTAAATAATATTATAATTTACTTAAAAATTTTAAAAAAATATATTAATTATATCTTTAAAGTATTAAAATATCTAAATATAAAAAATTTACATTTTAAGCTAAAGAAATGCAAATTTTATTAAGAGAAAATTAATTTTCTTAAATTTGTTGTTGAACAACATAAAATACGCATAAATCTTAAAAAGCTACAAGCAATTAAAAAATAAAAATTATTAATAAATATTAAAAAAATATAATTTTTTCTAAATTTTATAAATTATAACAAGAAATTTATTAAAAACTATTTAATAAACGCAATATTATTAACAAATTTTACGAAAAAAAATATATTATAATTATAAGAAGTTGCAAAAAAGAAAATATTTTAAAATCTTAAATTAAAATGTTTAAAAAAATTAATATTAAAGATATATAATTCGCAATTGTTAAATAGAATTGAAATTAACGCATTAAATTTAGTTATCGATACATACTTTAATTAAAAATATAAAAATACATAATATTTAATAATATATTTTTTAAGAAAACTTTTGTTAATTAAGCAAAACTATAATGTTTACAATAAAAAACTACTTGCTATAGTAGTTTTCTTAAAATTATAAAAAGTATACATAAAAAAATATTAAAACTTATAATTTTTACAAATTATAAAAATCTTATGTATTTTACTACTATTAAGCAATTAAATAAAAGACAAATATAATAATTAAAAAAACTAAAACAATACAAGTTTAAAATACAATATATATTAAATAAAAATAATAATAAAGCAAACACATTTAGCAAAAGAAATAATTATATAAAAACGAAAAAATCGTTTAATTACAATATATTTATAATTAACAAAAACAAATTATTATTAACAAACAAATACAAACTAAATGCTACACTACAAATATTTTAAAATAATACGAAAAAATTTTCAATAAAGAAAGAAAAACTTCAAATATTTATTAATAAAATTAACAAATATATAAAAGAATATTATAACAAATTATTGCAAAGACATTTAAAAGTAACAAAAATTCTTTAATTTTTATATTAATATTGTTAGTTTTTACAAATAAAATAAGTTATCGAAACATATATTAAACAATATCTTAATTATTAACAAAACAAATATAATATATATGCGAACTATAACGAAATTTAATATTAGAAATTACTTAAATTGTTATAAAATAAAATTATAATAAACTTTATTATTAAGTTGTTAAAATCGACGAATTTAGCAATTAAAAACAAATATAATTCGATACTAATAATAATTAATAAATTTATTAAGTATTTATATATTATTGTATTGAAAGAGAAGTTTATCGCAAAACAATTAAAATATATTATATTAAATCGACTTATACAATATTACAATATATTTAAGAAATTAATTAGTAATAAAGACAAGCTCTTTACGTTTAATTATTAAAAGACGCTTCTTCTAATATTAAATACGAAATTTTAAATGTTGATTGTTTATTACTTAATTATAAATAATTAAATAAAGAGAACAAATCAAAGTCTTAAGCAATATTTAAGATATTATATTAACAATACTTATAATAATTAAGTATTACTTTTATCTATAACGCAATTAGCACTCAATACAAAAATTTCAAATATTACTAAAATAATATTATTCTTTGTTAATTATAACAAGAAATCGAATCTTTTTAAGAAAAAACGCGTATATTTATTTACGCAATTAGTTATTGAAAGAGTAACGACACTAAAAAAGATACACAATAATATCTTAAAAATATAAAAAAAGTCGATTAAATATTAAAATAAAAAACGAAAAACAACATCTTAATTAAAAAAGAGAAATAAAATATATCTTTTTACAAAAAATCTTAAAACAAAGAAATCAAACAAAAAATTAAATTATATTAAGATCAAATTATTTTTTGTTAAAAAAACTAAAAAATTAATTAATTACGAACTTAATTTATTCAAAAACGTTAAAATATTTCTAATATTTTATATTTTATTGTTAAAGTTAACAAACTTAATTATATCTTTATAAAACATATTTTATTTTTATTTGCAAAAAAAAAATTAATTCGAAATTAAAAAAATTCTACGATAAAAAAATTAAAAATATCTTATTAAATAAAAAAAATATTATATTTTAAAAATTATATAAAAATTAAAAAGAAATCTTAATTGTTATTAAAATCTTTTAAAGAAATTTTATTAAAATAAGATATAAAAACAATATTCTAATTTTAATTAATTAAAAGTTAAAATTGTTCGAACAATATATTAAATAATAACTTAAAAGTCTTTGTAACAAATTTAACAAAATATATTTTATTTATCTTTAAATTATTAATATTCTTTTATTTTATTATAATTTTTTTTTTTTTCTTATTTTTCAAAAAATTTAATTGTTTTTTTAGTTAACTTAGCTTTGTATATGTATTGCATACTTTTTTCTTTAAACGTATTTACTTTTTATAAATTCGTTTAATTAATATAGAAAAAGTTGTTAAATTATAGTTATAACTAGATCGCACACACTTTATATACTTTTTAAAATTATTATTTACACAATAAATTTTATTAAATATTGTACAATTACAACAAGAATATATCGCTAAAAATATCGAATTCAAAGCATTAAAAAAATCTTTTTTTCGAAAAAAAAAATTTCTAATATTAATTTTTTTTGAAGATATAATAAGAAGACATTAGATTTTGAAACAAAAACTCTAAAAAAAAAATAGTATTACGAGCTTATTAAAGCTATATTAGTAATTTAAATTCTATATCTTTAAAACAAATTTATTATTATATTTAATATATTTGACGAACAAATATTGCGAACAATTATGTTCGCTATACTTAATAAGTAAACAAAACAAACAATTTATATTTTCTTAATATATAGAAATTAAAATACGACTTTTTTATAAATTGTATTTAACTTATTATAGATTTTTACTTATTATTACTCTAGTTTATCGAATCTTTTTTAAAATTTATTAAATATAGAAATTGTTTATAGTTGTAATCTTTGTTATTAAGTAATTGCTTACATTGTTTAAAAACGTTTATAAATCTCTTTAATAACACAACTTCTTTAATATTTTCAAAGAAAATACTAGCGTAACATCTTGTTACGCTAGTACTTTCTTCGAAGATATTAGAGTGAATTGTGCTATTGAAGAGATTTGTAGACGTCTTTAAGCAATGTAAGCAATCACTTAGTAACAAGAATTGCAACTATAGACAATTTCTATGTTTAATAAATCTTAAGAGAGATTCGATGAATCAAAGTAACAATAAATAAAAATCTATGATGAGTTAAACACAATTTATAAGAGTATCGCGTTTAGAAGTTATATATATGATAAATCAATTAAATCGATGAATTAGTGCTCTTGATCTCAATGATTTATTAATTCCCTAAATTAGTGATCTTAATGAATCGATGTCGTTGATCTCATTAATTTATTGATCTAGTCACATAATACTTTTTTGACAAATTGTGCCTTGCATATTGTGAAAAGCTTTGCGTCGTAGTTAGTAGAACTAAGTACGCAACTCGTAACATTATCTTTCTCTTCAAGGTTTTCGTTTCGAAAAACATCATGATTCATTCTTTTTACTATTATGCTTAATGATTTAAAAAGTCTTAACAACGTTACGAGCTTTATCGAAGATTGCTTCGAACAAACGTTATTATGTCTCAATGTTCTCGTTGTGTTCGTCGTAATTTTCTTTGTAAAGTAAAAAAAAAGTTTAATCGTTGTGTTGAGTGCGTGAGATTCTTGATCAAATGCGATTGTCGTAATCTCTTCAATGTTAAATGACGATTCTTGAAGTAATAAGAGAATGTTTTAGAAGAAAGAATGCGATTAATGGTCGTTTGTGCGAATAAGCTTCATCAAGAGCTTCGTGAGCAATATGTGCGTATAAAGAGATTGCGCAAACAAAAGAAATCTCTAAAGAAGCGTGATAATGAAATGCTTCGTCGCGAAATTTAAAGTTTGAATGAATTGAATGCTTTAGAGAATCTAGCTAGTTCTTATTTGAATCAAGAGATAATCGTTGCTTCTTCTAATGATGATTTGTTTCAAAAGCTATCTTTTGATTTTTAAAAGAGCGTTTTTTTTCTTGAAATTCCTTTAGTAATTTCTAGCATCGTCGAAGATTCTTAAGAGGTTCTTACGTGTTTTTGAAGATAAAATATTCTTTTTACTTGATAAGATACTTTTGATCTTCTTGTTTTAAAATTTTCTCAATCTCGAATTGTTTCTTTTTTTGTGAATAGAAATAAAAGATGTTCTATAAAGACGTGATTAGGTCTACTAGCTCCAACAATAAGATATAAAATACTAGAAATATTTTGGCGTTTTAAGGTAAGTCGAGTTCGTAGTTGATTAATTTCTTAGCTTTCTTAACGAGAAACGATTCGACTTTGACATGATTTAATTTCTTGCTTAACTTCCTTGTTCTAAGATTTTTTGTAAAAAGATATACTTTATTTCTCTCTTTTAGCTAAAATGTCGTTTTTCGTGTCTTGTTTTAATATTTGATTAATCTTTTTTGCATTTTCGAAATGTTGTCGTATATCTTTTTTAATGTCGTTATTCTTTTGATAACTAATTGCGCAAACAAATGTGTGCGCTCTTTCTTGAAGAGATTTAATTCCTTGTTATAGTTGACAAAGAATAAAGTTATCTTAGTGATATTCGAAACCTTTGCATTAAGTGCTAATTGTGTCATAAATAGAAGTGATATTCAATTACTATAAGTATTGTTAATATAGTGTCTTAAATATTGTTTAAAACTTTGATTCGTTCTTTCTATTTAGTTATTTGTGATTAAGTGATAGGCAATAGACATTTGAAGCCTCGTATCTAACATTGGGAGAAGCGTCTTTTAATAGTTAGACGTAAAGAGCTTGTCTCTATTACTAGTTAATCCCTTAAATATATTATAGTATCGTATAAGTTGATTTAATATAATGTATTTTAGTTGTTTTGCGATGAACTTCTCTTTGCATGCGATAATATGTAAGTACTTAATAAGCTTATTAATCATTATTAGTATCGAATCATATTTATCTCTAGTTGCTAAGTTCGTTGACTTTGGCAACTTAGTAATAAAGTTTATCGTAACTTCATTTCATAACGATTCAAATAATTTTTAATATTAGATTTCGTTATAGCTCGCATGCGTATTATGTTTGTTTTGCTAATAATTAAGACATCGTTTAATGTATGTTTCGATAACTTGTCTCATTTATAGAAACTAACAATGCTAGCGTAAAAGCTAAAGAATTTTTGTCACTCTTAGATGTCTTTGTAGTGATTCGTCATAATGCTCTTTTATATATTCGTCGATCTTATCGATAAATATCTAGAGTTTTTCTTTCTTTATTAAAAACTCTTTCGTATTATCTTGAAGTATTTGTAGTGTTACATTTAGCTTATATTTGTTTGCTAATAATGATTTGTTTTCGTTGATCTTAAGTATGCTATAATTAAACGATTTCTTCGTTTTTATATAATTATTTCTTCTACTAAGTGCGTTTACTTTATCATTATCTTTGTCTAAAATATATTATATTTTAAACTTGTATTGTTTAAGTTTTTCTAATTATCGCATTTGTCTTTTGTTAAGCTACTTTATAATAATGAAGTGCACAAGATTTTTGTGATCTATAAAAATTGTAAGTTTTAACGATTTTTTCGTATATATTTTTCATGATTTTAAGAAAACTACTATAGCGAGTAGTTTTTTATTGTGAACATTATAGTTTTGTTTAACTAATAAGAGTTTTCTCGAAAAATATATTATTAAGTGTTATATGTCTTTATATCTTTAATTAAAGTATGCATTAATAACTAGATTTAATGCGTCGATTTTAATTCTATTTAACAATTGCGAATTGTACATTTTTAATATTAACTTCTTTAAGCATTCTAGTTTAAGATTTTAGAATGATTTTTCTTCTACGAGTTTCTATGTTTATAACGTATTCTTCTTCGTAAAATTCGTTAATAATATCGCGTTTATTAAGTAGTTTTTAATAAATTTCTTGTTGTAGTTTATAAAACTTAAAAAGAATTATACTTTTTTAACATTTATTGATGATTTTTATTCTTTAATTGCTTGTAACTTCTTAAAATTCATGCGTATTTCGTATCGTTTAACGACAAATTTAAGAAAGTTAAATTTCTTTTAATAAAATTCGCATTTCTTTAACTTAAAATGTAAGTTTTTTATATTTAGACATTTTAATACTTTGAAAACATAACTAATATACTCTTTTAAAGTTTTCAAATAAATTATAATGTCGTTCAAGTATATTATAACAAATCGATTTAAATATTGTTGTAGTATATCATTAATTATTTTCTAACACGTTGTCAAGACGTTCGTGAGTCCAAACGACATTATCGTGTATTTGTATAATTTATATTGTATACGAAAAGCTATCTTTTACTCTTTTCTTGTCTTCATTCTAATTTGATTGTACGCTTTTCGTAAGTCTAGTTTAGTAAAGTACTTCGCTCTAGATAGTCGATTCTAAAGCTCGCTAATATTAAATAGTAAATATTGATTCTTAATCGTAATATTATTTAGCTTTTAATAATCGACACATAAACGAAGAGTTTTATCCTTCTTTAATACAAAGAGAATTAGGTATCCTGCTTATGATTGGAATTTTCTAATAAATTTTTTCTTTTCGTTTTTTGTTAGATATTTACGAAGTACTTCGAGCTTCTTCTTAGATAGAGCATATATAGGTTCAAACGTAAGTTGCTTGCTTAATTTAAGTTTAATTTCGTAATTTTACGATTAATGTTTAGAAAGAATCTTTGTTGTTTTCTTTTCTTAAAATAGATGCTCCCAATTGTTATATATTCGTGATACGTGCTTTAGCGATTTCTTCGTTGTACTAAATAGTTCAAGACTTCTAAAAGATTCGTAATTTTTTTCACTTACTTTGATCTTATAATTTAATTAATTTTTGCTAATACTTATTAAGTTAAACTTTATTAAATCGTTTTTTTTTAAGAATGCAAGTTCGTTGCTTGCGATCGATTTTTAATTCGTTCTTTTATCTATTATTAAACGTTATTGATGCGTAGATTGAATGTAAATTACGTGATCACATTGCGCAAATTTAAGTATTCGTATATTTTAATTAACTTTTGAATTGTGTTGCTTCAATTAAGACATTTTTAAAACGATATTATAAGTAATTATTTTCATTATATTAAAGGTTAGTTTCTCGTAATGTTGCTAAATAGCTATTGATAATAATTTCGTTTCTTTATTCACTTTTTTATTCTTGTCAAGTAATGGGTTTTCATCTACAATTATTAGATTGTATGCGTTAGACTTCTTTTAAGTAGAATACTCTTTTCTTTTAACAAGAGCTTTAATTATAAAATTACTTATCGCATTAAAATTAATCATTGCAATAAATTAACAATCATTGATTTTAATTGATGTAATAAAACATTGTACGTGTGCTATTAAGTTTAGTTGCTATTGTTAAGCTAACATATTGCATTTCTTTAATATGCTCTTTATTAAAAAATTTGAACTTTTTCTTGTTTTAATGTTAAGACTTTTGCTTCGAACGTTTGCTTGCGTTAAGCTTTCTTCTTTTGCTAAATTAATGACTTTAACTTCTTAGAGAATTAATTGACTTCTTTCTTGTCTTCTAAATAAGTTTAACATGAGTCGTTATAGCATTTTGTTCAACTAAGTGTCGCGTGTTTCTTTGCTTTCTTTATCTTTTTTTAGAATAAACTTACATTGCTTAGTTGTTGTTCAATTTTATTAAGAATTTCTCTTTTTATAGTGGCGTCGCTTTTTAACGCTTTCTCGCATTTATTTACGATTTAATTTATCTATTGTTTCTTCAATAAACTAGCTAAAGTCTTAAAATGTTTCGTGATGTTATCTAGACATTCGTGAAAGTTCTTTTAGTTATATTCGTTGTCTAAGTTTGATATTAAATAAGAGTATAACGTTTTTAATCGTTTCGCTCTCATAGTCTCATTAAGTATTTGGTTGACTTTCTACGTAGATGCGAGTGCCTTGTTTAATAATGTTTTATCTAGAACTTTCTATAATTAATTTGGGTTTTCTACTAGATAATAGTCGTCGTTCAATTTAGTTTTGAAGATGTTCGCCTCTATGTCAATTTGCTTTTTAATGTCGTTCTAGTTATCAAATATCTCTCTTAACATAGCATTGATTTGTTAGCGATTCATTAAGTTTCGTGATTAGCAATCTCTTGCGAAGTGACTCAATTTGTCACATAAATAGCACGTTTTTTAGAATTTGTTACTTTGCTTTTCTCTAAAGTTTTTCTCTTTACGTTGTTAAGTGAAATTCAATTTTATAGATGCAAACTTACGATAATCGAGATTATTATACTTCTAATTAGAACGAGATTTTTTTTGCTAATATTTAATCGCGAGTTCAAAGAAGATTTCTATCTTTTTTTGAGATTAATTGTATTTTTTTTTTATAGCTTTTTCGTACAACTTGTCGTTAAGATCAATAACTACTTTAATGAGATCAAACATGTCATTAAGAGTTCTTTTATCACGCATAATTTCATTCTTTAAATTGTTCTTAAAATCTCGTCGAAACATTGTTATAAGTGCGACATCGTTTTATTCGATTAAATTGACGTATTTTTAAAATCTAATTGCGTAGTTTGTTGCAAAAATTCGTTAAATTAAATGTTAAATTACTCTTTTTGCAATTTGTTTTTCGTTAAATGTTTTAAAGATTCTTCGAAATTCTCTTTTAAAGTTATTGAAGTTTGTGAACATCGCACAAGAATTTTCGCTATTATTCTTCAAGTACTTTCGTAAGTTTGGCTTGAGTTAATGTTAAGCTCTCTCTCTAAGAAATGTTGATGCAAAAATCGTCTTTTAATTCGTTAAAATAAAATAGAAAATGAAATAAATATTTATTTGCATAAGCTAGTTCTCTAGGTCGATACAATCTTCATAATAGATATTAGATTTATTGATTCTAATTTTGTCGTCTCTCATAATCGATGATCGACGTGATGCTAATGAGCTAGTGCTTGAAGTAGAGACGCGTTGACCTAATATAGACATTCTTAAAGTGTTCAAAGTGTTACGCTAGTACTTCTTTCGAAAATATTAGAATAAGTTATGCTATTAAAGAGATTTGTAGACGTCTTTAGGCAATGCAAGCAATCACTTGATAACAAGAGTTGCAACTATAGACAATTTCTATATTTAATGAATCTTAAGAGAGATTCGATGAACTAAAGTAACAATAAGTAAAAATCTATAATAAGTTAAACACGATTCATAAGAGTATCGCGTTTAGAAGTTATATACATAATGAATTAATTAAATCGATAAATTAGTGCTTTTAATCTTAATAATTCATTAATCCTCTAAATTAGTAATCTTAATGAATCGATATCGTTGATTTCACTAATTTATTGATCTAGTCACATGATACTTCCTTGGCAAATTGTGCCCTACATACTATGAAGAGCTTTGCGTCGTAATTAGTAGAACTAAGTATACAACTCGTAACACATCTCTATTATATAGAATATTTTATTAAATATTCTATCTATCTTTAATATTATTATACAATTAGATACTATTTTTTATATTATCTTCTATTTTGTTTTTGCAAATTTTCTATAAATAGACAAATTTATATAGAATATATATAATTTAAATAATATAAACTTTGCAAATTAATTTATAATTAAATTATCTATTAAACTACTAACAAATAGATTTGAACTTAATATTTTTATCTTTAAAACTAAATATTTTTGCAAAGATATTATTTTTAGAATTATTGCTATTAAAAACATTAATTATACAATTAGTTTTTTAAAAAAATACTTTTTATAATATTTAATTACTTTAACAACTTTTTATTTAATATTAATAAAAATATTTTTAATAAAAAAAAATTATAGATATTTTTTATTAAAGACTTTGCTCTTTAGATTACAATAATTACTATATTAATTATTATTTTTATT
>JAABUW010010479.1_pt1 | contig 10304 bp, 16 predicted proteins | sample 5560081 | NCBI WGS metagenome assembly JAABUW01 (sample SAMN10711882, study PRJNA513363) | rock metagenome | isolation source: Antarctica rocks | place: Antarctica: Victoria Land, Knobhead sud | reverse complement strand
TCATCATAGCCAGATCCTCTGTTCCCCAACACCTGCTGGAAGCGTTGCTTGAACGCCCCAAGCCGTTGAGAGAATGGCACGTTCGACATTGCACCGACAAGATCGTGCTTGAATCTTGTCGAGCTGACGTGAGTTACCGGCAAGAACGTTGCCATCGCTACATTAGTCATCTGCCATGCATTGACGCCATGCGTGCGTACACACTCCGTCATCAAATTGTAGCAGCGTGCCTTACCGTCTTCAACTCTCAAGAGACAGTAAGTTACACAGCTGAAATCAACAGACTTGCCATAGTGACACAACAGTCTGTGTTGCTGTCAGGCTTACACTGCAGCACTCTGTTGTGTAATGTCACGAGAAACGGAGCAACCAAGAAGTGCTCATGCTGCAGTTGATCCTCAGTCTGACCAGTCATCCTCTTGCTGCTGCCCAGTCGCCAGTTGATGCAGTTGTTCTGTGATGTCAGCTTGCTCATCACGGTCATAACCCCACCGATGGAGCATTTGCCTTGCCAACCCTGCACAATCAATCAGCAGAACACATCTTGCCATAATGGTGTAATCCGACATTGACAAAGCAGCATGCTTGGTCAAGGAGCTTTGTGATGCCTGCACATTGTGATGATCACAAATGTCACAAGTGTCATACATGATACTAGAGTAGCAATATGCAAGTCTGAAGTGCAGCAGCAGATGCAGCGCAGTGCATGCACATCACAAACAAACACTGTCCAGGGGTGTGCACTCAGCAGTAAGCCCACCTTCAAAGCTGCGCAAATGCTGTTGAGCAGGTTGGCGGCATGCTGGGCTTGCTGCTAGCCTGGTCAGAACAGGCGTACAGTCCACCTCAGCAGGAGCATGGCTGGTACCATTGCTATGCACCGCACCATTCATCAAAGCACCTGCAATTGGCCACACAGCATTCCTGTCGAGCCCACATTCCCCTCAGCAGGGCCATACTGAGGTTTGAGGTTTGAGATGCACAGGATTGGACAGCAGAGCAGCCTTGCTGCAGTGAAGACACAGTGCAGACATCTGTATTCCATGCTCTTCACCCTACAAACAGCGCTGCAAATGAGTTGCAGACTCTCCACCAATCTTATTGAGAGCTGTGGCATGCTTGGTTTGAGCTCATCATAGTGTCATTCTCCACGTCAGCACAACTGCCATACCGTGACATGTTGCATAGCACCCACACTGCATCATGTTGCACAGCTTCCATACACTGCTTGCAAACAACCAGAATCAGCACAGACCAACACAATGTCCCTTTGGGACTGCGCTAGAAGGTGCAAGGCACAACAGCCAAGCTGCACCTCTGACAATAAAGACGCTCTTGCACAAGGCAGCAATGCTTCACAGCAAATTAGCTTGTCAATGTCCATGCAAGCGTCCCAACTGCGTACCGTTTTGCCTTTGGCTGTGCTGCTCTGGCTCCACCAGGTCACCGTATCGCAGGACAGTGTTCTGGAAGATGCCAGGGAAGGGCAGTGGAACAGGCATAGCTTGCGGCACAACACATCGCGCTTGCACGCAGCGCTCCCCTGCATGCCTAGCAATGTCAGCCAGCAACAACACAGGCAAAGCTGCACGGACAGACCACCTGCTCGTGCATGCAAACGACAACCACAAACTGCAGAAAGGTAAGCTATTTCTGCACCGTAGCAGACAACAGCCTGCTTCCTTGCCATCCAATGCTGGCACAGCTGTGCAGGCAGAATGAGACTATAAAGGCAGCGTAATATGCACAGCTTGTCTGTGCATGCATTGAGCTGCTTTATCTGAAGCCATGACAGCTATGGAGCAGGTTGGGGTATGACCTCAGTATGCACGAGTGGCATCAACCTGCATTATGCAAGGCTGTGGCAGCTACCAAGCAGATTGGTCCATGTTGGAACTGCCTTCCACTGTATCAAGACATGTTAAGACATAGCAAGTCTAAATGCAGCATGATGATGGAAGATCACCTTCTAGCATTAGACTCTGATCCAGCAAATCAGAAGCCTGGTGTGATTGCAGAGGGGCACCTCCCCGTCTAGCCCCTCTCAGCACCACACTCTCAGCCAGGGCTTGTCCAGGAGGGGCCTGCATGCCAGGACTCCAGCATGCTGTGTTGGATCTGGTCCATAGACCTGCATGCACAATGTACAGCTGAGCACCACAGCTTTGTGACAGACATTTGAGGCATGCCTCGACACTTCAATCCCATGAAAATAGTTTTCAGCAGGAACTGCGCATCACACTTTTAGTGTCAGTACAGCTGGTTCTTGCTGTTGCAGAGTACAAACATATTACAAGCAGATGATGATGTCTGAATGAGTGTTATACCAACAGCAGATGATGACGGCTGAATGAGTGTTACAAGGTACCAAGCTGAGCATCTAGACACGGCAAATATTCTGTGAATTTTGATGTTACGCATCAAGAACGAGTATGGAAACAATGGTGACCGACAGGTTGTGCCTTCGTGAACAGGCATGTTAACCAATTACTGATCAAAACAGGCTTTGCAGATGTGATAGCAGGTTGCTGCCCGGCTGCAGCGCAGCACTGGAATGACAACCATACATGATCTTTTCCAAAACATGACAGCAGCCTGTGGCAAGCAGCAGCACGTTCACTCACTACTCTGTCTCAAGGATGGTGAGTCAGCTCTGTGGCGAGTTCGGAGGTCTCGAGCTTCTGCCAGGTGGCGCTCATCAGGCAGGCCAGGGCAGGGCAGGGCTGCTGAGACAGCAGCAAGGCTGCACTGCGCGGCCCCGTTCAGCAGGCATGCTAGGTCATGCATGCTTGCTGCACCTGCAGGTGTCATGCTGCATCAAGCTGTACAGTCAGATACATGTGTTTTTACACCAAGGGCTTGACGAGTTTTGCAGATGACCAGGGGGTTTAACTGCCTGCAGTCTGCTTTTACCCCGGCATGCATTTGCAATGATTTGCATACGGACTTTACGTTTTGGGGACTTTGAAAAAAAGGGGAGCAGTGTACAGTCCATCCAGCCATTGGCAGGTACAGAAAGCACACTTGGCATTACTTCCTGGCTATGCAAGTCGAACACATATGCAAATGCACCATGACCAGAACAACATCAATGCGTTGTATACCAGGGAACCACATGCTACAACAGCAACGGTGGCTACAGCCTTTGAGGCAACTCCATGCATATGCAAATTCTGGCACAGCAGATGCAGACAACTTATACGCAAGTAAGTTATACACTCAAATGCAGAATAGATTGAAGACCTGTTGCCATTCCCAAAGGGCTAGTGGGGCAAGGGCTGTGCAGCCTGTAGGGCAGTGTGATGCTGTCCAGGGCAGCGCCGCACAGGGCACTGGTGTGAAAGGCCCTGTCCTGGTGCCAGTGCAGGTGAGGCAGCCCCCGGGCCCCAGAGGGGGGTGCCATGGGGGCATACAGGGTAGCTAGGGGTGACATGACACCAAGACTCAAAGCTTCATTCAGCTTCCACAGCCTCTTGGCCCCTGTCTGTATGCAAACAATGTGAATGCAGACACGGGACTCACACACACACAGACGCAGAAGGTATTGAGTCTGGTCACATGTGTAAGGTCTGTCTATACATGACGCAGCCCATGGCCACATGGGAATCATATGAACTGCAGTCTTACACACAAAAACGTGCACAGGATGCAAAAGCAAACAGCAAAGCACAGCAGCTGCGGCGGCACAGACCACTGGAAAGATAACATGTGCAAGATTGTCAGCCAACTTGATGGTGACACAGAGAGGAGCAGATCAACTTCAGTAGGTCACGGTGTATGTCCGTACCCTGTCATGCACCGTATTGCAAACCTGGCAGCACATGGTGATCACCCAGCAGTGGTATTACAAGTCAGGAACAAGATGCTAACCTCAGCATGTGAGGGTGCAGCATGTGCAGCACGGACAGGGAACACTAGGGCCGGGGCGGTGGGGTAGTCCTCTCGCAGCTCTGAAACCACATCAGCTGCAAACTGTCCAAACCCACTGTGATCATCCACTAGGCACTGAAACCCCTGCACCATTGCAATAGCTTACATGAGAAGAGTAGTCTTCACAAGACATGTGAGATGGGCAACTTGCAGACATGTATGACCATCCTACACCATTGCAGTATTGCCATGCATGTGTGCAAGGAGTGGCATTGCATAGAGAGGTGCTTGCAATGCCTGTACTCCTGACAAGGATCCCCCAGTTGTGCCAATTTGACCGAAACCAGACTCTTTGCTCTGCAAAGTTACCATCATGTTCATCTCAGAACCATGACAGCCCATTGGCTGAGCACAGGTGACATACATTTCTGTAATGTGCATTACGGCCAACAATGTCAGCACAGCTTCAGACTTGCAAAGGATGTGATAGAACCTGGAACGTATCACATTCTTCTGCCCAGTACCGAACCCTATCCATAACATCATCCCTCGTTTCACTCACACCTAGCAGCCCCTTGCCCTCACCAAAAGCTCCAAATCTGCCCTGCCCTTGCCACACGCCTGGCAGCTGATACAAGCTTCTGGGATGCAAGAAGGTCTTCAGGTAGTCAGTCCAGTAACCCACTCCTGATGTACTGTCTAGTGACCTGCCACCACAGCACAAGATGACTGTCTGGCCGGCACCATATACATCAATACTGTCCCTTGTATTATGTGCACAGACAGCTGTGATGGTTGACACTGCAGCCAGATGGAAAGAATCTTGTCATGCAGTGAGCTGTCTACATTGGACTTCAGACACAATGTTTTGTGAATGCGCCAACTTTGCTGTTGTGTGTAGGGAAGTGCATACGTATGCACAAAATTGAGCTCAGTCAAGCTGAGATTGGATAACCAACACTACTGTGTGGCTTTGAATTCCAACCTGATGTCACAAAGTACTGCACATAAGCAAATACACCATACCTACTTGTGATCCTCACCTGGCGGCTAGCTCTAAGGCATCTGCCCTGTCATCTTCTTCATCATTACTGGTTGTTGCAACAGACTCTTGCGCAGGCGGCCCTGTGATGCAGACAAGAACATGAACTTGTGCTTTGCCAGTGTGTCATGACTCGCATTGGGTCTGTTTGGCAAACATCCAAGGGCTCGGGATGTTGACTGAGTCATGAAAGACCACATTGTAGTGCCACAGTGGGCCACATTCAGTGTTTACTGAGATCAAAAAGAAAGGTAGCAAGCCCTGCTTTTCAGACATCAGAAACTGATTCTCAGCATGATCAACTGCAGACATGGGACAGCAAGTAAGTCAAGCCCAGACTATACATGTGGCAATCAGGCGGGGTCAGGATGAAGCTCGCCTTGTGTTACACCACAAACAGTGTGAGCGCAGGCTGAACTATTTGAGGCTGAGGACATACTTTCAGGCTCATGCTCTGGCTCTGACAGTAGCTGCTCTGCAAAGGCGCTGACAGGTATCCTTGCACTGCGTGTGACCTCCACAGGTCCTTGCCATGTTGTTATTGGCACCGCCTCTGCTTCAGGGGCATGCTCACCAGCTGTGTTGATCCCTGTCAGTGACAGCGGCTGTTTGAGGAGCAAGGAAGCCACATCAAGACTGTATGTTGCAGCAGCTAATGCAAGCTCAAGATACACACAAAGAAATGACTATATACCTCCCAAAGATCCACAGAGGTCAAACAAAATGGCCCGTGGTGTGTATATTGGGTTACCCTGCAGCACTCCCAGAGTTCTGCATGATACGCAGAGTCCGTGACACAAACGCCATGTCAAGAGGTTGCGCAGGCGTACATGTGAGTCTTCTCCCGAACGGAATAGACAGTCAGAGTTGATCTGGGCTGCAACGGCAGCTGTGGCTTCCTTCTCAGCGTAACCTAACAGGTCATCCTGGACTGATCAGCGAGATGTTGCAGCACGGCTAACAGAAATGTGTTGACCAACAGTTCAGAATTGTGAAGCAAACGGGCTGCATAGCATTGCTAATTGCACCTGTATATTCCAGTAGTGTGCGCCGGCGAAGTTAGCAAAAGAGCCGAACTGCAAAGTTATAGTCTCGTGTCGGGCCATTTGGATTGACGCACACAGTTGTTCTGCTCCCCTGAGTTTGCTTTACTACAACGTTACAAACTCCTCAAGGACCAAGGAAGCTATCACGACGCACAGCGCAAACAAATTTGCAAGCAGTCTTGTTAGGTCAAACATCGACCGGCTTAATTAGGCTTGACAACAGTTGTCTTGGGGCTCAAGTTGGATCCCAGACTTTGCAGTTTAGGTACAGAGATCTTTTGTTCAGCATCGCCAGCACACGGTGCCCAGGTATGCTGCAGCTTTACAGACATGCCACGCTAGCTTCAAAAGTGCAGCAACACTGAAAGGCATGAAGAGCATGTTCAGACTCATTCGAAGAGTTGGAACTCGACCTTGAGTTCTTTGAGGCTTGCAATTGCAAAGCTCAAGTGATACTGTTTCATGACGTTCAAGTGTTGCACCACTGCTTACAGCAAATAAACTGAAGGGTTGAAGCACTGTGGCATCAGCTACACACATGTATGACACAGCAAGCACTAGAACACAAACCCAGGCATCAATGAAAGAAATCTGCAGCATAGTACTAGTACCCTTAAGCAATGCACACTTGCAGTACATCACTGTGCATGCAGAGCCTGCTTCAACGACTGCTTTGCTGAGGCCGGCTGATACACGTCAGCATCTTTGGTCCTTCTATACACTCTGTACATCGGCTCATCCCCAGGCTGTGCACCAGGACCCTCAGTCAAGAACACAGACCCAGTCCCAGCAGCAAACACCCCCTTCATCAGCGCCGTTGCATCCCCAGCCAGGGTCCCAACAGGAGCCTCGCCCAGCGGCACAGGTGTACTATCCACAGCAGACCTGGCCTTGTGAGACAGCAGCGTCCAAGATGTCTCATCATCTCTAGTGGTTCTGGTGGTGCGTTTGCTGCCGGGCTGAGTGCCCACAGCAAGGCTGATTTTTGCACTGACAGGGCTGAAGTCAATGTCGCTGGAGGTGTAGCGCTGCTGCCGGTGGTGCTGCTCATGCACAAGGTGATGGTCATCATCTGCCAGTTCTGCCCCTAGGGTCAGCTGTAACCTAGCCGGCGCCTCAACCCTGGCATCTGCCGCACTCATGGGCAGAACAAAGGGACTGCCATCTTCATTGTCTGCAGCCTCTGTGCCTATCACGGTTGACTGAAAGCCTACAGCTGCAGGAAGCGTGTACTCAATGACAGAATCATCATCTGCAGGTGCTGTCTGCTGTGCGAGGGTGGGTGATTCAGAGAGGGCTGTTGTGTCTTGGCCAGGCAAGTGCAGGGCTGCTGAGGGGCTTTGCTCAAAGGTGGCCTGAGGGTCTGACTGCTTCAAGCTGCCCTGCACTTCTGCAAGCTTGTGCGTCAGCGTGTCCAGCCACTCCTTCTCGGCAACCAATGCTTGGGCCAGAGTCTCCTGATCCTGCAACCACAGATCACCATTGACCACACAAGCAACCAAGTTATGTTTCCTGTCTCCAGGACTCAGCAGAGGACAATTTGTACACATTGGTAACACTGATATGCTATGTGTCAAACAGGTATGCATGCAGAGGAGAAAGTACACATATCATACAAAAGGCGATGGCTCCAAGCTGAACAAACTGAAGACCCAAAAGACAACTGTGAGCCCAAAGGTGCAGATCACAACGCGCTTCCGACACAAGAGATAATCTCTAAGCCTCATAGCCAGACAACAAGCAAGGACAGACATGAATGAACAGGCCAGCTTGCCAGCTACAAAAGCCCTGGCACTGGCTGTGTGCAGCTGTCACTTTCCAAGACTAAAACGCTGCATGGCAGGTGCAAAACAGAGAAAGAATGACCTGCTGCCAGAGAGGGCCCCCAACAGCATGCCCTCCTGTGCCCTGACTGGCCCTGCTGCTGTTGCGCATCATGGCGTCCAGAGCCAAAGACTTGAGGGCAGTCTGAGCTGCTAGGGCTGCCAGGTCAGCCTGCAGGGCGGCTTGCTGACTGCTCCAGCTCTCAGCATCAGCACTGTACTGCTCCTGCATGGATACACAAACATCCTATAATACTTGGCTTCTCATTGAAATTATTGCTGAAAGGCATGGGTTTGTTTTTTTAGTATGGACATCCACTGTACAGCTGATGATCCACTCAATTGCGTGTGGCAAGACAAGATTGAAGCTGCACCAGATGTGCTTAAATCTCATGCCACACCGCAACGGTTGATCATGCATGCACAACAGCTGGCTATGTACAATGGTCAGCTGCTCAGGAATGTTGCAGCAGCCACGTCCAAATAGGCATGCTCCTTGCTGTAAGATGGAAAGGTATTGGCAAATGCAGGCATGCAAGTCTGCAGGTGTTTACTCTAACAGCCTGCAGGTCATCATGCAGAGCCTTGAGCTGCTGCTGATGCATCTGCTGCTCTGCCATGCTGCCTTGCCTTGCCACCTGCATGTGCATTACATTGTTAGTCAGCAGTGAACTGTGAAACAGTTGCCAGCATATGAGCGTGGGTGCACAATGTTTGCAGACAGAAAATTGAGCGTACACATGACTGCGTAGATCCCAGCAGACTGTGACTTGCTTTGTCACGGTGGATTGCACAAGCTCACCCTTCTGCTGCACTGGTCAAGAAAGGCTGCCAAAGTGAGACAACACAGGCACCCTGAAATGGCTGTTTATGTCAGCCGCACAAAAGGCTGGTATGGCACATGATTCAGTCATGTCAGCAGCTGCCAACTTTATGCATGATCATGAAGGAACAATAACAAACTTGATTGTGCCTGTATACCTCTCATTTTGTTGTCCCAGTAAGAGATGCAATGCAAGCCAACTGTGAACCTGCACCCCATTTTGTCACAAGGCAACTTACAACATTTGACCTGGTCAGAACAAGCCCTGCAAAAAGGTTAGAGCGCACCTTGATCTCTTCAGTAGGGGCAGCCTCAGACCAGGTTTGCGCCAGTTTCTGCACCTCCACCTCAAGCTTCTGGCATCTCTGTTCCAGCGCACTCACCTGCCACCAGATACACATCAGACTAGGGACTCAAACCCCGTGACAAATCAAGGCTTGAGGGCTTGTCAGGCAAGTGAGCTGCATGTTTTCAAGTTTGTGATCCACAAACAAGCAGCATGAATGACTCTGGTGTGCTTGGTGTTTGGTCTCACACTGATCATGGTCTTCATAGCCAGTACAGCAGGTAAGGGTTTAGGGTTGAGGGCCTATGACAAACATGGTTGCTGCATTGAAGACCTGTACCTGCTCATTCTTGCCCTTGGCGGCTGCCACCAATCTTGCCTTTTCTTCCTCCATGTACATCAGTCGCCTCTGCAGTTGACCAACCTGTGCCTCGAGGGAAACTACCTCTGGGCTGCTTGGCCTGGAGGTGGACCTCTGTTCAGTACGCAACTGCACATCATTCACTCATTCAGATGCATTGCAGAAAGGACATTGGTGTGCCTGGTACCCACGTAAGCAACGTTGCTGATCATTGCTTTGTAAAGCCAGAAGCTCACCCACACTGATGTGCGCATGCAACAGAAGTCTGGGTTTTTGTGGGGCTCATTTATGTTAGGGTCCCGAAGTTTTCACCATGGCTGACACGCATGGACACGCAGCAGGCAGGAGTGTATCAGGTGGTGTGGATTGGCTGGGCAACAGTTGTGTGATAAGTCGAACTAGGATGGGTACCTTGCTGTCTGTCTCCAGCTCAGCATTGTGCTGCTGCATATTGGCCAGAACTTGCTTGAGCTGCCCAATCTGTGCCACATGCTCTGCTAGACAAGCTGCATCATGCTGTTGTTCAGTGACTGCCTTGAGCAATTGCTCCTTCTCCAACTTCAAGTCCGCTACTTGTTGCTGTAACTCAGAGACAGCCTGTAAGCATGAGCCCGGAGTGTACAACAGTTATTACAGCCGAAGAAGGGTCGTATGACAGACCCTGTGCCGGCAATGCCGTGTTAGCGTGACTTGCAGTGGTATGTTGACTGATTTTGAGGATGATGAGGCACGCCCAGGTCGATACAGTCACCTTTTCGAACAGGATGCAGGACAAAAAGGCTCACCCAGGACTCCTTTCCAAAGAGAGTGTCTTTCAGGTGGCTGAAGCTTGTGCTAGAGTTGTAAGTGCGCCCAGCAGCCGGACGAAACATGTTGCCTCTGCGGGGCTGCTAAAAAGCGCGGAGACAAGACGGTTGTTGTACTTGCAGTTGCACAGCTTGCCCGCGGAAGTCAGCCTGGTTGTCTGTCAGTCACGTCGTGTGCAGACTGCCTTTCACGCATCAATCTATTGATTGTGCTCACAATTCACATTGCAAAGAGCACAGCAGTTGT
>JAABUW010010474.1_pt1 | contig 10307 bp, 9 predicted proteins | sample 5560081 | NCBI WGS metagenome assembly JAABUW01 (sample SAMN10711882, study PRJNA513363) | rock metagenome | isolation source: Antarctica rocks | place: Antarctica: Victoria Land, Knobhead sud | reverse complement strand
GCTGACACCCAAAAGCCCTCCAGAGGAACCACAACAGCCCCGCCCGTACAGTTGGCGTTCCGAGGGCAAGGAGAGTCACAAGTGTGGTTGAGCGCGTTGTAAGAGTACTGAGGCAAGGGGCATGTCGTGCACTGCGTGGGGTTCTGCTGCACCTCTCCAAGTATGCAAGCTCGCACTGTCAAGGAAATGTTCACCTGAGGAACCTGTAGAACACAGCGCAACCCGCGTCACATGGGCACCCATCTGAACTTACGTGATGTCTTGAGTCAGTGTGTTGGCTTAATGAACTCAGGCCAAAGTGGGACAGCAAATGATCACATCCAGGGTCCATGGATTGTGATCTGCTACACTGAGGGTGTGCACATGTGGGTGTGTTTACGTGTGCTGACTCTTACACAAGACAATCTAGGGTTTTGGTCTGCATGTACTGTGCAGCACAGCTCACCAGGTGTACTGCTGAGTCTCTGCTTGCATTCTTGCAACGCAGTCCTGGCAAGACATGCCTTTGGATTTATGAGCACACCTGTCTGCGCTGTTGCTTGCCAGCATCAATGGACTGCAATGCAGGATGATCAATGCAGAGTCATCTGCTGAATGACCGTATATGGTAAATCTCCACAGCTGCACACCATAGCAGCAAGGTAGCAAGCAAGGTCACCTGAGGGTACTCAGCAAGGGCAACAGCCAGATTATAAAAACCAGGGGCGGCCCTGAGGATGAGATCCTGAATGTTTGCCACGCCGCTTGCATCTAGGCTGGTAAGCGTCTGCCCAGACAGGAAAGCTTCATTACCTGACTGCTGTGGTGTAACATTCATCACCGACACATTCACCTGAATGGCTCCTGCAGTTTTGAAAGACTTGACATTGAATCCAAGCATCCATACAGCAGCATGTTTGCAGGTACAGCGTTGCTTAACATGCATCAGTGCTCATGCTTGATGGTGTTGTGCCAATACATGCGGAGACCTTGCATTCCACAGCTGCTGAAAGCAAGCTTCCTGCTCATGTTGACCTCCAATCTAGAGCATGCTGACATCGCGCCTGGTGCAAGGAGTCTTATTTGCATGCACGTCTTCACGCTGCAAACGTGCACTCCTGCCCATGACTGGCTAGTTTCTACACGGCTTGCATGCTAAGCAGAACCATACGTGATTTGCAGACAGCACGTACATTTTGTGCATGTGTGTAGTGCACATTTGCATGATGCAAACTTGGTACATGCAGCCAGCTGGCAGTGCATAATAAGTAGTAATAATAATAATAATAATAATATTAGTAATAATAAATGAAAACGCTTTCCAGTGCTTGCTTGTGAGGCACACATGTGCACGGATGCATGCATGCCCTGCGTGTACATGTTGCCCCACCTGTTGTGACAAACTGATCAGCCTGGTCCAGAACCTTGACCACCATTGGTCACCAGAGTGGTGTTCATGGCAGTTGAGAACAGTGCGCCGCCTGCTGATGTGGCAAAGTTCTGCTCATACGTGTCTCCTGTAGATATGATTACGGAACAATTGCTGGTGAGTTCTGAAAGTTGAGGGAAAATGGAGCTCCAAGGGAAGGTCAGACTTGGGTTGCCTTCAACTGCATCCAAGGACACAGCTTGTTGTTTGTCAACTTCTGAGTTCTTGCTAGGCAGGACTCATGGCAATTCTGAATGCAACTGCCATAGCAATACTTGACGCAGGATATCGCATATAAAGATGGCACCTTGGCATCTCACTTTCTCAGTAGTGTTAGCCGACTACATTGTGCTGTTCAGCGCAGCATGAATTGACCCGGGCAAGCAGCCAGTGGCTTTGGAGGAGTCATAACCTCAGCATCGTAAGCACCAAAAAGAGCCCACATTACATAACATGCTTGAAGCTATGCCAGCAACTGAAAGAGTGACTGTATGCTAGCAACTGAAAGTGCGACTGTATGCCAGCAACTGAAAGTGTGACTGTATGCCAGCATACCGGCAGCTGCAAAGCACTGATAAGTGTAAGCCAGGGCTCCCCCGTTGACGCCTGCCGTGTTCTGCAAGAACAGGTTGTTGCTCAAGACTGCAGCTCCGCCGGTCAGGCTGTCTACACCCCCATCCGATCCGGCCTGGTTGGACTTTGCAGTGCAATTAGTCATATTGAACAGCGTGGCACCAGTTCCTATCACGTTTAAGCCGCCTCCGCTGCCTATGGCTCTGCAACAAGCAGCCACAAGGAGGCTGAGTCTGTGCAGACATCAAATGTAGCATGGCCAGCAATGCTGACCAGCACGAATTTTTGTTCACACTCTTCAGCAGCAGCAGTGTGTCTTTCACATGATGTACATGCCATGTCAGTAGTGCACGTCACAAGACACACATGGTCATGACAAGCACATGCTCATGCAGAACAGCGCTGTTGCAAAGATTTGGTTTGATGGTGCTCAGAGATAGCTGGTAGAGGACCATGCCTAGTGATGACTGATTGTGACTGATGTCAAGCATTGGACGAAGATACCTGTTTTCAAGGACCTGAGTACCATTCAGAAACAACAATTGACATGCGTCACAGTGAATGCCTCCTCCATCTTGTTCTGCAACCAGTGGGAATGTTTCAAAGCAACAGGGTAACTATTTCTTGCCAACTCCATCAACCTGTCTGTATTTGCACTCAGGCATCAGCATGCTGAAAAATGCAAGCTTGAGCAGCCACTTCGGCAACAACCAGCGCATGCAGCTTGAGGCAGCATCATGGCAGGCGCTCTGTTCGGCATATGTAAAACAAAAAGCGCAACTGCACAACAAAACGCGCAGCTATAGAACAAAAAACGCAGCTGTAAAACACAAAAAACGCAGCTGTGCAGATGCAGGATGACAGTCGTGAACTGCGCTTGAGCCAGCTGATCTATCGTTGCTAACCTGCGGTGTTATTCTGAAGGACTGTGCCTGATCCTATCTCCACATTCCAGCAGGCTTCACAGAACAGACTGCCCCCAAAGGTCTTTGCTGTGTTCCCCATCAGATAGTTGCCGCCAAGCAGGATGTACTGTGTGTTGGTGTCGCCATGCAAGGCACCCCCCCTGAGCGCCGAGTTCTTGACAAACACTGACTCACCCAGCAACACCCCATTGGCTGCACTCAGGACTGAAGACAAGGCGCCACCCTGCTGAGAGGCAGTGTTGCTTGAAAAGCTTGAGTTCCAGATCACAGTGGCGCTGCAAGACATGAGTTGTATGCCAGAGCCTTGAATGCCACTGTTGCTGGTGAAGAGGTTGCCTGCCAGAATGTTGTGGGAGATGAGGCCCCCTGCTATGAGCAAGGCTGCTGCAGTGCCTCGGGGTGCCCCGCCTGCATAGTGCTCAATAGAGGGCTGTTGGTCCAGAGTGTGATTGAAGAAGGTGCAGAAACGGATGTCGTTTGTGGTCTGTGCCCCAACAAAGAAGTCCTTGATGCTTTCCTGATCGCTAGACACAGCTGTGGTGGTGTCTGAGTGAAACAAAATGTCCTCAGAATCAGCAAAATTGTCTTCACAGCTATCACCAATGGTGCCTAGAATGACCAAACCCACCTGAGAGCTGTTGGCAAAGACAGTGTTGATGACCCCTACACATAGAGCATTCCTGAGGAAAACACTTGCACCTGCAAGACTGTCTGTTACGATTGAATCACGCAGGAAGACATTGGTGGCAGCATGATCATTGTCAACACCGATGGCAGAGCCCTGCCAAGGACCTTGCAAGATGCCATTAGCTGTGTTGAAGTGGAAGCTGCAGTTACGGATGTCAAGGAGGTATACTTCCATAGCACGAATGCCAGCTGCGCTGTTAGCAGCTACATTGTTGACATAGGTGCTGCTTGAGACAGTGAAGTTGGGAGCAAGGGGGTTTACATTGCTTGCCAAGGCTTCCAGCAGGACTGCACCACCATCCCCAGTGGTTGCTTTGTTGCTGTCAAAAGTGTTGTTTGCCAAATTGCCTGTGCTAGCAAGGATGTTGATAGCACCCCCCGTGAACCCAGAGTTGTTGAAGAATACAGATCCAATGATTGCAGCACTGGCGGCCTCAGCATATATTGCTCCACCGTTTGCAGTTGTGACAAGGTTCGAAAAGCTGCAGTTTGCGACTTCGACGCCACTGCTCACACTGACAACAATGCCTGACTGCATCTGTACAGCCCCTCCTTGCCCCTGAAAGCTTGAATTTGAAACAAAAGCAAAGCTACCGGCAATGTATGCTGCAGTACTTTGCAGGTCCACAAACTGTGAATCCAGCATTGTAAAGTTGCCGCCGACATATCTGATAAGCGCCTGTGAACTGTTGCAGCCGTTGCACTGGAAGCCCTCGAATGTCGCCAAGCTTTGATTGGTCGTCGCGATAACTTCAAGAAGGTGCTCGAGATACCAAGCCTCGATGTTCACAAAACTACTGTGCTCAAAAGTGATGTTCGCAGGGTCGTAGATGAGCAGCAAATCTTCTTGGCCGGTGGCCATCGGCTGAACTTCAACCCCTGCACGTGCATGCACAACTGTCAGCGCCACTTTTGTACCGGTTCCAACGGCCCGCCAGTATCGCGAACTCAAAGCATAACGACCTGTCAGGAATGTGCTCTGCACCTGAAAAAGCTGCGCTGTACGGCATAAGGCTTTGGTCCACAAACAGATTCAGTTTTGCTGAAGTATCTGTTGGCGGCACAGGTGTGCACCCGATCGAAACTTCAGCGAAAGTGAGATTGCTGGGATACGACGAGTTTCCGACAATGCTAAAATTACAGCTGAAGGCATCGCCCGCTACATGCCATGACCTGATCAGCAGCAGCAGTGTCAAAAGCGCCAGCAACTTGGAGCACGGATAGGCTGTGTCGCGTCGCATTGAAAGACTTGGGCATATAGGATACTCTGCAAAACTGCCTCAGGGAACCCAAGCTGCCCGGACTTGGGGCTTCGGCAGTTGGTCGTCGATGCAGCGAATCCTCGCTGGTCAAACTTCGCAGGTCACTGTTGACATCTGCTTAATTCAGTCACCATCAAGAACGGCATTCGACCTCTGCATACTGTATCACAAATTCATGACTCATCCATTGGTTGCGACTGTCGTTGCTATTGTGGGCATTGGGCTCATACTGTCAACTGCCATGACAGTACTCTATAGATCTACAAGGAATGCTGCAGTAAAACTTGCCAATAGCGCAGCATATCCGCAGAATTTGAGGGCCAACTAGTAGCTTGCTAGCACCCCCGGCTGCATGGAGGTTGTGCTGTATGACAAGTTTGTTTCTTTTGAAAGAGTCTGAAATGCTTTATGACAGCTGCACCTGCATATGTCACAGTGTTACGGTGCCATAACTTTGGGCAGGTCCATGCAACACATTGTATCACATGGCCCATAAACAAGCTGCAGCCACATTGTATTGTCAGCAATGTCTAGGGTACAGGAGCCAACAAAGAACATGACTTCAGAAAGACATGATTAAATTTTAGCTGTTGAGAGGAAAAAGGGCATGGCTGGAAAAATTGTTTTGTGCGTTATCCCTGCGTCAATCTCTGGCCAGGTCCCATGGGACTTCATGCGTATGCAAAGCACAGTGCAATTTTGTCTGTATTGCTTTATTGTGCAGAATCCAGTAAATGCATGGACCGCTTAGTCGGAGTATACAATTTTCAGTCAATGGTGTGCACTTCCAGTCAATGGTGTGCACTTCATCTCAGCTCTGCACACGTGTGTAGGGCAAATCATGTAGACACATCTCGGAGGCTGCACGTGGATCGCACACTTTAGACGTCTAATACGTCGACGGCTGATAGTCACAATCCACATGACACAAGGTCACAGGCCCCCAAGCCTGCACAAAACACATGAGCCCAGGCCTACTTGCAAGATTGGCAATTGACAAGATGCCAAGTACAAATCCTGTGAAGGCTTCAAACACAACCCAACAATGAGTTTGACATGAACACCTGTGCAACCAGAAGCAACAAAGTAGACTCCGCTCCATGGAGGCTATGCTGTACAAGATACAGTCTGAGTATCTTTGACGCCAGCTGCATCTGCAAGTTTTACAGCATTCTGCTGCCATAGCTTTTAGCAGGTCCATTTTCAGATCAAATGGCCAATAAAACAGCTTCAACCACATTGTGTCATCACCAATGTCTACAGTACAGGAGCTAAGATCATGAAATGGGAAGACGAAGTTCAGCTGATGAGAAGAAAAAGGCATGGGCGGAAAAGTTGTCATACGTGCCATGTTGACAAGGTAACTGCACCCTGGTGCACAACGCGCGTCAAAATCAGCCTAGGACGCCATTTTGCAGGGTCACAAAAAGCTGCTAAAACTTGGATTCCACCTTGAGAGCCATCTGCTAAATGCTATACAATGCGCACTCTATTGATAACAAGCACTATACATGGTGCTATTCAAAACCAGCAGAAAGACAAAGACTATCAACTGCAATTGACCAGACCCTCAGAACTATCACAGAACAAGCTGGAAAAATCAATGTGCTGCAATGGTATGCATGTCAGGGCGACGCATGCCTCCTCTTGACATGCGAGCACTCTTGCCGCTGAAACAGATCTCAAGGTCATCAAAGGCAGCACGCCCTGTTTGTGCAAATGGTGTTGCCTCTGGCGGCAACATGAACTCCCCATCCTTTGCCTCCATGTTGCCATCATCAGACAAAATGAGCTTGTTGCCACTGATTTTGCGTGACATTCTGCGGGTCTCAGAATGCACGCTACCATCCTGGGCTGTGGTAGATTGCGCAGCAGCTTGTTGCACTGCTGGGGCAGCAGCAGGACTGACCAAGTATGTGGAACCATGACCATCAGCATGTACAAAAGGCATCAGCTGACCACTGGAGGAGCTGCTAGCTACAGTGTCCGGCGTGATTGCTGTGCTGCCCTGTTTTGGTACATCCATGTGTGACTGGGACCGGTTGTACCTTGCTCTAGCGCTTTGGGGGCTGTACGCTGAGCTGTGGTTGCTGTAGTCCTCAGAAACACGAGCATATATGGGTGCAGTGGAGGCTGCTAGATTGTCTGCCACTGCCTGCTCTGCAGCTGCTTGCAGAGCCCCAGCTGGGGCTGATTTCAAATGTGACAAGCCTGGTCTGCTTGTGAGACGCCGAGCTGATCTGGCTGACTTGCCACTGACTTGCACCTCTAGCAAGTCCACATCATCCACACTTCCTGCAGCAGCATGATTGATGTTGGCGAGAAGCCTCCGTGCTGAGTACCACCAGGATTCCATGGCTGACTCCTTGAGGACGTTTTCAGAACGGTAATCTGCTCACTTTGGCCTTCAGAAGTAGTCTCGCTTGCATGCGACCTGGGCGAGGACGGGTCGTCTTTTTTCTTGCTGCGGTACCCGCTCACACGTTTGGACAGGGACTGGAAAAGGCCTCTCTTCGGTGATGCAGCGTTTTCAGACATGCTTCTACGGCCAAGACGTTTGGACGACTACAGAGCCACACTAGCCGTCATGCAAGCGACCTGTGACTAACTCAAGTCAACTCTGACAGAAAAGTTCTGCGCAAATGCTATGACAAAAGATTCATCAGGCTGGGAAGAGGAGCACAATCGCGTAGGTAGTCAAGAAAAGGTCACAAAAACAAGTATGTCAAAATGCCAACACCGGTAGCTTGTACGGACGCGTTCTGCTCGATGCAGGGGTTATTGCAGACAGAGATGACCACACACACCCGGAGGCTCAGCGCTCTAGCGTCAGCTGGACCGGTTGTAGAAAGGTGTCCTAGCCATTTGGTAGTCATCTCGTAAACAGATGCAAGCACGTGAACCATCAAATGACTGAAAGTTACGCAAAAATTCACCTGGTCACGTTTTGGCGCTTACTTTCCCTGATAGATTGGATTCCCTGATTTGGGCAAATAGGCCATAGTTCATGTGGTAGACAGTCATGCAAGGCTGTGTTAGGCTGCGCAATGCATTGAAATGCATCTCGGAGACTGTTCTAACAGTTACAGTCAAGTGGAGCCCCTGACAGCAATAGCTGCTGGAAAACCAGCGTCTGCTTCTGACTATGAGATCGAGGCTGACCGGTCACGAGCGCAAGCACAACGCACGTAGAGTCTGAATTTGGAGGTTGTGTTTTGGCTCTGACTTTGGCAGGGCACTAGGACAGCTCCCCGAAATGATCGGGCAACTTGGCTTATCATGTTCATCACGAAGTGTGTGCAACTAGTGAATGCAGTACGCAGCTCCCGGCTGGAAGCATCTATATGAAGCACCTTCAAGCAATTGGATTAAAGCGCATCCAAAGCACATATCGCAAAATCATGTTGCAGGAACATACAAGCACACCAAATCATAATACGTACTATGCACAGTATATATATTTGCCTGAGTGTGTTAGCACAATGGCACATCATAGTTGTGCACTGGCAACAACCTTGCACCAGTGTCTGGCTGAAGGCTCACTGCACAGTTGCAGCTGAAGCAGCATGTCTGGCTGCCTGAACGGCATTCTCATGTTCAAGCTCAAGCTCATACATTTCGCTGCCAACCAGCTCAATGGAGGGTCCACTGTGAGCAAGATGCTCTGTGGCCTCAGATGCATGGACTTTCTGTGTGTGCTCATTGTTTGCCTGGAGCTGAACATGATCACAAGTGGCTTGTGCAAAGCTGCCAGCAGGTACGGCCGGAGCGTGGCTTGCAATCAACCGGGCATCAACTGCATCATCAGTCTGGCTGCAAACAGGATCCAAAGCCACCTTCTGGGAGAGTCTGGAAGAGCCTTGGGCTGCTGCTATCAGCCCCACCTTGCCAGACGGGCTGGCTGCTGCATCAGCTGAGTTTTGCCCTGCGCACAAGCATAACTTGCATCTCACTGACAAGCCCGATGTAGTCAACTTGCAGCATGCAACATTGTCCACTGCAAGGCTGGTCTGCAAAGGACAACACTCGGCACACGAAGACCACCACATTTCGAAGCCAAAGCAGATATCGAAGGTGCTTCTGATGTGATTCGGCAGGAAGCTTGCATGTGAAGAAGAAGTCTGTTATGAGCTCTGCAAATCAGTGCATCCTTGGGGACCTGCATCCCAGATCCAATCTACCAAGGAAGCCTGTTATGGACCCAGTCCCGTACTGTACCTGAGGTGCTCTTGCTCTTCAGCTCAACGTGGTCAAAGCTTAGCTGCCCTGAAGGACTGGCTCCAGCTGCTGCCCTCCTGGCGCTGTCCCCTATGTCCTCTGGGGCAGAGCTTGGCGTGTTTGCACCTGACGCCTTCTGACGCATCTTAGCCTGTGCCCTGAGGGCATTGCCCAGGCCAGCCAACAGCTCCTGAGGCGGGGACGGCCGCTGACTTCTGCCACTCACGCCTGCCTCGGCCTGTACTTTAGGCTGTGCTTTCTGGTGCGAGTGAGCTGAGCGGCCTGAGTCCAGCCTGAGCTGAACCTTGGATTCTGAGCTGGTTGGGGCAGAGGGAGGGGACTCGTGGTGGGCTGACTCAGCATGCTGGGGCTGTGACCCAGGGCCAGTATGAGGGTGCTGCAGTGACAAAGCAGAGGGGGGTTTGTCAGGGGCCGCAGGAGCAGACGAGGGGGGCTGATGAGGGGTTGTCTGAGGGGATGCAGAGGAGGAGGATGGAGCCTGCTGGGAAGAAGAGGAAGGCTGACTATCCTGCCTGTGACTGGCATCAGCAGACATCTGCTGCGGTGGAACCTCAGAAGAAGAGCACTGAGGCTGTGCCGTGGCCTCAAGAGATGAAGCCTGTGCTTGTGGATGTGCTTGTGAAGAGGAAGAAGGGGCAGGTTCCAGAACTGCTGCAGGCTGGGAAACTTCGGCCTGCTGTTGAGTAGGCACATGAGCAGCAGCCCTTGGGGATGCCCCTGCTGTGGACTGCTGAGCCTCAGATGTGGCCAAATCTGCATCCATCCCAGTCGCACACACTTTGAAATTACCTCAGACTAGCACTGTTCTCCAGTGGAAAGATGGGAGCAGCGTTCAGTGAGATAATGACAGCGGCCATACATGCAGCTTTGTTTTGGCTTGTCTCGTCTTGATTTGCACAATGCAACCTTTGTTGCCTTCAATATGATCAGACTTGTAAGCTGCTTAGGCATTGTAATGTGGCTCTGTTTCTCTTTTGACTCAATGCAGCAATCCCATACGTCTAATGCCACAGTAGCTGTGCCAGGCAGCAAGATTCACTCATGCTGAGACAAGCATGCAGCCTGTAGCATACAGTAGTACCAAATCCAGAAGAGACCTACCAGAGAGCCGATACTTGCCTAGAAAGTAGGGCGACAGATTTGAGGCCTAGGGCATTGCCTTGTCATGCACTTAAGAGGGCACAACTGGCACCATCACAAGCAAGAGACTTA
>JAABUW010010472.1_pt1 | contig 10307 bp, 8 predicted proteins | sample 5560081 | NCBI WGS metagenome assembly JAABUW01 (sample SAMN10711882, study PRJNA513363) | rock metagenome | isolation source: Antarctica rocks | place: Antarctica: Victoria Land, Knobhead sud | reverse complement strand
TTAACCTTTCGCGAAAGCGACGATCTCGGCCAGATTCCCTTCCTTGCCCACGTGCATGATTGTGTGCTCGTGGGCGGCGGGGCCGTACGCCGCATCGAGGTCCGAGCGGAACGTTATCAGCGCCGCCACCGAATCTTCCAGAAGATCGCTGCCCGTCACAGCTTTGCTGAACGCGCCGGCCAGCGTCCGCGGCTGCGCATCCCCGCGCTCGGCCAGGACGTATTGCGCGCGGCCATGGGCGGCGAAGCTGTTCTGCTTCCCGCTCGGGGCGGTCGTCGCGGCGGCCTCAGCCAGCGCGCCCAGGGCGGTGGCCGCCAGCGCCCGTGCGTCCGCGTCCTCGCCCAGGTTCTTCACCAGCAGGCCACGATCGATGCACAAATACAGGTAGAACACGCCAGAGCCGAACGCGGCCTCCCCCAGGAACCCGGCTCCCGCGTCCTCGGACGGGCGCTTCAGGTCGTCCACGGCGGTGTAGTAGTCATCCTCGACCGTCACGCGATGGGTCGTGATCGCGTGGGCGACCTGCGCGGCCGCTTCCCGATTATAGACGGGATCATCAGCCAACATGCGGCCGAACAAGGCGATGTCGGCGGCGGTATCGGCGGTGCGGAGCAGCCCGGCCTTCCTGGACTCGATCGTCTCGCCGCTGGCGGCAGCGCGTTCGGCCAGCGCCAGCGCTGCCGCGCGCTCCTCGGGCGCGATGAACGCAAGCTGCTCGATGCGAGTGGCGTTGAGGTCTTTCTCGTCCTTCAGCTTGCCGAATACTGCGGCGACGCCCCGGGCGACCGCCTTGGCGCGGTCCGGCGGCACCTGGCGCTCCAGGAGGTGGGCCTGCACCTCCTCGCCCAGCCGTTGCGTGCGTTGGCCCATATGCCCATCGAGCGCGTGCTTGAACACATCCGACGTGCGCCACGCCCGCTTCAACGACTGGGAGGACAAGCGCAGGCGAGTCGTGCCGCCGACAACCGCCGTCTTGGGACGCCCCGTATCGTCGCGGTTCAGGTTGGCGGGCGGGAAAAAGGTCAGCAGATGCAGTTGCAGGAATCGGCTCATGGAACGGGGTCCTTGGCGGGAGCGGGAGCGGGGGAGGAAGAGGCCAGGGCCGCCGGCGTGCCTGCGTCCCAGTAATCGTAGGTCCAGCGGCGGCGGCGGCGCTCGGACCAGTCCAGCAGGGCGGCGGCGAGGTCGCTGACGGGCAGCGTGCCGCCCGCCAGCGCGGCCAGGCGGCGGAAACTCGTCAGCCGCTCGTCGAAGCCGTCCGCCTCCATCAACCGGCGGAAGCGCAGCGGCTTCAGCATGGCGGTCTCCGGCTTCTCCGGCGAGACAGGCCCGACGGCGCGGGCCACGGTGACGCCCGGCTTGTCCTCGCGCACATGGGCCAGCACGGCGGCCGTGAGCGCCACGTCGGGCAGCCTCCAGGCGCCCGACGCGCCCACGCGGCGGAACAGGGCCATCGTCGCCTCCTCCTGCATCGCTTCCGCGACGGTCGCGCAATGGCGGAGCCGGGCGAGGGCGGCACGGTCGCCGCGCCGCCCGGTGCCAGGGTCGGGCTGCAGCTCCCGCCACCAGGGCGCCGCGTTCCAATGTGCCGCGATCATGGCACAGCTCCTTTCTTCTGCTTGGCTTGGCGGGGCTGCGCGGCCGGCAGGCCGAGGATGTCGAACAGCGCTTGGCCGTCCTTGCCGAAGCCTCGCAGCCCGAACGACAGGCTGCGGCGCGCGCGCACCAGGCGGGGAACCGTCTCGCCTTGGCGCACCAGCGGCGGCACGTCGGGGTCCATCGGCGCGACCTCGTCGAACAGTCCGAGCGCGGTCATTCGCAGCAACCCGTGCCAGGCGCGCTCGACCGTGTCGTCATCCGCCACCGGGTTGCCCGCGAGCGCGGCAAAGAACGCCGGCTCAGTAGCCTCCCACAGCCGCTCACGCACCACGGAGAGGAGCTCCGTATCGCGCACGGTCGCTCCAGCGCTGAACAGGGCGAAGCGCACGGCGCTGCGGAGCATGGCAGCGACCGCTTCGGCCGAGAGCACAAGGCGGCGGGCCAGCGCGTCCAGCCGCGTCTGCGCCTCCCGATCCCGGCCGGACGGCAGCGGCATGATGCTTTCCACGAATCCGCGCGACTTCATGTTGTCCATGTCGAACCCGGCCGCCAGAAAGCGGACTTCGGCCCGCACATCCGGTTGCCTGTCGTCTCGCCACGCCGTCATGGAAGGTGCCGGCTGACGCAATCCGGTCCCATCCTTGAGCACCAAGCCGAGCCAGTGGCGGTATCCGATGCCGCCGGGTTGCGGATGGACCGCCAGGCGCTCGGTGCCCGGCTTCTGCTGGTAGGTGGGCGAGAGTGGATGCACGCCGCCCCAGGCCGCGTAGTTCGGACCGTGCGGGCGCTGGCGCCAGGTCGAGACGGCCACATCGTCGGGCACGCCGGTCAAGCCGCAGCGCTGCGGCTTGTCGAGCACGCTGAAATCAAGACGGATGCGGCGCGGCATCCCCCACCAGCATTGGAGCGGATGCGCTTCTCTGCCGGGCGTGACGACGCGGCCCTCCTTGGATGTCCGCGTGGGCGCGAGCCACGGAAAGATCAGGGCCATCTTATCAGCCTCTGCCGCCATACCGTCGGGCACGTTGGCCCACAGCGTCTGCCACAAGGTCGGCCGCGCGCCCGGCAGCACGAGCGTCACCAACGGGCCGCCACCGCGCAGGCCGGTCCGGTTGCCAGCGCCGCCGGCCGGCGCCCAGGACTGGAAGGTGTAAAGCGCCATCGCCGCGGCCGCGCGCCCCAGCGTGGAGACCCGGCCGCGACGGACCAGCAGGTCGGTGTTCTTGGACCGGGTACTGGCGCCGGGCGCCTCGATCAGCAACTGCTCGACCGGTTCCGCCTCGGACACCAGCTCTTCGCAGTCCTGCATGAACCGCGGCCCGTCGCCGTCCAGCGCAAACGCGGCCGCGAGCGGCGCAAACGCGTCAGCTAGCGCATCGGATTTGGGCGGCTGTTCCCAGCGATCCAACCAGTCGCGGCCCCCATCGGGCGGGTAGCCGGTCGCCAATAAACCGGTCAGGAGTTCCAACCCGGCCACGCAGAAGTCGGGGCGCGGCCAGTCGAGCGCCATGACTGGATCAGTGTCGTAACCGTCCGTGATGTCGCTCGGAGCAATGGTAGAACGCAGGCCAGAACGCCGGAGAACCGGCAACCAGTGTTCGGTCAAAAGCTGGAGCACCGACATTATCCCACTGCGCCTAGACGGCGCATCGATTAAGCATTACAGCAGCAGCGAGTATCAGAGCCTCGGCTCCGATACCGCTAACAAAGCGTGCGTTACTTGCACGTTGCACCTCCTTTATCCAAATCAGCCAACTCCGCGCCGGCGACTTCACCTCGCCGGCGCACACGACTAATGCAGTCCTCAACCGCTCCGTCAACCAATAAGTTCGGAAAGCACACTTAGACCGGGGTATGCGTCCAGAAACAGTTTCCAGAATCCCCGCTACCGCAGGGAACGCGTAAACACCCAAGTGCGGCAGGCACACGGGTCATCCCGCTTAAGGCGTCTCCTTCTAGCAGAGACCTTCATGCAGCGTGTAGCGAGCTTGGACCGGCGAACCGTTCCCTGCCTGCGCGACAAGTGTATAGACGCCCGCCTCGTCCGTCACCTCGAGCAGCGCCAGCACGAAACGCTCGCTCTCCCGCTCCCAGCGTCCCCACCCCTGCCGCGCCGCCTGGCTTGCTGCGTGCCACTCCGGCGATAACGGACACGAAGCCATCCGGTGCTCCGCTACCGACACCTCGGACAGCGACCAGGCGCGGCGCACATCGTCCCGGCTCCCGACCCCGACGACCGGGGCATAGGGTATGATGCGTCCGGCCTCCCGCCGCGCCAACCGAAGCGTGATCTGCGGACGATCCTCCAACCGGGTCGGCGTGTGCGTGTCAGGCTCCCAAGCGCCGGAACCGGGCGTGTAGCCGCGCCGGAACTCCAACACGTTCTGCCGGCCGATTCCGCCGGCCGCCTTGTCCGCGCCCATCGCGCGATAGGATTGGGCCGCCAGCCCCTCCGGCACCTCGCCTTCGGCGGCCGCCTCGATCATCGGCCGCATGTCGTCGGGCGTCACCAGCATGCCGCGCGCGAAGATCGCCCGGGCGCTGCGCCATAGCAAAGCAGGATTGCGATACACCGCTTCCGTCCCGGGCAGCAGGTCGGCAATCCACCCGGGCCCCGGCGCCTCGACCGGCTCGGGCGACAACACCACCATCTCCCGTTCGGTGAGCGTCCGTTCCCGCTCGTGCCGCCACAACCGCCCGGCCCGCTGGATCAGGCTGTCCACCGGCGCCAAATCGCTACACAGCAGGTCGAAGTCCAGATCCAGGCTGCTCTCCACGACTTGGGTCGCCACCAGCACCCCCGCACGCTCCAACGGCCCGGCATTCCGCCCGAAGCGCCGCAGCACTTCCCCCTCGATCCGCAGGCGGTCGCACAGCGCGAAGCGAGCGTGGAATATCAGCGGCTCGATCCCGTTGGCGCGCAGCAAGGCCGCAGCCGCCAGCGCGTCGTCGACGGTGTTGCGCACCCAGACGACCGCAGCGCCCCTCCGCGCAGCATCCACGACTCGCGCCAGCGCCGCCATCTCGTCGGGTACCCGCGTCACGCGCACCGTGCGCGGCAGGCCGTCCCGCGGGGCGCAGGCCCGTTCCACCACCGACCCCTCGGCGCCCGTCAGCGTCGCGAGCGGATAGGCGGTGCTCGCCAGCGCCACCCGCGGAGAGCCCAGCCCCTTGCGGAAAGCGTCCACCAACCGTTGCCGCAGCGCTTGGGGAAGGGTGGCGGAGAGCAGCACGGCGGACCCGCCCATGGCCGCATGAAACTGCAGTAGCGCGCCCAGTTCCTCCTCCATGTACGGATCGAAGGCGTGCGCCTCGTCCACGACCAGCACTTTGCCGCTCAACCCTCGCTGTCGCAGTGTGGCGTGGCGGACCGGCAACACAGCCAGGAGCGCCTGATCGATGGTCCCGACGCCCACCTCCGCCAACAGGGCGCGTCGTCGGTCTTCGGCCAACCACGCGGCGCAATGGGATTCAGCCGTTTGGTCGGCCGCGTCGCCGCGACCCCCTGCATCTCCGTCGGCCGGCTCCGCGCCTTCGAACGCGGGAGCGAAACGCCCATCCAGCGCCGCTCTACCGTGGGCGAGTACTAACGACGGGCCTGCCCCATCGTCGAACAAACGTCGGTACGCCGTTCCCATGCGGTCGAACATCGCATTCGCCGTCGCCATCGTTGGCAAGGCTAAGAACATCCCGTGCGCCCGGCCCGAATCCATCAGCCGATGCACGAGCGTCACCGCCGCTTCCGTTTTGCCGCTGCCGGTCAGGTCCTCGATGACGGCCAGCACCGGTCCGTCCGGCAGAGGGGTCTCTTCCGCCCAGCTTTGGACCGGCGAGGGAACTTCGACTGTCGGGAACAGCGCCTTCAGACCGCGAAACGGAGCCGGTCGCGTTTGAAGCAGGCCCGCAGCTGTCAAGGCCGCCGCCGCCCGCGGCAGTGCTTCCGTCCAAAAATATGCGGCCGGGTCCGCAACCGCGCCGTCGCGAACATATGGAAACCAGGCTTGCCGGGAGCCGACCCAATCCGCCAGCGTGGTCAGCCCCGCCAACTCCCACTCCAGGCGTGCCAGAGCACGCGAGTCCGCCGGGCACGGGATTGGCGGAGGCCGAAACACCGCTGTCATCGCCTCGATGAACGCACGTGCGGCTGCTTCGCAGCCCGGGCCGAGCACGCCACGGCCGATGTCCGGCTTCGCGACCGGGCGTCCGTGATGCCCAGCAATCGCGCGGAAGAGGTGGCTGCGATCAGCCTGCGTCCATCCGAAGCGGCCATCTCGCGGTGGAAAGACGCCCGCCATCAGGTCTCCGGCGACCTCGTCGAGGAGAACCAGGGCGAGCGCGTCGTGCTTGGGCCCGGACGGAACGCCCTCCGCATCAAGCACGCCCAGCCAAGCGTCCGGCCAGTGCTCTGGTGCTTTGGCTTGGAATGGACGCGAGAACTTGCCAATGTCATGCAAAGAGACAAGCCATCCAGCGACCCGCCCATCGAAGCCACCGTCCTTGTTCGGCAGCAATAGTGCTACTGCCGCAACATCCAAGGAATGTGCAATAAGAGGGTGTGCCGGCGATTTAGAACTTGAATGAGGGTGCGCCTTCCCCCAAAAATTCGAGCACTCTCCTGACACGCTCTATCTCTCTATATTCAGCAGCAGACTTTTAGCTCAAACGCTTTGCCTTAGATGTCTTCCCGAAAACCAAATATCCGATCAGCCGCATCTATAAAGCTGGTCCGGACTTTTGCTGAGGCCTCAACGTTGAGGTGTGCTCTCAAGCTTAAGCCGAGAAGTGCTTTCTCCCAACATTTGACGCCGAGGACGGACAGATAGCGATATAGCCGGGACTTCGAAAAATCTTCTGGGCCGCATTCGTGGCAGTCGTCCGGCTTTCGAGGTCGCGCCGAGATAGAACAGTGAGCCTTGTAGATGTCTGATACCGGTCATATGTGCCTCGGCTATCGTTGGTTTTCCGCCTCAGTCTCGATGCCGGGCCAATCGACGTTCTCCAAGGCCCAGCATGGCCGGTTCCGCGACGCCGACCTGCTCCGGCAGGTGTTCGAGACCGTGGTCCGCCGCTGCATAGCCGACGGCCTGGTGGAAGGCGAGGGCTTTGCCGTCGACGGCAGCCTCATCGTCGCGGACGCACGTCGGCAGAATGGCGTGGCCGATCCCAGCGAGCTGAAGCCCGAGGCGAGCCGGGCTGTCGCGGAGTACCTGACCGTGCTCGATGACGCGGCGGTCGGCGCCGCGACGACGGTCCAGCCCAAGTTCACCTCGCCCGTCGATCCCGCCGCACGGTGAACGGCAGCCAGTGGGGGACCTGCCGTGTTCGCCTACGCGGACAACTACCTCATCGACCTCAAGTGCGCTGTCATCCTGGATGTCGAGCCAACCACCACCGTGCGCCAGGCCGAAGTCACCGCCGGCAAGACCATGATCATTCGCACCGCCGAGCGCCTCAATATCGAGCCCGCCCGGCTAGCCGCCGACACCGGCTACGTGTAGCGGCTCGCAATGATGATCGTTCCGGCGCGCAATGAAGGGCGGTTCCCGGCTCACATTGCTTAAGACGCATCGGCGGCCGGCGCACGTTCGGTGAAACGCAAACCACGATCGTTGCGACGAACGCACATTGCTGATCCTCTGGCGCAGGAACGGTAAAAAGTGGTGGTTAGCGGTCAGTCCGGTTAGCGGTGCAAACCGCAGCGAAATTGGTGCTGGAGCCGATCTTCGAGGCGGACCTCGAACCAAGTGCCTATGGCTACCGGCCGGGCCGCAGCGGCATCGATGCGGTCAAGTCGGTGCACCGACTGCTGTGCCAGGGGTTCACCGACGTGGTGGACGCCGACCTGTCGAAGTATTTTGACACGATCCCGCACGACGAACTGCTTCGTTCGGTCGCGGCGCGGATCGTCGACCGTCATGTCCTGCGCCTCATCAAGATGTGGCTCAAGGCACCGGTCGAGGAAACGGATCCGAATGGGCGGCGGCGCATGAGCGGCGGCAAGCAAAGCACCTGCGGCACACCGCAGGGCGGGGTGATCAGCCCCTTGCTGGCCAATCGCTACATGAACCGCTTCCTCCGGCACTGGCGCAACCAGGGACGCGGTGAGGCTTTCCGGGCCCATGTGGTGAACTACGCCGACGACTTCGTCATCCTCAGCCGTGGACACGCGGACGAGGCTCTGGCGTGGACGCGGCGTGTCATGACCAAGCTCGGGCTCACCGTGAACGAGGCGAAGACCAGCGTGCGCGATGCACGGCAGGAGCGTTTCGATTTCCTGGGCTACAGCTTCGGGCCGCACTATTACCGGAAGGATGGCCACTGGTATCTGGGGGCAAGTCCGTCACAGAAGAGCGTGCAGCGCCTCAAGGCACGCGTGGGGGAGATCATGATCCCCTCCAATGTCGGGTCCTGGGATGAGGTGCGCGGCCGGTTGAACCGTTTGCTGCGTGGCTGGGCAGCCTACTTCGCCTACGGCACGCGGTTGATGGCCTATCGGGCGGCGGACAACCACGTCTACGAGGCGGTTCGCGGATTCATGACGCGGCGCCACAAGGTGCCCTCGCGAGGCACCCGACGGTTCTCGAACGATGTCGTGTTCGGGAAACTAGGCGTGCTCCGGCTACGTCGGATGCACATTGGCCCACTGCCAACAGCTGCGAGGTGAAGCCAGTCGGAAAGCCGGATGCCGGAAATCGGCACGTCCGGTTTGATGAGCGGGGACGGGAAACGGGGTGATGCCGAATGGCCAAGCCACCGCGTCCGTCCTCGACTCTACGTGCGCGCCGAAGGCGCGCACTGAATTATCCGGGCTAGCGACCGACGTGGGGCGCATCAACCGAGCGCCGGCGTCCCAAAGATAGTCGCCCGTCGAGTTGAGTCGAGTTGATATGCTGCCACCCGAGTTGATATGCTGCCACCCGAGCGGCGCCAGGTGGGCGAGCAAGGCATCGGGGATCATCTCGCCGCGTCGTCGCACAGCCCCGAGGGCGCGACCAAGATACACGGTATTCCAGAGCGCGATCGCGGCCGTGACCAGCGCGAGACCGCTGGCCTCAAACCCGCCGTTGCGGAAGCCGCCCACCCGGAACGGCTGCGTAAGCTCGCACGCGAGGGCGCCCGGTTCACAGCCCAGCACCTGCGCAGTCTCTCGCCGCCCCCTGTGCGCCTGGCTGGCGAAAACAGGCCGTTTTCGCTGTGGCGTTTGCACGGCGCTTTGTGGACCGCTTTGATCGGTGTCAGACTGTCGGAAATGGCGAGAATTTCCCCACGTCTCACGCTTTGCTGCACGTAAACTGAGAAAGTCGTGATGGCCCGTGTCACATTTGTAGCAATTGTAAGACGGACAGAGGTGTAGTCTAGGCCCGCCTGCAGCCACTTTCAGAGCGTACCTGACGGTCCGTCGGGCAAAAAAGTCTCAGCAACGTTGCTCCGAACTCCGTCTCATATGTCGTTCATCGGTGCCGTCGCGATGAGTGTGGAAATGGCCTGCTCGGCGCGTCTCTGACGGGATAGGATTTGTTGCGGTCAGGCTGCCAAGTCAAGCGGGATGATGGCGCTTGGTGCTTCGGCCAGGGTTTGCCACCCATCGACCTTGCGCATCGTGATCTGGCCTGACGCGAGCAGAGCCCAGAACAGCATCGCAGCCGTCTCGGCCGACGGCAGCACAGTCTGGGTCTTGATCCGGCGCTTGAACTCCTCGTGCAGCCGCTCGATGGCATTGGTGGTACGCGCTGACTTCCACTGCGACGGGGGCAGCCGGAGGAAGCTGAACAGGCGTTCGCCTGCCTCCTCCAGGCTTGTCGCCACCGCCGGACAGCGCAGCCGCCACTTGCGCAGGAACGCCCGGCGGCGCTGCTGCACCTCCGCGGCCGTCGCGGCGTAGATCATGTCCGTGTAGTCGGCGCTGATCTCGTCGTGCAGCCCATCCGGCGCGTGGGCCAGCAGGTTGCGATGCTTGTGCACCGTGCAGCGCTGCACCGGCACGTCCGGCCAAAGCGCCGCCAGCGCACGGTCAAGGCCGGCTCCACCGTCCACCATGAGGAACTCGGGCGTGCGCAACCCGCGCCCAACCAGGTCGTCGAGCACGCCGCGCCAAGCCGCTTCGCTCTCGCCTCCCATATTCTTGACGGACAGCAGAACTTTCTGCCCGTCCTCGCGCACACCAAGCACGACCAGCAGCGAGATGTTCGTGGCCTTGCGGTCGAGCCGGACACGCACGACGGTCCCGTCCAGGACCAGACGCACAATGCCCTCGCCGGCAAGGTCCCGCTTCATCCAGGCATCCCAGTCTGTGTGCACCTTGCGCCACGCCCGGCTGACCACGTCCTTGCCCACCGCACCCTTGAACAAGGGCGCCAGCGCGCGTTTGACCCGGCGCGTGTTGGTGCCGGCCAGGTAAGCGCCTGCGATTAGCGCCTCCACCTGCCGGGTCCGACGGGCGTAGCGGGGCAGCGCCTCGCTGCGCCATTCCCGCGTGCCGCCGTCCTTGTCGGCCAAGCGCGCCCGCGGAACGCTGAGCTGCACCGCGCCGAAGCTGCCTGTCAGCTCGCGCTCACGCGTCCCGTTCCGGTAGCCCTTCGGCGGCTCGGCTGCCCGCTCGTGTTTCGACCGCCCGCCCAGCGCCGCCGTCAGCTCCTGCTCCAGCAACTCCTGGATAAACCCGCGAACTCGATCCCGGATGCCCACCTCGATCGGGTCAAACCAGGCCT
>JAABUW010010471.1_pt1 | contig 10308 bp, 7 predicted proteins | sample 5560081 | NCBI WGS metagenome assembly JAABUW01 (sample SAMN10711882, study PRJNA513363) | rock metagenome | isolation source: Antarctica rocks | place: Antarctica: Victoria Land, Knobhead sud | reverse complement strand
ATCGAGTTCCAGCACGTCCTCGCTGCGTGCCGCGCTCAGCGTCGTCGTCAGCAGAGGCAGGTTGCTGGCTTTTTTTAGCCAAGCGGCGACCGTGTTGCGCGACACGCCGAAGATGCGCCGCAGCCCTCGGATGGAGGTGCGCTCATGGTAGGCAGCCAGGATCACGGCTTTGGTCTTTTCGTCGTAAGAGGCACTGCCTGGGTATAAGAGGCACTGCCTGGATTTTGGCGTCCATACTTGTGGCAGGCACGGCACGGGACGCGCAGTTTGCCGTTTTTGGCATGGCCGTTGCTGACAAGATGTTCACTGCCGCAGTGGGCGCAATGTGGGGACGGGGAAAGCATAAGCCTCTCTTACCCAACCCAAACCAATTTGAGCCACTACCAGAATGTTTTTGTTGGTCGGTCATGGCATCGTCAACACGGACAAACAGTTCCGTGGTAAAATCGTGAATAGTCATCGGTCTTGCCTCCATTACGGTTGTGGTAAACAGTAATACGCAAGCCGATGACTACTTTTGACCGCGTTTAAGGCTAGACTAAACTAGCACCAATGGTTAATAGTAGTGGTAGACCGAGTAGCTCCCGTCAGGCAAATATACGAGCGGGGGAGCGTAAGGGAAATCAGAGGGACTGGCGGACCAGGACAGCGTGACTTGATGGGTTCCGCCGGTCGCTTGAGCGTTCGCGGTAGCACTGAAGCCGTAAGAAAGCTGCGCAAAGGCGGCAGGCGTGGGAACAACAGCAGTCAACAGCCCAAGCATCCACAAGAGTGTCAGGCAGCGGGGGATTTGGCACAAGCGCATGAGCTTCTCCTTCATCGGAAAGCCTATCCACACTGTAGGGATAGAGTTCTATCAACCGGGAGACGAACAACGGGCTGCTTGCAGGGGGCCTTAGACGCTGCCCGCAAGGACTTGCTTTTCGTTTCTGCGGCTTTCAAGCCCGATACTTTGGGAGGAAAGCCTCTGCTCTTGTGGCGCAGCCGGCATCGTTACCAGGAACGCGCTTTCATCATAACATGTGTCGGCACTCTAGTCAAGCATTTATGTGTTAAGTTTGCATGAAGCACAAGGGACGTTGTTTGACAACACGTCGCACGGGGTCAATGCCGACGCCGCGCTGGAACTCTCGTTTCGCGGCGTGGACGCGGGAGTTCGCCAGGTATATGGCGCGGGCAGGTCAAAACGCACCAACGCATAAGCATTTGAGAAAGACAGTGCTGGGCAAAGCAAGGATAGGCAGAGAAAGAGCAAGAAGTTTATGATACGCGCGGCAGTGATCCCCGCCCCGTTTGCGCCCGTAGAAGTGCGGGAATACCCCGAACCGACCTTGGAGCCAGGGGCGATTTTGCTGGAAACATTGGCATCCGAAGTATGCGGCACGGACGTGCATCTGTGGCACGGACGGCTGGCAGGCGTCCCCTACCCGCTGATTCCGGGGCATATCAGCGTCGGCAGGGTGGCGCAGATGAATGGCACGGTCACGGATATTGAAGGAGCGGCGATTAAAGCAGGCGACGTGGTGACGTTTCTGGACGTGCATGGCACCTGCTTTAACTGCTGGCAGTGCCTGGTAGCGCGCCAGCCGACACGCTGCCCGCACCGGCGCGTGTACGGCATCACGTATGGGGCAGACGACGGGCTACTGGGCGGCTGGAGCGAATATATTTACCTGAAGCCCGGCGTGCAGAGTGTGCGCCTGCGCGGGGGCGTCACCCCGGAGTTGTGGATTGCGGGCGGGTGCGGCCTGCCGACCGCCCTGCATGCGGTTGACCGGGCCGAGATCAGGCTGGGCGACCGTGTTGTGGTGCAGGGCGCGGGGCCGGTGGGCCTGATCGCGTGCGCCCTGGCGCGGGCAAGCGGCGCGGGCTGGGTGGGCGTCGTAGACACATCGGCTCAGCGGCTGCGGGCCGCCGAGGCAATGGGCGCGGACCGCGTGTTCCTCTTGGGCGATGACGGCTTCGCGCCCACACTCGCCCAAATCAAGCAGCACACGGGAAGCCGGGGCGCAGACGTTGCCATGGAAGCGAGCGGCTCGCCGCAAGCCGTGCTGCAGGGGATGCAGATGTGCCGCGACGGCGGGCGATATGTGGTGGTCGGCCAGTATTCCGACAACGGCTCGGTCAGCATCAACCCGCATTTGGAGATTAACAAAAAGCACCTGGACGTGCGCGGCTGCTGGGGCATTGAGATGGCGCACCTGTGGCGGGCGATGGACATTCTGGCGCGTCACGCGGGGCGCTTTCCCTGGCTGGAAACTATCACGCGCCGTTATGCGTTGGAAGAAGCGGGGCAGGCCCTGCGGGACGTGGAAGCGCGCATGGTGGTCAAAGCCCTGATCGTGCCCTCGTTCGCTTAACTGCGTGGAGGCACGCAGGAAGTTTCAAGGACACGCATGAACGCATTGGTGAAAAGCGCCCCCGAGCGGGGCTTAGAACTCAAAGACGTGCCCATGCCGACTGTCGGCATCAACGACGTTCTCATTCGGGTGGACCGAACGGGCATCTGCGGCACGGACCTGCACATCTACGAATGGGATGCATGGGCGCAAAAGACAGTGCCCACGCCCCTCGTTATCGGACATGAGTTTGTGGGCCGGGTCGTGGAAGTCGGCGCGAACGTGACCGACTTTTTCCCCGGCGAGGTGGTGAGCGGCGAAGGCCATGTGGTCTGCGGACGCTGCCGCAACTGCCTGGCGGGACGCCGCCATTTGTGCAAGGATACGCAGGGGGTGGGTGTCAACCGCGCGGGCGCATTCGCCGAGTATATCGCTTTGCCGATGTCCAATGTCTGGCATCACCGGGCGGGTGTTGACCTGGATGTGGCCGCGATCTTCGACCCCTTCGGCAATGCGGTGCATACGGCCCTCTCGTTTCCCATACTTGGGGAGGACGTGCTGATTACGGGGGCGGGGCCGATTGGGATCATGGCCGCCGCGGTCGCGCGCCATGCGGGGGCGCGGTATGTCGTGGTCACCGATGTCAATGAGTATCGCCTGGACTTAGCCAGAAAAATGGGGGCGACCCTGGCAATCAATACCCGCGAGCGGGACATTGCCTCGGTGCAGGAAGAATTGGGCATGCAGGAAGGCTTTGATGTCGGCCTGGAAATGTCTGGCAATCCGCAGGCATTGGAGGGCATGATCGGGGCCTTGTGCCACGGCGGCAAGATCGCCATGCTGGGCATTCCGTCAGGGCGCATTGATGTAGATTGGAACAAGGTCGTGTTCAACATGCTGACCATCAAAGGCATCTACGGGCGCGAAATGTACGAAACCTGGTACAAGATGTCGGTGATGCTGCAAAGCGGCCTGGACATCCGCCCGGTCATCACGCACCGTTTTCCGTATCTCGAGTTTGAGCGCGGCTTTGAGGCAATGAGTTCGGGCCGGTCGGGCAAAGTGATATTGGACTGGAACTAAAGTGATATTGGACTGGAACTGACGACGGCTTTTCTGCACAACGGTGCGATTGAACCCTGCCCTCAAGCCCTCCGGGTCTGCCGGTGCAGGGCTAAACACCATGCCCTCAAGGGCATGGCTTGACGGACACAAGCCCCTGCGGGGCTGCGGAATGGGGCTATTCTTCAGCCCTGAAAGGGCTTTTGTCCCAATAGCCATGCCCTTGAGGGCGTGGAATACGTATCACACAAACACACCACTGACACAATTCCCCTTATGAGAAAGACTTGACTATGTACGGAGCCATTCAAGAGCGGCTGGCGAAAGAACTCAGCGGCATTCGGGACGCGGGCTTGTTCAAGCAGGAGCGCGTGATCTCCACGCCTCAGGATGCCTATGTCCGTGTCGGCACAGACAACGCTCCGGTGCTGAACTTATGCGCCAACAACTATTTGGGCCTCGCCGAGCACCCCGAGGTGCTGGCCGCCGCCCGCGAGGCCCTGGACCGCTGGGGCTATGGAGTGGCCTCGGTGCGCTTTATCTGCGGCACGCAGGGCATCCATAAGCAATTGGAAGGCGCGCTGTCGGAGTTTCTGGGCATGGAAGACACGATCCTTTATTCATCGTGCTTTGATGCCAACGGCGGCCTGTTTGAGACGCTGCTTGGCCCGGAAGACGCGGTGATTTCGGATGCCTTAAACCATGCCAGCATTATCGACGGCGTGCGTCTGTGCAAAGCCGAGCGCCTGCGCTTTGCGCATAACGACATGGACGATTTGGAGGCCAAGCTGCGCCAATCACAAAGCGCCCGCACCCGCATGATCGCCACCGACGGCGTGTTTTCAATGGATGGCACCATTGCCAATTTGGGCGCAATCTGCGACCTGGCCGAGCGCTACGATGCCCTGGTGATGATGGACGACTGCCACGCCACCGGCTTTCTGGGCAAGACTGGCCGGGGCACCCACGAGTACCGCAACGTGATGGGCCGGGTGGACATTATCACCGGCACGCTGGGCAAAGCCCTGGGCGGGGCCAGCGGCGGCTACACCAGCGCCCGGCGCGAGGTTGTGGACATCCTGCGCCAGCGGTCGCGCCCCTATTTGTTCTCAAACTCGCTGGCTCCGCTCATCGCCGCCGCGTCGCTGAAGGTGCTGGAGATGCTGACCCAGTCCACCGCCCTGCGCGATGCTTTGGAAGCCAACACGCGCTTTTTCCGCGCGGGCATTACAAAGATTGGCTGCGATGTGCTGCCCGGCGAGCATCCCATTGTCCCCATCATGCTCGGCGATGCCGCGCTGGCGGGGCGCGTTTCGGAAGCCATGCTCCAAAAGGGCGTGTATGTAATCGGCTTTTCCTACCCGGTCGTGCCGCAGGGGAAAGCCCGCATCCGCACGCAGATTTCCGCCGCCCATTCCCAGCAAGATTTGGCGTTCGCCCTGGCGAAGTTCGCCGAAGTCAAGCAAGAGCTGGCTTTGTAGCAGCGTCAAGCAGGACGGCGATACTCAGGGCGAGATGCGAGCGCAGATTGGCGTTCAAGGCAGGGATTGCGAAACCGCCCATGCGGCTGTGGCTGTTCTGGGCCTATGACATCTGCAAGGCTGCTCTTGCCGTTCCAGAATGCCTCCCGCGCATGGCCGCGCGAAAGTGCCTCTCTCAATGGAGGGGAGCCGCTGTTTATTGCTGAAAGCGTGCCGGTCGTTCTCCCATGCGGATTACGCCGCAGCAAGAATTGCCAACACTCCTTCTACCAAGTCAGTGTGGTTTCTAATGATGCTGAAGGCGATTCAGCAAGCAGAATGCCGCACGGCAGGACACACGGCACGCTGTTTGAAGGGGCAGTCAAGCATCGCCGATTTCCACAAGCGGTTCACCGGAAGCCAGGAAAGAAAGAGCTTCGGGCAAGGTGGCGGCGAGGAGGTCTCTCAGGTGGGCGTTGGATGTGTTGCCGCAGGTAATCCAAAGGATTTGGGGCGGCGCGCTGCAGCGTGCGAGCAGGGCAAGAAAGTTCGCGTCTTTGGTTATGACAATGGCATTTGCGGCGCGGGCGGCCTGGAAAATGCTTTCGTCCTCGGCATCGCGCAGGCCTAAGCCTTGCAGAGCGTGAGCATCCAGGGAAAATGCCTCGGCAAGCCAAGCGGCGATGGTGGGGGAGAACTGCGCGTCTACCCAAACGATCATGCCGCCAGCCTGGGGTGATCGATTCGCCGGGCGGCATAGGTCAGGGCGGCATGCAGGTCTTCACTCTCAAGATCGGGCATTTCGGCCAGGATTTGGGCGGGACTCAGGCCGGCGGCGAACAAATCAAGTATGTCGGTGACGCGAATGCGCATGCCGCGAATACAAGGACGCCCGGCGCACTGCCGAGGATTAACTGTGATACGAAGGGTGGGGTCAGGCATAAACGGCATCCTCAAAATGCTATTCTTTCAAGGGCAGGTTCTTGACGGGGCTGGTCTTGGCCGTCATGTTGGACAGGGTGACAAGCTGATAGCCTTTGGCGCGGATGGCTTTCACCAGTCCGGGCACGGCGGCGGTGGTGACATCGGTGCCGTTGTGCATCAAGACAATCGCGCCGGGATGAATGTGCGCCATGACGTAGTCAATCAGGCCCTGGCGGGAGCCGATGTCCTCGGCGTGCAGGGCATCCACGGTCCAGTACGCGACTTGCTGGCCGTAGTCATGGGACAGGCTGATGACGGCGGGGCTGATGTTTCCCCCCGGCGGGCGGAAGAAGTGCGGCAGGCGGCCCGACAGCGCCCGAATGACGACGCTGGCGCGCAGGATTTCCGTTTCGGCCATTGTCGTAGGGGTCTGGGCCATGTTCGGGTGCGTGTAGGAATGGTCTTCCACATCATCGCCCATCGCTGTCATGCGTCGCACCAGAGCGGGGGCGGCCTCGGCGCGGGAGCCGACCACGAAGAAGGTCGCCGGGGCATGGACTTGATCCAGGGCATCCAGCAGGGCCGGGGTCTTGTCCGGGTTTGGCCCGTCGTCAAAGGTGATGGCGATCTCTTTGCGGGACGTGTCGCCGATCCACAGGCCTTCGGGACGAGACGAGGCAATGCGTACCGAGGGCGATGTCACGCGCGCCGCGCTTTCGCTGAAGAGCGTGCGGGCAACCCAGCGGGCGTCTTTGTAGTTCGGGTCCAGGGCGGCGGCGACGGCGCGATGGGCCTGGGCATCTTGCTTGTCGCCGCGCTGGTCGGCAAGATCGGCCTGTGCCCATTCGGCGGCTTTGCGGGCGGGACGCAGCCGCAGCAAAGACCAGACGCGCGCTTCCAAACCCGCGCTGGGAATAGGCACGGCGGCAGGCGTGCCCGCATTGCGCACCTGCACGCGCCGCGACTGGGACGTGAGCACCGCGCCGCTTGCATCCAGGGCATCCGTGCGGATGATATGCCAGCCGTTGGCGACATCGTCCGAGTGCCAGTCGTAGCGATACGGGGACGTGTTGACCATGCCGGTCATCTGGCCGTCTACGTAAAACGCGACAAACGTCGGGGTTTTGGGGCTGGAAAGCTGGGCATCCAGGGTGACATCGCCGGTCACCTGGGCCGCGCCTTTGGCGGAGCGCGTTTCCAGAGCGCGCTTTTCGGCCAAGCTGGCCTGATACATCTGCTGCAGGGGAATATCCATGACAGCAGGTTCCGCCATCATGGGAGCGGTTTCAAACCGGGCGCGCAGGCCTTCGGCTTCGCGCACGCGGGGCACGCCGCTGGGCGTGCTCAAATAGTCGGCCAGCAATGCCATGCCCTGCTGCGGCTGCAAGCGGGCTGCCGCCATCGCGACCAGCTCCTGCCGCATCGGGTCGGCGCTTGTCGCCGTAGCCTGGGGAGCATGCAGGGGCATCTGGGCCAGGCGAATGGCGCCCGCCACATCGCCATGCAGATACTGCAAATAAGCCAGAGCCGTGTCCGCATCGTCCCTTTGGGCCGGGGACAGGCCTGGGTTTTTACGCAGCAGGGTCATCTGCGCCTGCGCCTCTTCCAAATGATTGCCCAGCAGCGCGCACAGCGCCAGGCCATAGTCGGTGGCCGCCAGGTGCGGAGACAAGCTGGACGCGGTGCGGAAGTCCTCCTGCGCGGACGCCGTACTGCCCGTGTACAGCTCCAATGTGCCGCGCACCTGATAGGAGAACGGGGCATTGGGCGCGATACTCACCAGAGCCTGCGCGGCGGGAATGGCTTCCCCGTAGCGGGCTTGTTCCAGCAGGTGCAGCGTCCAGACGGCCTGCGCCTGGGGCGTCAAAGGCCGGTCTTCGGCCTGTGTTCCCTGCCCCTGCGTTCCCGCGAGAAATCCCACAGTCAGCAGCCCGGCCAGTGCGCCTGCCCAGCGGCTCCGCGCGGTCGCGTGTATCCTCTTCGGTCGAATATGCATAGATGTTCTGTGTAAAAAATGGAGTTTAGCAAACAACGTCAGTGTATCTTACCACAGGTTGCCCGGATTTTGAAGGAGTGCGATGTATTCTTCCAGGGCGACTGCACCTCAAAGTATCGGCAGCACCAAAAGGCGTTCCTTTGCCTGCCGGCAACTATCGGCAGCCGCTTCCACAGATAAACGACCCTGGAATCAAGAGGCTGCATGGAAGGCGACAAGGCCGCCCCCCGGCCCCAAAAGACAGCCCTCATCCCCCAGCCCCCTCTCCCGCAAGCGGGCGAGGGGGAGCCAGAGTACCTTATTTCTAACTCTCGCCCGCTTGCGGGCGAGGGACAGGCGCGCAGCGCCAGGGTGAGGGCCGCCCTTCGTCAACGCGAGGGCCGCCTCCTGCACACCCGTTGCACACACTTTCCCCTTGCTTTCTATAGGCTTACCAACGACGGAACAATTTCTTCCGTCGTTGGTATGCGCTGGCAACGCTGATAATACTCCGAAGGTATGCAGGAGACAGGCCTGCGGCTCCCGAATAGGCACGGCATGACACAAGACAACGAGCGGCAGCGATTGCAGGACACCACCGACGGCAAAGACGGCGCGCATTGGAAACGCTGGGGGCCATATCTAGCAGAGAGGGCGTGGGGAACCGTGCGCGAAGACTACAGCGCAAACGGCACGGCCTGGGACTACCTGCCCCATGACCAGGCGCGCTCCAAAGCGTACCGCTGGGGCGAGGACGGGCTGCTGGGGTTTTGCGATGCGAACCAGAAGATATGCTTCGCCCTATGCCTGTGGAATGGCCTGGACCCTATCCTAAAAGAGCGGGCGTTTGGGCTGAGCGGCCCCGAAGGCAACCACGGGGAAGATGTCAAAGAGTATTACTTTTACACCGATAACACGCCCACACATTCGTACATGAAGGCGCTGTACAAATATCCGCAGGGTGCGTTTCCCTATGACGATCTGGTGCAGACCAACCATAATCGCACCAGGCACGACCCGGAATATGAACTTTTGGACACGGGGGCGTTTGCCGACAATCGTTACTGGGACGTGCAGGTGAAGTACGCCAAAGCATCGCCCGACGACATTTGCATTGTGGTGACGGCCACCAATCGGGGGCCGGATACGGCGACCCTGCACCTGCTGCCGACCCTGTGGCTGCGCAACACGTGGGCGTGGGGCTATGACGATGCCAAAGGGACGCTGACACAGGAAAGCGAGACCGCCATTGCGGTTTCCCACCCTGACCTGGGGCAGTGGCGATTGGCCTGCGAGGGCAGTCCCGAATTGCTGTTTACCGAAAACGAGACCAATGCCGTTCGCCTTTATGGGGCGGCGCACAACCCCGCGCCCCATGTCAAAGATGGCTTCCATGAGTATTTGGTTGACGGCATTGAGGGTGCGGTGAACGGGGCCAAGACAGGCACGAAAGCCGCCGCGCACTACGCGCTCACCGTGAACAGCGGACAAACGGCCACCGTGCGGATGCGTTTCACGGAAGGGGCGCACCCGCCCGCCCCATTCGGCGCGGATTTTGACGATACCGTGCAGGCGCGCCAGGCCGATGCCGATGCGTTTTATGCCGCCATCGGCAATCGGGACTTGTCGGAGGATGTGCGCGCGGTGATGCGTCAGGCATTCGCGGGGCTTTTGTGGTCTAAGCAGTTCTACAAGTACGATGTCACGACGTGGCTGGACGGCGACCCGGCCCAGCCGCCGCCCCCGCCGGAGCGCAAGACCGGACGCAACAGCGAGTGGCGTCACTTCAATGCATCCGACATCATGTCCATGCCCGACACGTGGGAGTATCCGTGGTTTGCGGCGTGGGATTTGGCGTTCCACTGCATCGCTTTGGCGGTGGTGGACGCCGACTTTGCCAAAGAGCAATTGCTGCTGCTGGACAAAGTCTGGTATCAGCACCCCAACGGCCAATTGCCCGCTTATGAATGGGCGTTTGGGGACATCAACCCGCCCGTCAATGCGTGGAGCGGCATGCGGGCGTTCCAAATCGAGCGTCGCCTGCGGGGCGGAGACGGCGACATCGCCTTTTTGGAGCGGAAGTTCCAAAAGATGCTGCTGTCGTTTACGTGGTGGGTCAACCGCAAGGACTTGGAAGGCAAGAACGTCTTCCAGGGCGGCTTTTTGGGATTGGACAATATCGGCATCTTCGACCGCAGCCAGCCCCTGCCGACCGGCGGGTATTTGGAGCAGTCCGACGGCACGTCATGGATGGCGATGTTCGGCCTGAACATGCTGAGCATGGCGCTGGAGCTTGCCAAACACGACCCATGCTACGAGGACATGGCGATCAAGTTCTTTGAGCACTTTGTGTATATCGCCCACGCCATGAACAACTTCGGCGAGACCGACATTGATTTGTGGGACGAACAAGACGGCTTCTACTACGATGTGCTGCACCGGCCGGACGGCAGCCATGAGTTTATGCGCGTGCGGTCGGTGGTCGGATTAATCCCCCTGCTGGCCGTGGAAGTCCTGGAAGAAGAGAACTACGAGGGCCTGCCGGACT
>JAABUW010010470.1_pt1 | contig 10308 bp, 5 predicted proteins | sample 5560081 | NCBI WGS metagenome assembly JAABUW01 (sample SAMN10711882, study PRJNA513363) | rock metagenome | isolation source: Antarctica rocks | place: Antarctica: Victoria Land, Knobhead sud | reverse complement strand
CATCCCGCACTCGCCGACCAAATCTGCGAGTACCTCGGGGTACGTCGCTCCCCCGTCGACATCAAGCGCTTCAGCAACGACTGTCTCCAGGCCCAGCTCCTCGAGAACTGCCGCCAGCGCGACGTGTACATCATCCAGCCGCTCGTGCCCCCGACCCAGGAGCACCTCATGGAGCTGCTCCTGATGATCGACGCCGCCCGGGGCGCGTCCGCGGCGCAGATCACGGCGGTCATGCCGCACTACGCCTACGCCCGGTCCGACAAGAAGGACGCCTCCCGGATCTCGCTCGGTGGACGCCTCGTCGCCGACATGCTCGTGACCGCGGGCGCGAGCAGGGTCCTGACCATGGCGCTGCACGCACCGCAGGTGCACGGGTTCTTCTCCGTCCCGGTCGACCACCTCACCGCCATCGGCGTCCTGGCCGACCACTACCGCGGCGCGGACCTCGCGGACACCATCGTCGTCTCCCCCGACCTCGGCAACGCCAAGACCGCGACTCAGTTCGCCCGGCTGCTCGGGTTGCCCGTCGCGGCCGGGTCGAAGCAGCGGCTCGGGGACGACCGGGTGGTCATCGACTCCATCGTCGGCGACGTCGCCGGGAAGCGGGCCATCGTCCTCGACGACGAGATCGCCACAGGGGGCTCGATCGTCGAGCTGCTCGACCGGCTCAAGGACTTCGGCTGCACGGAGGCCTCGGTGGCCTGCACGCACGGGCTCTTCGCCGGGCAGGCCGTGTCGCGACTGCGTGACCACCCGATGATCAGTGAGGTGGTCACGACGGACACCGTGCCGCCGCCACAGGGCTGGCCGGAGCTGCGGATCCGGTCCGTGGCCGAGCTGTTCGCCGAGGCGATCTCGCGGGTCCACCAGGGCAAGTCGGTGTCGTCGCTGTTCGAGGGCGTCGACCCGACCCACGCGCCGCCACAGCCGAAGCTGCCGTTCTGAGAGCCTGCCAGGCGGCCGCAGCGGACGCCGCGCTCATTGTCGTCTTCGCCGCGATCGGCAGGACCAGCCACCAGGAGGCCAACCCCGTCGTCGGCGCGCTCCTCACGGCCTGGCCGTTCCTTGTTGGCGCGGCCCTCGGCTGGGCGCTGGTCCGCTGGCAATCCGGCCGCTGGCCACTGGCCTTCGGACCCGGCATACCGGTCTGGGCGGGCGCTGTCGCCCTCGGGATGCTGTTACGCGCGGTGACCGGTCAGGGAACCGCCCTCGCGTTCGTTCTCGTCGCAAGCGTGGTGCTCGCGGTCCTCCTCCTCGGCTGGCGGGCCCTCGCTACGCGGGTCCGGGGCTGATCCGTGACCGAACGTGTTCCCGGATCCCTGTTCTGCTGCGCCGGCTGGAATTCTCGTCGGTCGGGCCGCCATGGCCATCGCCATCCGTGAGCTACTTCGCCACTCACCGAGTACAGCCGGCAGCACTGCCGTCGGGAAGTACTGCCGTCGGGACTGCCTGGTAGTGCAAGGCGGTCCGCAGCGCGCTGCCACCGACGAGACGGCCAGACGTCAGAGGTACTGGCCGGTGTTGGCGACGTTGTGGATCGAGCGGCCCGGCTCGGTGCCGTCCTTGCCGTTGATGAGCGTGCGGATGTAGACGATCCGTTCGCCCTTCTTGCCCGAGATCCGGGCCCAGTCGTCGGGGTTCGTCGTGTTCGGCAGGTCCTCGTTCTCCTTGAACTCATCGACGCAGGAGGCGAGCAGGTGCTCGACGCGGATGCCCTTCTGGCCGATGGTCAGGAAGTCCTTGATCGCCATCTTCTTCGCCCGGTCAACGATGTTCTGGATCATCGCACCGGAGTTGAAGTCCTTGAAGTAGAGGATCTCCTTGTCGCCCCCGGCATACGTGACCTCGAGGAAGCGGTTCTCGTCGATCTCGGAGTACATCCGCTCCACGGTCGCCTGGATCATCCCCTCGAGCGTCGCCTCGCGGTTGCCACCGTTCTCGGCGAGGTCGTGCTCGTGCAGCGGCAGGCTGGGGACGAGGTACTTCGTGAAGATGTCGCGGGCGCTCTCGGCGTCGGGACGTTCGATCTTGATCTTCACGTCGAGGCGCCCGGGCCGCAGGATGGCAGGGTCGATCATGTCCTCGCGGTTCGACGCCCCGATGACGATGACGTTCTCGAGCCGCTCCACCCCGTCGATCTCCGAGAGCAGCTGCGGCACGATGGTCGTCTCGACGTCGCTCGAGACCCCGGACCCGCGGGTGCGGAAGAGCGAGTCCATCTCGTCGAAGAACACGACCACCGGCGTCCCGTCGGAGGCCTTCTCCCTGGCCCGCTGGAAGATCAGCCTGATGTGCCGCTCAGTCTCCCCGACGTACTTGTTCAGCAGCTCCGGGCCCTTGATGTTGAGGAAGTAGCTCTTCTCGGTTGACTTGCCTGTGCGCTCGGCGACCTTCTTGGCCAGGGACGCCGCGACGGCCTTGGCGATCAGCGTCTTGCCGCACCCCGGAGGGCCGTAGAGCAGGACGCCCTTGGGCGGACGCAGCTGGTGCTCCTTGAAGAGGTCAGGGTGCAGGTAGGGCAGCTCGACGGCGTCCCGGATCTGCTCGATCTGGCGGGCCAGGCCACCGATGTCCTCGTAGGCGATGTCAGGCACCTCCTCGAGCACGAGGTCCTGGACCTCGGCCTTGGGGATGCGCTCGTAGACGAACCCCGATCGCGGGTCGAGCATCAGCGCGTCGCCGACGCGGATGGGCTGACCCTCGAGGGAGTCCGCGCGGCGGCAGACCCGCTCCTCGTCGGCATGGGCCACGACGAGGATGCGGTCGTCGTCGAGCAGCTCCTTGACCATGACGACCTCGCCGACCCGCTCGTAGCCACATGTGGCCACGACGTTGAGGGCCTCGTTGAGCATCACCTCGCGGCCCGCGCTCAGCGTGACCGGGTCGACGTTGGGGCTGACGGCGACGCGCATCTTGCGACCGGAGGTGAGGATGTCGACGGTGGCGTCGTCGTAGGACTCGATGATCAGGCCGTAGGCGCTCGGCGGCTGGGCCAGCCGGTCCACCTCGGACTTCAGGGTGACGATCTGCTCGCGGGCCTCCTTGAGGGTGCGCACGAGACGCTCGTTCTGGTTGGACAGGGTGGCCAGCGAGGTCTGCAGCTGCAGGACCCGGTTCTCGAGCTCCCGCGAGCGGACCGGGCTGCGGCGCATGGTCTCGCGCAGCTCACGGACCTCCTCGCTAAGCAGGTCGCGCTGGCGGGTCAGCTCGTCGGCGTCGTCGTGCCCCCCGGAGACGCCCGTGGGCTGTTCTTCGGGGTCGTGACCTGGCGACAAGTGCTCGGACATCGGCTCCTCCTGGCGACGCGGGCCCTGCTGGCAATTCGACCCTAACCCGGATCCGTCAGGACTCCGTGGAGGTTTCGGTCACAGTCCTGCGAACGCGTCGGATCTTCTTCTCGGAGACCGGACGCTCCCCCAGGTCCTGCGCGCTCCACTCCTCGGACAACGGCTCCCCCAGCGCTGGTATGCCGGGTTGCTCGCCGTCGCTGGACGCACCCTTGGCTGGGCGCCGGGTGCGTGCGGGCGCGGTCACCCCGGGGGCCAGCCGGCGGGTCGTGATGAGGAACCCGGTGTGGCCGTGCATCCGGTGCTGAGGGCGGACGGCCAGGCCTTCGAGGTGCCACCCGCGAACGAGGGACTCCCAGGCCGACGGCTCGGTGTAGCCGCCGTGCTCGCGCATCGCCTCGGCAACGCGCGACAGCTGGGTCGCCGTGGCGACGTAGCAGATCAGCACTCCGCCGGGGACCATGGCGTCGCCGACGGCCTCGAGGCACTCCCACGGAGCGAGCATGTCGAGAACCACGCGGTCGACGCTTCCGGCTGCAACGGCGGTCGGCAGGGTCTCGACGAGATCCCCTACCTCGATCCGCCACGCCGGGTGCTCACGACCGAAGAAGGCCCTGGCGTTGCCGCGCGCGATGCCGGCGAAGTCCTCCCGTCGCTCGAACGAGATGAGCTCGCCGTGGTCGCCGACGGCCCGCAGCAACGACATGCTCAGGGCGCCCGAGCCGACACCGGCCTCGACGACCCGGGCGCCCGGGAAGATGTCGGCCATGGTGACGATCTGCCCGGCGTCCTTGGGGTAGACGACGGCGGCGCCACGGGGCATCGACATCACGTAGTCAGCCAGGAGCGGGCGGAGCACGAGGTAGTCGATGCCCGAGCTGTTGGCCACCACTGACCCGTCGGGCCGGCCGAGAACGTCGTCGTGGGCCAGCCGCCCGTGGTGGGTGTGGAACTCGCGTCCCGGCTCGAGGGTGATCGTGTGTAGGCGGCCCTTGTTGTCGGTCAGCTGGACCCGGTCCCCCACGGTGAACGGGCCCCGGCACGCATCGGCGGGCGGGCTCTCCTGCGTGTCGGTCACGAGGAGCGAGTCTATGTGCGGCGTGAGCGCGGGCCGCCCGGCCCGAAGGCCGGCGCCGGGGACCGCGTGGTTCAGCCGTCACGACGTGGGCTGACGGCTCCGACGCGGCGCAGCAGCGACGCCTCGACCTCGTAGCGGCTCTGGGTGACCGCTCCGGTCTTGAAGAACCGGCGCCTCAGGGCGCCCTGGACCTCGACGACCTGACCAGGTTGCAGGCGCGCGGCCGTCCTGCGCGTCAGGGCCGTCCAGCAGGCCACGTCGATGGTGTCGACCTGGGTCCGCGGCGAACCGGCGTCGTCGTCCTTGGCGTTGCCCGACCCGCGGCCACCCCCGGACGCACGGGCCGGGTGCGTGGGCCGCGCGACGATGACCCGCAGCTGGACGAGCTCGTCACCGCTCGGCAGCTCGCGGCGCTCCGGCTCGACGCTGACACGGCCCACCAACCGCACGGAGTTCACGGGTTCCCGCTCGTCGTACACCGATGCTGTCGAGTGCTTGGCCTTCACGGGTTCCTCCTGAGGTCGTCGTTCTGCACAGCCAAGTCGACCGGCGACCGTGCCACCAGCACCACCGCTCGGCCTGTGGACCGCGGGACGACGGGAGCGGGGGATGTGGATGACGCGGCGGCCACCGCCAGGCCCCGCCGGTGACGAGAAGGCCAGCTCGGGCGTCCTGGCACGGGCGCCCCGCGGGGGCGGCGAGCCACAAGCCCCCGAGGTCAGCGCGCCGCAGGGCCCTGCGGTCAGCCGAAGGCGGCGTTGAGGTCGGCGACGGACACGGTGCCGAGGGGCTGCCCGCCGGTGCTGACGACGAGGACGACCCGCAGGGAGTCCCCTCCCCCGGCCTGCTGGCGCGCGACGATGGCGGAGATCACGCCGGACACGTCCGACCCCGGGTCGGCGACAACGACCCAGCCGTCCGGCTGACGGGCCAAGACCGCCGCGACCGGCACCTCTCCCCTGCGGCTCGGGTCCACGCCCTGCAGGGTGGCGACGTCGACGAAGCCGACCGGCTGACCGCCCGGCTCGACCGCGACCACCGTGGGCGCTGCCGACCCGGGGACGAGGGCCGCCTGGGGCACCCGGCCGAGCACCTGGCCGGCCGAGTCGGTGGTCGACACGACGACGACCGGTCGCAGCACCTGCGCGAGGGACACCCGCTCGATGACCTGGCGGCTCTTCCCGGTGCGGATGGCGTTCGTCGCGCCCGCCCAGAGGAACGCACCGATGAGCCCACTCCAGACGATGGTGAAGAGCGACGGCGGCTCGCCCTGCAGGAGCGGACGGCCGACGAGCCACAGGACGATCACCACGGTGAGGACACGACCCAGCCACCCGGCGACGACGAGTCCCTTGTTGCGGTCCCCCGTGACCTTCCACACGAGCGCGTCGACGATGAAGCCCCCGTCGAGTGGCAGGCCGGGCAGGAGGTTGAACAGCCCGACGAAGAAGTTCGTCAGCATGAGGGCACCGAGAAGAAGCCCCGCGACCCCGACACCGAACGCGCCCTGGAGGAGGTAGCCGACGGCCGCGAGCCCGAGGTTGGCCAGGGGCCCGGCCACGGCGATCGCGGCACTCGACCCCGGCCGTGAGCTGGAGCTGTCGTAGACCGTGTGACCGCCCCAGAGGTCGGCGACCACCCGGTCGACGCGGTAGCCGAACCGGCGTGCCACCACGGCGTGCGCCGCCTCGTGGGTGAGCACGGAGAAAAGGAGGAGGAGCGCGTAGGCGACGGCCACGGCATACCCGAAGGTCCCACCCTCCGCGCGGGTGGTCGGGTGGGTCACCTGCGGACCGAACGTCAGGACGATGACGGCCGCGACGACCGGCCAGCTGCGCCCGAGATAGACCGGTATGCCGTGCACGCTGGCGATGCGCCAGCCGTACGCCGGCGTCGGAGCGGGGTGACCGGCGGACATGCCGAGACCCTATGTCATCTACCTCTCACGCCTGCGTGCGTCCGCTGTGAGCCCGGCGTCATACTGGTACGTCAGCCCGCCGCCGAGCTCGAGGACGTCCGTGACCGACACGCAGGCACTGCAGCCCGACGCGACCGAGGTCCTGTCGGGTCTCCTGCGCGAGCGCATTCTCGTCATGGACGGCGCGATGGGCACGATGATCCAGCGGCACGAGCTCGGTGAGGACGACTACCGGGGCGAGCGTTTTGCTGACTGGGAGAGCGACCTCAAGGGCAACAACGACCTGCTGAGCCTGACCCAGCCCGAGGTCATCCGCGGGATCCACCGCGACTACCTCCGGGCGGGCGCCGACCTCGTCGAGACGAACACCTTCAACGCTCAGCGGATCTCCCTGGCCGACTACGGCATGCAGGAGCTCGCCTACGAGCTGAACCACGCCGCGGCGCAGCTGGCGCGCGAGGAGTGCGACGCGATGACCGCGCGGACGCCCGACCGGCCCCGCTTCGTGATGGGCGCCCTCGGTCCGACGAATCGCACGGCGTCGATCTCCCCGGACGTCAACGACCCCGGCAAGCGCAACGTGACCTACGACGAGCTGGTCGAGGCCTACCTCGAGCAGGGCCGCGGGCTCGTCGATGGAGGGGCCGACCTGCTCATCATCGAGACGATCTTCGACACCCTCAACGCCAAGGCGGCGATCTTCGCCTGCGAGACGCTGTTCGAGGAGTACGCCCGGCGCTGGCCGGTCATCATCTCCGGCACCATCACCGACGCCTCCGGGCGCACCCTGTCCGGGCAGGTGACCGAGGCGTTCTTCAACTCCATCCGGCACGCCCGCCCCCTCGCCGTCGGGCTCAACTGCGCGCTCGGGGCCGCCGAGATCCGCCCCTACCTCGCCGAGCTGTCCCGGATCGCCGACTGCTTCGTCTCCTGCTACCCGAATGCCGGGCTTCCCAACGCCTTTGGCGAGTACGACGAGTCACCCGAGCAGATGGCCACCGTCATCGAGGAGTTCGCGTCGAGTGGCCTGGTCAACGTCCTCGGGGGGTGCTGTGGCACGACGCCGGACCACATCGCGGCGATCGTCAAGGCAGCGGACGGCATGGCGCCCCGCGAGTGGGTGGCGGTCCAGCCGGCTCTGCGCCTCTCCGGCCTCGAGCCGCTGACCGTCACCGACGAGTCGCTCTTCCTCAACGTCGGCGAACGGACCAACATCACCGGCTCGACCCGCTTCCGCAAGCTGATTAAGGAGGAGGACTACCCCACCGCGCTCAACGTCGCCCGCCAGCAGGTCGAGGCCGGCGCCCAGGTCCTCGACGTCAACATGGACGAGGGGATGATCGACGGCGTGGCCGCCATGGACCGCTTCGTGAAGCTCATCGCGAGCGAGCCCGACATCTCCCGGGTGCCGCTGATGATCGACTCGTCCAAGTGGGAGGTCATCGAGGCCGGCCTCAAGTGCGTCCAGGGCAAGCCGATCGTCAACTCGATCTCCATGAAGGAGGGGATCGAGCCGTTCGTGGAGCACGCCCGGATGTGCCGCAAGTACGGCGCCGCGGTCGTCGTCATGGCCTTCGACGAGGACGGCCAGGCCGACAACCTCGAGCGCCGCAAGGAGATCTGCAAACGCGGCTATGACATCCTCGTCGACGAGGTTGGCTTTCCCGCCGAGGACATCATCTTCGACCCGAACATCTTCGCCCTGGCGACGGGCATCGAGGAGCACGCCAACTACGGGGTCGACTTCATCGAGGCGACGCGCTGGATCAAGGAAAACCTGCCCGAGGCCCTGATCTCCGGGGGCGTGTCCAACGCGTCGTTCTCCTTCCGGGGCAACAACGCGGTGCGCGAGGCGATCCACGCGGTGTTCCTCTACCACGCGATCCAGGCCGGGATGGACATGGGCATCGTCAACGCCGGGGCCCTCGTCGTCTACGACCAGGTCGACGCCGAGCTGCGGACCAGGATCGAGGACGTCATCCTCAACCGCCGTCCCGACGCTGCGGACCGGCTGCTCGAGATCGCCGACAGCTTCAACACCGGTGACACCAAGCAGGAGGCCATCGCCGAGGAGTGGCGCTCGCTGCCCGTCGGCGAGCGGATCACCTACGCCCTGGTCAAGGGCATCGACCAGCACGCCGAGAGCGACACCGAGGAGCTGCGCCAAGAGATCTCGGCCCGGGGCGGTCGCCCCATCGAGGTCATCGAGGGCCCGCTCATGGACGGCATGAACGTCGTCGGCGACCTCTTCGGCGCCGGCAAGATGTTCCTCCCCCAGGTCGTCAAGAGCGCCCGGGTGATGAAGAAGGCGGTCGCCTACCTCATTCCCTTCATCGAGGCCGAGAAGAGGCCGGGTGACGTCGAGAAGGCCAAGGGCAAGATCGTCATGGCCACGGTCAAGGGCGACGTCCACGACATCGGCAAGAACATCGTCGGCGTCGTCCTGCAGTGCAACAACTACGACGTCGTCGACCTCGGCGTCATGGTCCCCGCGCAGAAGGTCCTCGATGCCGCGAGGGCCGAGAAGGCCGACATCATCGGGCTCTCGGGGCTCATCACGCCGTCCCTGGACGAGATGGTCAACTTCGCGGCCGAGATGGAGCGGCAGGGCTTCGAGATCCCGCTCATCATCGGTGGGGCGACGACGTCCAAGGCGCACACCGCCGTCAAGGTGACGCCGAAGTACCACGGGCCGGTCGTCTGGGTGAAGGACGCCTCCCGGTCGGTCCCCGTCGCGGCCGCGCTGCTCTCGGACGAGCTGCGGCCCAAGCTCCTCGCTGACACCTTGGCCGACTATGACTCGGTCCGGGCCCGACATGCCGCCAAGCTCGGCGAGCGGCCGTTGCTGTCGGTCCAGCAGTCCCGGGCCAATCGGACGCCCGTGGACTGGAGCGCCTACCGGCCGCCCCGGCCGCGTCTGCTCGCGCAGCAGGCGAAGGACGTCTGCACGGGCCCGTCGTGCGACCACCGGCACGGCGCGGCGACCCAGTTCGTCAAGACGTTCACGGACTACCCCCTGGAGGAGCTGCGCCGGTACGTCGACTGGACGCCGTTCTTCGCCGCGTGGGAAATGAAGGGCCGCTTCCCGGACATCCTCAACAACCCCGCCTCGGGCGAGACGGCACGCAGGCTCTACGACGACGCCCAGCGGATGCTCGACCAGGCGATCGAGGGCAGATGGCTGCGCGCCAACGGGGTCATCGGTCTCCTCCCGGCGAACGCCGTCGGCGAGGACGACATCGAGGTGTATGCCGACGAGTCCCGTTCCGAGGTCATCGCCACCCTGCGCAACCTCCGTCAGCAGGGGGCGCACCGCGACGGCATACCGAACCGGTCCATGGGCGACTTCGTGGCACCCAAGGACACCCGGCTGGCCGACTACGTGGGCGGTTTCGCGGTGACGGCCGGCCTCGGCAGCCACGACAAGATCACCGAGTTCAAGGCCGACCTCGACGACTACAGCGCCATCCTCCTTGAGTCCCTCGCCGACCGGCTCGCCGAGGCGTTCGCGGAGCGCCTGCACGAGCGGGTCCGCAAGGAGTTCTGGGCCTACGCGCCTGACGAGAGCCTCGACAACGTCGCGCTCATCGAGGAGAGGTACAAGGGCATCCGGCCGGCTCCCGGCTACCCCGCGTGCCCCGACCACACCGAGAAGCAGGCCCTGTGGTCGCTGCTGGACGTCGCGGGGAACACCGGGATCGAGCTCACCGAGAGCATGGCGATGTGGCCGGGCGCGTCGGTCAGCGGGTTCTACTTCTCGCACCCGCAGTCCCAGTACTTCGTCGTGGGCCGCATCGGCCGGGACCAGGTCGAGGACTACGCGGCTCGCAAGGGCTGGACCCTGCGCGAGGCCGAGCGCTGGCTCAGTCCCAACCTCGCCTACCAGCCCGAGGACTGAGCTCCACCTCCCCTTGCGTCCGCGCCGAGACCGGTTCCGACCCGCCCCCACCCGGACGCAGCCGCCGCCCCTTTCCCTTGCGTCCAAGCCGAGACCGGTTCCGACCCGCCCCCACCCGGACGCAGCG
>JAABUW010010468.1_pt1 | contig 10309 bp, 10 predicted proteins | sample 5560081 | NCBI WGS metagenome assembly JAABUW01 (sample SAMN10711882, study PRJNA513363) | rock metagenome | isolation source: Antarctica rocks | place: Antarctica: Victoria Land, Knobhead sud | reverse complement strand
GGCCGCCAGACCGTCCGGGATCTATGGTCGGCAGACGCTTCGCAGCCCTTCACGTGCCGAGACCGGCATACGCTCCAGACCGAGGACAGCCTTTATGCCTTCGTTTGAAACAACGTAGTTTCCCGTGAGTTTCTCCAAACGTTCGGAGTTGAGCGGAAGGGGCATCTTATCGCCGAGCCGCGCCAGTAATGTTAGCAACGCCGGACTTATTTTAATTACCCTCGCCGAGCGACCGTGTTCACCTGCAATGAGTCGCACGATCGCAACCGTCGAAAGAGGCTCGTCATCAGCTACATTGTACACGCCTGACGGTGCATTCCGCGCGAGCAAAGCGCGAATGACGTACACGAGATTTTCCACGCTTAGTAGCGAGCGCTGATTTTCGAAAGCCCCCAGAGGGTACGGGACGCCGGAGTCAACGAAACGCTCAAGCAATCTGATGTTACCTTTCACGCCGGCACCATGTACTACGCAGGGCCGAAGAACGTATACTTTCTGCGCCGCCCGTCCAGGGTGACTACGAATATATTCTTCGGCCTTGAGTTTTGATCGTCCGTATGCGGTCGTTGGCCGCGCAACTGTCTCTTCCGTGATCGGCTCGAGCGTGTCGTCTACGACGGCTTTGACTGAGCTAAGGAATATGAAGGTTGATGCATCAGATTCTCGGAAGGCGTCATAGATGCGCTGGGTCAGTAGAAAGTTCGCGGCGTCATACTCACCCGTGCCGGCCGAGCCCTGCAGATCATGAGCCTTTCCTGCCAAATGAACTACCGCTGAGCCGCTGGCCAACGCAGTGGGCAGCAAATCATCGTAAGAAGTAAGGCCAGACGATCGCCCAACGCGCACGACGTCGGTATCACCTGCTTCGAGAAGCGCACCAACAAGATGCTGGCCGACGAAGCCGCTGGCCCCAGTTACATAGGTCGTCGGCCTCAAGGGGTCACCTCCATCGCGCAACGACTAGCCCGACTCGCATGTCCGTACATGCCCAGAGCAACGATAGCGCGGGCAACGTCTTCGGGCTGGAAGTCCCTCACCACGCGATCTCGGGCCGCCCGCCCCATACTCTCACGTGAGGCTTGGTTCTGGATCAATCGAAGCACCGCCTCGGCAAGTGCACCCTCGTCTCCGACAGGCACGATCAGCCCCGTGTGTTCGTGAACGACAGAGTCAACCGCCCCCGTCGCATCCGTCGTAACTGACGGAATCCCCATGGCGGCGGCCTCTAGCACGACGTTGGGCATCCCCTCACGACGGGTCGGGAGCACGACAATGTCTGAAACCGCCAGGTACGGGCGCACATCCTGGATGTGCGGCAAGACGGTGACTGGCGTCGGCTCGCGTTCGATCTCGCTCAAATAATGGGCCGAGTCCGCCTCGTCCTGAGCGCCCAATACAAGCAGTTGAACCGGTGCTTTCTCAGACCGGATGCGCCTCAGGGCCCCCAGTAACGTGTCAGGTCCCTTATCCTTCGTCAGCCGCCCGATAAAGGTCACGACCGGGAGATCACGGTCGAGGCCAAGTTCGTCCATCAATCCAAGTGTCTTCTGACGAGGAGTGAAATAGTCGGTGTCCACACCATGACTGCTTCCATGGTGTGGAACGACCAGTGGACGACCAGCCGCGAGTCCCAGGTCGCGGTATCGGTCCGCTAGAGACGGAGACACTGCGATCACGATGTGGCTGCACCTGCTGGTTAGCCACTCCATCTTGGCGAGGATTTCTCGTTGACGCCCTTGAATGCCCTCAAGTCGCATACCTTGCAGGAAGTAGGCCCGACGCGGCACGCGGGTCATCCAGGAAGCGATCATGCCCAGAAGCCCCGCCTTTGGTGTACCTGCGAGGACGAACACCGGACGAACTATGAGTAGTACCCGTAGCCAGCCGAACAGTGCGCGGATATCCGCGTATATATTAATCCGACGGTGCATCGTCACGATGTGCACATGGTCAGCGCGTCGCGCAAGTCGAGTAGTTTCCGGCCCATCCGACGTGACGACGTGCACTTCAAAGCCGTCCCTCTGCAGGGCGTCAATGATCTGCCCGTAGAATCCATCGACGGTGCGTGAGATCGTCGTGGTTACGATCGCACGCCGCGGGCTGTCAGTGCGAGTTTTCATACTCGTACCGTTCCTTTCGCCACGCTGAAAAGAGAAAGATTTCCTAAACCGCGGTCGACGGGCCCCGATCATGATGCTTCTTTCCGTTTAACTACTTGCCGATTAAAGCGATCAGTCCACGAGCATCTTGCATGCTAACCAACCCTGATAAGCTAACGACTCCAGAGCGAATAGTCACATCTGTTACTATATCGCCTTTCCCGCCGCCGGCGATCGGTTGCGTAGCGCCTTTACGATTGGCACAGAGAACAAATACGATACGATTGCAACGGCTGAGATACTGCTCGCGATGGGCATTGCAGCGAAGGCGACCGCCGCCGTAATACCCATACTAATAACGGCAACGGCGACTGCGACGGCGACATGCGATAGCCCGGCGTCACTAATTAGACGCTGATACACGTGCTCTCGATGTGCCTTAAGCAGTGAGTCACCTTTTAAGCCGCGTTTGATAAGCACTGTTCCGGTATCTGCTAGATACAAAGCCAAGGGTGCTATCAGCACTGCCGTGCGGACACCGCCAATCCAACCTAGGAGTAGGCCGACCGCAACCAGGCCGCCGAAGAGGTAGCTGCCCACGTCTCCAAGAAAGAGCTTGGCGATCGGAGTATTCCACGGCAGGAAACCCAGGGCGGAACCAGCTGAAACGGCACCCACTACGGAGAGGGGGTCCAGCCCATGCGCATGACCCACGAGCAGTGCCGTCATCCCCCAGCAGATGACAATGAGACTTGTGATCCCATTAATGCCATCCATAAAATTTACGACATTGACTACGGCTGGGACCACGATCGCTGCCGTTAGCGCCAAGTAGACGCCGCCAATAACTGCGCCAGCAATCAATCCGCTAACAAGTTGGGCCGCGAGCCGCGGCGCGGCGGCAAGGCCGACACGATCGTCGGCAAAGCCAACGACTGCGAGCAGTACAACCGCGAGTACTGCAACCCAGGGAACGTGATGCCCCTGCAGTTGTGCCACCGCCAGCGCGACAAGTACTCCCCCCAAACAGGCCAACCCCCCTCCTCGCGGAATGGGAGCAGTATGAGACGAACGATGGTTCGGAATGTCGAGGATTCCGACCATCTGCATCACATGGCGAACAAACGGTGCCAACGCGGCTGTAACAACCAACCCGACGAATAGTGGGATCACATCGATGCGTCCAGCGCGACGGGCACCAGGCATCTCCGCACCTCAGCGCTCGGCCCGCGAACGGAGCAATGAGCATTCTGCATCATCCGACCGGCTCCATGCTGCGCATCGCGCGCTCACGCATCCAGTCCGCGGCATCAGCGTGGCTGGAGTGCACCATGCCGCGCACCATATCGGTATCGATGAGCGGCACCAAGACGCTGGACACCAACGGGTGCGCCGTCTGCTCCCGGGTCTCGCCCGGATAGAACAGTTCCTCGGCGAGCTTCTCCCCTGCGCGCAGACCGGTGAACGAGATTTCGATGTCGGTGCGCCCCGACAGGCGGACCAGCGTGTTGGCGACCTCGACGATCTTCAACTGCTCGCCCATGTCGAGCACCATGACTTCTCCGTCGGAGCCGATCGCGGCGGACTGCAGAACGAGCTGGCAGGCCTCCGGGATGAGCATGAAGAAGCGCTTCACCTCCGGGTGGGTCACCGTCACCGGGCCGCCCTGGGCAATCTGCGCGGTGAACGCCGGCACGACGGACCCGCGAGAGCCCAGCACATTGCCGAATCGCACGCTGACAAACCGCCCCATGCTGCGCCGAGCGAAATCTGCGGTGAGCCGCTCGGCGACCCGCTTGCTGTAACCAAGCACGCACGTGGGGTTGGCGGCCTTGTCGGTCGAGATGTTGACGAACGTGCCGACACCGGCATCCTCCGCCGCCTGCAACACATTGAGCGAGCCCAGGACGTTGGTCTTCCACGCCTCCAATGGGTAGCGCTGTAACAGCGGTAAGTGCTTCAGCGCGGCAGTGTGAAAGACCACCTCGGGCTGATGCAGTTGGAACACGGACCGCAAGGCCTCGGGGTCGCGGATGTCGACCAGCAGCGTGTCGTCCCCGTCGAGCAGGCCGTGCCCGGCCAGCGTGAGCTGCGTGGCGTGCAGGGCCGACTCGTCCCGGTCGAGCAACAGCAGCTTGGCTGGGCCGAACTTGACGATCTGGCGGCACAGTTCCGAGCCGATTGATCCCCCGGCCCCGGTGACCAGCACAATCCGTCCGCTAATCTGCTCGGCGATCGCCGTCTGGTCCAGCTGGATCGGGTGGCGCCCGAGGAGGTCCTCAAGGTTGACATCGCGGAGATCGTCGGTCGTCGGGCGCCCGTCCATGAGCTGGCGCAGCGGCGGTAGAACCAGAGTGTTCAATCCGAGTGCCTCGGCGCGCTCGGTAACGTCGCGGATCAATGCTGCGTCGGCGTTGGGGAGGGCGATTACCAGGTCGGTTGCCTTATATTTGGCCGCCACCGCGGCGAGGTTCTCCCTGGTGCCGCGCACCCTGATCCCTTCGACGCGGAGGCGTCCCTTGCGCTTGTCGTCATCGAGCATGGCCACAGGGATGAACTGATCGTCACCCTCCCGCAGCATGCTGCGCACCAGCCGACGCCCCGCCTCGCCGGCGCCGAACAGAACTACGCGGCACTCACCCTTTCGGGTGGCGTAGCGGTGCGTGTTGACGGCGCGAACCGTATAGCGAAGGGCAAACATGGACAGGAGCGCGAGGGCGGCGGCAGAAACGGGGACGCTGCGCGCAACCACAACTGGGTTGATGAGCAGGGCCCAGATCAGCAATCCCAGTCCGACTATCGCGACCGTCTTCGCGATATCGACGATCTCCTCGAACGAGCCACGCTCGTGCCCCACGACGTAGGGGCCGATCAGGCCGCCAATGACGATTTGCCCCCCCATGGCGGCAAGCGCGAACCACAAGGCGCCCATAACGGGGACGTCGGCGGAGTCGAAGTCATAACGCAGCCAGCAGGCCACGAAGATCGCAGCAGCCCAGACAAGAGCGTCGAACAGCGCCCAGGTCCATCGGACGACGCCATCGCGCCGTCTCGTCCGCCCGGTTACCGCAGGAGCCTGCCGACGCCGCTCGAGCATCACAGCGACCGGAACGGCCGTGTAGCCAACGATCGATCGAGCGGCACGACTGGCCGTAACGGCGGCATCGGCATGCCCCTCTCCAAGTGCGAGTGCGGTCCGCCGAACCCCGATTCGGCGACTTCAGTATTACACAGGGATCACATGCCTAAAAGAGGCCAGGGAGGCGAAAGGCGCTGGTGGTGCGTCACTTCGATCCACTGGTGCGCTCGCAGCGCCCGTTTTGGAATCAAATACCCGCATTCGAGGGGCATCCCGCCTGGTCGCAGTACCGCGCAAGGCGATGCCAGGGCAGAATGCGTGGCATGCCGAAAAAGCCGCCCCGAGCCTCGACCGGCCGCATCCGCGATCGCGGCACCATCGCCTTCTGGGTGTTCATCGTCCTGGCTGTCGCCGCCGGCGCCGTCATGTACCGGGCAGCAACAACACGCGGCCCCTCGGACACGGGCTACCGCTCGTCCTACACACCCGCTCAGGTCACACCAAGCCCCATCCCCACGCCCGCGCCGACCACCTCGCCGGGTGGTCCGGCCGCACCCGCGCCCGTGGCGATCCTCGGCGATCCGTATTCTGGAGGACCGGCCGTCGGAGGTCTCGGTCAGTCGAACTGGACGATGCTCATGGCCAAGTCGTCGGCGGCAGCCGGGAAGCCGATCGACCTTTCGGTGTTCACGGACAGCAGCGCCGGCTACGTCAAACCGACCGGAGGGGACGGGACGGCGCTGGCCCAACAGGTGTCGCAGACCGTCAAGCCCGACGACCGGGTCCTAGTCGTGTTCCCCAGCTCCTCGGATTCCGAGCAGTCGCGCGACGCCGTACGCTCCGCGGCCCACGCCGCCTACGCCCAGATCAAGTCGACCGCTCCCGGCGCCACGTTGATCGTCGTCGGGCAGTCCTGGACCAGCGACAAGCCACCGAGCAACGTGACAGGCTTGCGCGACACCCTGCGGGCCGAGGCTGCTGCGGCCGGCGCGGTGTTCGTGGACCCTTTGACCGACATGTGGTTCGTCAACGACACCGGGAAACTCGTCAGCTCGGACGGGGTGCACCTCACCGATCAGGGGCACAAGTATCTGGCTGACCAGCTGCAACCACGCATCGCCGCTGCGCTCGGCTGAGGGCGTGCGACAAGGCTGGTCACCCGACGGGGTAGGCCGACGTCGACTGGTGCCCTCCGCGGCGCGTCGGTCGATCGTGCTGCTCGTGCGCGTGGCTGGCTTTGTCGTGCTGGTGCTCGGAGCCCGCTACGCGCACCGTGGTACCGGCGAGGTGGACCAACGGATCAGCGGAGAGACTGCAGCGCACCTCTCCGGGCATCCGCGGCTTGTGTCATGGCTCGTGTCGCTGGGCAACCCGCTCACCATTCTCGCCCTGGTACTGATACTGGTGACCGCACTTATGCTGCTCAAACGACCCGCTGCTGCCCTGCTAGCTCTCCTCGGTCCAGCGATGGCCGAGGTGTTGACGGAAATGGTGCTCAAGCCGCTGATCGGCCGCCGCCTGGACGGCGGACTCGCCTATCCCAGTGGCCACACGACCGCGATCTTCAGCGTCGCCCTCGTCGTGGTCGTGGCCCTGTTGGGTTCAGCCCGCGGTCCGTCCTGGTCTCGGGTGGTCGGTGGCCTCGTGGCATTGGTGTTGGCTGGTGCCGTGGGGGTTTCACTGGTGATCGCCGGGGACCACTACCCCACGGACGTGGTAGGCGGGGCCGGTGTGGCCACGGTCGTCATTGGCGGGCTAGCGGTGCTAATCGACCGGGTAGCTGTCGGCCAGGGCCGTCCGCACCCAGCAAACACCGTCCGATCGCGGTGATCTGCTCACCCGCGTAGCCTAGTCCCGCTCTGCGACGAGCCGTCATTGACGACGCTTCCTAAGTAAGGTTATGTCATGTGCAGCAGCGAAGCTTTCTGATCTCGCCGTCGTCCTGGCCAATCCCGACGACACGGTGACTGCTGCGGCCTTCAGTTCCTGGCTTGACGCAGTAGAGAAAGTTTGAACAGGGGACGTCGGGTCGGCGTGGTTGGGGTGCTCTGGTCTCGGTGGGTGGTGGGGCGGTTCGCGGAGCGAAGCGGAGCGGGACGACCCGCCACCCCCTCGGATGATCATGGGCTCCTCCTGGCTTCGGTGACCTCGTCGGGATGCTGGATCGGTACGAGCATGCGGCGTAATGCTGGTGCCGCTGACGACGGGGGCCCGGCTGTCAGCCGTGATCTGCGGCGGGATCAGTGGTCAGCCGTAGAGACGCTGTCGGAGTTCGCGGAGTCCGGGGACACGTGCTCTTTTGCCGAGTCCTTCGATGCCGTCGAGGACGGTGGCGACCAGGGGCAGTTCGGCGAGTTCCTGGGGCGCGACTTGCTCTGCTCGGACGAGGGCGAGCAGCGCCTGGCGGCTGGATCGGGTCAGGACGTGGGCGCGGGCGAGGTCGATGAGGTAGCGGGCTTGCCGCTCGGGGGACATGTGATCAATGTGGCGCAGGTGGGTGGAACGGTCGAGGGCTTGCTGCCCATTGCCGAGTTCTACGGCTACGTGCACGGCGTGCATCGTCACGTTGGTGGGGCCGAACTCGGTGTCGTAGTGGTTGTGGTCGCCGCCGAGGACCCCAGCGAGCTGGCGAGCGACCGCGAGGGCCTGCTCAGCGCCCGCGGTGTTCGCATCCCGGGCGTGCATCACCGCCAACAGCAGGGCGCTGGAGCCGACGAGTGAGATCAGCCCGGGTTCCCGGCCGGCGATGATCGACTCCCGGCGTTGGGTGGCCTGGGTGAGCACATGGTAGGCGAGGGCCTTCTCGTGGGAATCGAGCAGGGTTCGGGCCATCCGGAGCTGCCCGGCGAGGACGAGGGCCGGGTCGTGGCAGCGTTCCCCGGCGGCGATGGCCCGGTCGGCGGCGACCCACCCAGCGCCGTGGTCACCGACCTTGACCAGCATCGCGGCGGCGACCTGGTAGGTCTGCGCGAGCAGGCCCAGCACCTCAACGCGGGCGGTGCGGCTGCTGGAGCGGCTGGCGACTTCTAGCTCAACAAGGAGGGTGGCGATCGAGGGTCCCAGTTCCCGATACGCGCTGGCGTGCACTTGCTCCCAAATGCGCCGGGTGCGCGTGCGCAGCGCCGGAAGATCGTATGGAGGCCTGTCGGCAGTCGCGGTAGTGATGCTGTCCGGGGCCGGGTGACCGGCCAGGGCGAGGCGCAGCTGCTCGACGTAGGGCCGGTTGCGCACGGTGTCGCTGTCGGGTCCGAGCGCGGCCTCGATGAACTCCTGCAACGGGGCGCCGAGCAGGGCAGCGAGGCGGCCGAGGAGGTGAATGTCGACGAGCGCGATTTCGCCGCGTTCGGTCTGGGAGACCCAGCTCAGCGACTTGTGCATGTCGCGAGCCAGCCGCTCTCGGGACCAGTTCTTGGTCTCCCGGTAGGTCCGGACGAGTTCTCCCGGGGTCGGGTCAGTGCGCGGCACCCGTACCTCTAAGCGGCTCGCCGTTGATTGCGCCCTCGGCGGGTGCCAGTCGCCATACCTCTGGGTCGCCGGCCATGTGCTGGGCACGCTCGGTGAGAAAGCGTCGGGTGTGCGGTGTCGCCTCGTGCGCGGTGAACGCCTCATTGTCCTGATAGCACTCGTAGAACACCCGCTCGGTCGGACGGTCGGGCCGAGCGTGGCTGACATAGACGACGGTGCCGGGCTCGTGCGCGGCAATCCCGGCCAACGTCTCGCCCACCAGAGCGTCGAACGCATCGAGGTGACCGTCGAGGACCTCGAATCGGACCACCAAGGCAAACATCGCATTCCCTCCGTCGGCACGGCCCACCCGGAGCCAGGGCACAGCATGGTCTCGCGCCCCGGACCCTACCCGGACAGGTATGCCCGTCCCGCAGGTGCAGATGACACCGCACGGCCCCGAAGGAGTGGGAAGAGCTGACAGTCCTGCACAGCCGCGCTGTGTATCTGAGTCCTCTGCTCGCCGGGGCGGTCGGGTGACCGGTGTTCTTGTGCTGCGGCCGAACACGCGGTCGCTGCACACAGAACAGGTACACACCATGAAGTTGCGAATCGATATTGCTGGGGTGGGGTTCTTCTGCACCCGCCCGCCGGAGCCGAAGGTGGATTTCGAGACCGGTGCGGTCCGGACCGACCGGGAGTCCGGCGACACATTGTGGCGGGTGCAGGTCGCCGCCCTCGACGCCAGTGGTGGGGAAATCCTCGTCGTGACCGTCCCGGGGGAACCCGACGTGACGATCGGTTCCCCGGTGCAGATCAAGGGCCTCGTCGCGATCCCCTGGTCGCAAGGCGAGCGCTCGGGGGTGGCCTACCGGGCGGAATCCCTCCGCTCGACGGGCACCCCCATCGCCGGTGTCATCACCCCACCGGCGGTCGCGGCCGCACCGGGTGAGGCGTCGAAGCCCTCAGGCCAGGCGGGGTCCGGGACCAAGGCCGCCTGAGGCGGGTGCCGGGCCACCCGCACTCAGCTGGCGGCCCGGCACCACCCTCCCCACCTCATACCTGCATTCATCCGTTGTCGTACAAGAATTTTGAGGAGTCATCGTGGTCCGTAGTCGCGTCACCAAGTCATCGTCGGGTTCCGAGCAGGACTCGTTCAGTACCGTCTGCGGGGAGGCCGCAGGCCTTGCCGTCTGGGATCTGCTGAAGGCCGCTGCGATCGTGTTGTGGTGGGCGGTACTGTTCCCGATGTTCAGCCTGCCCGTGGCGGGGTGCGGCGCCCTGTGGCGGGTCGCCGGGTGGCCCGCCGCGACCGCGGCCGCTGGATGGTGCGTCCTGTGCCTGCTGGCCTGGCGACTGGGTGCGCCGCGTTCATGGCACCGGTGGGTGTCCGGGCGGATCTGGCGGCGGTGGCGCCGCTGGCGCATCTACCGCCGCCCCTGGGCCACCACCTGTGCGCTGCATGGGTTGACCACCACCCTCGATGACCGTGTCCTGGTGCCGGTGCTGCGGTCGGTGCGGATCGGCTTCGTCACCGACACCATCACGGTCCGGATGCTGCGCGGGCAATCCGCGGTGGACTGGGAACACCAATCCGATGCGCTGGCCCACGCGTTCGGGGCGCGCAACGTGCAGGTCCGCGCCAACCGACCCGGCCAGTTGAGTCTGCAGGTGCAGCACGGGGACA
>JAABUW010010466.1_pt1 | contig 10311 bp, 1 predicted proteins | sample 5560081 | NCBI WGS metagenome assembly JAABUW01 (sample SAMN10711882, study PRJNA513363) | rock metagenome | isolation source: Antarctica rocks | place: Antarctica: Victoria Land, Knobhead sud | reverse complement strand
AATACAATAATAAACTATAAAAAAAAATCTTCGATTGTTATAGTTTAAATTTGTTGAATATTTCGCAAATTTTAAATCTTTGCTATTAAGATTTCTATTTGCTAATATAAAGTCGAAATTTTAATTGTAGCTAAACTATTTTTTTTACTATTATTATATTAATAACAATTATCTTTATTTAAATTTTGTAAACAATTGTTGTTTTAAAAAAAAATAAACTCTTTAAACTTTAATTTAGTAATTAAATAATTATTATAATATAAACTATTATAGTTTTATATAATACTATTATGTTTTAAGTTTTTTTTTTCGAAAGATAAAACAATTAGAATTGTAAAATACAAGTATATTTTCTTTTTGCTAACATACTAAAATATAAAAGATATAAGATATAATAAATTTATATCACTATACTTTAATTATATAAGATAGATAGTAGTAGAACTAATTGTTAAAAAACAACAAAAAATAGACTTTTTCTCTATCTAATACTTGCTATAATATATAAGTCTATTTCTCGCTATCTAATTAGTAGATTGATCGCGTAGAACCAAATTTATTACGTAATTGTATTAAGATTCGAGTTTCGATTCCAACTATTAGAATTAACTCGAGAAAAACTACTATATATAGTAACGTTTATTAATAGCTCGGTTTTCGATTCCGACTTTTAAAACTGACTCGACTCGTGTCAAAATAATAGATAGTAGAACGCTTAATTACTATATAGGAGCTAAGACTTTGTCTATCTATATATCTTAATCGAAGCTATTTGAATCAATTACATAATATTGAACTAAATAGTATTAATACTAGATCAGATCGATTATAGTATTTCGACACTTCTATCTAATCTAAGTTCAGAAATTAGCTTCTATATAAATTATATTTTATATTTTATTAAGTTTGAAATTTATTCTAAAACTATCAAATTTCAAGTATTTTTTTAACAAAAGTAAAAAAAAGTATATAAAAGTTTTTTGTTAACAATTTTTATACAAACGTATATATATTTACAAGTTCGAGATACTCTAAAATTCGAAAAATATATAAGAAATAAAATTTTAACAAAAAGTTATACAAATATTGTTAATAGTACTTAATAACTTTATTAGTAAAGCAAAAAGAACAATAAATGCAAATTTAAATAAATAGTATAAAAATTAACAATAATAGATATAGCAACTATTTAATTGCAAGTTGTTTAAATAACTAAGTCTAATATCTATATTTAAGATTACAAATAATTTAATTATTAAGTTAGTTTAAAAGTTTGTTAAAATATTTTAAATATATTACAAAAAAGAGCTTTAATTAGCTTGTTAACTATTTGCTTTTTAATAAAAATATATTTTAGTTTAATCTAGTTATTTGCGATCTTTTTGCAAACAAATTAGATTTAAATATTTATATACTTTGTTTAGATATATTGCACGAGATTTTTAGCAAATACTATAACTTTCTAATTGTTGCAATAGATAATAATAACAACTAGATACAATATTAAGAGTATTAAAGAAATTTTAACAACAATAAAAGTTCTAGACGTAAACAATAACAATAGAGATAAGTAAGATAGTTGCAACTGCTTTAACAATACTTGAAATTAAATAATTTTCTTAACAATTTGTGTTTATCTAATATACTTGACTTCGCAAATAGAAAAAACAACAATTAGTTAATATTTAAATAATTAACTAATAGTAATACTTTTTAGATTAAAAATATATTTAGAGATAAAACAACAAATATCTTAATATTGGTTCTAGTTAGCGTCGATATAGTTTAATAGAGAATAAATACTCTTACAAAAAATAAAACAAAAATTGAGAGTATCTCGAAAATAATAAAGTATTTGTTTAATAATCTTTTAATAAGTATTAATAAGATTAAAAGTATATCTATTTATTATTAAGACAACAAAAACAATATCTAGTTAAATATCTAGTATTATATATATAAGAAAATTAATTGTCGATTAATAAATATAATAATAATCTAGATCTACAATATAGTTCGAGTTAACAATATATATTTTAAATATATTTATAGAGATAACAACTAATTTATACTTCTATATTTTGTAATTTTTTAATATCTTTTCTAGATATACTTTTTAACTTAAATAGAAAATTCAAATTGCAAAATTGTATTTAATTCTAATTTCTAAATACGATTAAATAAAACTTAAGTTAATTATTTTAAATTAATTAACAAAAATTCTTTTAATAATATTAATAAACTTTTTGTTAGCATTAGGCTGACCGTTCGGGTCGGTTTTTCCCCAAAATCTATAACCCGACCCGAAAGTTATACCTAATTAGGTCAAGTTTTAATCTAATATAGTTAGTATTTTCATAATTTATGCAATTCGATTCCAACTGTTGGAACCGAACGGTCAGTCTAGTTAGCATCGACAATTAAAAAATTATCTATATAGATAACAATAATAGTAAAGCAATTAATAAAGATACTTAGATTAAAGTTTAACATACAAAAGTAATATTTCTTAAGAAATATTGCAAAAATATTATATTATATTTAAAATAATTGTTTAAGCTTATAAAGAGCTTTTCTAAATTAACAATTTTTTTTGTTTTGTTTAAAATTGTAAGACAATTCTATATAGATCTTTTTATTAATATTTTTGTAAAAAAAGATAGTAACAATATTTATTTGCTCTAAATTTTAGTTGTTAACAACAATAAAAATAAAAATAATTTTGTAATTTATAGACTTAATTACAATTGCAAAAAATTTAATATAATTTAAATTTTTGTATTGTTTAAAATTTCTAACAATTTAACAAACTTTATAGCCAAAAATTTTGCTATGAACTTTTTATTTAATTTTGTAAATTTATCTTTTATAAAGTATATAATGCTTGTTAGATATTAAGTAAACAATATAAATATTGTTTTTTTCTAAAAACTTAGTCTTGTTTTGTTTAACTAACTATTAATTTATTTTGTAATAAATATTTGCTATAGCTTTAACGTAAATTTTAGACTTATATAACTCTAGTAATATAGTTTTGAACAATAGAGCAAAAGAATTTATAAATTTGTTTTAATAGAATTGAAGTTTCGAATATTTTTGCAATACTAAATCGAGATTTAAGAGCAATTAATTTTAAAGTATATTTAATAATTTAGTAATTTTAGAGAACTTATTAAAGTTAATAAAGTTTAAAAAAATATTGTCTTCGAAGTTAAAAAATAATTTAAATAAGTAGTATTTTTAAAGTCTAAAAAAAATAAGATTTTAAATAAAAAAAAAAATTTAGTTTATTAAAGTTCTTAATATAATTTGAAAACAAAATAATTCTTTGTTGTTGTTGTAATATTGTTACGAAAAACTTGTTTAATTTAGCTTTTACAAAATTTAGAAATTTATTAATAGCATTTGTAATATTAGATTGCATAAATAAAGTTATAAATAATTGCGTATTGTTGTTTTAACAACTAGTTTTGTTATAATTAGTATTAAATTTAAATAATATTTGCTTATTATCTAGTTAATAAACTTTTAATACTTGTTAGATTTTGTTTTTGTTATCTATTATACAATAGATATACTCTCTCTTATATTTTACTAGAATTAAGAATTAAATACAATTTTAAAACTTTTGTTAATTAGTACTTAACTAAGTTCTTAATACTTTTTTTTGCTAATTAATATATTAAATATACTTGTAATAACAAAGATACTTAATACTTGCTTTCAAAAAATTAATAAGATATTTAACAACAACAAAATAATACAATATAAATTAATTGTTTAAATAATCTTTAACTAGAAATTTATAACTAAGCTAGTATTTTTAATTATAATATTAATCTTTTGTATTAAAATTTAGTCAAAATATTTAATATATTTGTTTATTTTAAAGAAAATAATAATTGTTAATTCGATATATATTTTGTGCTCTTTATATTAAACTCGAAAGACTTTACTTATATATTTATTATTATTATTAACGCAAATACAAATATATTTGTTATCTCTATATTTAAATTTGTTAATATAGTATTTAAAAAAAGTTAGCAAATTAATTTTATTCTTGTTCTTAAAATATTCTACTTGCAAATATTCAATTTTATTATTCAATTAAATACAAATATAATAAGTATTATTAAAATTGTTTAAAGATATAGATTCTATAACGTTAATATAAATAAAATTGTTTTCCTAGCAACTAGATTTAATAGAAACTTAATAAAATGTTGTTTTGCTTCTTGTATATACGCAAGAGATACAAATATTATTTAAAGATAACTTAATAAAATTAAAAATATCTTTGCAAATTAATTAATAAATATTTTGTTTATTTAAATAATCGAATTGTTTGTACTATATAACTATTGTATTTTTACTAATTGTTAATAGAGCAATAAAAGTAACAAAAAATACAATAAATATTTTTAAATCTAAAAAGTAGAAATTGAAATTTTTAACTACTTAAGTTTGCTAAATGTTAATAGAAAAGTTATAATTAATAATTCTTTAAACAATACTAGCATCTTTTAATTAATTATAGAAGATCAAATTGTAAAAAAAAGTTAAGTATATATTATATATTGTAAATTTTAATATAATAAGCTTTTTTGTCTTTGTATTTAATAAATAGATAAATAGTTTCAATATCTATAGCAAATAAATTGCTCTTTATATTTTCGACTAATTGTTAAGATACTTTTGAGTAAAACACAAAAATACTAGAGTTTTCGAATGTATATTGCGAGTATTTTGTATTGAAAATTTATTAATGCAAAAAACAATTAACAACAAAAGCTAATATTATAGTTGTAGAAATAAACAATTCAAAAATTGCAAACAAGATTGTTATAACAACAAAAACAAAATAATATTTATAAATTATTGCTCTAGTAGTTCTTTACTCTTTGTTGTTGCTATTCTTATTTTTGTTTTTATTAAATTTAGATTTAAATTTGTTCTTATTCTTCTTAGATTTAAACTTCTTTTATTTATTCTTTTAATTATTGTAATTTTAATAATATTTGTTTTTATTATTGTTTTAATTGTTTTCGAAACTATTGCTTTTTAAAGCAAAATATAGTTCTAAATATAAGTTCTAGTAGTTTAATTTTTAGTAATTTATTTTGTTGCAGTTTGTGTATTTCTTCTATTTAATATATACGAAGTTAAGATTGTTAATAACAAAAAGAATATCTTTTGTAATACTAGCTAGTCTAGTAATTGTTATTAAAATTAAGATAGTATTAATAGTTAAAATATCTATTAAATTAATATATTGAATGTCGTAATTGTAGATAATAGCAAACAACTTTTGCTTTTAAATATTATTTTTGTAAAAAAACTTATATTTTAATATTTATTAATTAATAAAGAGACAAGCAATATTGTTAAAATCGATTAGATATTTAAAGATAAAGTATTTCTTATTTATAGCTAGATTACTTAAATAGATAGATAGTTAATTAATAATATTACAAAATTTAATTTCGTATTTGTTAATATTTTAGTAGCTAGAAATCTTAAGAAATTCGAATTTAACAAAAATTCTTATTAGTATATTTAATTTTTTAGACTTGTATATTTTAACAATCTTTTAATAAGTTTTTTTAATTAGATTAATCTTTTTTATATTGTAATAGAAATTTTATTAATAATATTTCGAAGCGTATTTATATATTTCTTGTTGTTAGTATTCTATTTAACTTGTTCTTTAATAATTATGTTAAGCAAGTTAACAAATTTAATATCTAATTCGATATATTTTTAGAGCTTAATTTACTTAAGAACTTTAAACAAATCTTGTTCTTAAATAAGAAAGTTTATACTATTGTTAATTTTAGCAATTATTTTAAAGCTGCAAAAGATAATACAAAGATACTAGTAATTATAATATTATTAACGTAATTTGTTATTTTTAGAGCTCTATTAATAACTTGTAAGCAATAGATAATAGTATTAGTAAATATAGTAAAGAGACGCAATTGCGTAGTAACAATTTTAATAAAAGTATTCTAGCTATTAAATTACAAAGATTAAGTAAATTAACAAAACTTAAATTAAATATTTAATTTAATAGATATTTTTCAAAGAATTTAAATAAAGAAAATAGCTAAATATATTTCTTTTTGTTAACAATATTAATTTAATTAATTTTGTTAATTATAAATTGAACAAAATTTTAGTAGATAAACAATTAATAAGCTCTTAAATAAGTTTGATATTTTTGTTGTTCTATCTTAAAATTACAACAAATATAAATTTAAGCAAACTTAATAGATTTAATTTGTTTAAAAAGTAAAGTATTAATAGGTAATTTTTAATCAAATTGTTGTTTTTGCTTAATTATAGATAAAGTTTGTTAACTATCTAAAATCTAGCTAGATTATTTAATCTCTTTATTTTTTTTCTTAATTTTAATAATTATAAAGATAATTGCGCTATTCTGTGTTTTTGCAATTGTTAAATCAATCTTTTTAATCTTCTTATTTTAATAAGATTAAATATTAGTTTTTTTAGTCTAGATTTTTTGCGTTTTTGCAATAGTTAAGAGCTTTCTAATTCTATTTAAACAAAATTAATTGCTATTTAATTAAGAATTGTATCTAGATATTGTTTTCAAAATAATTAATAAAATTATTTTAATTTTCGAAGTATATTTGCAATTTAGTTTACTAATTTGTTTTATATATTATAGTAAAAGAAATTAATTAATATTTGTTTTTGTTACGATTCTAGACTAGATAGACTTCGCCCTTCGATTACTCTTCGAGTTTTTGCTCTCTAGTCTCGAATATACTACAAGTAACGTCTAGCGCCTTGGCATCTATAGTACTTATATTTATTTTTTGTACATAGTTAGTTTTGCATAGCTAGTATTTTTGTCAATCAATTATATACTAGTTATTAAAGCTCTAATTTTAACATAATATTAATTATCTTTTTAAACACGATCTTGCAAATCGTACTTTAAAGATATTTATATTCGCTATTTTTTTTGCTTTGTAAAACAAGTTCTAGATATAAAGTTACTAGAACAAGTGTTTTGCGAAGCGTAATGTAGTTGCGACAATAAATATCTTTAAATTAATGTACAACTTAACAACATTTAATTTCGTTAACTCTTTAGTAAGTTTGTTAGAAAAAATAAACAACAAATTGTTCTAGCTACAATTCAATAAATTTGCTAGAATAAAATTAATAAATTTGCTAAAATAAAGAGACAATAAATTGTTCTAACTACGATCTAGTAAACTTGCTAAAATAATATTAATAAGCTTGCTAGAATAAAATTAGTAAATTTACTAGAATAGAATCAATAAATTTGCTAGAATAAAACTAGTAAATTTGTTAGAACAACAATTATAATACAATTTTGTTGTTGTCTTTAAGCAATATTTTAGTTTTTGTATATTAAAAGATTTGCTACGCAATAAAACAACACTTTAAGCAATATTTATTTTTAATATTAAAATTTTTGTTTTGCGAATAACATAAGTTCTTTAATATTTGTATAATATTAAACATATTTAATCTTAAACTTTTATTTTTGTTTATAAACATTTATATTATTTGCATCTTATTTATATTTATAATATAATTAACAAAAAAATAGTTTTAAAAAGCAAAGCTAAGTTTAGCTCTAACAAGAATCGCAAGTTATTTAAGAAACTCTTAATAAATAAAAATTAATTAAATATTAATGTTGTTTCTTGTTACAATTATTATTTTATAAATACTTTATTAAATTAAAACAACTCTAAAAAAAAATTAAAACTTAAAGAGTATTTTGATTTACTTAAGAACAATATATTTGAGTTTTTATTATTTGTTCGATTTAATTTTGAAAAAATTATAATTAACAAATTAATTAGATCAAATGTGTTTAACAATATAAATTTGTCAAATACATTAATTTAATCTTTGATATATCAATGGTTAAATACTAGTTTTGCGCAATTTTGTATTTAATATATTAAGAAAGAAGACAAAAATAAGTTTAATTAATATTGTACTTTAATTAATTAATTTAACAATTTTAACAAAAAATAATAATAAACGTTTTAACTTCTTTAAGAAGCAATTAAAAATAATACAAAAAAATAACTTTAACTACTTTATAAAAATAATGTTATTATTGTTAAATTTCAAGTTAATAAAAAGATTAATTTCGACTCTATTTGTAAGCTAAAAATTCAAATTAACTCTTTAAAAGTTTATTTAAATTAAGCAAAATTAACAATAAATATTTGCAACAAAACAATGTATTATTTTTAATATAAATGCAACAACGCTTTAGCTTAATACGATTTGTTTAAAACTATTATATATTAACTAAAATAAAAGCTTTTTTTTTCGAAATAAAAAAATTATATTTATTAAGTCTATTTATATAATTTACAACTTTAACAATAACAATAAATGTAATTATCTTTATAAATTTAATTTACAAGCAAGAGATTAACTTATTAACGTTTATTTTGTTTGTAATCTTAAGTTAAAACAACAAAACATAAAAAACAATAAATACTTTTTTAATTTCTTTGTGTTTATTAAGAATTTCGAAAAGTTTAAACAATAAATTATTGCGTTAGTTTTTAAGTTTAATAGTGCTTTTTAACATTTTGTTTTTAAAAAAGTTAAACTTAGTCTTGTTATTATTAAAATTATTAACAATATTTTTAGAGAAATTAAGCATTGTTTATTCGATAAATTTGTTAATTCTTATTTAACAATAGATAATTTGCTTGAAGACTTAAATACTTAATAAAACAATTTAAACAAAAAACAACGCAACTTTGTTAAAATTACGTTGTTCGAATTTGTTATAAAAAATATTAAAATCTTTATATTAAAAGTCAATAAAATATATTAATTTAACAAGAATTTAAATTATAGACTTTAAAGTTGCTACGTTATTTTAACAAACTATATTACTTTAAATTAATTTATTAAATTAATTCGTAAAATTAATTTCAAACATTAACAAATAAAAAAATCTTATTTGACAATTATTTAAATTTCTATCTATATACAAGTTATTAATATTATTAATAAGCAAAATAATTGTATTAGCATTTCTAAACTCTTTAGATATATTAATACAAATATTTGCAACAACAACAACTTTAATACGCGTATTCCTATTTATAACTAAAAATAAAATATATAAGTATAATTTTAAACTTTTAAAAACAAAATCAAATTTTTAAATCTTTGTCAAAAATATCTTAAGCTAAAATATAAATTGCATTATAAAAACGTCTTTTGCAAAAACAAATTAATTAAGATTAAAAATAAAACTTTTGTTAAGCTCAAAGCTTATAATATTAGCAACTTCGAATTAACAACATTTAGAGAGAAGAGTTTCTCTAATATCTTAGATAACAACTTAGATAACTTTAGCAAATTAAAAAACTAAATATTCTTAACAAAAGTCGCAATTCGAAACAAAAACTAATATTTATAAAAAAAACAATAAAAAAGCTTAAAGTTATATTTAATTTATAAAATAAAACTTTGTTTATTAAAATTAAACTTAATTCTAACATTATTAACAACAAGTTGCTTAACAACTAGCAACTAAATTTTTACATTAAAATTTGTTTAAATTAAGTTTATTTGCTTTTTAATAAATATTATATTAAAATAATGCTACTTATTAATATCGAAGTCTTTAATAGAATTTTTGTTAATAAAAAGTTTATCAAGTTTTATAAACTTTTTATTATACTACTTTAAAACTTTATTAAATTGCGTTTAATTAATAATAAATTTGTTTCTAATATTATTTATATTGTTTAAATTATTATTAATCTTAGCAAACACATTGACATTTTATAATATTTCATAATTAAATTAGAACAATTCGCAATTATTTTTAATATATTTTAAATAAAGAAATATAACATATAAATTAAAAACAATATATAATCTCTTAAATTTAACTTTAATTATTGCAAAAAGCATTGCTTGTTAAATTAATAATTATTAAAAATCTTTAACAATTAATACAAGTAATTAGAATGTTTATCTTTAAAATCATTTAATAAAATCGACATTTATTAAATAAATGTTTTTGCATTTTTGAAACTTGTTATTAAAGAAAACTATAAAATAGTTGTAATACTATTTAAACACTTTGTTATACTAAATTAATTAAAGAAAAACAACAAGTATTTAGCTTGCGTTGCAAACAACAATATAATTATAAATATTGCAACTATTACTCTTAATAATTACGACAAACTTTATATTAAATTTAAACAAAATTCTTCAAATATAAAGCAATTTAAAAAAACAAATTTATTCGAA
>JAABUW010010464.1_pt1 | contig 10312 bp, 8 predicted proteins | sample 5560081 | NCBI WGS metagenome assembly JAABUW01 (sample SAMN10711882, study PRJNA513363) | rock metagenome | isolation source: Antarctica rocks | place: Antarctica: Victoria Land, Knobhead sud | reverse complement strand
GGTGTCCTCAGCATGTTCCTGTTGGAAGTGACAGTCCTCAATAAAGGCATTTGCTGAGGACTGAGGCGCAGTTCCAGCGTCACATAAGATTTCAGCCTTTCTGTGAGACAGAAGGGCTTGACCAGCAGGGCTGAAGATCAGCAATGCCGTATTCTCCATCTGCTGCAGCCGCACTGCAGGGCCACACCAGGTTTCAGGCTGTAGCTGGTGTTGCATAACATGCTGTGTGGAAGTGGGCATGCTTATGCGCTAGCCATGGCAAGATTGTTAGTAGGTGGTTGCTGTCTTGGCTTGCGGCTTGCCACTGGTTGCACCTGCTGTACAATTCTACACAGCCACATCAGTGAAAGCCCACTAGAACACGCTATTTGGATCAAAGTACACCATGTATGTCAGGAAAGAAGCTGCCTCAAACCGTCAAGCCTTTCTCAGCCATGATGCAGGCAACCTGCTGCAGACATGCAGCTGAATGAATTGCAGCATCGTCACAAACACACCTCTGATGTTTGTTGTAATTTGAACTGCCCAAAGTGGACGGGTCACAAACATCAATTGGACACAGTCTTCTGGCCGTGCATTTTTTGTGATACAATGGTCAAGGTGTGCTTGTCAAAGACTTCATGGGCAACAATTGTGGTGTTCACAATGGCGTATGGCAAAAGCAGTCTGGTGACAACTTCACTGACTGTATGAAAACTGCTTGCTGGCAGGACAGGACTCATTATGCATGTGTCTTCACCATTTGTCACAGCACGCTGTCACAATACGCTGGCACAAGACGCTGGCTTCTGACACTTAGCGTCAGGGCCACCTGCGCAGGGCATGCTGCTCACTTGCACTGGGAAAAGTTTGTGACACAAATACAACTTCTCAACGCCGCATTACCACACCTGCGAATGAATATGTTTCATTCTGCCTTGTATTTGTGAGCAAGACATAGATGAGTCATGACGAGTGAACACACTGTTTGCATTACGTAAAGAAGACAACGCAACAAATGCCTGCCTCCCCCCTGGAGGATCCTGGCCCCACTTACAAGGGGCTTTGATTAATCAGAGGGTTGAGAAGCAGCTTAAGGCCTCGAATGTGCCTTGAGTTCAGCTTCGCCATCAGCTGTCAGCGCATGAACATGTTTGGAGACCTGCTTGGCACAAAGTTTTGGCAGTCTGTGACTCACGTTTTACATACTTTGAAAAATAAGGAAAGTCAGGGAAGGAACAGCATGAAGGTGATTCCCGTTCGACGTCTGCCCGTCAGTCATGGCAACATTTTCCTACACGTGAGGCAGGAGCCATCAATGCGTGTCAGCCTCTCTCACATCTCGTGTTGACGCGTGGCGGAGTGACCTTCAGGGTACTTCCATTACTTACGCAATGCTCGACTCAGTGCCGGTGAATTGCGTCACGTGCGCCAGCAAAATCTGGCTCTAACACGTTGCTCGTGATCATCGGAAGAGGCAGTACGATAGCAGATGCCACGTAGCGGCGGCCACAACCTTAAGTCTCAGGCCACTGGTGCTCATTGGTTGTACATACGGGAACCATCAACCGTTGGGTTTGCACATAGACAGATAAGCTTCTTGTTAGTCCTTACATTCAGTCGCCCCACCCTCAGTGCTGCCTGTGTGTACTTGCACAAAAGTCCCGGCTGCTTGTACCGTCTGTCTGCTTCTACCGTGTCAGTCTCGGCACTCACAGCCCAGGCGCCGCAGGCTGCAAGCCCGTTTCAAAAGGTGGGCGTCTTGATGGCTCGTTTGCAGCTGACAGCAAATTCAAGCACGCCGGCTGTTTGCTGAACCTTGTGTGTGAACTCAGGCACTCAGAGTTTAAGCTATCATGAAGAGCCAACATGCTGTCGCTCTGTTGCTGTGTCTCCTTCAGTTGACGGCTCTCAATGCGCGCGTGCTGTCACAAGGTATGTCACGTTTCTGTGATTCCATCTCAAACCTTCTGCTTGATGTCACTACTCCCTGGCGTTTATATGCGGCCTGCATATGCGCAACGTTGCACGACCTGCGGTCTCCAGTGCCTTCCATGTCTGCTCAGCCAGGTTGTGCTCTGTACTTTGACGGCGGCGGCGACGTTTCTTTATCTGCGCAGGGCAGCCGGGCAGGCAGATGCTTGCAAGCTCAGCTGCAGCAGCTGCTGCGGCCGCATCAGGCAAAGCTGCTGCAGCCGCCGCTGCCGCAGCCTCCTCAACAGGCAAGTCACTGCCCTACAAGTTGTTACGTGCATGCCTGCGCGTCCACAACTGGTCAGCACTTCACGTGCATCGACTCCTTGTAGCGATTCAAGACAAGCCATAGTTCATATATGCAAATCGACTGCGGACAGCTGGATGAACTGACAGTTGAACCTGCTTGTGATGCAGGAAAGGATGGCTCTGCCTCAGCTGCTGCTGCTGCAGCTGCAGCATCTGGTGGCGCTGCATCTGCAGCTGCTGCCGCTGCTTCATCTGGTGACTCTGCAGTAGCTGTTGCTGCTGCTGCTGCCGCTGCTGCTGCTTCTGGTGACTCAAGCTCTGCTGCTGCCGCTGCTGCTGCTGCTGGAGACAGTGCAGCTGCTGCTGCGGCTGCCGCTTCCTCTAGTGACAGCTGGGATGGAAGCTCATCTGCTGCTGCTGCTGCTGTTGCTGCCGGTTCAGCAGCAGCTGCTGCTGCTGCTGCTGCCACAGGTACTGCTTTCTTGCAGAAATGCAATCTGCACTGCACAGTCACTCACGTCTGGCTGTATGGAGTTTCCAATAACCTGTGTTGAGTAAATTCTTCTTGAGCACACAAAAGTAAATGTGCATGTGTGTGGCTTGATGTTGCCAGAAATCTGGTTAGTCCTATGCACATTTGTGTGCACATTGCATTATGGTATATGCTTATCTCAAGCTGCAGTTGACTGACAGATTATGTTGCAAACGCAGGTGGCGACTCATCTGCAGCTGCAGCTGCTGCCTCCAGCGCTGCATCTGCTGCTGCTGCAGCATCTGCTTCAGGCGACAGTGCAGCTGCTGCTGCCGCCGCTGCTGCTGGAAAGAGCGCCTCAGCTGCTGCTGCTGCCGCTGCTTCTGGTGACAGCGCATCTGCTGCTGCTGCTGCTGCATCTGCAGGCTCAAGTGCTGCCGCCGCTGCAGCTGCTGCTGCAGCCAGCAATGGCAAGACATCGTCTTCATCTGCTGCTGCTGCCGCTGCTGCCTCCAGCTCAGGAGGCTCATCTTCTGCTGCTGCTGCTGCAGCTGCTGCTAGCAAGGCTTCATCTGCTGCTGCTGCTGCTGCAGCTGCTGCCACAGGTAAGAATATCCTTAACAACCCTGCTGCTGAGGACAGTCTTTACATGTGCACCAGAGGCTGACTGTCATATAGCTCATAAAATGTGAAGTTAAACTGGGCTGGCGGGTGCAAGACAGCAATATGGCTTTGGGCACAACTGATGCTCTGCTGTTGGAAAAGCAGCCTAAGCAAAAGCCTGAAATGCTGTATAGTATTCTCATGTAAATGCAAGATCAAGTTACTCTTTGCTTGTTGTGCAGGCACCTCTGGCTCTGCTGCTGCTGCTGCTGCTGCCTCCTCAGCCTCCAAGGACGCTGCAGCTGCAGCTGCTGCTGCCTCTTCTTCCGGCAACAGCGCAGCTGCTGCTGCTGCCGCCGCTGCAGGCAACAGTGCAGCAGCTGCTGCTGCTGCTGCTTCCTCAGGTGACAAAGGCTCTGCTGCTGCTGCTGCTGCAGCTGCTGCTGGCCATGGTTCTGCTGCAGCAGCTGCTGCTGCTGCCTCTGGTGGAGACTCTGCAGCTGCTGCCGCTGCTGCTGCTGCATCTGGCAAGGGATCAAGCGATCCATCTGCTGCTGCTGCCGCCGCCGCTGCTGCATCAGAGGGTAAGTCCCAAGTCATGCACATGTGCTGTGATGTATTTCAGTTGTGCAGAATTATCTAGCAGGGTTGCTGCAGTTGTTGTGAACTCTCCAGGCTGACCCAGTTCATCTGGTAGTATTTGCCTTTAGATGCTGGATTGTTTGAAAGTCTGACTTTGTGCATTCCTGCTGACAGTGGGAGATATTGCCGATACTGTGTCACACACACTTTGCGTCATCATGCTGACCTTTGTTGGCTTGCATGTGTAGGCAAATCCACCCCATCAACCTCTTCTGGCACCGCTGCTGCCACTGGCACAGACAGCAAATCCACCACCCCAACAACCTCTACTAGCACTCCCTCTTCCAAGACTGACGGAACCAGTGCTACTTCAGGCTAGATCCATTGGATCAAAGATGGCAAGCATGAAGTCACTGCTGACATAACACCTGTTGACACTTTGTAGCTGACATACATGAGGATGATCTGGACCAAGCTGAAAGAGTGAACTGTTGACACGGCATCCAGCTGACTCAGTCTAGTCAGTCTCTCTTCTAGGTGAACATCGTACAGAATATATACAACTAAGCAACTTCTTGGTTGCACTAGGACATGCCTCATTGGCATTGATGACGTCCTGTACAGCTCACTTTTTTGCCTAGCCAGGAGTTGCTCATGTCCCATCAAATTCGAGTGTTGTCTTGATTTTAGACTGTGACACAGTTACGGATCAGTGATCACAGTAACCCAAACCACCTGTAAATATGGGTATTGCGTCACCATAACTCAGGTCTCTGATGCTTGCATATCAAGCCTTAACGGCATGTACTGCCCCACAACGAGGTTTGCAATTTGCACAGCCACAGTTTACAGTTAGGAACAAGACTGAAAGGCATAGCCGCAGGTGCTACGACTGAGAGTAAAAGGCAAATGCTGCTGCGGAAAGTGCAACTACTGCTGATGCCAGAACAGCAGTGCTTAGGTTGCAAGGCAACCAGGACTGAGTCTTGTGTGGAACTGGGCGTGCAATCCATAATTGCATTTGCTTGGACACCTCTCCTGTACCCTCAGGGTTTTGCATCTGCAGCAGAACAACACCTATATGTACACTGTATCGACACACAGAAGCAGTGCAGACAATCAGCAATGCTAGACATGATCTGCAGCACCACCCTGTTCACACAATTGCCCAGCGATTTGCACTTGCATGTGCGTTCAAAAATGTAGTAGCAGCACTGGCATGTAGCAGACGAGCGGTTGCTCAGCATAATTGCAACATATCCTTTGCATAGCTGAGCTCTCAATGCCCAATCTGTTTGTCATGGCGTCAGTGGCAGAGGCGCACATTGGTTTCGAGAGAACCCAGTTGGTGTCAAGACATATGTACTGTACGATTGATGTAAATTGTTTGAAGACTCACAGAGCGCAAGCTGACCTGACTCAAGTCCGCCTGCTTTCCCAATAGAGGCTGCAGCCTACAAGTTGCATCTGCCATGCTCTCGCCAGAAGCTAGGTAATCACAGAAGCTCAGGGTGTCCTGCAAGCATGCCACAGACACTATGCCTACAGTATGCGGATACTCCCGCAGACACAAGCAGGCTGGCAAGGTACAATGATGACAGCAGAGCCCACAAAAAGCGTCAAAAAAAAGCATCGACTATTTTGCCTGCTTGGGCTTGACATAAGGCGATGATGATCCAAAAGCAAGCTATTCATAGCCCAACTGACAGCAATGGATCAGTCTCCATGACTACCTCCAGCCATCTTGCATCATGCTGGATACTGCAGAAGGGGTCTAATACCTGGACTGGAAAGAAGACACGAGTAGGTAGGCGCAGGCTGATGTAGATGCTGGACTCTGAAGTGGAGTTGAGGATGGCATGCCTTGCACCACCAGCCTGATTGCTTTCCGAAACCTCCTCAGCTTCTGCCATGAGAATGTCCAGCCTTGCTTGCAAGCTGGATACCAAATCAGCCTGACCAAATACTCAACAGTCAGGACAACTGGCGTGCATGATAACGTCAGCTTTTGGCCAGCTGCATGGCATTGCAGCTGCAACATGTGGAATGATGACACAGAGCAACATCCGCCATGCTACATGCTGCATGCAGACATGTGACAGTGACACACTTGTTCATGATCAATATTACATCAAGCATGTAGTCCAGCTACCGTTGAAACTACACTCCAGACTGCGGAGCTTTACCATATGTAGTGTATAGCTTGTCAAGTGGCTTGTGCACATCAGCTGGCTGCTAAAATGATTCCGGGGCAGATACATACCTTGAGCAAATCCACAGCTGTGGACAGCGTGTCTTTCTTATGCACCATGGCTCTGCCATGCAGCACCCCTTCAAGGACCACCCAACCGCTGACAGAAGCTTCTTTGACATCAGCTGCTTCTGTTGTGTCACAGCAGGATGGTGGACACAACAGCTCAACCTGTGATGGCTGCTGCAGGTCCCCTACTGTTGTAGAGCTGCTGGCCATGCTGCCTTGTGTGGTGCCTATGCTGTTGTTTATGCGCTGACATTCCGCTGCTACAAGTGCTTCAACATGGGTGGAGAGTGCTTGCATGTTGACCAGGATTGGCAGTGTCATGCTGACAGCATGTCTGCAGTACCACAAGACAGAACTAACTACTAGCGCAAGCAATGGCTAAGGGAAGTGATTGGCATAAAAGCTGTCATAGAGAGTGGAGCCATGAGCCATGTGCAAACATTTTACGAACCATTTTGTATTTAAGCTTTTTGATCTGGGTTGGCATCAACAGGTCTTGTACAAATGGTGTAGCTACAGTTGGTGATCATGCAATAGGACATCTTATTCTGTGTCTGTTGTCCAGCAAATATCAACCCCTGTGCTGCACAGGCAGCACAACACAACAGGCATGCATTTGTGGTGTGCACCTGCAGGTCATGATGCTGAAGCCGGACAGGCTTGGCGCCAGCTTGAACTCACAGACTGGAAGTGTGGCAGAGCTTGGTGTGCCAGCAGCACGATGCTTGCACAGGAACTTTCTGGTTTGGGATGAAATGAACAGCAGCTTGTCTGCAGTTGAGATGGAGGCTGCCTCCATGCCATCCAGCGCCTTGCAAAGCGGACTTGTGGCATTGGCAAATGCGGCCTCAGGGCCATAGAGGTACAAGCCCATGGCGGAAAGGCCTGCAGCGGAAAGGATAAAGCATGATGTGTCCTGATGTGCTGCGTCTTCAGCATACACAGCTTTGGATGCACAGGCAGTGCAGTGATGGCATTGGAATGGTATGTACAGGGGTAAACCAAGCAGAGCTGGATGTAACAGCTATGTGTGGCTAGATTGGCAACCTCCTGGCAGCATGGCAGCCACTTGCGTGGCATGCTCTGTGATGCTGTCCACCGCCAGCTGAACCTGTGCATCTGGTTGTGCTTTCTTGTTCTTCTTGCTAGACGAGTCTGTGAAACTTTGCAGTTCCACAGGAGCTGTATTGCCCTATATCATATTAAAGAGCTGTGACAGAGCAGCTAACTAGGTTCCTAAAGCATCCCAGAAGAAAATATTTGCATACCTTGTGAGGTGTAGGCAGTAACAGCAAGAATGTGTCTCTATTGCCAGGCCTTCCAATAAGCATACCAACCTGTGCAGTCAGCGCAAGCATGAACTCTATGCTTTCATGGTGCCTGCAATGCAAGGCATCTTACCTCTGCGTTCACTCGAGACTGAAGCAGGATTTCCACGTGCTGCCCAAAAGACTCATCGCCCTGGCAGACGGGTGCCATCAACTGCTGCAACTCAGGGACTCCGGATTGGCTTGGACAGATTAGATCGCGCCAGATCGGGGGAAATCCCAAAAATAGAAGTGTATCTACGTTGTGACCTGAGTTGGGCAGTCACACGTGCAATACGGTAAATAGGCCGAACAAGGCTAAACAGAATGAGCAAGGCTGAGTGGGATTCAACTCGTTACGTGCACCGGCTAGATCGTCACAAATGCAGCAAGCAACGTGAAATGCTGTTTTACAAAGTTATTTTGCATTCGTACTGCATTGGTCGCCGCGATCGTTCAACGCTATGTTGCTGCTGTGTACATGACTTGACTCATGAGTCATGACATGCTGAGCATGGAGTCAAAGCAGCTCATGAAAAAAATTGAAAAAAATGAGCAAGGGCATCATGCCAATGCTGACTCAAATTGTTCCAGCGGCTAAGCACAGCGCTTGGCGTCGTCAGGCATCTGTGCAGACAAGTTATTCGGGCTGTACTGCAGAGGCAGTCAACTCTGATCTTGTTTTTCAATGTACGGTATGTTGTGATGGGCCTGATGAGGGTGTCGCGGAGCTGATGCTCGTATGTCCATTCGCACCTTTATGCACAAATTGACATTGCGGATCAGGAGTAGCAGAAGATGTAGTGCAAAGAAGGGAGATTATGCAAAGCTTCCTAGTCAACTTCCGGCCTGCTTGAATCCAGATTCCTCTCCGCCTAGCGAATGGCCGCTTGACCCATACTTGACCGGCTTCGTTGCCTGAGCTCAAGAGGGTGCCGTCGGCGCTTGACGAATGCAATCGAATTGCATTCTGTCACATACTGCTGGCCGCGCCATACAGACTGCTGCTTATGACAGGTTCTTTGCACCTAAACACATCAAAAGTTGCATTCCTCCGTTGCCACGCGCTGCTTAGGCCACCTGCTCGCTGCGCCGTACACCAGTACAAGCCGATTGCCTGTGCTGCAAGACTTCATCTCACGTCCACTGGCAGCAGTGGCAGCAGTTCGGATGGTTCTGACACCAGCACAAATGCCTTAAGAAAAGGGCCTGGAAGCTTGCGCAAGAAAGATTTCCGAAAGTTCGTACACTTCTTTCGACAAGCCTCCCCCTACATCGAAGGACACAGAGATAAGACCTTTGTCATTGTCATACCTGGAGAGGTCGGTTACCCACAGAGTGGTCCTCTGATAGAGTTAACTGAAGCTCCCCTAGGACGCTTCAGGGTCTGATGCACAGCCATATCATACACTATGCAGGTGGTGGTTGAGGATGAGTTGTTGGCCACGGTAGTGGAGGATATTGCTTTGCTGCACAGTAAGTTCGTTTCCCTGGACCTGCGGCTGGGGTCAAAGGTCATATTGTTCAGCATATGCTACTATGTCACACAGGCTTGGGCGTGCGTATTGTTCTTATCATTGGTGCCAGACAGCAGATTGATGAGTTGCTTGAGAAGCAAGGAGAGGCTCCACAGTATGCAGCAGGGTATCGTGTCACAGACTCAGTCGCAATGCACACCGCCGTGCAAGCTGCAGGAGCCAGCAGGATGGCGGTGGAAGCACAGTTGTCAAAGGTGAACAACCTAACACCCATCACCAAGAAGTTTGCGCTGCCTGACTTAACAAGAAACAGCTTTATGCCTCACAGTGCACCCAGGCATCACAGTGTGGTTCTTCCAGATGCAACAACTAGCTCTGCCACAACAGAAAACCCCTATACATTTCTTACATAATTCTGACCATATCAAATAGCTGTAGCAAAGCAGACTGCACTTCCATTGTAGTCGCTCATGTATGAGGGCATTGTTGCTTCAATAGTGACAAAGCCACATATGTTTGCAGGGACCATCCTTGCAGATGATACGCAGGCATGCTCGTAGCTCTGAGCAGATGCACTATGGCCCTGCTCTGCAGACCGTCACTGGTAACTATGTCGCAGGCAAGCGCAAGGGTGTCGTTGGCGGTGTTGACTTTGGCTCCACTGGCACCGTAAGCTCTCACTGCCATCTGTTACTCATGCCTCACCAGCGTCTCTTGTTCAGTGTGGGCTGCAATCAACCGGTCAGGTGCTGGTTTTCAATCTTGGCAGCATTGAATGCCTGTTGTTTCTGATAAGCTGTCTTATCAGAAGGCTGTGTGCATCATCTTGTGATGCAGGCACTGAGCTGGTCACCCCCTGCCAGCATACCTTCAGCACTATATGTAAGCTCTCACAACCTGTGTGCAGGTGCGGTTTGTACAAGCAGACGCCGTCAGAAAGCAGCTGAATGGTGGCCACATCGTGCTGCTAGGCAACCTGGCCTACAGTGCTGCAGGAGAGGTGTTGAACTGCGACTGCTACAGTGTGGCCACACAAGCTGCCATTGACTTGCAAGCAGACAAGCTGTTCTGCATGACCACTCCCAGCCTGCAGCCCTTTGACCTGCCGCACTGGCTGCCCATCTCTGATGCTGAGCAGCTGCTGCAAAACCTGCTGGAAAGCAAGGACAAGGACGCACATGCACCCATTCAGCAGTCAGGTACAGGCCACATTTCCATGGCAGTGGCAAGCAACGCTAGCTGGTATCATAACAGTTTGCCATGTCTGGAAAATGTAAGGTTGCATGCCAGGAAGTTGTCAATATAAATGAGCCAGAAGCTGACACCATGTCATGATTGATGGCACTCAACGCCTTTGTGCCACTTACAGGTCAAAAGTTTGATCTTGAATCACACACAAAACATGCCT
>JAABUW010010462.1_pt1 | contig 10313 bp, 18 predicted proteins | sample 5560081 | NCBI WGS metagenome assembly JAABUW01 (sample SAMN10711882, study PRJNA513363) | rock metagenome | isolation source: Antarctica rocks | place: Antarctica: Victoria Land, Knobhead sud | reverse complement strand
CATGGAGCATCGGCAGCAAGACTGTCGTACAGAAAGCGGACGGGTGCAACATTCTCACTCCTGCATCGCTAGTGGCAGAACACGACGAGGAGAAAGAAGCAGTCTTGCAAGGACTTGAAGCCAAGTACTACCAGCAGGATTTTGAGCCCTTGCTCCATGAGCTGCAGCACCTTCCTTTGGACTTCAGTACTCAAGCATTGGAGGACACAGCTGAGGCTCGGACTGGGGTTTTAGAGGTGCACAAAAGCTGGCTATATGTTGTAGATTAATGCCATGTTGACAACGCCAAATCACAGCATCTCCTGATGATGCATGAGAGTATGAATTCGACTGCAGGTAGTCAATGAGTTGTTGTCCAGACATGTGCTGCTCAACTATGACAAGTTTGTGGAAGGTATCACAGAGATAGGTTTGGTTGAGGACGATCTACAGGTACAAGCAATATTGTCAGACTCACACACAGAAGCGCACATTTCCGTTGTGCTACACCTCTTGACTGCCAAGCTGTGCATCATCAAGCTTCTCTACAATCACAGGCAGCATACGCTGGAACAAAAGCAGCACGTGAGCTGCTTGCTCTGGTGAAGACTGATGTACAAATCAACATCAAGGTCGCCAAACAGACCAAGCGCAAGCATGCCTATGTAAGGCTGCTGGAGGTGCTGCTGAAGCTGCAACAGACTTACAGCCTGCATACAGCTCTCAAGTAAGCGTATGTATCCAAAATTTTACCTGCAGGCCACATTGCTTGTGATCGCTGTGATTGCCTCACATTGTCAAGTCTGGGCATACGCGCTCAGCAAAGCATTTGTCAGCCGCAAACATAAGAGGTGCAACAATGTTTAGGCAGAGATTTGCATGCAGGACAGCACAAGAGAATGGAGACTTTGCTGAGGCGTTTTGGCTGTGCTCCCAGTGCAGTGACTCCATGAACAGCCTGCGCCAGCTGCGTGTCTCTACCCAGTTGACTCAGACCATTCAGGACCTGCATGATGAGACAACTATGCGTCTGCATAATGCCCTGCAGGTGTCGTGTACTGACTTCAAGCCTGAGCCATACAGCAAGGTAATGAAAAGCCGTCATGGTCAATGGTATGCATTCTCTTTTCAGCACGGTTGCCTCTTGTCCTTTTCTATCACTCTGATGGCTGCAACATTGTGTGCAAGACAAGTGTGATGATCTTGCATCCATTTGCCGTTGCATAAAATTGCAATCTCATGTCAGGATTGCTTGATCTACATGATTTATTTTGTCAGGTACTGCAAGGGTTCATGTTCTTGGGCCATGTAGAGGAGTTGGGAGGGCAGGTTGCATCTGCTTTTACCAATGCAGTCAACACAACTGTGGTCCAGGTGACAATCCCCATCTCCAACTGTTTGCTACTCCACACCTGGCATTGAGCGTCTCAGCGACAGTGCTGCATCACATTCAAGTGGCGTCGTGGCTTGTCATGCAAGCTCATGTGCCAAGCCTCAGCCTGCAATTGTGATATACAGCTGAGGTCTAACAGCCCTTGGCCTTGCAATGCAATTATTGTCACGCCAATGACAGCGCAATGCAGTGTATTGCTGTTTTGCATGCTCCGTGTGTGCATGCTGTCAAAGAAGTCACAGCAGAGCAAGATCCTATCAGCTAAAGGGCCTTGCATTTGCACAGGTGGTACAGGGCATGTTGATGACACGCCCCGGCTTTGAGGAGAGGGTCAAAGGTACAAGCAACACGCAGGAAATGCTCAAGTGGCTGCCCAGTGACCTCTTCAGGACATGCCTGGCCAGGGTAAGAATACTGAACCACGTCGGCCTTTGTCATATCTGACTGGCTTGACAAGTATAATGACAAAGACACTATTGTTTCAGCTTTTGTCTGATGTTAAACAAATCTAGGACAGAACAAAGTCTTTGTTCACAGATACTACGGTTTCATGTTGCCTGGACTTTGTGCTTTTTGGAAGTCTCCTACCAGTGTGTCCATCATGTCCAGTCAATAGGCAGGCTGTCTGGCCTCAGTTGGGTCTTGGTGAAGTTGCAGTCTAGCGCCTTCTTTAGCAGGATCTACTGCACTCTGCAGGCATGCTTGCACCCACCTGCCTCGCAGCAACATCCTACTCTGAAGTATGGGCACAAACAACTGGCTGAGTAGCTGATGCTCTGCGACAAGCTTCAAGACCTGTTGGCTAGCCAAAGCCTGTGATCCTGCTTTCTCTTCTTCTCCTTTGCAGGTGTTCATGGTGGTGTTTGACATCATGGCCAGCCACTTCAGCATGATGCGCTGGCATGAGGCTGGTCTGGCACAACACAAGGCAGATCTTGCTGCTGTGCAAGCTGCCAAGCTGGCCTGCAAGCAGCGCCTCCTGCAGGAGAGCGCACAGCAGTCTAGTGACGCCGGACAGAGCAGAGTCCAACAGCAGGTCCCGCATTCTGTCCTGGGTCAGACAGCCCAGGCTTCAGACACACACCAGCGAGGCGTGCCTCCTGGTGACGTCCGCATTGTGCAGCAAACTGTGAGTCAGGCAGCCATGAGTCCACCCACAGCGCAGCAGGCGGGCAGCTCAGAACAGACTGGAAGCCTGAGTGCTCCCACACAGCCTGCCTCGCCAGCTGCAGCTCACAGCCCAACAGCGTTTGATGGGTCACGAGCGTTTGACAGCCCAAGGTCTGTGCACAGCAAGGCAAATGACAGTCCACGGGCTGCTGCCCAGACTCCACAACTGGTTGACACCCCCAGGGCTGCATTCAAGCCAGGGCAGTCTGGCAGCCTAGACAGCCCAAGGCTCAGTGCCCAGCTGATACAAGATGGTCATCTGGATAGCTTGACACTGCCCAGCACCCCAACCCAGGCCATGAGTGCTCCAGCACAGGCCTCATCCAGTCAGCGTGCAAGTCCTGATGCAGCGCCTACATCTCCTGACAAAGCTCAGGCCTCGCAACAGCACCTGGCTGAGCCAGCCAGTAGCTCTAGCCCCCTGCAGCAGCCAGTTGCTCAAGCAAGAATGTCCGTCAGATTTGACAGCCAGACAGCACTGTCTCCTCAGGAGGGCCCTGCGGGCTCTCACCAGCATCGCCCTTCCCATCATTCCCACCATGTTGGGGCCCATGCTGCTGGGGAGAGGGTCCAGTCTGGGCAGCAAGCAGGCTCAAGAGGTGACCAACAGCAGCGATGGAGGGCAGAACTTGAGGTATTCTAGAGTAGTTTCTGCATCCAGGCAGTCTGCATTTGTTGGGAAACATCGTAATCCTACGCACTCGGGGTTCAAGCTGTTGACCCTGAATTGACCCTTTTCTAGTCATATGTCTGTCAATGAGCTCTCAGACTTCTGCAGACATGTAAGTCTGGCTGTGCCAATGCCATGCACTACAACAGTGCTTGCATTGAGTGTTCAGCTTGCTTGCCGAAGCCTTGTCAAGGAGTCTAAACACTGCCAGTGATGTAGACACCGCTGAAAACGCAGCATCTGGTTGCTGGCATCAAGTAGGACCCTCTGGCACTGCCTTCCCCTTTGTCTTCCCTTTATCTGCCCCTTTGTCTTCCCTTTGTCTTCCCTTTGTCTTCCCTTTGTCTTGCCCTCTCCCCTTTGTCTGTCCCTTTGTCTTCCCCTTTCTTGTTGCCTTTCCCTTCCGTCGGCACATACCCCTGTGTCTTGACTGCTAGTCTTGCTACCGTGCAGGGGCTAGAGGGGCAGGAACGAGAAGAGGTAGAATGGGGAGAAGTGTTGCACGTTGTGTACAGCGGCCTCGTCGCCACTAGGCGGCTGCTGTGGGATGAGTCAGAGCGCAAGATCATTGCCTTGCTCTCTTCCTCCTCAGCCTTTGAAGGCGACCACTTCCTTCAGGTCAGGGTTCCAAGTCTCAAGCCTGCATTCACATAAAACATCTGCATGCATCCCGGCAACAAGCTCCTGGTGGCGTCAATGCCGCAATATTCAGTTTCATTGCAATGCTTACTGTGGGCAGCTGCATCAGTGATCACACAGGATGGCAGTGGCACGCGCTCTTTTCTTGCTCACAGACATCATGACACGACTGCTGTCATCTTGACAGCACCCTGACGTACTCCTGTACAACAGGGTGCTGTTATCAATAGCACGAGACGCTTATTCTTGCCTGCCCCAGAGAGATGCAGCAGCAACTGTCAAACCATGATGGGTCGTCTGTAATCTTGGTGCTGCATTGAGCTGTGTGTTGGCATGGTGTCATGCCCCAACTGTGGTGCACTGCATGGCCAAATCTTGCAATTTTCCTCCTTTTCCTCGTCCTCTTCCTCTTCCTCTCCTTTATCTTCATGTGCAGGTACTGGAGTGGGCTCAGCGCATCCTGGCAGCAGGCGAGGCGTTCAGTGGGGTGGAGTGCAGCAGCCTGAGGAGCATGCTCACCGCACAGAGCAGCAACTTCTTCAACGCATACCACAGCAGCAACCTGGAGGCGCTGCACAGCATGCTGGAGAAGGAGCTGTGGCGCCGCCTGCCCAGCTTTGGAGAAGGTATAACGATAATGATGATGATGATAATAACAATGACAATAATGACAACAATAACAATGATACTTATACTAATAACAACAGTAATAGTGATTAATGATAATAAGGTTTTGGAGAAGGTTTTGGCCAGTTTTGGAAAGGTATCAGTTGAAGTGATCAACTATGAAACCCGTGTATCTAGTCAGTCCCTCCTGCCACGCATTTGGTATGCTGTGTGCTCCGTTTCAAATGCGACCCACCCAACAACTGGAGTTTGTCGAGCCTTCTGGCCGCACTCAAAGGTCAACACAGTCATTTTCTGACAAAATGAAACCAAAATCGGTTTCTGCATTTGTGTGTCAAGAGACCTCCCAGCTTGTCAGCCCTGTCCTGTGGCGACCTGCTGGCAATGCATCTCATCACAACTCCGTCACGAGCAGTTAGACTGCACAGAGAATGCTGCAGCATGACCAATTGTGGCTGCTTCCCTGGGGATGAAGCAACCCCAAATGCAGGTGCTCTTGTTGCGTGTCCAGGAACTGTCAAAACAGGACTCACTCACTCTGTACCACTCAGTCTGCACCTTTCAGACTGTAGATATTGACAGAATGCTGGAGTGCATGATTGATCTCGACTGATCATGCAATCATCGACAACTGCCATGCATTTTGCTGACTTGACACATGCTGTTGCAGTGATGCCCAGTCTGCAGCATGCGCTGCGCAACCCCAGCCAGACAGGCAGCCTCACCAGGCCCCCGGGGCCTGTTCAGAAAGGGGCAAAGCCCTTCGAGATCATAGCAGCTGGAGGCAACCCTTGGAGGCAGCGGCGCCGCCGCTCCCCCAAAAGGGACCGGCCCGCATCTGCACAGGGCCCCTTCAGACTTGGGTGGGTACCTGGCTTAACCCCCTTGCGTCAACCCATGCTTCTGTGCTTGATGAAACAACAAGCTGATGCATTTGGAGGTCTTGGTTTGCAGTTTGCCCATTTGTTCAGGACATTGATGTTGTTGGAGCTGACAAAGATGAGCTGACATAACTTCTGTGACATAGACATGCCTGATACTGTTAGAGGGGAGCATGGCCAGCAACTCTCTCGCCTTGTCTTGCGTCACAATGGATCGTACATATATAACGTGTGCTAAGCTATACGGCATACTATGCAGGTTTGCTGGCAGCAGTGTCTTGGATGAAGACAGGGCCAGCAAGCAGTTGGAGGTGGATGACCAAGGGCTGCCTCGCCAGGCCTCCACTGACATCTGGTCCACCACCTCCTCTAGAGCCCCTTCTCGTGCCGCCTCCACCACTCCTTCGCGTGCTGTGTCAAGGTTGGTTGTGATGCAACCGGTTTTGCATGTGCCTGCTGGCTCAAGGTGCTCTATGACGTAGCAGGGTTCTGTTTTTTGCACATGCCGGATAATGACAATTATCACAGGTTGCAGCAAATGTCAGGTGTGTGGCATTGGTGTTGTCTTGCTGGACTGGCTTGTTATAGGCATCTCAGCGGGAACGTGTGATGATGACCATGTTGAAAACGAGACAATTCAATGTCATTCCAGGTTTTCCTGGACTGATGACACACGTCTTGGGCCCTTGACTTTCCAAATTGCATGCAGAAGTGGCCTACGCACATGTCGAAGCGGTTAAGAAGGTCAAGCATGCACCCATGTCAAAGTCAAGTGACCAAACATGTGTGAAGCGTTTTCATGGACAGGCTGTGACAGACTCTTGCTTGTTATTCTCTTGGGAGCCAGACAGAGAGTCCAGTGCAGCAGACACTCAATGCAGACACTGAATGAAGCAGACGCTGAATGCAGCAGACACTGAATGCAGCAGATGCAGATACTGAATAGTTCTGCACTATGACAGAGTCTTGTTGCAGGCGGGCCAGTCATGACACAGATGTGGCTGCCAGCCCTGCCCTGCTATCTGAGAGTGAGGCGTCAGAGCTGTTTGGCGACTACATAGACGAGGACAGCCAGACAGTGCAGCGTGTGAGACCTCTCTCTCATGCACCCATGTCCTGTGCAGCCTCATCACTGACTCAATGCACTGGCTCAATGCACTCATCATCGACTCAATGCACTCGTCACTGGCTCAACGCACTCATCACTGACTCAATGCCATCATCACTGACTCAAAGCACTCGTCACTGGCTCAGTGCACTCATCACTGGCTCTATGCACTCATCACTGACTCAATGCATTCATCACTGGCTCAATGCACTCATCACTGACTCAATGCCCTCATCACTGACTCAATGCACTCACCACTGACTCAATGCACTCATCACTGGCTCAATGCCTTCATCACTGAGTCAGATGACCATAACTTGGCATCCATGCACATGCTGGCAAGATTGCTTAGTACCCAGCAAACATGCATTGCAGTAGCCATCAATGCAAACAAAATGTCTCTGAGAATGATTGCTCTACGCTCAGGCGAGTGTCCTTACAATTGCAAGCCTCTAGTCAATGTGCTACTCTTCTGTCCTGGGGAGTCAGCTGACAGCATTACCTCTGAATGGACAGGCTTCGCTTCTGCTGTGCTTGTCAGCATTGTGGTGTGCATGATAGATCTGACAATGCTGTCTGTCTCCCAGGATGCAGAAGGTGACGCAGGCGGGGGTCAAGTGTCCAACCTCACCAACTCCTCCCACAAGCTCATGCGCTGGCTAAGGGACTATGGAGAGCTGATGAGGTATTGCATCAAACATGTTTGGTGTGTGTCTGCGTGCGTGTGTATGTGTACGTTTGTTGGGTTGTTTGTTTGTCTGTTTGTATCTCCCCCTCATAGAGCTGTTCAACACGTTTGTAGCATCCCAGAGAGCAACTGGCAACAAGCACTTGATGCAAATGCATGTCAGCAACATGCATCTCAGCAACAAGCAGGCTCCAGTGGTACATCCAAACAGGGTGTAACAGATGACCTAAGACAGACCTACAGCATGCAAGCAAGCCTGATTAGAAAAGGAACGAAAAGAAATAACTCCGCCTTTCGGCATCAACTTGATGAGGAGCCAAATACTATACCGGGCTGCCATGGAAGCAAGCCTGATGATGGTGAATGCAGGATCCTGCGGCCAGCACCATTTGCCTACCACGGCATGTGTGACCTGTTTGAGATGTTCATGCTGATCGCCTTCAACACCTTCAGTGAAGTCAGCATTGCAGATCTCCTAGACGAGCAGGTATTGTTACCTTCTGTATTTCTGTGCATGCTCTGTGTGAAGAGCCACAGCATGCGCAGCAGCTGAGATTAGTCAACTGCTTGCCATTTCTGCCTTATTTGCACCTGTGACAGGAACGGGATTGAGACAACAGTCGCACCACGTATATTAGCAGTTCCTTTAATGTGCATTCATTGTTGGCATTGGCACTAGTGAAGGTTGCAAGCTCACGTCTACAGTGCACAGCTGCCATTCCATGAAGGGCTGCATTCTTCCAGTGATGGGCTGCGGGCCTTGTCCTCTTCTTTTTACTTCTCTTCTTCTTCCTCCTCTTTTTCTCCCTATTCTTTTTCTTCCTCTTCTTCGTCTGCTGCTTGAAGATGCTGGACATTCCATCACCCCCCTCCTGCCTTGCATTGCACCTGACTTGGCTGATGTCAAAATTTTATCTGTTTTGACAAAAATAAGTTTCGAAACAAAATGAAACTAGCATTTTCTAATGCAGGGCTATGGAGGTGATGCAGTGGCCAACAGGCTGTGTAAGACGCTGGTACGGATACTCAACCAGAGCCTGACCCAGTACAAAGCTGGCGTCATTGCCAGTAGGCCAGCACACCCACCAGGGAGCCAGCAGGGTACACTCTGCTGCTCTTCTTCATTACACCAGTCAACATATACATACATTTATTCAATCAATCAATCCTAGTGTGTGTGTCGTTATGTACCTACCCTTATAAGTAGCTTTGCTGCATTCTTGTCTCCCATGACGCCTTGCAGTCAGCTATGGCTGTGGCAGCAACATGGGAAGCTATTTGACCTTAGTGTCGCCCAGTGATGTGCCCATTGCTCATGTCTAAAATGCTGTAGACAACCTGAACATTGTCCTCCTTTCTTTGCTGTCCTCTTCTTCTTTACGATCAAACCTGCTCTTTGTATTTGCCATCACCTGCTTTGTGTTGCAGAGATGCTGCTGCAGTGGAATCAGCCCATCAAGCATATACTCGTCCACTACTTCTATGATGTGTTGTGCTTGTCTGCACATCTCCCAGTTGTTTCACAGGAAAGTGAAATACATAAAGTGAAACATTTATGTATCAACTTCCCACAATACTGGCATTGACCACCAGAGCTGCTGCCTCCACCACCTCCTGCAACCAACCACAACAAAACTCTGTGTCAGCCCACATACACTGCACATACAGCATATACAAAGAGTGCATATTGTGCATGCAGCATAAATAAAGTGTATGGCTCAGACAAGGCGCACAACGGATTGCACATCATCACCTTGTAGCTGTAGGCAGTGCTCCAGGTCACACGCACAATGGCTAATGGCTCACATATGCAAATGGTAAGTCGTTGCCAGACGCCATAGTTGATGATGACATCACATGGCATGTGACACGCAGCATGAAAACCCTAAAACCTCAACCCTAAGCTGCAGTGCAGGCTCATCAAGCAGCCTCAGCTCAGTGCGGGGCTTGATGGCTGCCAGTTTCTCCTCCCCTCAGCCCCCCAACCTGGGGGCTGACCCCACCAGACCCTCCCCTGCTGTGGTTGTGCCTGGTCAAGCCACAGCTGTGTCCAATTCAGGCAAGACCACTTACCTGTCAGCTGTGCATTGAACAGGAACTAAAAGCACATGCATGCATAGGGTCAGAGTACAATAGCAACTATTGGGTCCCAGTTGCCCCCAAGGACATTCAACATGTTTATTTATTGATTGATTGCTGTAAGTTTGCTCACCGAAGAAAGCAACCTGCTGCTCCCATAGCTTTTGCTGCTTTAACCCCCCCAAGGGTCTTCTGCATCTTGCATTCACACAATTCACATCATCTAGCAAGTGCCATCACATGCATCACATCTTTGATTGAACTCAAAGCTATTGATGCCACTATCTTCTTGGTTGGTATTGGTGACATTGGTCTTCACATTGTTGTTGGTGGTATGCTGGCTGCCAGAGCAGGATTTTGGACAAGCATCTTCTCGAGTATGGGACTGTAGTAACCCGACCCATGTGGAAAACAAACACATCTATCTCACAGTATGACCACTAGTCAACTTTGGGCAGAAACAATCGCCTTTTCCAGTCTTTAGATGGCACAAAGATCAAGGGTTCCAGTCTCTCTGTCATGCTTTGTTTGCTTGCTGATGCTAGCATGACTGGATGGATGGATGAAGGTTGAATTTTTGCTTGCTTGCTTGAGTGCTGACAAACATGTGCGACCTGCTGATGCTAGCATGATTGGACACATGAGAGAATGGGTGAATGAATGTTTGCTTGAGTGCAGGCAACATGTGGGGCTGCTGATGATTGAATGGATGAGTCAATGTTTGATTGAGTGCAGGCAACATGTGGGGCCTGCTAGAAAGGACAGTGGCAGTGGAGTGCTTGGCCACTGTGGCGGGCGAGCTGAAGAAGAGCAAGGCAGATCTGCAGGGGCTGCTGCCAGCCAGCGAGTACTCCTCCCTTGAGACCTTCTTCTCCAGAACTGTGGAAGCTGCAGGTCACACCTGCCTGTCAAAAAAATTGTTCAGTCTGCTGGCAAGAATGTCTTTCAAAACATCTCCACTGTGTGGAAACACATCTTTTGCTGTCCCCAGGCGTTTCTGAGTGTAGATTTCCAGTGTAGGGATGACGTGTCAGAGGGCTGCATGTCAAAACACTGTCGAATCTGCTGGCAAGAGTAGT
>JAABUW010010459.1_pt1 | contig 10314 bp, 15 predicted proteins | sample 5560081 | NCBI WGS metagenome assembly JAABUW01 (sample SAMN10711882, study PRJNA513363) | rock metagenome | isolation source: Antarctica rocks | place: Antarctica: Victoria Land, Knobhead sud | reverse complement strand
CACAAGAATGGTGTTATACATTCCCCGACAAAGCTACCTATAGTGACGCGCCAGCTCTTAGGCTACAACAATTGTTCCGATTTCGTATAAACGGAAGTCATCATTACTTACCAACGATGCATCAACACTTCAACACTAATAAACCCATCAATGCGAGTCTGAACAAGCGAGGGTTATTTCCCAGATGCAATTCTTGCTGATACTATCGGAGATCATCGCACCTTCCTAATCTAGTGGTGGCATTATCATGGGCTGGAGATCTCTATTTGCAATTACTATACATATGAAGATATCACTTCTTTTGCATATTGTGTTAATGTTTCATTTTGACATGCAAGGGAATTCTACTTGTGGTTTTTGGGAGTCCGGGGGTTCTCTTGATAGTATTTCTTTTGGGATATTGAGGAGTCGCTGGATTATTGGGGGGAAGCGAGAATGTATATGTTTTGTTGCAGTTGCTAGGAGATGGTGTGGGGGGTTGGAGAGGTTGGATATTATGTTAGGGGTTCTGACGATTGTGTAGAGTCCATGAGAAGGAAGGTCGAGAGGTCTGGGGATGACTTGTCCTGGATGAATTATATAGCTGGACCACGTCATTGCCATATCGACATCCGAAGAAGTATTGGGACTATCCCTTGTTGTGGCAGCATGCATTCCGCCTCTTCGGAAGGGCAAGAAAAGGGCGAGAGTAACACAGCTAGCGCTGCGGGAGAAGGTGGTATTTCGCTTTAGTACTTTACATGACAAGGAGGATGGTCCCCTCTAAGCCCTTGCTTGGACTCGGATGACGGGGTGGGGACAGCTGTACGTAATTCTTCGTCCTTGAGCATATAATTGTGGCTATCACTGTGCCTCGAGTATTGAGGCCCATAGCAGACTGCACGTGAAGTTTGGATGCTTTTGTTGTGAAACGTGGTCATTTAAAGGGAAAAAAACCAGACCGTGCGAGCGTCGCGTGAAGGAGGATCTTGCCCATCTATTGCGTGCACTGGTTGGTAGCTCATATCTGGGCGACCTGAGCAATCATATGAACTCCTCACACGAGTGGCCGGATACCTGGGCTCCCTTATTGTCCTCGTCTTCTTCTCTTTCGACAGCGGCGCCTTAGGCTAAGCTCACGCGTTGGCGGATGCTCTGTCTACCTGCCCCCGAGTGTAAAGATATAGAAGGATTCTGCTAGACTCTGCACTTGGCGACCTGAGACTACCGCGTCTTGGAGGGGCTTGCGAAGGTATGCTAGTCCCGTCTCTGATGTAGCATCAGTACCTAAATGCAGTCCTTTTTCGAATTTAGGCATCTGAAAGAACCAAATCTTATATTTTTGGGTTGCGGGGATCCCAGCCGGTTGGCGAAGAGAGTTTGCGATACTCTGTACCTCCCGGCCTGACCTTCCCATTCGGAGCGATATGAGTTGCGCCGTACTATTCATATACAAGTGCAACTCCTTTACAAGGAAGTCAAGCTGCTGGAAAGATGTCTCGCTCTTTTGAATGACTTTTCGCTTAGCAGGATCGCGGAAGAAGACTGTCAAATCCTGCACCTGCTTGTCTGGCTCAAATGATTGTCCTCCTATCTGCTGAGGCGATATTAGTAGCGTGTTCGCTGCGACACCCGTTTTTGGTTTCAGCGTCAACATGGAGCTAGCCGCCTGTTGGGTCAAACTTTTGTCAAGCTGAGCCACCTGTTGCCTGGGGGGTCTAGGCAGAAAATGTTGCACCTGCGGACGTGGCATACTCAATTTGCCGCGAAACTCACGGAGCGAACTTGCAGTACTCTGCATCTGCCGACCTGATCTCACCACTGATTCGATTCGTCTCTGGAGTGTCGTGAGTAACGTCTCTGGTCCGAATGCCGGGACTGAGAACGCGAGATTTGTAAATTGTGTCAGGCGCTCGAACGAGCGCTCGTTGTTGTCAATCACTCGTTGCTCGCTCATCAGGCCTTTATCAACGACAGGTTTATCGCGCAGAAGACCTGTCAAGTCCGTGAAAGAGCTCTTAATGCCCCTCAAAGCTTTCTGCAGATTTCTTCCCGGTCTCCACGGCTCGATCTCCTGTCTCCACAACCGGAGCTTCACATGATCTCTCCATGCAAGAATAAGACTTCGTAGCTCACGGGATGAGCGTACTGTGTCTATAATGATCGAATCTAAATTTAGTGTGGCTGACTCCAACAGTATGTCATGATAGTCTGTCAATAGATCTAGACATTGTGACCCGGAGACTATGGCGTTACCAAGAAGCCCGAGTGGATCTACCGAGTCCGTCGGCAGTTGCGTCCAATTAGCCGGAAGGAGGACATCATCAACCAAACATTGCAACTGCTGTACCGATTGAATGATTCTAGATGCTGGGCCTTGCTGATTCGTTGAATGCTTTCTCTGCCCTTGCGAATGGCCATCGTCGGTGAACTTCGCCGGATGCAAAGCCTTGTATTCCAAACCCACGTTGGACAACACCTTTCGCACGGAAGTCATGCCATCATCAAGATATGCAGCACCCAGAACTGCCTCGAGTGTATTAGCCACGTAACGGGGCGATAGCTCGAAAGTACTGGTGCGTGTCGCATTGATAAGTGTGTCGAGCTGGTATCTACGACCGACTACGTTGAGGTTGTGATCCGACGCGACTTCAGTCAGCATATGGTTTATGAAACCTACGGTCCCAGTGAGTAGGTCATGTCCTGAGGGCTCTCCAAGATTCCTCACGTACTGACCTCTTGAATAGCCCTTGTGGTACCAATCTTCGAGAAGTGAAATTCTAAGGACGGTATCGCCTAGGACAGCAAGTCTCTTATTGCCGTCCAAAGACCTTTCCGTCAAAGTTTCGTGCCTGTTTGCACCAACAGCGGCAGTTCTGTCGGATCGACGGGTCCTACCGGGCAATTGCAACGCTTCCTGAAGAAATCGGACGTTGTTGAATCTATATCCGAACACAGTTTGAACATCGTTCAGGACAGGAACTATGCGCGATACCATTACGACTATGAGAGTCTAACAAGCGCGGGTTCATGACAATCAAAGCCCGTGACACTGGAAGGCTATTGTTATACAAGGCAGACGATAAGACCCCAATATCGACGTCGAGCAGAGACACGCTGAGGCCGCCCTGCAACGGCAAACAAGGCTCAACACGAGTATGCAGGTATGCGGAGACTCGCAATAGGGATTCCAATTGTACATTCGATGTAATGACTGTGGACAATCTATGACCATATGATGAATGACGGTGAACGGAAATGTTGAAAGACAGATTTGTACACTAATTATGTAAGGATCACTCGACCAATCAGAATCCACTCTCTACGAGATCCCGATGAGGCCAAGACGCTAGACGCGGCCTAGCGCCCGAGGCGCCGAAAACTTGCAACATACTTACGTACTTCAATCCACTTCCTTCTTTGCGGCCCTGCTAGCATAAACAATGAAAGACTTCGTATGGAATTGAAGTATTGCCATTGAATTGGCACGCTGCACTTCGATCGACCGATCCCGGCGACAGCCTCTCTTCCACAACAGCAAACGAAGGACTTCTCTTTCTGAATAGCCGTACCCACAATTCTTTGATGAAAATTCAGTGTGGCGTTTCGGAGGCCTAGATGAGCCATCGGACTACGAAAGCTGCGGTCAGAAGAGCCCTTCGGTTCATTCACTGCCCTCGTCTCCCCTTCCATCGAGTCAAGCTCCCTGATTCCCATCATTCCCCGTAAGGTCTCTTCCCTCCCGATGTCAAGCTCTCCAGCTGGCTCAACGAGCTCATCTGCATCATCCTTAAAGTTGGCATCCTTCAGCTTCGCATCATTGAAGGTCGCGTTACCCCGTTCGAAATTCAGAGCGTCCTTTGTTGGCTTCGTCGGGTGACTAGGCTCAAATACGGGACCTTTGATTAATCTTCTTATACTGAGCCGCGTACTCTCCCGACGTCTTTACCTTCTCAAGAGTTCTCCCAAATTAGATACGCTAGCGCTTGCGCCAGCATTGAGATTCAAGGGTATTCCAATAGCCGCCGCTAGACCATTGAGAAGCCCGCTTCAGATTCGTCCTGCTTTCCTGCTGTAATATTTGACTTGCCATCCAGACGGGGATTGGTGCCGACTATGAGGTATAGTCATTGCGAGCGGACAAGCCCTTGGGGCCGGTCAAGGCATCGTATACACGTGGCGTTTCCACCATTTTCTCAAAGGCGTCAAATTGGTTTTGCATACGGTAGGTCTTGATCACGGTGGAGTCAACAGTACAGTACACTTCCTCCCTGACACCGATGTTGAAGTTGAAGAACCCTTCAAGAGACGCTCTAACTATGATATTTGCTATACGGGAGAGTATCACTTTGGCTTCATTATCTACTGTCTCTACGTGACTTGCTCCAAGCAAGCTTGCAGGATGCCTTTGGCTGCGACTTTGCGATTGGATTATTGAAGTTCGTGAAACAATTCTACCGTCCATGTTTGGCAAGTCCGCTAATAGAAGTCTGCTGAGTAAGATTAGGAAAGTAGACTTCGACTTGATGCCCGCCAAGCCAGTATAGACGGACCCCTTCGCGACACAGTCTGCAGGAGATGTATGCCTTGTCGCTTGCGTCAACGACCATGGTCTTTTGGGGTCGGCAGCAGTGGCCTTTTCCGAACTATGTATCCAGGTAGTTAAATGTTAGCCCGACAGGGGTTCTATTGGTCAGGACACAAATTCACCACCTCGCAGGTGACACAAGAATCCGTACATTCAGGGACTCTAAACCCACCAAATTCAGGGGCTCTCTGCGCCTTGGCATGTACGGATTCTTGTGTCACCCGCGAGGCCACCAAAAAATGCCGAGACGCTAACATTTAACTTGGTGGATACCACAGTATCTGACGGCCTCACGAGTTCTCTGCAAGGCTTGGAGCAGGTAGAGAGGTCCTTGATTGAATGTTCATGGAAGAACAAGGTTCGAACATATCATGAGCTTTGCCATGTGTTAGCCTGGTGCGCAAAGTACCCATGGCTCGGCCTAGGAGATACCGGCGTCACTCCTCTGCTGTTTTTCTACACGGAGGATAGCCACCTTCCTCCATTTCCCCAGGCTTGGCGGATAATCAACACTTTCTTGTGCCAGATCCATAACGATCTTTGAAGAAAAAGTGCTATGAAAAGCGCACTGAATCCAAAGCACGTGCATGTGGTAGGTGTGAGATCTTTGCGACTGCGATGACATCATCTGTAAACATCGAACACTTTGAAGCCGGGTCAGGAAGCGAGAATTGATCGGCCCGAGGCTTTTGTTCAGCAGCTTAGGTGTCTGGAAGTGGTGTATACCCTGACTTGGCGACTTTGGCACTCGTCTCGGCCAGGCCTTGGCATAACCTCCTGAAACAAGTGCCTTACCAGAACGTAGTATAGGGATCCGAGCGACTAAAGTGGATTGCGACGAGGAACGTGAAAAGAAGAATGCCGCCTTTGCCTTTCGGGGACAGGTGTGGAGAGTGAGAGCCTCAGCCTTGCCCTCCGAGCTAATCCTAATATGCATGTAAGATTCCCAGAGTGCCTAAATCGCCGATTGGATACCCACACACCATTTTGTGAGCACGAGATGAGGCTGCTTGGTTATCGCGAAGATCTGCAGATGTAGTCAAGGCAGTTATAGCCGGATAGGTGTGTTTCAGACATTCATATCTTTATTCAGGCGGTCAAATAGCGCAGCGGAGGCTTGGGTGTGCTGAAGACTGGTGCTCTCGGTGTAACCATGGCTGTGGGCGGTTGGGGGGCGGTCCAAGCTGATGCTTTTCGAATTACATGTGTTATCTGGTACTCTAAATTGCGTTCCTGTGGGGTTCTGTAAGCGCCTGACACGTGGCGGACAAGGTGGGCTCGTTAGCTGCATATCAAGGCTGACGCTAGAAGCTTCTCCTCAGCTTCTAGGGGGTTTTGCGTGGGGTACCTGGATGCTGATCAGCTATTTCTAACCGTGGGTACGACGATCATACCGCATTAGCCTGCCTTGGGTTCCTTTCGAGATTGAGGATCGAGATGTGTGTGTCGCGTGTGCCAAAGTGAACATGGCTTACTTTGAACGAGTTTCAATGTACACACCGGGAAGGTCTGTTCGCAACAGCCATTGCGCCACCGATAAGGTGATCTGGCGAGCAGTATTGTTGCGCGCAGCCCAGTAAATACTCATCGGCTGAATGAGCGCTTATAGAAATCGTTGCTGGTCTCATAGGACTAATGCGAAGGCGCCGGTCTTTGCCCACAAGTGGAGCCCCCATTGTCATCCTAGGAGATTGAAAGGGGATAGTGGGCGTATGGAAACCCCAGAGCAGGACGTGGCAGGTTTTGTAGCACCCACAACGCTTCATGGCTTCGTATCGACTTTCCTTGTCCTATCTGGTGGTACACGAACCATGCATGATCAGAGCCTCCCAGCATGTGTGCTAGATCGTTTAGTACCGAGTTTGAGGGAATTTCATCAGGGGCAAATGCCGGTAGATCTGACGAATCCTGAGCAACACCAGGTTTGGATGTTGTACCAGTCTCCCAGCGACCCGTTATACGAACAGATCATTCGATACCGAAATTATGGGAGATTCATAAGGAGCGACGATCATGCCGGTAGATTCGATGATCCTTGAGCACCACCAGGCTTGGATATTACACCAGTCCAGCAGCCGCCAGTGAAAGCCTTGCCGTTGACGAGGCGAATCGGAGTCCGTGTCCACGAGATGAAGCAATGCATGGTGCTGTCATGTAATTCGAGCATTGCCCAGGATCAAAGGCCTTGAAAGGCGACCCCGCACTAGCACCGCTGCAACTTGACGTCGGAAATACCTACCCCTCTGAGTACCTGCAGGGCTGAGTTGCTGAAACATAATCTTTGGGATATCCCAATCAAAGCAGCGGCTATGACAGGGTAGAGAGGAGGGCGTGAAGAATGCCACCTCGCCGCGTAGTCTGATCCGTCGGAAAGTCGCTCATTGGGCGATGGGAAAGACATCGTGTGGGTTGCATGCACTGTCTTTCCCAATTGTTACCGGCAGATTTGACGCCAGGATGATTAAGCACATGGGGATTATGGGCGCGTTGTTTTTAGAAGGAAAATGGCGTTTTGTGGCTTATTGACTTTGGCGGACTATGGACCCAAACGGTAAGAGCCGCTAGCGCTATCCGGGGCGCCAGGATCAGGGGTCCCCGTCTTCATCAAACCCACCCACAACCAATGAACCCTCCACAATCTTTGGGCGAGAGTTACATCGGTATAGCCGCTCCTCTCGCAACATATGTCATCTTGGATCTGCGGCATCTTGCTAGTGTCGACAGCACCGGGATTACCAAGACATGGAATGGTAGTGGGGGCCGACTGTGGAATATCCATAATTCCCACTTTAGAGACCTTGCAATGTGATTGATGGCGATCCTCTTGGAAAGGCATGTCGAACTTCGGTGGAGAGAATGGTGCAGGGTTCACGCCATGCCACCAAGTCCCATCAATGTCTCCTTTCCTCTGGCCTAGCCTGGGGCCTGGGTTATCTCCAAAGCATAGATTGTTGCCATCTCCTTTATATAAGACGGTCTATTGTCCCTGATACTGTTATACCAAGCTCATTTGGACCCTCTCTTTTTGTTACTATCAAGATGATGCAGGCCAGTCCAAATACCGAAACTTCCCCATCCATAGGAGGCAGTGACGCCTTGCTCGCCACACTACCAAACACCGCTCCGGCTTCTCCTTCGGATACTTCATCCAGCCAGCTGGTCGAGCTTGATCTAGATACATCGCAAACAGGTACACAGTCCCTCGCCAACCTCAATATGCAGCTTTCCTTCATTTTATCACCACGCTTCAGCGAGAAGCACTCCGTACGTTACGACCATGTGTATTGATATATGCATTAGCTTGGCTTGAGAATTTGAGCTCATCTGAGCCCGGCAATCATGACCTCTGCGGCCCCGAGTGTCTGGCTCGTCGGCGACTTGGTGCTCTTTCTACCTTGACGCCGTGTCATGAAGATCAGGCTGCGGTATGGGTACAATCAGCTGATCGAGTCGCTCTTTCCGGTCAGTAGTATTCTCTCTTCAGCACATGGTCAGGTTTTGAAGATTGATTGTCTATACAGATCCCTCTAATGCAGCACAGCCTCTACACGCCACCGCTCGACCGGGACCTGTGGATAGGGCCATCGTGCTTCCATCTCCCTATACCCAGCTCACAAACCAAATCATGCCAGGGACGTCCTGGACCCCAGGCAATTCTACTCGAGGACATATCCCAGCAGCAGAAACAATCTCCACCCCATTCTGCGGACCGATGTATGGCTCTGCACGTCGTCAGGCTCTCCTCTCTACACATGACAACAATGAGTACTACACCAACCTCTCATCAGTACCGCCTCTCATTGACGACGACCCTCAAAGCATTCAAGCTTCCACCCAACCATCGGTAAGTGAACTCAGCCCTATCCCAACTATTACTTCGAACGTTCAGGGACTGCCACATCATTACTTGGGCGGCATCGGGGCTTGGCAAGCTGGTTCGATTCTAGGATCCGAGAACACGCCTCCGTCGGCATCAACCCCTGCACATACCGATGATGTGGAGCCTCGGGTATACTATCCAAAATTTCTCAACGTATAGAATTTGCTGGGTACGCTCACAGCTTACGACGGCTTCAGTTTATTCAATGATCAGGTGACCGGCTCACGTACTCATGAAAATCACACTCCCCCTTCTTTGCCAGCAACCATGGCAAAGCTGCGCAGGTAGACGACACAACATCTCATTGATCCGACAGAACATCTCAAGTTGGTGAGACTCATTGTCAATATGGAAGGAATCCCACATGTGATGAAGAGTGACTCGACAGGAGACTCAGCTGAACGATTGCCTCACCATATCTCCAATGCAATGGAGATTGCAGACACAACTTACGATCAGTGATACGACACATCGATACGCCTGGAGGAATGGTTCACAAATTCATCTCGTGATCCACTCCAACAAACAACATCAAGCATCTCGCCGGGAAGTCTGCAGGTCGAGCGAGTAGCGCTCCAATGTCTCTTCCATCCCTCTTCGCTCGGATCACTCTCAACTGCCGTGTAACACTTCCAATGTATTGATAGCTAGCGTACATCTATAATGAACGCTCAATCTTACCCTTGATGCCATCACATTCATACTTGAATCTTACTCCGCTGCCAAATCTATACCCCGCCACTAATCTCCCACAGCTCGAAGACCAAGCTCCCAAACCACCGAAAACCCGGAACATCCATCCTCTTCTTCTCTGAAAGTGCCATGCAATCGCCGTCCACACTGTCTTCATCCTCATCCTCCAAAATAAGGACCCATAGATCCTATTATTATGCGAAGAAAATCACAAAGGTAGACGTTGAGTATTAAGAGTGTACTGTATTTGACAGGACATTGCAACTTTATTCCCATGGGCATTCAACTCGTATCCACCATCTACCACTGTCCTCTGCTCTCCCCACCCACGCCGGTGGCTCGAAAACCCGCAGCGATTCCAGAAATCACCACATCTCCCTGCGATATATCATACAGCTATCAGACCTGCACCCACTCACAACGATTAATCCCAGAGCCAAGAACACCTTAAGGGATGAATATACAACCGTGATTTCGTAGGTCAAAGCAATTCCTATTCAAAGCTGTATTTCTCAAAACCTATAGCTTGTGATATATCAACAATGTCTATGCCAATCAATATAAATGCAGAGACCGTATACATCGAAGCTCCCTGGCATTTACTGATTCACCCGACGGGAAAACTTGGTGGTGAATATTTATACTATCACAACAAGTGGTCGATACTTCTACCGAGAAGACGTTGCAGGCCACGTCAAAAGCTTACTTTCGCATGAAAGCAGTGTGGGAACGGAAACGTCCACAGAGGGCGCTCCGCACTCGGTTAATTCACGAATAACCTATCGAGCGTGGCTTGCTTTCGATAGGCTAATCGATAGGAGTGTTGCACGACGCAATCGCGAAAGGTTGGGTGTGCTGAGAAAGCGGGAGGAGTAGATCGAGCCACGGACGCGCTGTTGGTGATATAGTCAGGGGAGGTTGATCACTCGGATTCCGTGCCGCAATTGTTATTGAAGATTATGGGTTAATTAAATCTGTAGTGGAGTCATACGTTACTTGATACTTGATGTGGGCGTTATCAGATGTACTATTGTAATGATCCTCCGGCCGAGGTTCGTCTGGCGCTGAAAGATGTTGGTTGGTAATCCCGGGGGTGCAGTCGCCTTTCACTGCCCTTCCAAAGCCTATACAGCGAGTGCTGAATTGTCTGAGTATCATCCTGGAACACCGTACT
>JAABUW010010455.1_pt1 | contig 10319 bp, 8 predicted proteins | sample 5560081 | NCBI WGS metagenome assembly JAABUW01 (sample SAMN10711882, study PRJNA513363) | rock metagenome | isolation source: Antarctica rocks | place: Antarctica: Victoria Land, Knobhead sud | reverse complement strand
GACACCATCGAGGCGCTGATGCTGGCGCCCCTGATCGTGCCGCACATCATCGTGGCGATCGCGGTCTATCTGCATTTCGCGCCGCTGGGCCTGACCGGGACCCGGCTGGGATTCGTGCTGATCCACACCGCGCTCGCGGTGCCCTACGTGGTGCTGGTGGTGTCGGCGGCGCTGCAGCGGCTGCCGCCTTCGCTCGAGCTGGCGGGCCTCAACCTGGGGGCGTCGCGCCTCGGCTGCTTCCGGCGGATCACCTTGCCGCTCATCGCACCCGCCGTGCTGGCCGGCGCCGTGTTCGCCTTCTTGGCCTCCTTCGACGAGACGGTCGTCTCGTTCTTCATCTCCGGCACCGAGCACAAGACGGTCACCCGCAAGATGTTCGAGGACATCGAGTTCAGCCTCTCGCCGGTGATCGCCGCCGCCTCGGCCGTGTTCATCGCGGCGACGCTGCTGCTGATGGTGGTCGCGAACGCGGCCAAGAGCGCGGGGGAGCGGGCGTCGCGCTGAGCCTCGTTCCGAAAGGATCATGCGCTACCCGGTCTGCGCCGCCGGCTGCACCGCTTCCCAGGGGTCGGGCGCGTCATAGTCGGCGAAGGCGGCGTAGGCCGCGTCCAGTTCGGGCATGAACAGGTCGCGGGAGATGGCGGCGGCCAGCCGCGGCACGCCCCAGGGCATGCCGTTCAGCCCGCCCGCGATCGGCCCCATGCTGACCATGGCGCCGACGGTGAACAGGTGGACGTGGCGCAGGCCGGCAAGGGCGCCGGGCACGCGCTCGGTCAGCTCGAAGCCGGGGCCGAGGTAGGGGTAACGCCCGGTGGCGGCGTCGGCCTCGCCGGGCGGCGGGGTGTAGCGGTCCGCCCAGGTGGCGACATGCGGCGCCAGTGCGGCGAGTTCCGGACGCGTCGCGAGATCGACGCCGAAGCCGGTGCCCAGGATGAGGAAGTCCGCCTCCTGCCACCCGTCCGGCGTTCGCACGCGCATCCCCGCGCCCGAGGCGGCCACATCCAGCAGCGGCGCGCCCAGGCGCAGCCGCGCATTGGCGTGCTGCATCGCCCGCGCGAAGGTGTCCTCCGGCGGCGGCATCGGCAACGAGAGCAGGCGGCGCATGAACCGCCAGCGTTGGTGGTCCGGCGCGTCGGCGAAGTTGCGGAAGAAGCCGGCTGTCTCGAGCACGCGGAAGGCATTGACGCCGGGCATCTTGGGGCGGCGGACCAGGATATCCACGCTGCGCGCGCCATGCTCGAGCGCCGCGGCCGCATTGTCGAAGGCCGACGCTCCGGCCCCGACCACGACGACCCGGCGGCCGGCCAGCGCGGCCATGTCGATCCGGTCCGCCGTATGTGCCCAGCACGCGCGCGGCAGGGCGTCCCGCACGAAGGCCGGCACGCGCCGATGGCCGGCGCCGTCGATCCCGGTTGCCATGACCAGCTTTCGGGCAAGCAAGGTCTCCGGCCCGCCCGGCGTTTCCAGGCGCAGCGTCAGCAGCTCGCCACGGGCCTCGATCCCGGCGAGCCGAACGCCGTTGCGGACGGGGATGCGCAAGGTCTGCCGGAGCCAGACGAGGTAGCGCATCCACTCCTCTTTCGGAATGCGCACCATCGTCTCCCAGGCCGGGCGGCCGAACTGCGCCTCGTGCCAGGCACGGTAGGTCAATGCGGGCAGGCCCAGGTCGGGCCCGGTCAGGAGCTTCAGCGTGCGCAGGGTCAGCATGCGCGCGGTGGTGACCCATGGCCCTTCCTGCCCGGCCAGGCCTTCGTCCAGCACCTCGATGTTGTCGATTTGCTCCCGCATCAGCGCATGGGCGATGGCGAGGCCGCTCTGTCCGCCGCCGATGATCACCACGTCGCGCACGGGCTCGCCGGCCGGGCCGCGGCGTGGCGTCACCCAGGGCTTGGCGGGGTACTCGAACAGCTGCAGCTCCGCCTGCACGCGGCGGCCGAGTGCTTCGAGCCCGATCGTCATCGGCCGGGATCGCTGCCAGGCAGCAGGGCGTCGTTCAGGCCCTCCCCGACGAGATTGAGGCCGAGCACGGTCAGCAGGATGGCCGCACCAGGGATGGCGGCCATGTACCAAGCCGTCCGCAGGGTGTCCCGGCCGAGCCCGATCATCGTGCCCCAGGTCAGCACGTTGGGGTCGCCAAGGCCGAGGAAGGAGAGCCCGGCCTCGGTCAGGATGGCGCTGGCCACCACCACGGAGGTGATGACGATCACCGGCGGCAAGGCGTTCGGCATGATGTGGCGGACGATGATCCGCATGTCGCTCATGCCCATGGCGGTGCAGGATTGCACGAACTCGCGCTCGCGCAGGCGGAGGAACTCGCCCCGGACCAGGCGGGCGACGGTCGGCCAGGAGATGGCGGCCAGCGCCAGCACGATGGTGTGCAGGCGCGGCCCGAGGATGGCGATCAACACGATGGCGAACAGGAACGGCGGCATGGTCTGGACCAGCTCGGCCCCCCCGCATCAGCAGCGCGTCCATCCGGCCGCCGTAGTAGCCGGCCAGCGCGCCGACGGCGGTGCCGGCCGTCAATGCCGCCAGCGCCGCCACGCCGCCGATCAGCAGCGAGGCGCGCGCGCCATGGAACAGGCCGGCGGCGATGTCCCGCCCCAGCGTGTCGGAGCCCAGGGGGAAGGCGGGGTTCTCGCCGGGCCAAAGCAGCGGCGGGGCGGCCATGTCCCAGGGGTCGCCGGGATAGGCCAGGTCGGCGCAGCCGGCGATCAGCACCATGCCGGCCAGCAGCAGGCCGCCCAGCACCGAGGCCCGGCGGCGGCAGAACCGCCGCAGCAAGCCCGGCCGCTTCGGGGCGGCCGCGATCACGCGGGCCGCAGCCTCGGGTCGAGCATGGCATAGGCGGCATCGACCAGCATGTTGGTGACCACGACCAGTGCCGAGCTGAACAGCAGCATCCCCAGCAGCAGGTTCAGGTCCCGCGCCGTCACGGCCTCGAAGGCCAGCCGGCCGAGGCCGGGCCAAGCGAACACCGTCTCGACCAGCACGGCCCCGCCGAGCAGCGAGGCGACCTGCAACCCCACCACGGTCACCAGCGGCAGCACCGCGTTCGGCATCGCCGCGCGCCAAACGACGCGGGGTTCGGCGATGCCGGCCGCACGCGCGGTGCGGACGTAGTCGGTGCGCAGCACGTCGATCATCGAGGCCCGCATCATCCGGGTCGCCAGCGCCGTCGTGAACAGCGCCAGCGTGACCATCGGCAGCAGCAGATGGCGCAGGATGTCGGCGGCGCGCGCCAGCCCGGAACGGCCGGCGCCGACCTCCTCGTATCCGCCGGAGGGGAGCCAGCCCAGCCGCACCGCGAACAGCACCACGAGCATCAATCCGACCCAGAACAGCGGCATCGCATAGCCGAGCGTCGCCAGCGCCGAGATCAGGTCATCGACCCAGCCGTTGACGCGCCGCGCCGCGAGGGTGCCGAGCAGCACACCGACCGACACCGCCAGCGCCAGCGCGCTCCCCGATAGCAGCAGCGTGGCCGGCAGGCGCTGCAGCACCAGGTCGAGCACCGGCGCGCCATTGCGAAAGGAGTAGCCGAAATCTCCGAGCGCCACCCGCCCCGCATAGATCGCGAACTGCACCGGCAGCGGCCGGTCCAGGCCGAAGCGGTGGCGCAGTGCATCCACATAGGCCGCGTCGGCGGCGCCCGATTCGCCGGCCAGGACCTCGGCCGCGTCCCCGCCCGCGGCATGCAGCAGCAGGAAGTTGAACAGCAGGATCCCGAACAGGACCAGCAGCGCGCGGGCCAGGCGCGGCACCGCGGTGGCGAGCATGCGCCGGCCGCGGGCGAGCCTCATCCGGCGGCGAGCCAGGTTTTGGCGAGCGAGGTGCGCAGCCCGTAGCCGCCGGTCGTGTGGTCGCGTACCCGCCGGTCGGCCAGCGTCACCCCGTCCAGATCGACCAGCGGCAGGATGTTCAGGTCCTGCATCGCCAGGCGCTGGAACCGGTGGAACAGCGCGGTACGCTTGGCCGTATCGGGCTCGACCGCCGCACCCTCGAGGATTGCGTCCATTTCTGGATTGTCATAGCCGGAGGCGTTGGTGAACACCGCGCCTTTCTGGATGTTCTTCGACCACCAGAACCGCTGCAGCCCCAAGGTCGGGTCCGCGGTCGCCGAGAGGTAGAAGGTGGTCATGTCGAAGTCGTTGTCGGTGTACACCCGGCGCAGCCAGCCCGGCAGGTCGGAGGAGCGGATCTCCATCTCGATCCCCAGCGGCCGCAGGGCCTGGCGGATATACTCGCCGGTGCGCTGCAGGGCATCGCCATACGGCGCCCAGTCCATGGTCATGCGAAAGCGGGTGCCGCCGGCGCCGCGCATGGCGCCGGCCTCGTCCAGCAGCCTGTTGGCGGCGGCGACGTCGAACGGCAGCGCCGGCACGTCGGCGGTGTAGTACGCGCCCATGGTGTGCGGGATCGGCCCGGTGGCGGCGCGGCCCTCGCCGAACCAGATGTTGCGGGCGATCAGCTCGCGGTTGATCGCCAGGCCGATGGCCCGGCGCACCCGCACGTCCTGGAACTGCGGCCGGCGCAGGTTGAACTCGGCGAAATGGATGTTGTTGACCGAGTTGTAGCCGCGCCGCTCCACCATGAGCCGGGGCAGCTTGGAAAGCCGTTGCACGTCGTTCAGCGGCACCGGGTTGTCGCCGCCCAGCAGCGCCTCGCCGGTTTCCAGCGCGGCCGAACGGCCGGCGCCGTCCGGGATGATGCGCATGACGACCTGATCGAGATAGGGCTTGGTCTTGTCCCAGTAATCGGGGTTGCGTTCGACCACGATGGCGCTGCCGCGGCGCCACTCCTTGAAGCGAAACGGGCCGGTGCCGACCGGCGCGGCATTGGCGGGGTTGGCCAGAATGTCGGTGCCTTCATAGAGATGCCGCGGCAGCACCTGGGATTCGGCGGCGGCCAGCGCGTTCATGATCGCGGGGCTCGGACGCGAGAGGCGCAGCAGCACCGTCAGCGTGTCGGGCGTGTCCACGGCGGTAACGTTGGCGTAAGTGGCCCGCCCGCGCCCGTGCAGTGTCTTCCACACGTTCAGCAGCGACCACGCGACATCGGACGCGGTGAACGGCTTGCCGTCATGCCACGTCACCCCGTCGCGCAAGGTGAAGCGCATCGTCAGGCCGTCCGCGCTCGTCTCCCACGCGGTCGCGAGCTGCGGCAGCGGCTTCATATCGAAGTCGTACTCCACCAGGCCGTCGAACATCTTTGGCGAGACGGCCTGGATCGATCCCACGGTGCTGAACGCGCCGGTCAGCATCGGCGGTTCCGGCTGCACGATCTGCGTCAGGGTGCCGCCACGGCGCGGCGCTTCCTGGGCCCGCATCGGGCGCGGGACGCCGCTCAGCACGAGCGTGCCGAGCGCCGCCTTGGACAGGGTTCGGCGCGCAATCATGCTGACCCGGTCGCGCATGCACCCATCTTGCCTCTCCGCAGCTTTGCCGCAATCGGTAGTATGCATGGCCAGGCGGCGTCAGTGCCACCCCGAGTTCGTGCCGCCGGTGGGCTTGTGCCGATGGCGCGCGCGGATCAGGCTGGGGCACCCGTTCAACATGCGAGGTCGTTGTGCCCGGCAGCCTGATCGACCAGATACGCGTCCACCACCCCGAGCTGACCGCCATCCGGCGCGACATCCATGCCCACCCGGAAATGGGGCTGGAGGAGGTCCGCACGGCCGCAATCGTCGCCGCCAAGCTGCGCGCGTGGGGGGTGGAGGTGACCGAGGGCGTGGGCGGCACCGGGGTCGTCGGCACCATCCGCGGCCGGCGGCCCGGGCAGCGCGCCATCGGCCTGCGCGCGGACATGGACGCGCTGGCGATCCATGAGGCGACCGGCCTGCCGTACGCTTCGACCACGCCAGGCACGATGCATGCGTGCGGCCATGACGGGCATACGGCCATGCTGCTCGGCGCCGCCCAGCAGCTGGCGGCGACGCGCGACTTCGGCGGCTCGGTGCAGCTGATCTTCCAGCCGGCCGAGGAAGGCCGTGGCGGCGCCAAGAAGATGCTTGCCGACGGGCTGTTCGAGCGGTTCCCGGTCGATGCCGTCTACGGCATGCACACCGTGCCGGGCCTGGCTGTGGGCCAGTTCGAAATCCGTACCGGGCCGTATCTCGCCGGCACCGCAAAATGGGCCGCCACGTTCCGCGGCAACGGCGGCCATGGCGGCGCATCGCCGCACCTGGCGGCGGACCTCAGCCTGGTGCAGGCGCATTTCGTGCTGGGCTTGCAAACGATCGTCGGGCGCAACGTGCCCCCGCGGGAGACGGCGGTGATCTCCGTCGGCCACATCGCCGGGGGCTCCGACCAGTCGGTGAACGTCATGCCGGCCGAGTTGCGGGTGTCCGGCACCGCGCGCTGCTTCACGCCGCAGGTGCGGGAGATCATCGACCGCCGCCTGGCGGAGCTCGCCCAAGGCCTCGCCGCCCTGCACGGCGCCACCGCCACGTTCGAGATCGGCTGGGGCACCACGCCGCTGGTCAACCACGCCGAGCAGGCTTCGCTCGCCGCCGCCGCCGCCATGACGCTGGTGGGCAAGGATGCGGTGGAGACCAACGCGGGCGCCATCACCGGCGGCGAGGACTTCGCGTTCATGCTGGAGGCCAAGCCGGGCGCCTTCATCTTCATCGGCAACGGCGATGGGCCCGATGGCGTGTCGCACGGCCTGCACACGCCGAAGTTCGACTTCAACGACGCGATCATCCCCTTGGGCGCGGCCTGGTGGGTTCGCGTCGTCGAACAGGAGCTGAGTCTTGCCTCGGATTAGCGGACCATCCGCCGCATCCGCGGGTCCAGGACGTCGCGCAGCGCGTCGCCGAGCAGGTTGAGCCCGAGCACCAGCAGGGCGATGGCGATGCCGGGGGCGAGGCAGACCCAAGGGGCTTCGACCATGGCGTCGCGGCCATCGGCGATGATGCTGCCAAGGGTGGGTTGTGGCGGCGGCGGCCCGACGCCCACGAAGCTGAGGACGGCTTCGGCGAGGATGGCGATGGCGAAGACATAGGTTTGCTGCACGACCAGCGGGGCGGCGCAGGCCGGCAAGATGTGGCGCCAGAGCAGGCGGGGCGTGCGCGCCCCGGTGGCGCGGGCGGCCTCGACATAGTCCTGGGCCCGGGCGACCAGGACGGCGCCGCGCATGACCCGGGCGGTGCGCGGGGTGTAGGAGACGGCGAGGGCGACGACGACGGTGGCCTCGCTTGGCCCCAGCGTGGCGGACAGGGCGATGGCCAGGAGCAGGCCGGGGAAGGCCATCAGCCCGTCCATCACCCGCATCAGCCACCGATCGACGCCGCGCCACCAGCCGGCGGCAAGCCCGGCGGCGGCGCCGGCGAGGCCCGAGATCAGCGCCACCGCGACGCCGATGCGCAGCGAGATGCGGGCGCCGAACAGGATGCGGCTGAGCACGTCGCGGCCGAAGCGGTCGGTGCCGAACGGGTTCAGGTCCGACGGCGCGCCGAGGCGGTTGCGGTAGTTGCTCCGCACCGGGTCGAACGGCGCGAGCCAGCCGGCCAGCGCCGCCCCGAGCGCCACCAGGCCGACCAGGGCCAGGCCGATCAGGAAGGCGCGGCGGCGCAGCAGGTCGCTCACGCGCTGTCGCGCAGCCGCGGATCGACCCAAAGGTAGAGAACGTCGACCAGCAGGTTCACCATGACGAAGACCAGGGAGATGACCAGCAGACCGCCCTGGATGATCGGCCAGTCCCGGCGCAGCACCGCACCGATGACCAGCCGGCCGACACCCGGCAGGCTGAAGACCTGCTCGATGACCAGGGCGCCACCCAAAGAAAGGCCGAAGCCGATGCCGACGACGGTGAGGATCGGCACCAGGGCGCCGGCGAGGACGTGGACGGCGAACACCCGCGGCTCAGTCAGGCCCTTGGCGCGGGCGGTGCGGATGAAGTCGCTGCCGGCGACCTCGAGGGAGGCCGAGCGGGTCATGCGGGCGATGGGGCCGAGCTGGGTCAGGGCGAGCGCCGCCGCCGGGAGCGTTATGCTGCGGAGCCAGGCGTACACGTCGGTGGAGGGTGCGACGAAGCCGCCCGTGGGCAGCCAGCCGAGCTTGACCCCGACGACCCAGATCAGCAGCAGGCCGAGCCAGAAGTCTGGTACCGAGAGGCCGACCAGTGCCGCCCCCATCGCCGCCTGGTCCGGCCAGCGGCGGGCCTTGGCGGCGGCAAGCAGGCCGGCGGGGATGCCGAGAAGGCATGCCAAAGCGAGGCTGACGGCGGTGAGCGACAAGGTGACCGGCAGGCGTTCGCGGACGGCCTCGCCGACGCTTTGCTGCAGCAGGACGGAGCGGCCGAGGTCGCCGTGCAGCAGGCCGCCGTACCATTGCGCCATGCGGGCCAGCGGCGGCTGATCGAGCCCGAGTTCGACGCGGAGCCGCTGGATGTCGCCGGCACTGGCGGTCGGGCCGGCCATCTCGGCGGCGATGTCGCCGGGCACCAGCAGGGTCAGGCCGAAACTCACCAGCGACACCACGAGCAGCACCGGAAGTGCGGCCAGCAGGCGCAGCGCCACCAGCCTCAGCAAGGGTTCAGGCGAACCAGCAGTCCCACATGCGCGGGATGCGGTACGGCGCGTAGTTCATGACATTGGCGCGGGTGGCCTGGACCAGCCCGGTGTCGCCGACCTTCACCGCGATGGCCTGATCGTACATGCGCGCCTGGAACAGCTTGACCGCGGCGCGGCGGTCTTCCAGCTGCAATTGGCTGCCGAGCTTGGCGGCGGCGTCGTCGATGACCGGGTCGTGGCTGATCTGCACCGGGGCCTTGCCGGCGAAGAAGCCGACGACGTTGTAGGGGCCTTCGTAGGGCTCGATGCCCATCGAGAGCGGCCAGAGGTTCCAGCCCTCGGGCTTGACCCGCGACGCATTGACCGTGGGCCAGTCCGTGACCGTGAGCTTGACCTTGAAGCCGGCGTTGCGGAGCTGTTCGGCGGCAACGGTTGCGGCGTCGAGGTGCACCTTGATGCTGCTGTCGCAGATGATCTGCAGTTCCTCGCCCTTGTAGCCGGCCGCGGCGAGGCGGGCGCGGGCGCGGGCCTGGTCGTGGGTGACGTAGGCATCGAGACCCTCGATGCCGGGATAGTAGTTGCTGCCGGGGTATTGCCAGGCTGGGTCCAGCCGGTAGAGGCCGTCCGACGCGATGGCCGCGATCTCCTCGAGGTCGAGGGCCGCCTGGATGGCGCGTCGTATCGCGACGTTGGCGGTGAGGCCCCAGGCGTTGTTCATCATGAGGGTGAGGAAGGCCCAGGGCATCATGTTGTAGGTGCGGATGTTGCTGTCGTCCTTCAGGCGCCTGGCCGCGGGAATGTCGAGCGTCTCCACGACGTGCAGTTCGCCGGTCTGCAAGGCGGCGGTGCGGGCGCCGCCCTCGGTCATGATGCGGATGGTCACGCTGTCGAAATAGGCGGTTTTGCGTCCGGAGAAGCCGTCGCGCTTGTCGTAGGCGGTGTTGGGGACGTAGCCGTCGAAGCGGGCCAGCTTGACGTAGTTGTCGGGCTTGTATTCGGCGAAGCGGAAAGGGCCGGTGCCGATGATGGCGGGCTGGCCCACCGGCTTGCCGCATTCCTCGGCCGGCATGATGACGAAGGGCGCGCGCGGGCTGCTGATCGCCTCGATCAGGCCGGGGAAGATGCTGCCCATCTTCAGCACGAGGGTGTTGGCGTCCGGGGTCTCGTAGGCGGCGACGGGCTTCAGCGCGTCGGCCGAGCCGCCCAGCCGGGCGTAGCGTTCCATGCTGGCCTTGGCGTCCGCCGAGGTCATGGTCTTGCCGTTGTGGAACTTGACGCCGGAGCGGAGCTTGAAGGTGTAGGACATCCCGTCGGCGGCGATGTCGACGCCCTCGGCCAGCTCGGGCTTGGGATTGGCGCCCTCGTCGCGGGTGAACAGCGACTCGTACATGTGCATCGAGATGTTGCGGGCGGCCTGCGCGGTGGTGGCCTGGGCGTCGAGCGTCGGCGGCGCGGCGGTCATGCCGACGATGACATCGCCGCCCTTCCTGCCCGCGGAGAGGCCGGTGGTCTGGGCGATGGCCGGCATGGGCAGGGCGGCGGTCAACAGGGCGGCGTTGAAGCTGCGGCGGCGAAGCATGGTTCGGTGTCCTACCACGGATGCAAACGGATTGGGGATGCTGCGGCGGCAGCGGTGTGTTGGCAAGTCGGCTGTTCGGGCGAGACGCGCGCGTTCTTATTCTTTAGATCGAGGGCGGGGCAGCAGGAACACCCGTCCGTCGAACATCACGGCGTAGCCGCAGACATCGGCGACGCCCCCCCCCCCCCCCCCCCCCCCCCCCCCCCCGGCGCCCCCCAACCGCGG
>JAABUW010010454.1_pt1 | contig 10320 bp, 13 predicted proteins | sample 5560081 | NCBI WGS metagenome assembly JAABUW01 (sample SAMN10711882, study PRJNA513363) | rock metagenome | isolation source: Antarctica rocks | place: Antarctica: Victoria Land, Knobhead sud | reverse complement strand
TCACATACTATGTGCGTGCAGGCATGTGCGCTGCAACTGTACTCTGCATCCAAATGCCCTGACCCATGAGCAAACCACAATGCACGTCTTCAATGCAGCACTCACCAATGCATCATATGCCTGAACATGGTACTTCTAGTACCACCTCATTGCGGGAGTGATGTAAGTTCAACAGTTGTAATCTGCTTGCAGATAAAATGAGTTGTCGCCTGATGTCCTGTTGTTTTGCCTGCTGTGCACTTACAGTTGTCGTTGTGTTGCAATGCAGAATCCAGTTGTCACACTGGCTTGGCTCTTTGGCAACCTTCAATTGGTGGCTCCCTTCATCGGAATGGCTATTGACACAAAGCTGTTCTGTGTGTCACCATTGCGCACCAGACCTACACTGGTGTTGATACTTGTGTTCACCATCTTGGCGTATGCGGCAATTTGAGCAGGATTGGGTTTTTCAATCCCCTCAACTTCTTCAACTACTCTCGGTCATTTCGTTTACAGTTCGGTGGACAATGTTTTGGTGGTATTGTGGTGTATTCAACATACATTACCCTGTTCCGCCGCCTGATGCTTTGGTATGGAAGACGTAGGCTGAGCCCAGCTTGAGCTTCGATGCATGCCAAATATGCACCCAGAGTGAGACAGCCAGATTTTCCCGCCAGCATGGTCCCATTTGACCACGAATTAGCTTGCTGCTCGGATTGTTTGTGAGAAACTCGATCTGAAGCATTCTTTTTTTGCAAGCATTATGTCCTTACGTTATGGTGATGTTGCTCTGGTTTGATGTCTCTGCAATGTTGATTAATCTGATGTATGTGAAAGTCACTTACTTCCATTGTGATAGATATGATGATGGTTGATGTGATACTGATAGGTGTGTTAGCAATGACCATGTATTGCCTGACAGAGGCCCATACACAAAACATTACTTACTATAGTCACAGCTCATATATGGTCACAGCTTTACAAATCTAGTCAAGCAATGATAAGGTTGTCATGACTGTACATTGACAATCTGTTTCTCCAGCCAACGCAACAGTAACAGCTCAACAAAGATCCAACAAGTCATGTTTTGACAGACAAACGGCAGTATACAATTAGGCCAAGCCTTGGCAAGTTCTACGCAGACGCTGTGAAAAAGACATTACAGTAAACACTAGAACCAATGACGGCCGAATGTACCGAGGTTTCAATGCTAGTGTATCAGGATTCGCATTATCCACTCTGCTACAGTCAGTGGACCAAAGCTCGCAGATCGCATCTGGACATTCCAAATTGCGTGTCAACACCATAAGTCAGCATTCATCATAAAACTCTCAAGACATCGGTTCGAGCTGCATTGGGGAGCAGCAAAACATTTTGCTGCTGTCACACTGGATCATTGCCTTGTAAGCACTGTTGAATACGTAATTCATAGACAAGCTCAAGATGCGCTTCACATATGTTGTGTGCTGCTTGGACTACTGCTGACACTAGTAGGCACAATCCCAAATGCCTGTCCCAGAAGGCGCTGCCAAATGGCAGCCATGAAAGTAAACAGCAGAGTAAAGGCTGCCACTGCACTGGTTGAAGTGGTCTGCAGCACGAGCAAAGCCGGTCAGTGCACGTCATGCACACCCAAAGGCCTTCATGTACACTACAGGTTGTAAGTGGCAATCACTAGCTCAGTGCTCGTCTCTCCAAAGATCTGCTCAGCCATGCGTTGCTTACAGCAATCAGAAGCCTTGTGTCCAGAAAGCGTTGAGAACCACCATACCAAAGTTGATCAGGAAGGGACCTGGATCAGGTGAGCCTGCCACAATTTGCTATGAGCATATGGTGTGCATAGCTAAGCATGCCCTGAAGACAAGCACTAAGCCTGACAATCAGCTTTGCACATGGAGGCTTTCAGACACGGCAGTTGCCCAGATTGCACATTGTGATTTGAGCGTGCAGAGATGCATCAGGGAGTCACAATTCCTTTGCTGATTCAGGTGGTTTTCCAAGAAAAATCAGAGCACACAGTTTTGAGGTCCAGAGTGAGCTGGCAGGGCACCTGCAGACTTGTGATGGGAAGCTGTTGGGTGTGGGCCTGGATTGCAATGGCTTTTGAGGAGGTACGCTTCTTGAAGCTCCTGCGCTTTACTCCTTTGCCACCCAGCCCCTGTACCTCTTCATCTACTTCCCCAGCTCTGCATACAACAAGGCATTCCCTAATACACAGTAACTTTTTTCAACAGATGGTACACTGCGTGGTTGACAGTAACATGCACACATAGGCTATGTGCAAATATGTTGAAATTGTGCCATGCCGTGGAGCAAGGAGACATAGCTATGACAGAGTTAAGCGATGATGCAGAATTGCTTGTTGTCTCACAACTTCTAGGCAACCCAAAGCACAACGGTGAAGCAAGGACTGTCTGGCAAAATGGCTCAATTTGGTCAAGCGCTCATACTGCTGACGTACAGTGAGCTGTCTGCAGTGCCTGTAGATGCAACCAGACAGCAAGGACAATGACGCTTTGTATATAGATGCAAGAGGCCCAAATGAGATCAGAAAGCTGTGTCAGTGAGGAAAGCCTGCATGCATCATTCCCCACGCTCAGCTGTTGTCATGCTTGGAGTGGTGAAGAAGACACGACGGGTGTGAAATGAGCAGCACATACTTGTCTCGCCGCCTGCGTGGGCTTCTGGGGTTGCAGTCTGCCAGGTCAGGCACACTGGAGCTGCGCCGGAAAGCTCTCTTGCCCTCCTGGCCTTTGCTTGGGGACTGACTGCCCTGCACCACATCAGCCACCTGACTTGCGTCCAGAGCAGCAACAAGTTGCCAGATGCAGCGCAAAGTGCTGAAGCTCCAGCTTGCAGCAATTGCGTGTTTCGATGTGTTGCTCTGATAAGGTGATCCTGGCACTTCAACACTGCAAATAGCTCTCCCTGTAAGTGCTGGTCCAGACCATTGTGAGTGTGTGAACCATGAGGGAAGCACAGGGCTGCATTCTAACCATGTGTCTGCAGGACGCAGACTTGAGTGCTGCTGAGAAGTGTTGACACAACTGTATCCACTGTATCTACTTCAAGAATTGCAAACAACCCCTTCAGGCGCAGATACTGCTCATTTGCTTTACAATGAGCACCTTGCTTGCATGCACTGCCTATCTTTGCTGGTGTGCCTCTTCAGGAAGACCGTCTCTTCCCTTTTGCCTGCACAATGACACAAAACAGCACGCACGTCTAAAGCAGGCATCTGATGAGAGGGCTCACCTGACCACCAGATGTGTGAGCCGCAGACGGAAGGGAGATTCTTTTGAGGGGGGAGATGAAGTCTAGGATGGAGGAAGGGAAGGGGAACACAGGACTGGGCAGTTGGCACACTTGGATCTTGGCCCTGGTCTCCGCATGCAGCACTGGCTTGACTGCCGCCACCACCCACTTCAAGACCACCGGTAGGTCCACCAGGTACAACTGATGCAGCCGAGCTGGGTAATGCTGCATGCAATGGGGACACGGTTTCTGGCACTGCAAACGCTGATGGGACTGTGGCTGGGGATCATCATGTGAAACTGCAGATGTTATCAAGGTGAGCAACTTGCACTTGACGGCCTCATGCTGTGAGTACTGACCTGCTAGGACTTGAGGGACCGTCTCAGTTGTTGTCAAACCTGTGACAAGCCTATGACAAGGGCAACCAATTACATCCGGGCTCTGCATGATAGAACATCCAGATAGGATGGTTGACAACAATATGTATGCAAAGGGAGCTGAGCTGAGAACATCGCTGCTGCACGTGCATATAAGCAACGCCTTGCAACAATGTGTGAACAAAGTCACAAGTCAGGGGCTATCAGTGCAGCAGGCAAAGCATGAGTTTCACAACCCCATGCATAGCTTTTGCAACATCTTCTGGTGTCTCACCCCTGCAAGGCTTAGCACCTTCACAATAACAAATGTACCAGCTGTGTACCTGTGGAGGCAACTTGTGGGTGTACCTGATTGAGAGCGAGTGCCAGCCGCTTGATGAGATTGACTTTGCGGGTGACTTGCAAAGTGGTTGCTTGTCGTGCATCTAACACAGCAACCATCTGCTCTGCCTCCCCTTCTTCATCTCCCAACATCTGGTTCACTGCGCTGGCCACCTGCATCATCTCACATCATTACTGGTTCGCCAATTTTTGCAGTTCTCAGATCTCATTTGTTAAGATACTGCTGTTGCAGATACTCTTGATGCCATTGTGGTCAAGCTAGCAGCTGACATGCTTGACGCAACTGATACAGGCCAGCAGGTTAAATCCAGAGCCAGATGATGTCCAGCATTTGCATTTTGCCATGTGCTCTGTCTTTGCCTTGCCTGCCAAATGCAGCATCTGGATGCTACATGCTGATAAGCTGGCTTGTCCAAGCATAGAGATCAAAACAAAGCAGATGGGTGTTGCATTGGACCTTGGGCACATACTGATATGAGCGACCTGTGCGGGGTTGCAGCTGACAATCCAAAAGTGATATGTCATGCTGCTGGCAGGATTCTGCTGATGTTATGATATGCACCTGAGAGCATACTACTTACACTGGCAACAAGCCAGCTAGAGCCCAACAGGTTCAAACACTTTACAGCACAATCTTGATCGCTTGATCAAGCTGCTTCTGCGCCACCTTGCCAAGAAGATGAAGCTGATGAAGCACAGCATGCCTGCCTCTTGTTGTATGCCAGACACCCGCCATTATGACTCATCAGGCCAATGTCCAGATCCCAAGGCCGCATGGCATCTGTAGCTGTCTATGTCAAGGACGTCTCTGCCCAAAGAATGAACAGTAAGGCTGGTGTCAGCATGTGTGGCAAGCCAACCATACCTGAGACAGGATGGCTTGGCCAAGCAGCTCTGCCCTGATGCTGGAGCACTCCTGGCAGGCCTGGGCTACCCTGATCACCAGGATGGGCCGCCCCTCAGCATCCCTGCCCTGCCATCGCACCTGCACAATATCATCCTTTACACAGACAGACAGACACACAGACAAACAGACAGACAGACAGACAGCTTGTGCATGTAGAGGTGCGATGTCAATACAAGCCAACACAAGCAGCAGAGTTATGACGCCCAAACAGGGGGATGCATCTGTGCCTCAGCAGGCAATGCCATCTGAAACCCATCTGCATGCCTTGTGCTTCATCTGAACTCACAGCATGCAGACACGGATGCTGTTCTTGACTGGCTGACGTACACTGCCTTTACACATGACAACAACAATGGCAACTTAGGCAAGATCTTGTAGCTTGTTGCGTCATCAACAACAGTGATCACACAATGCAAGTACACGTACCAGATGGTCCCAATGCTCCACCTGCATGGGGGTCATGGCTTTCTGGCCTTGCAGCCACTCCAGGGTGAGGCGCACTCTGTCCACTGCCTGCTCTGTGGCTTCCGCTTTCTCATCAGCTGTCTGAGCCTGCATATGGTTTCCGCCAAACATTTCGTGCTAGGAATGCTTCAAAAGCCAAATCTGTTTGTGGGTTGCTGTCAGCCCAGGGTTGCACAGTGTATTGCACAGAGAGTGTGTGAGGTCTGTTCATGGACATGGGCATGATAAGTTGGGTACATGCTGCTTGCACAGCTGAGTGCTACACAGCTTATGATTGCAATGCAGTAGCTCCAAAATACATCAGCCGTCTGAGTCACGATTACAGGCAGCCAAGCCGAATGATGAAACAGGACAGCCTCAGAGACAGCTATGTGCTCAATCCAAGACAGGCCTGTTGCTTTGTCCCTGTGTTGCTGGCTGACCTTGAGCAAGCCACAGGCGTGGCCATATCTGAGCAGCTCTGCATTTGAGAAGCGCTCTACAGGCAGCTGGGCTCCAGCAGCCTTTAGCCTATGCTTGATTTCAGCAACCTCCATGGGGTACTGCTGAGCAGCCTTTGCAGCTCGGCCCCCGCCCCCACCCCCCAGGTGCGCCGGTTGCTGTGGCTGGGGGGCCGGCTGCTGATGCTGTGAAGTTGCCTTGCTGTCTGTGTCTGGATCACTGTCTAGGTTTGCTGCAACCATGAGCAGTTCCTTCAGGCGCTGTGAGGGTTGAACACTGCTTTGTAGCAGCCGCATGCACTCTGTGTGCTTCAGTCTGCTGAGAGGGCTAAAAGCAGAGTTCAACTGAGTTGCTGCAGACTGCAAGTGCACTATGCTCACAGCGAGTCTTGCCACATGCTCAGGTTGATGAATGCACAGGCGGCTGTGTCTGCGGTTGTGGCAATGAAAATATGCACTTTCTTTGGATTGCACCAGAAAACAGCGTTGCAACTGCAGAGGAGACAGCACGATGCAAGATGAGAACTAACTAGAGATATGCCTCAGCATGCAGGCTTTTGCAGACAAATCCAAGCTTGATCTGATCAACATACCTTGTGATGCAGCGGTGCTTTTGGCTGGTTTTCGCCTGCGCCTCTGTCTGATAAGCCTAAGCCGCCAAAGCTTGGCAGCTATCTGTACAACAGCAGCAGGTACAGCCAAAGCTTGCAGCTGATGGCTTGCCGCTGCCACACTGCTTGGCACCTGAGGCAGGCTGTACTTGATCCCCTGCATAGTAAGGCATGTTACACCATGATCAACTTTCATAGGAAAAAATATGATGCACCACGCAAAAGTTTCATGTGATGCCAATTTTGAATTGCAATTCCTGTTCACTGTTGGGCTGGAGGCAGGAGCATGATGACAAGCAAAGTTTACAGCAGCAGATGATCTGTGCTCTGTCACAGTTGTTGGGGTGTACAAGCTCAACAAGCTAGCATGCTCCTGAAACCTGCACTTGCAAGCAAATCATACAGTAGCAGGTAGACTGTGCTCTGTAACAGGCGTTGGGGTTTGTAAGCTCAACAAGGTAGCATGCTCCTGGAACTTGCACTTGCATGGTCTTGGCCACAGCACGCGACCAGCGGCAGCTGGTCTGCAGTATTCCCTTTGTGCTCTGCCCGCGTTTCTTGCACAAAATATACACATACTAATGCAGATGAATATGCAATTTGAGGCTTTTGTATGAAACTCTTCAGTCAAGACTGAGGTCAGCCTTACCAGCCATCTCATGGCCATAGTTGGGAACCCGATCAACATTGCTATCTGCTCCAGGAGTTGCCCTGCTCGGGGTTGGGTCCCTTGCAGCGCACCCAAGACCATGATCTGCACACGCACCACAATTGCTGCTCAGAAACTTTGCACACTTGGACTTCAAGTTGCGCAAGCCACTCCCTAGACTGTTTGGGGACCGCTGAGCCAATGCTGCTACAGTCATTGCACTGCTGCAGCAGCCTCAAAGGTGGCACACATGCGCAAGAATCAGGACAAGCATGTGTCGTCGCAAAAAGGCGTGAATCGCACTTCTGCCAACCAACAACTGGCACAGTGGTGACGGCAGGGATCATTGCATACAGAGAGCTTTATGAGATGCCCAAACTGACCGATGTGCTAAACAGCTTTGCACGACATAAAGAAGCCGAGAGCTGTGACCAACTGACCCTGACTGCAGTCTGAGGCACCAGTATATGCTTGATCTTTGGGGCAACATGTTGACCACAGAAACCAGCAACAGCAGCCACACTGGGAGCAGCTTCAATGCTGACTTTGTTGCCAGGGGGTGGCTTTCTAATCAGCTGGCGCTGCTTGACATTGACTGTAGCAGTGTCATGATCTACAGGAGATGCTCTGTGCTCATCCTCACTATCTGATGCTGAAGCTGCTTGCCATTTGTTGCGATTGAAGTCTTCCTCATCACTGTCACTGTATGCTACGATTCTAGCCTACAGAGAGGACACGGTAGTTTTCGTCAGTGTACGGCACTATGCAGCACTAGAAAACAATGCAGCAGTGCAAGCTGATGCTACTGATGCACGATGCATGTCGTACTTGGGGAACTTCCTCTCCTTGCTGCAGTTCATCAACAGTCTTGTCTCTGTTGTCCTGTCCATGCATGACCTGAACAGGCTTGTGGTGCTCCTTATGCTCATGGTGTTTGTCATCATCGTCATCTGCTGAGGTCTTTTTGGAGCCCCTGAGCGCAATATTTGCCGTGAGGTTCACGTGTACTCACTGTCTGTTGTCCATGCTATCAAGATTACTGCTGACTTAGCGTACTTAAGTTGCTTGCCCAGCTCTGTTGCCTTCTTGCCAAAGATTGCCCAAGTGCCAGCATCCCCCATTCACAGCAGTACCACACACTGGAATGGGGAAAGCTGTAGCTCCGTGTCACAGAAGTTTGACCAATCTACTGTACGTCCTCAGTGCCTTGCGCGAGTCCGGACCGAGGCTCGTATGATATGCAAGCACTTTTGCTGAGCTCTGGTTGATTAGGCACTACAGGGCCCTTCAAATGCTCAGTCTTAGAGAGAGAGAGAGAGAGAGAGATTACAATGCTTAGCAAGCATGGAGAAGCATGCGACTTGGAAGTCGTGATCACAACTCCTTACAGGAACGAATGAATGGCAACATGCCAGCTACGTAGGTAGCCAAGACCTGCAGGCTTATATTTCTTCCGCTGCAAGCAGTTGTGTCAAGCACCATGGTCTTTCCATCTGCACCTGTGGTGTTTGGGGGTGGGGGCGATGCCAGCTGTCTCATGATGCCGCGGCCTCACGTTCTGCGTTCTGCTAACACAGCCGGTCAGTTTGCAATCTCCTCGTTCAGAGCTCAGACAAAGCTGAGTGCGGTTGATTGTGTACTGACATGCGTGCTGCACTCACAGGCACAAGAACAGCAACAAGAAACATGCCTGTCAAGTGCATGGTAAGTGATATAGAAGAGCTGCTCCACACACCCTGTGTTGAGCAGCAGTTCTCGAATTAGCTGTTGTTGCAGGCCAATCCCAGAAGACAAGCCAAAGTTGCCAAGCAGATCGAGCGGGAAGTTGGAAACTTACTGCTCACAGACAAGGTGCTGTGTTCGGCCTGAGTTGCGCTTACCTGTTTGTGCCCTCACCTGTCTGCCCTGCAAGGTCTGTAATCACACAGCATGCGTGTTGCAGGTATTGCAGAAGGCTGTCTGTCCTGAGAAGCGTATTGGCATAGACTCTGCTGTATCTGCAATAGCTAGTGTGACTGAAGTCAGTGTGTCTGGTGACCTAACCATAGCCAAGGTGTACTTGTCAATATTCAGCGATGAGGAAGGCAAAACCATAGCAATCTCAGGACTCAAGAAGCTACAAGGCTATGTCAGAAAACATATCGCCACCAGCATGAACCTCCGAATGGCGCCTGAAGTGAGGTTTTTGCAGGATGACACCATTGAAAGGGCAGAGCAGGTATGGCTATGAGTTGAGGCATGTGTGTCATTGGCTGCTGCCTTCATGTAGACTGCTTGCAGGCTGCCTTGCCATTGCTGCTTGTGGTCAATTTGGTGCATGTCATGGGTGATGCAGCATAGTAAATTTAACATTGCCAAGTTTGCTGTGACTGCTGCAGGTGTACGCACTTCTTGACAGAGTCAAGGCTGAGAGACAAGATCATGAAGTGGCTGATGTGCCACAGCATCAGGGCAATCAAGCAGCGTCTCCAAACAGTACCACATCTGACTCTGAAAGTCATTCTCCGGATGCCACAAAATATGACATAATTTTGGGTGATGAAGGTGACATTGCAACACTGCAACTAGATGCCATTGATGGTGACACATCTCCCAAGCAGAATCTGCCTTCAGTCAGAAAGGTCAGACTTCCAGGTGCATCACAGCGGACTTCAACACTAAAACTACGCAAGCGAAGTTGAGCATTTTGCTATTGTTCGTCGCAACTACGAGTGCACCGGTGCCTCAAATTCTCACTGCAAGTGATGATGCCATGAAATTGGATGGTGCGTGTTGCTGTTGTGACTGACTGTAGCTTTTGTGCTGGCTCTCGGTGGGCACCCTGTCGCCATGTATATCCTGCTGTGCACATTCTGCCTATTCAGACCCTTATGGGCATGCCACTCAGACGTACTTCAAGGCTGTGTGTGACTACTAAGCACGTGTCGAACTACGTTTATGCATGTTATAGGCAGATGACTTGCTCCTCATACCAGTTGTAAACGGTCAGTACCATTCAATTCACAACAATGCAGAGCAATACTTGAATTGCTGATGCAGATGGTTCTGCAATAGGGTATCGCAAAAATATACGGCAGGTGCATCAAGACATGCATCACTTGAGATTGTTCTTTGCAGTATGGCAGGGACTGCAGAGAGCACATCAGGTCCCTGATGATTCAGCATGTGCTGCTACCTCGATGGCCGCTTTGTCTTCACCTCCACTCTGCCTGTGTTGCTTTTAGCAATAGCAGAGATGGAAGTCTGAGCGCCACAGTCTGTGACCAAGCAGAGCATCTGCTTCTGCTGATAGCAG
>JAABUW010010452.1_pt1 | contig 10320 bp, 8 predicted proteins | sample 5560081 | NCBI WGS metagenome assembly JAABUW01 (sample SAMN10711882, study PRJNA513363) | rock metagenome | isolation source: Antarctica rocks | place: Antarctica: Victoria Land, Knobhead sud | reverse complement strand
CGCTAATCCGATAGGGGCTTAGCCCCACACGTCTGAGGTCCTGAGGCAAGGTATCTAATGGATGCCCTGAAAGTTCCCTTAAACAGCTCCGGCAAGATCATCACGCTCGTTATAATTCTTATTTCAATATCTTTCTCGGGTGCAGTTTGGTATTTCTTCCAATTGTGCTAAATTGTTACAGCATGGCTCCAAGACACAAGGACGGCGAGGTCGTGGTAGCAATCTCCGGCACATGGATTTCCTGGACTCATACAATCGCGGCATATGCCGCATTTCTGGGGGCATTGTTCTCTGGTTTATACCTTCACTATCACAAGATCGTGGAGAATGAATACTACGTGGGTTCTCATTCAGCCCGGTCTGAGAGACAGATGCTAATGGTGCTCCCAAGGGTTACCCTGATGAGTGGTTCCCTTCGGTTTCCTCCACTATTGGTGACCGATACCCGGAGCGCTCCGTTTTCCAATTCTTCATAGCAATCACGTCAGGCGAGTACACGTCTATATCTCTACAAAAGGCTGATAATTAATACGTCGACCCAGGCCCTCGATTCGCCCTTGTATTTCTTTGGTACATCCTCACGGCACGACCGAACTCGGTCTTGCCCAAGTTTATAGCCGGCGTAGGAGTGTTCCGGACATTGACCTGTGGCGGTTGGACCTATGTCACTTCGACGGATGACCATGGCTGGCACGATATCTTCATGATCTCGTATCTGGTGGCTACAGTGCCATGGACTTTGGGCTGCTTGGCACTCAGCCCAAACGTTCCAAGAGCTGTGAAATATAGGAAGATACTTGCAAGCTGCTTCTTTGGTACTTTGGTACCTTTAATTTACTTCTTCATTCAGCACAAGGTCCACAAAATTGCTGGTGGTGAGCATCTCCACTATGAAAGGATCGTGGTTCGCGGCTGATCCGTTATAGCCTACACGATCTATTCTTTCTTTGAATGGGCACTCGTTCTTTTCGACGTTGGTTTTGATGCTGTTACGGCACTGGACTTCGAGGGTTTCGAGCTTGTGATTAGAGATGTCAAAGGGTCCAGCAGAGGGTATGTGTACTGGCTTCCGAAGTAAATAAATGTACGATGTTAAGGCATTTCCTCGCTGGGTAACAGCTGATCAGCCTCTACGGATAGGAACAACCAGCAAATAGCTGATACTCTGCTTGAGAAGGAGTACGTATTTCCTGTTGTCCTGACACAATCTCGGAACTCATCCGTCTCTAGCAAGGACAAGCCCATCGGCAAAGTATTTGGTTCAGGATTGTCATGGGCTGAAGCTCTTGACGCATGTGCCGATGTGTACAATGGTGTAAGCTTTGAATGATCCCTACAGTTCTTACAAGTCAAACACTCTAATCATGAGTATAGTATATTTTTTGGTCGTTGCTGACTTCGCTTGGTGTCACTATCTGGTGTAAGATGCCCGCCTCCAACTGCACTTTCGACCCTGCTAAGTACTGTAGATTTCCCATTGTGGTCTATGGGCCTCTCTGGCTACGAGGGCATGGTTATGTGTACCGTCACGCCATTCTTGCTAAGTATAAGACCACTACGGTCTGTCGTTATCAAGAATCTCCGCATTATACATCTTGCTTCATTAACCGGCTTGGCGGCCTACCTTATTCGAGACCCGACCTTTCGATTTTTCTCTGTGACATTTGGTGTTTCTATGACTTGTCTTGCCTGGTCGGCCACGTTCTTTGCGGAGCGAGCGCAGCCAGCTCGGCTTGAGTCTAGAGTTATGGCCTTCTGTATTGGTTTGATTGCCTCAAGCGTCGCTAAGTTTGCTTGTTGGACCAACAATCCTGTTTGGCCCATTATGCACGCGGAAAACGGGGGTTGGAATAAGCTAGGCTTGGCTCTAGCCGTAGCTGCTGTTCTCAGGTCGACTAGACGCGTCACTGATAACTATGGTGGTCTCGCTTCAGCCGGCGGACCCAAGGGTTCTCCCGTATTAGCTGGTCTCGGCTTGGGTGGTTTGTTATTTGGGATGCATTCGCTTCTCTCAGACTCCAGTACCATGATAATTTGGGTGTGGTCAGGCTTTCCGATCAAAGGTCCAATCGCAGCCAACGGCGTGCTTACACTGGCGGCAATGGGCTTTGGCTTGGGAATAGGCATCATTCTCCAAGACAGATTTTCGAACTGGGCAACTGTTACCTTGATTGGAATCGGAGCTTTCCTGCTTACAAGCTATGAGGATTGGACGGGCTACCTTGGTGCTCTACTGCTGGCTAGTAATTTGATGGCTTCAGCTCCGGCCCTTATCATTTCTGCCGCGCCTCATGGCCCCACTGCCTTTGGTCTGGGATTTCTGTTTTACAATCTTCTGGTCCTTGCTCACGTATGGGTGGTTGCCTATGCCTTCGTACCTGGAGGACCTTTCTTCCGTGAGCATACTGACTGGGTTATGATGGCTATCGTACTACTTATTGGGACTGGTGTGTGGAACCTGCCAAAACGAGAAAACGCTGCGAAGTTACGAAGCAGATCTGGCAAACATGGCCCGAACAAAACGATGTCCTACTATGTTTACATTCTTGTATTTCTCGAGCTGCTTGCGGTGTCCATATCTTATCTCCGCTTCCCTACAAATGATTACGTGCCACATCACAAGGACGAAAAGGTGATTACAGCTGGGATCTGGACCATCCATTTCTCAATCGACAATGATATGTGGTCATCCGAGCGGCGGGTTCGCGATCTGGTCAAGGAACTTGAAGTCGATGTCGTCGGGTTTCTGGAAACGGATCTCCAACGAATAATCATGGGGAACCGGGATACCACACAATTTATCGCCGAAGACCTTGGCATGTATGTGGATGTCGGTCCAGGTCCCAATAAACATACGTGGGGTGCCGCTCTTCTGTCAAAATTTCCTATTGTTAATTCGACGCATCACCTACTTCCATCACCCGTCGGCGAAATAGCTCCAGCAATCCATGCAACACTCGATTGCTATGGAGAATTCATCGACGTTATCGTGTATCATAGTGGCCAAGACGAAGACGTCGAGGACAGAAGACAACAGTCGGAATACTTGGCTAAGTTGATGGGAGATTCACCGAGGCCGTTGATCTTACTGAGTTACTTGGTGACGAAGCCCCTTGAAGGCAATTATCTCACATACGTGAGTGAGAAAAGTGGAATGAAGGACATTGATTCAAGTGATTGGGATAGATGGTGTGAATACATCTTGTTCAAGGGTATAAAAAGATCGGGTTATGCGCGCGTGAGTAGGTCCACTATCACAGACACGGAATTCCAGGTAAGTCCCAATTGCCTTTCCAAGACAGCTTCGGATGCTAACCAAGACGGCCACAGGTCGGCAAATTCGTGGTCGGTCAGCCAGAAGGCAGTGATGAGCGGATCAACGAAGAGCAGGTCCCTCAAGGTCTACGCTTCCCTGCCATGTTCCGAGGCGAGGGCGTGCGGGATCACAGGTATCATGTCTTCGATGAGCCTCGATATTATAATTGATCGCTGGTGTAATATCGCAAAGCACGTGTACCTTGCAGGTTCTTTTCATCAGGGTTGTATCGGATTGATTTCAATAAAGATTGTTGTAGTAAGCATCTATCGGAAAACCTGTAATTGTCTCTACACATCCGTTGTTCAGAATTCCAAGTTACCACTTGGGATAATAGATAAATCAAAGCTTCCCAACATCAATTAGTTGGGGTGTTCTGTTGGCCACAACATCCCTGGTAAGCAAACGAGGAGGCCGAGACCCGAGAGGGATCAATATGGTTGACTACCTTACCTTACTTTAAATGGGTTCGACAGAGTAGATACAGGACTGCGGGAGCCACATATCATCGTTTGGTAAGGTAGGTAACCTATAAGCTTACTGCTCCTTTCTTGTTAAATGTTGGTCTGCAAAACATGTGAAACACCATCTTTTTCCCGGCCAGTCTCGCTTCGAATTGTACGAGTACCCTTTGAGATTGAACTGCTCACAGTACCCATCTATCCGATACAACAAGGCTTCTTGGGAAACAGAGCGACAAGAGCTGACAAGAGTTCGAGGGCATGAGTTGTACGTCAATCATCGGAGGATAATGAGTTCAGGTGGCGATGACACAAAACGTTTGAAGCTTTGCTTGAAGGGCTTGTAGGCTGTAGCGGAGACGAGGACCAAAACGGTGCGGCTCCGTTTGGATGGTATCGCCGTGGTGAACAAACGATCTGGATGCTGCAAAAGAGTGAGGAATCAATGACTGCACATAAGATGGATATATTATTGTAGCATCCAGACAACAATTGATGGGATCTCTGATAAATAACTGAACAGTAGGTGTGCGTATTAATAAAACCTTTGGATTGTCAAGTATGGCAGTACGCTGACTTATATATAAATGATGATATTGGGTGACACAAAGGGCCTAACCGTCAAGGCGGCCCAGACTAAGCCGCATTGGGGGGACTCTGTACCGCTTCGTCCTCGTAATCTCGTGCTGCAGCCGCTAGCCTTAGCTCTTTTCCCGCTCCTCTCCGTCTCCTCTTCCCTCACCGAATCAAAAAGAAAAACCACATCATGGTGTGAGGAGACGAATCTCCATCCCAATTCTCTTCGTTCCATGTCATCGTTCAGCGACAGCAGCTGAAAGCCGTTCTTTCGACTCACTCGTTACCTTTCTGCCTGAGAAAAAGCTACTGTCGTTACGAGTACACACTGGTGTTGCTTAAGGGGTTTACAAAACCGATAATCCGAAACATCACACACATTCCGCTTCAAGCAACCTACAGTCAATGACCGCGACCGACTCATCCATATACCTGCTCTCCATCCGTACGAAGTAGTAACACACATCGAAGGACAAGGGAGCTGCCGGCAGTTCGCATTTTCTGGATAACGCGTTGGACAGCAAGCCATTACTAGGGACTTAGAAAGTCAACCGTTAGCCAATACCTTTTTTAACTCGCCTTTTCGCATAGGATACTACTACACTACAATACACGAGGGACGACGTCTTCACTGATTGTCGAAGCCTTGAGCGTGGACAAAGACAAGCGCCTGTGCCACGCAAACAAAGAATTCTTCACTTTGTGGTCTCCGACCCTGAAAACCTTCACCCAACACTTCGATAATACTAAGGTACACCACCCCCCAGAACAGAACACACCATTTACCTCGCTCAAGCTTCGTGATTTCCTTTTATGGGTCTTTTGAAATCAAATTACTGACCGACCGTTCAATTAGATAATAATACTTCTTTCATAACATAGTGACCGACTATATTGGCCGGCCCCATACATATCCCCGCCTCATCATGAAACCAACACACTCAAAGGCCCTTGCGTCGGTCTTCTCCCTTCTATGTGCTCTCGCTCCAGTCCTAGCTGCAGATCCACCATACGAAGGCTGCTTCAACTCATCAAGTCCGTTGGCCGATCAAGGCTCGTACACATTCCAGTCAACTGGATTTTGCCAAAAAATATGTGTCGGACTGAACAAGGCGGCCATGGGAACCACGAAAGGATCAAATTGTTGGTGTGGTGACTCGCTTCCGGACGCCTCAAGCAAGGTTCCGGATTCTCAGTGTAACTCGAAATGCCAAGGTTATGGCCAGGACTCCTGTAAGCTTTTAGTATCAGTGCCTTCCTTGACAACCTCTTTACTGACTAGGGTCTTAGGCGGTGGAGCAAACGCTTGGTCAGTGTACTTGACAGGGACAGACAATTCTGTTGGGAATGCGCAGGGAAGTGGAAGTGGGAGTACAAGCGCAAGTTCAAGTTCAAGCTCAAGCTCAAGCTCAAGTTTGAGTCCAAGCTCAACCACTATGTCCTCAATTTCGCCTATGCCAGCTTCGACGACCCCCAGCCCAACCAGTAATGGACCTCCATCTACGATCACGAAAGCAAGTACGGTAGTCGTTACCGCACCAGGCCAACCATCCGCCCAATCAACAACTTCACCTTCAGTATCGGCTACCTCAAAGCCAAAGTCTAACACGGCCGCCATTGCTGCTGGTGTCGTCGTTGGGATCATCGCCATCTGCGCCATTGCTGGGGGCATATTCTTCTTTTTGCGGAACCGCAAGAGAAGAGCCGTGGAGGAGGAGTATCGTCGAAACCAAGCGAGCACTTATACTGTAGGTGGCAAACCCACTAATCGTTCTTCAATGTCGGACTCTCGTCTGGAGCCGTCTGTCATGCTGCAGAGAAGACAGAGTGACGGAAGCATTGCAGACAATCAAGACTACTCGAGGAGGATTCTCAAGGTAAGCTCATTGATGTGTATTACGCTACGCCGTAAACCAGGATTGACAGTAATTTAGGTAACAAACCCTGATGGCACGTAACCGTGTCGAAGCACGAATCGGTTACGAAATACGTTTTGTCTGCTCTTTAGCGCCTCTTAAAGCAAAGCATGCTGGGTTTCCTCCCAAAGTTTCCCATTCTCTACTGTATCTGTTGTCCTGGCCCTGGCGTATTGGTGACGTGTGACGAGATATCAAGTCCAAAGGGAAGTGGACTCTGAAATCTGAAATAGCACGACTCTTACATACTACGTTCCTTCATTAGCTCCGCTTATGCGTGTACACTAGTCAGTCCCCTTGGCGTTCAGATGTGTTTCGATAGAGATGTTCGATATACCCTGTCTTGTTTGAGCCAGTGTAATCCTGACGGTTCTCCTCGAAAAGCTTATGCGTCGACAGTGCTCAAAATCCGTCTACAAAGAAATGGAGCATGTTGCGGGTTTGTGCTATTTCTTCTAATCGCGAAATTGCCGTCACTTGTGAGTAGAAAGCCCATGCATTGCCTTCCCAGCAAGTATCTATATCGACTCGAATCTTCATCAAGTAGGTGGTTTCAGATTGTGCGTTCCTATGTGAAACATCGTATGTGTGAACTATAGATAATCGCTGTATAAACAATCCTCCATATGGTACCGTTGTGCAAAGGCCTAGCCAATGACGCTTTGGCTGTGAAACTTGGAAAGCTCCTTCCACATCCCTAAAAACAAAAGCACTTTCTATCCACCCAACTCTCTTTTTGGTTTAACCTCCCCATCGTTTAGACTCGCAATATATCTGAAGATCAAGCACACGACCTGCACGACCTGCTCATGTCCCTTCGACCCAAAGCCGCAAATGGCGGCGCCAGCCCCCAGTCCAATAACTCGACTCAAGGTAAGTTGTTACCCTTCCTGCGCCTTCGCTGGTTTATGCTCGGTAAATAGGTGCTAACGATATATCAAGGCCAGGATAAGCAGAAGAAACTGCTTGAGTCCAACAGCGGACACTTCTCCATGATCAAGTAGCCGCTCATGCCCCCATCCCCACCCTCCACCCACCCTTCTAACCAAAGCTCTTTCTCCACCTAGGGCTCTCCACCTCGCGGACCTTATAACCGAGCTCAACGGTTCGCCTTGTTCCCCGAGCTTTCCCCCAGGCAGACGTATGATCTAACCCTTCCCCGCAGGGTTCTGCGGTTTCATGTCCATCCTCTGCTCGATGCGGTATTGTTTGGGTTCGCCCAAGGACCTAGGGAATATATGGGCGGCACTGGCGTTTATGCCGTTTGGCTTGTTTTTTGACTTTATGGACGGCAAGGTGGCAAGGTGGAGGGGGAAGAGCAGTTTGATGGGCCAGGAGCTGGATTCTTTGGCGGATTTGGTATGTGGGATTTCTCACTTTCGGTGTTCCAGACGCTCGTTACTGGACACTGTCCGTGGCAGACTGGCGGCTTATGCACCTAAGGCGCTATCGTCAGTCTACAGTAGCAGCAACCTTTTCGTGCCCAGGTGGATCTAATTAGAGGATGTGCTAGATCTCCTTCGGCGTCGCCCCCGCCTCCTGCGCCTTCGCCCTCGGCCTCCGAACCCCCCTCGATACCCTCCTCCTCTCCTTCTTCGTCCTCTGCGGCCTCACCCGCCTCGCCCGCTTCAATGTCACCGTCTCCTCCCTGCCCAAAGACGCAACCGGCAAATCCAAATACTTTGAGGGCTTACCCATTCCCTCGAGCTTGAGCATCGTGGCCGCGATGGCGACGTGCGTGGGTATGGGGTTTACGGTTGCGGGTGAGAGAGGGGTCATTGGGGGGCTGTGGGAGGTGGCTGGGGTGGAGATGCATCCGGTGGTCGGGGTGTTTGTGGGGTGGGGATGTGCGATGGTTAGTCGGAGTGTGCACATCCCGAAGCCGTAGGGGTTTCTGAGGAGGGGATGGGGAAGGGGGTGAGGACTAGGTTCGTCGAAAATTAGGAGAGGGGCGGAGGGGGGAAGAAAGATTGATGGCTAACAATAGCGTGTGCTAGTTTTATGGCGAATGATACCACTTTGCAGAAAGATTTCCGACTTCTAATCAACTCATTCTCTTTTTCTTCCAATTTCCATTCACCAGTCAGCTGTCCCTCCCTTTTACCCATCTTCTCTTAAGGGTTTCAAGATCTTAGCAAGGGGAAGGATGAGGGGCGAAGGGAAGATTGATGGGTACCTTAATGATACCACTCTGGAGAGACAATAATTGTAGTTTCTCTGGCTAATTTCTGGCTGGATATTCTCACTCTCTTTTCCCTCCCTACCCCGTCTTCCCCCCGCCTTTCCCTCACATCGACCCACACCCCATCTCCTGATTCCATCTCCTCAATCCAACAGAAAACGACGATAGCAAAGCGCAATAGTTTTCAAGTGCCCCTCTCGCATGAGACCCGTGTTCAAAGTAGCTATTGCAGCAGCGTTTTAGGTGGCTCTGTGGTTGCGAAGACACTACTTATACTCATATGAGATTGATATGGAAGAAGCGCACAGGGGGTGCAGGAAGTCATGGCATAACAATATATCGCTACAGAGATTGGCTCAGGCACTCATGAGCTTCTTGTTTTCTTGAGATATCTTGTATGATCTTGGCTTTTCGTTGTTGTATATAAACCGTCGACTAGTGTCACAGTCGACCTGGCGTGCCTGACTACGAGTATATAGGTTTAAGGGACTCTCCACCTTGTCGGTGCGGAACATCTTTAATCCGATTTGGACCCAGTCTGGAATCCCACCAATGACCCCGCATAATCCTCTATTGATCCACCGCAGTCATGGAAGACTGTATAGCTCACCCTAAAGGATGCAGCGAAATGTCTTACTCAAAGACAGACATAAGAACCTCAGATACCTACGCTGTCCCAGCTTGAAAGTGTCCATATTGTCTCCGGCTCCATAAGGTATCCAGCAAACGATCATAATGCAAACCTCCACCCCGCCAGATAGCACCTACGTCTCACCCAAACGCAAAAGATCTCTATCTTCAATCGACACCTCCCCGTCTGTTGTGCGCATAAGAACCACAAATCTGCTTGACCAATCGACTTTTGAAAACGACTTCGCCAGTGAAGGAAGCCCTCGGACAGCGGTCGCCGGGCACTTACAGAATCTCGACCTAGGCAAACAGCACCAGCCGATCAAGTTAGACTTTGGCAGGGCATTCGGAGAAGAGATGGTATCGAGTAATAATAACGACGCGGACGAGGAATCGGAAGACCATAGCCTTGTCTACAGCCAAAACCCCAACAATACGCCTTTCGCAGCAACAGCCCCGTTCGACAAGAAAGATACAAAGCTTCAGAATCTACCTCTCGAGATTCCGGAAACGCCACGATCGCAGCCAGCCTCACCATCATCACCGTGCCCTCCTCCATCACGAACCAACAACAAATCGCCCGTCCCCTCGTCCTCAACTCTCTGGTGGACGGATACAGAGATTACAGGCCATAATCCTACGGACCCTACAGACGACGGCTATGGAATTAACGGTGTTGGCTTTGTCCCTACTCCTGCAATAGCCAATGCTCGGGCGGAGCGCCGAAAGCGACAAGTTGCAGATTGGAAGAATCGTGAAGCGAAAGAAGCAAGGCAGAAAAGAAGCGACAGGAGGAGAAGGAAGGAGGCTGGTGCCGAGAGTCTAGCAGCTGCGGTTGGTGGTATGGGTGCTGAAGATGCTAGGAAGGTTAGATTCTTGGAGGTGTAAGATTCGCGATTGGATATGATGCATAAAGAGGCGTTCTGGATGCATGACCGGTTAGGGGTAGGGGGCACTGGATACGGTCGGTCTGGGAAATGGGGGACGAAGATACCCTGCGGTGTATGATATCTGCTGTTCTTAAAGGATTGGTTGTTTACCTTAGCTGGGGATCAGTCAGTCTTGTCTGTTTAGACTATTTGGTGGTTGATCAGCATAGCTCACCAGAAATGCCTTGGGTATCTCATAGAAGAGCTCACCTTTCTACCGTTACATAATCGAGTGTTTGATTGGTTTGGCAAAAGCAACATGACCGAAGAAGAACCGAACACCAACCTATTCATCGGTCCCCAGAGGATG
>JAABUW010010451.1_pt1 | contig 10320 bp, 2 predicted proteins | sample 5560081 | NCBI WGS metagenome assembly JAABUW01 (sample SAMN10711882, study PRJNA513363) | rock metagenome | isolation source: Antarctica rocks | place: Antarctica: Victoria Land, Knobhead sud | reverse complement strand
TTTATTAATTTCGCAAAAAATTTAATTAAATAATATTAAAATAATGCAAATTCTTTGTAGATTATAAGTCGAATTCTAACAATTCGAAACTATCTTCTTAGCATTACTTTTATTGTGAAAAATATTTTAATAAAATTTAATAATTAATTAAACGCATAAGCCAATTAAAACGTCAATTTTAGAGCAAATATTAATCAAAATTTTAATTAAAAAATCTTTCGCATCTAAGCAATTAACATCGCGTAACAAAAAACAAAAAAAATTATTAAACTACTAAAATTATTTTTAAAATTAAGAAACGTTAATTGCATAACTTTGTTAACACTCTTTTTAAACGTATTAGCAATGCATATTCTACAATAATCAAGATTCTAAAGCTAGCTCAAAAAATAAACAACATTAATAAAATAATTAAACGTCTTAAAATAATAATGTACAATTGTTATTTTAATTATGCTATTGACGATCGAAAAATTAATACGTTTTTTGACTTTTTAAGATTCAACTTTTAAATTGCATTTAATTGAGACTAACTTAATTAATTAATATTAATTAATTAAGAATTAGTTAATATTAATTTGCGACAAAATTATACTAGCATCTTTTTTGTGTTACGCATTGTTAACAATTTATTTGTTCGATTTATTATTTCTTGTTTTAATTACAATTGCTTTTAAATTGTTAAATTATCTTTATTAAATATAAAATTAAACTTAATTATATTTAAAAGTAATGCAATTGTTTAATTATTAATAAAATAGTTTTTAATATTTTCTTTCTTAATTAAAAGATTCTTATAAAATTCTTATATTAAAGATTTTTACAATCTTTTTTTTGCATTACAACGTCGATTAATTAATAATTATATTCTAAATAGTGCTTTATTATTATCTAAACGTTTAATTCGTAATATTTTATATTTTTTTTCGAAATTAAAATGTTCGCAAATCTTTAAATTAAAATGTTCGCAAATCTTTAAATTAAAATTTTTGCAAACTTTTAAATTAAAGTTTTCGAAATTGTTTACAAAGCGCAACAACATTTATTGTATATCTTCGAAAAAAACTTTAGTAAATTAAGACTTTAATTATAATTAAACTAAATTTATACAAATTAATAAATCGAATTTATTTAATAAAGATACAAGTTTATTTAATATAGACGCAAATAACGATCTTTTTAAAGTTACTACAAAATATATTTTAATTAGCGTTGTCTTCGCTACAAGTTATTATATATGCGTAGATATTAATACAACAATTCGTTATAAAATTAATATAACAATTGTCTATGTTTTAAATTTTCTAAGAATGTTTAATAAAGCTTTCGAAATTTTAAGTTAAAATAAAAACAAAAATTGTTTATATTGTTTTTATCGAAATAGACTTGCAAATTTGCTAGACGTTAAAATAAACAATTCTTTAATTGTTAACAAAACGCTTCAAAATATGTTTCTTAAATTTATTAAATTCTTAAACAACAAACTTGAAGTTAAAGCTTATATTTATTGCACTAATTGTTGCTCTTTTAATTTTAAGAGAAATTTTAAATATTATAAATTCTTAAAAGCTAATTAAGAACAAATTACACTTTTTAATTTAAAGAAGTTTAAAAATTAATTTCTCGTATTTAAAGCGTTATTGCTTTGAGCAAAAAATAAAATTATTACAATTAATACAATTTTTAATTAGCTATACAATTTTAAAATTTAATTAAATTTTAAATTTAAGTTGCGTATATACAATTATTATTACGATTAAATTAATAACAAAAAAAATTAATTTCGTATTAGTTTATACTTTATTTTATAGCATATAATTAGAATTAATTTAAGATTATATTTGTTTTATATTTTATTGCGCAATAATTTACGCATCTTTTTTCTATTAATGTCGATGTTTTTGCGATAAGACGCTACAATTAATCTAATATTTCGTTATTTTAATTATAGTATTGATGCGCTTAAGAATTACGTTAACATTAAATAAATAAAATGCTCTATTTGTTTAATTATTAAGATCAACAAATATTGCGAAAAATTTCTAATAAATTTTTATTAATTCTTCGACAAATAAACAAACAATATTGATAAATTTATTTTTGATTCGAAACTTCTTATTTGTATTTAACTTATTTAATAAGAGTGCAATTATAATAATTTATATTAAAATTCAATAATACCCAATATAAAAAACATTACGTTTTGAAAAAATTTTATCTTGCATAACAACGTTTAAACGTTAAAGCTTAATTAATTAATAATTTACTTTTGCTTTGTTGCTATTTTAGACAACAACTTAATTATAAAGACTCTTAATTACGATTTAAACAATATTATTTACTTTTATTAAAAGATAATTGTTATGCTAGTTTGTTTCTTTTATTGTTTACTTTTGTCAACTTGCATTAATTAATAATTTTTAATTGCACAAAAAATTTCTTGTGTTACGTATATTAGCGAGATATTGTTAAATTGTTGTTTGTAGACGTCGAATATAATAATAATAAATCAAAATTAATTATAAAGACAAAATACTTAAGTTTGCGACAAAACAATTCGATTATCGCACAATCGCATATTAAGTATGCTAAAAAGTATATTTCTAATTTTTGAAAACAATAAAACGATAATCTTTGAAATTAATAACTATTTCGAACAATATACTAATCAACGATCAAGAGTTATCTTATTGTTAGTTTCGCGCTTTAGTATTTTTAACTTTAGTGCCTTCGATTATGCGCAAACGTCTAACAAGCTTATAAATTTAAACAAATTTTTTACTTTTGCGTCTCTTGTTAATCGATTTATTAGAGACTAGACTCGGAATCTCTATCAAAGAGATATCTAGATTAATAACTAGATAGAACTTAGATCTATACTAGATTTAATATACAAAACAAAAGACAAAAGAGAAAAGAGAGAAATAAGACAACGTTAATTATATAAGATTGCAAGTTTTATATTTAGCAAGAATTAATTTAGATAAGATCAAATTTAAAAAATTAAGCAAAATTAAGACGAAAAGTTGTTTAATCGACGAACATAGTTGACAAACTACTAATTTAATATTATAACAATAGCTTCTCTTTACAAAACAAAGCTTCTATAAGACAATCAAAACAATATAACGAATTATTGAAGAATTAAAGAATTAAGAGTCGAAAAAGTTTCAAAAAGCAAAATAAAACAAAACAAGATAACTAAGTTTATTAAATTAAATAAAGACAAAACAAAACAAGAGTAAGACAAGATATTCGAGTTTATTAAATTAAGTTAAAACAAGAAACAACAAAAACAAAACAAAATATCTAGATTCAATAAATTAAGCAAAATAAAAAGAGAAAATCTTTGTTATTTAGATAAGATCTAGACGAAACTAAGCGAACTTAGATTAATTAAGTCAAAATTAGACGCGTTTAAAGTAACGAAATACTATTGAGACAAGACAAGAAGATCTCTATTATCTAAACAAGATTTGAGCGAGACTTAATATCTAAATTTATTGAATCAAATAAGATAAAGCGAAAAAATCTCTATTATTTAGATAAGATCTAGACGAGATTAGACTATTTTAGTTAAAATTAAGCGCGTTTAAAGTAACGAAACACTATTAAAACAAAAGAAAAAGATCTTTGTTATTTAAACAAGATTTGAGCGAGACTTAATATCTAAATTTATTAAATTAAATAAAATAAAGCAAAAAAATCTTTGTTATTTAAACAAGATCTAAGCGAGATTAAATTATTTTAATTAAGATTAAACGCATTTAAAGTAACGAAATATTATCAAAACAAAATAAGAAAATCTTTGTTATTTAAATAAGATTTGAACAAGATCTAGGCGAAATTAGATTAATTTAGTCAAAATTAAGCGCGTTTAAAGTAACAAAACACTATTGAAACAAAATAAAAAAATCTTTGTTATTTAGACAAGATTTAAGCGAGATTTGAGCAAGATTGAAGACATTATTTATTCTTTTTAACATTAATAGTTAGAAATAACACAAGATATTATATGTAATCTCTCGACAATAAGATTAACTAAATAATATTTATCAAAAGCTTGTTAACAATTGTTCAAAAAATTGAAAGATTCTTAAGTAGAGAAATAATCTTTTTAGTTAACATAGTACTTAAGCAAAATAAAATTAAAACATCTATTATGTTTGAAGTTTAATATGCTATTAACATATTAAGATCTTTTGTTATTTTTAACAACAATAGATTTACAAGATTCTTAGCGCTATTTAAAAAAAGAATTGATAATAATATAACTAACAAAAATAGTATAAAAGACGAAATAAACTTTTATAGATATAAGAAGCTCGAACTTAATAATTAGAGAATTTCTTTTAAAGATGCGCTTTATTTTAAAAAAATTAATATAACAATTGTTTAATTTGATTGCAAAACAAACAATATTAAGATTTTTAACATTAAATTAAACTTTGTTATTTACAAAGTATCTAAAATAAAAACAACAAAAGCGATTAATATTAAATTTATAAATAGCTTAAGCAACAAATATTTTATCGCGTAGATATTAAATAAGTTTCTTTATCTTCTAAATAAAACTTTCGATATTAATCAATTAGATTCGAGCCTAAATTGTAAAATCAAAAAACAAAATTTTTAAAAACTCAAAGTTTAAACGTAAATTCTAGCTCAAATTAATTAAGAAAAGCAAAACAAAAATTGTAAACAAAGAAACATTGTTAATGACAAACTTAACGTCTAGAAGTTATTTAATTCAATTATTTTATATATAGTTGACGTAAACGCGAAGATAATATTTTATAATAATATTAACTTGTTTAGTTTAATTGTTAATCTCAAAATAATATGCGATAAATAACTTAACGTCAATTTTTAGCATTTAACAAAGATGTTTTTAAATATCGAAAATAAATTGTGTGTCTCAATTAGATACAAAGAACTTAAGTAACTTGTAATTTTTTTAAACGTAAACGTAGAAGCAATTGACGACTTCTTTTACTTTTATAGAAGTAATAAAAACTAGATATCTTATCTTAATAAGACAATTAACAAAAACAAGAACATATCTATACATAATATCTATAAAGATACTAGACAATAAAGAATCTACGTAGTTTATAAAAATATTACGTTAATAATATTTAAAAACAAAAAAAGAACGCAATTATTTTTGCGTCTTTTGTCTAAAAGATTTGAAACAAATACACGTATAACAATTTCGTACAAAGCGCTAAATATACTTATAGATATTAGATTATTAGTAAGCTTGACTAATTAATTTGTAGCATTTTGTTCTTTTTAAATAATTATTAATAACACTATTGTAAGCAAGCTAGATTACGCGAAGACAAAAACAATTTAAGTTAAAAAAATTTTTTTTTTTTCGAAAGTACAAGAAGTTAAAGCGTTTTTTACATTTAACTAGAGAGATTTTATTGTAATAACGTATTTTATTGCAAAACGCTTTGAATACTTAAGATGCGAATTGATTGCTAGCTTCGACTTAATTTTATAAAATTTAAATAAAAGTATCTTTTAGATTCTTATTAAGATTTAAGATTTTTTAATTTCACTAGAGTTCGACGTTATTAATGTCGAGTTCTTTTATATCTAGCTTTATTGAAACTAACGTAACAAGAAAAGTTAAAAAAACTAGAGAAAAATGTAATTAAATAGAATCTAAAGTAATAGTTTAATATTAAAGATCTTTAACAATTTTGAAATCTAGAACATAAGTTTTTAAAATTGTCTAATATTGATACAAATATTAAGAATCGAAAGTATTCTTCTTTTTAGAAAGATCTCTTGAGCGACGTATAAAAGCGTCTAGTTTTTCGTTAATTTTGTCGAGACAATACGTAATTTAATAGTTAAATCGAAACAAGAATTTGCTTTATCGAATTTAACAACAACTTAATTGTTTAATTAACATAAAATACTTTAGATTTTTATAATTTATAATTATTTTAACTAGATAGATTAAGCTTTTAAGCTCAAAACGCTATTTTTTAAATACGCAAACAATAATTATAAGTTTCTTATTATAGATCTTATAGTTATATTCGACTAAATTGTGTTTCTTAAAAAAGTAAACAACTAAATAAAGAACTTTCTTTTTATTGTACTAGAAAAGAATGTCTTTAAATATATAGTTTGAAGTATTAATTTCTATTATAATCTTGTAATCTAAATTGTAGTAACAAAGCACTACATCGAAAATAAAGACTTTCTTTAAAATAATAAATGCTAATTAGCATTTTTTGAATTAAACAAAGAATTGATTTTTTCTAGTTAAATAAATTAACAAAGTAGCTATTTTACTATAGTTGTAGATAAATCTTCTATAGAAGTTCGCAAATTCTAGAAAGCTTTAAATATTCTTGACGTTAATTAGGGTAAATCAATTAACTATAACATCTATCTTGATCAAATTTATCTTAATTTCTTCGATAATAATTATTAATTCTAGATACAAGACTTGAGTAACGTGGAACTTGCATTTAATTATGTTTGCTTATAAGCTTGCTTCGCACAACTTTTAAAAAATAAGTTTGACATAAATTTTATGCTTCAATTTATTATTATTATTAATAAAAGATATAACGAACAACGTAGTAGATTATTAGTTTTATAGAAGATAATTATATACAAAGAGCAAAAATTGCAAAATATATCGTAGTTCCTAAGTTAGTCTTAATTGAATCTAGTTTATCTTAATCAAATTAACTTAAATATAAGTTAATTTGTTAGACAAATTAATTAAAAGTAAATAAGCAACTCTTTAAGTTATTTACTTGCTACTATTACGATTTGCAAGCTTTAGATATGTTGTCGTTGTATTGCGCAATACTCTTACTTAATAATAACGTATCTATTAACTTTTATTAATTTTTTGATTTGTTAATTTAAGCTATTTAATAAAGATTTTAAACCTGTCTTTAAGCAATAACTTTGTTAGCTTATCTATTATTATATTTGCGCTTCGAACAAAACTAATGCGAATGCAATTATTTTTGTAGAAATCTTTAACGTAATAAAATGTTATGTCGATGTGCTTTAATCTATTATTAATATAAGCGTTCTTAATAAGTGCTAAAGTTGCTTGATTATTGTTTATTAATTGCATAAAAGATATAAATTTGTGTATTTTATTTTTAACAATATCTATACAATTTAATAAATCTTTAAGATATTTCGCATAGTTATTGTCTCTTAGAATCTATATAATTTATAAACTCTCTTTAGTATATATAAATAAAATTATGTACTTAGCTTTAGTAATAGATGTTGTTATTAATTTTTATTTGCGTAACATTTATGCAATCAATTTTTCGCTTATTATAAACATATATTTAAGAATTAACTTTTGATTTAATCTATTAGATGCGTAGTTTAAGTTAAAGTATATTATTAAATATAAGCTCTTATTGCTACTATACGTTAATCTTTTGTTAACAATAAAGCAAAGATATCGAAGCAATGTCTTCAAAGCTTAATTATAATATTTTGTTAGATTGACAAAATATTAACTTAGACGTTCTATTGCGAAAGCAATGTTTAAGCAAATGTAAATAACTATATATATAATGCTTTCAATTGCGTGTTAATAATTTCTTTAATTAATTTGCTTGTTTTTTGATTTAATAAATCGAAGAGAATTGTATCTATTTATAAGCAATTTAGTTAAACTATTTTTGTTAACAAGCATTTGTAATTTATTAAGCATTTTGTTAACATAATAAGATTAATTTATGCGTAAAATTTTAGCTTTTTGATCGCAAATAATTCTAATGTCAAGAATTCTTTTTATTTCTTTTAGATTCTTTATCTTAAATATTTTTTAAAATTTGTCTTTAAATTAATTAATATTACTTATTAATTATATAACAATAATTATATTGTTAACATAAAGTAAAAGCATAATGCGTTGTTCGAAATGCAACAAAAAATAAAAATTAATATCGCATTACTTAAAGTCTAATTTAACAAGCTTTTTAATATAGCGTTTATATTAATTGCGAACAATTTATTTTAAATTATAAAGACTTCGAAAAATGCGCAAGCATTACTTTAAAGATACATTTACTCTAAATAAAAGTATTATATAAATCTTCTTTTTAAGAAAAGATTTAATAAAGATGTTGTTAATATCTATCTAATAACATTTTAGATTTTCTAGTATAACAATAACAAGAAACATTTGTAAAATATTAAATTTAACAATTAAAACAAAAGTATCTTTGTAGTTAATTTCGAAGATTTGTGTAAAGTCTTTTGCGATCAATTTTGCTTTAAACTTTTTTAGTATTTTATTTATATATCTTTGCTTTAAATACTTATTCGCTTGTTACAATATTAATATTTCGAAAAAAAGTAACAATCTTTTATGTATTATTAGCAACAAAAGCAAATAATTCTTCTTATATAGTATCTTTTTATAGCTTCTCTTAGATAAAATTGTTTACAATCTTCTTTTATATCTTTAGTACAAGTATAACAAGCTTGCTAGTATTACTATTTTTTTTATTAATAACTACAAAATCGCACTTCGAATTTATAGTTTTACTAATTATGTTTTGAGCTATAAAAATTGTTATAATGCGAACGATTTTGCTTTAATATTTCTTTAAGTTCTCTATACTATTATTAACTTGTTTTCTCTTTAGAATAACAACGTGCAAAAATGTCTATATATAACATTCAAATAAAACAAAATTATCTAAAGTTATCTAAGAAAAATCTAAAGTAATTTGAGCAAAATCTAAGTTATTCTAAGCAAGATCTAAATTATTTTAAGCGAAATCTAAATTAGTATAAGCGAAATCTAAATTAATGTAAACAAAATCTAAATTAATATAGACGAGATTTAAATTAAATTTATTTCTAATTGTATTTTTGTAAAATCTATCTATTAATTGTCTTTTTAGCAAAATATTAGTAATCTTAATATGTATCTTAAGATGAATGTGTTCTCTCTTTTCGTTTTTAACATATTTGACAACATTATGTTTAATAATCTTATCTAAGTTCGATACTCATATTTTGACAAATATACTTGTCTCGTCGATATATTCGAAAAACACTCTTATTTGTTCTTTATTTATAAGTTTATTTTTTTTGTTTTCGACAAAAAAAGATTTGAAGTTTATATAAAAATAGTATTTGTAATCTTATACGCGCAAATAATTAATAAATAATTTGACTAAACTAATCGTTGGATCGAGTTTCGATTCCAACTTTTGGAATCGACTCGACTCAACGATTTTAATATTAGGAATCGACCTAAAACTCAATTCGATTTCTATTATTTTGAAATCGAATTAACTCAATTCGACTCGATTCTCGATTTCAACATTTGGAATTAAATCGAATTGCTAAAAAATCAAATATAACGTTATTATGTCAAGAATTTCTATTTTTAAATATACGTTATTATAATTTGAATTTTTCGCTACAATGTTAAGTAATATGCTTCGACTTAAAAGCTACTCTTGCTTATATTATTTTAAAATAGCTTATTTACATTAGTTGCTACTTGCATTACTCTCTTGCATTATTTTTTTGTTTTTGAATTTCTTTTTCGAATTATTAAAGAATATAATTATATTATATTTGTATTTTTGTTTGCAAAATATTAAATTCTTCAAAAGCTTTAAATTAATTATCGTCTTTAAACAAAAAGAATTCTAGCAAATCTATCTTTCGCAATTTGTTATTTAGTAGCTTATATCTTAATCAATTCGCAAGTCAATTTAATTAAGATTTTTTTACTCTTGCTATTAATACTAAAAAAAGAAATTTTCACAAAATATTTAACAAGATATTTATCAATTATTTATTGCTTGTTTTGAGAGAGAGAAACAAATACGTTAAATAAAGTTCAAATACTAATACTTAATTTCAAACATAATAATTACAAACAACTATTAACAACAATATTTTAAATAAAACTTAATCGAAACTTGTCAATTTACGTTGAGCAAAAAAGATTAATGTAGAAGCACAATCTAAGCTTTGAAACAAATATGTTCAAATAGCTTTAATTGTAGATAGTATTTCAAAAATTGTATACAAAAGTTGTTATAAAATTTTGAATTATTCTATTGTTTACGATTATTTAAGCATATCGAACATAAAAAAACATCTTTTATTTTTCTTTTGTTTAAAACGAAAACAATTTCGATTATAAACAACAATTGATCTAGTCTTTAATCGCGTAAATTACAATTAATAATGTATATAAATAATGTATAACTAATAATTTATTAGAAGAAAAGTTATATCAATTTGTCGTTATTCTTTATTTAAAATAATTAGAAAAAT
>JAABUW010010449.1_pt1 | contig 10321 bp, 12 predicted proteins | sample 5560081 | NCBI WGS metagenome assembly JAABUW01 (sample SAMN10711882, study PRJNA513363) | rock metagenome | isolation source: Antarctica rocks | place: Antarctica: Victoria Land, Knobhead sud | reverse complement strand
CTTCGATTCAACATCTTGTAGAAAGTAGAGCATGGTCCGAAATCTCACCGTGAAAGAAATAGGAAATCATGCAAAGGAAGATATTCTCATCTACTCACGAAAATTGAAAATGCAAGAGTTTTTTTATATATATAGTGACCTAAGGCAAGGAAGGTGACGAAGTCAAGTCTATGGTGAGACGGTAGCGCGTTCCAAATTTGGTAGCTCAGGAAGCGATTGTTAGGGACTAGTAGGACTCGATTGTGCGCCTTCGAGATTGTAGTGAAGACAGAGTCTCGGAGGTATCTTATAAGGCAGACGTCATCGCTTTCATCGATTGTATGAAAAGCTCGATCATAATCGTGGTGACAGGAAATCGTGGATATCGAGGAAGTGAATCTCTAAACTTGGAGGAGTTTCTGACTGCAGGGTAAGAACGTAGTAATATCTTCCTCTAACAGCCTGTGTTCACAAAACTCAGTCGGGGGGAACCTCCAAATATGGCCCTCGTCAGCCCCGACTCTGGCCCAATCTACCAAATGACTGTCAATTTCTTCTTCGGTCAGGGGTTTTGTTTTTCTCAGCATGAAGGGCCTCAGCGTTATGGGTATCGAAGCGAGGCATCACATACCCAGCCTTTCGAATGCCTCCTGAGGAACTTAGACAGCTCCCGCGAGAAGATAGGCGACGCGAACCTCCTCGCGAAGAAGCTTTATAAGAGGGTTGACAACCTCTATAAGGAGCGGGGGTAAGAGCTTAAGATTACAGGCGCTAGTCTAGGGGTTAGAACCCCGATGCTATCGATGTTAGCGATTGATAATAATGAAGACTGTTTAATAGCTATAATGAGTAGACCCTCGCTCCGCGAGGGTAGTAGTTAGCGCAGGTACCTTCCATTACTGAGGGAACTATAACGTAACCTTGGAGGCGGCCGTTGTTACTTTAATAATTCGTATACCCTGGAACCTAGCTTTGACCGCGGCGTTGGGCTACGGCCTGGGGTAGCTATGAAGTATGAGTATCGGTCGTGAGCTTATTGGCTGTGCGAGTGCGTAGAGGGCGTCGAACTGGAAGCTTTGCGAGCTCTTCCATCGCGGCGGAGTGTCCCTTCTCGCCTTTCATTTCCTCTTCGACTCCCTTTGTTCGGGCTTCCCTTGAAACCCCCCGTTTTCAACTTGATCAAAGGCCTGGCGATTGCGGCATAGTGTTCCACGAATTCGCGGTAGTAGCCAATGAAATCAGGTAGGGCGTCGTGCGCTCAGAGTGCAAACGATTGAAGATTTGCCTCCACAAAAGTGAGCTCCTACTCTCGAACGCTTTGATGGAAGCGGCGGGGTGCGTCGGCGGCTTCAGCAGCTCCAGTAAGACCTGTCTGACCCTTGGCCACGATCTTTTGACAGCATCGATTGTTGGCTGATGACGAAATTCCGCCTCATCTTTCTGTTGGATACCAACGTGATCAAAATCGGCAAATTGACAATAGTATGGTCGTATCCTTACTCCATACGTGCAAGGGACAAGGAATCTGTTCATGGGTGTTCCTCTGCGCACGTCACTGGCCCGAAGTCGGATAATGGGTTGCTGCTACGAAGCGCTGATGGATTCTCCCTCATCTTTCTGTTGGCCACCAGCCTGATCAAAATCGGCAAAGTGACGAGAGTATGGTCGTATCCACATTCCCTACGTTGAAGAAATATAACATCTGAAAGGTCTCTCTCACACCGCACGTCTCTGGTCCGAAGTCGCATAAGGTGCTGCTGCTAGAAAGACTGCCAGTAAAAATGGTCTGACCCAAATCTCGGCTTTCCTCTGAGCTTCCCAACCTCGAGGAGCTTCATGTATCACACTTCGCCGTCAAGCGGTGGACGAGGAGGTACTCCCACCAATCTATACCCGTAAGTATCACTGCAGCCATTCTTCAACTCTGACTTGCGCTAGACTCTCCACGGTTTGTCTCGAGGGTTTCTTGATCCTGTTGAAGGTCTGGGAGCGAAGCTGGCTTCTCCAGATCAATTCAAACCATGCGATTGCTCTCAATCTTCGCTTCCCAAAGGCCAATACGCGAATGAAGAGAGAATGAGAAGGTCAGAACAGACCGATCATTTTGATTGCATACACCAATGCGTTTCGAAATGGGAGCTTCTGATACCGGCATGAGATTGAGGTGCATTCACCAATCACATTGCTGGGAGGCGGGACGATAGCTGTAGTAAAGTCACGGGCCGGAAAGGCCACATCGTTTGGGACAGCCTTCTCTTTGTAGTGGTATACGCCCCACACATTGACGTTCAAGATGCAATCTTCGAACAGCACGTCGTCGATTCCAGCTGCCGCCGGGCTCTGTTCCCCCACGGCGTGACCAAAACAGCATCAACCTAATCCACGGATTCACTTGTGAATGGATGAACTTTCGCTACCAGGTAACATATGCGACTGCCATTGCGCTTCCCTGTATCATAAACTGTTCCTCATCTTACAGGGATGTCATACTTCACCTAAACTCAGTAGGTGAAAGCGATCATTGGCCGTGAGGCCCTTCCAAAAGTCGTAGCACCATGATGATAATTAGTGGCTAGATCACACAAGAACTCCATTCGCGAGGCAGTGCGCACATCAACACCTCACTGGAAACGCGAATGCATACCAATGGTCTCCGCGTCCGATTTAGACGCGAGCAGACAATCGTAAAGACAAGTTTCTTCGTGGCTTCAGGGCTCGTTTTGCCCATCCTATATGACACTCGTAAGGCCGACAGCCCCAGCCGTCACCATACAATAATTTATCTAACTCAGCCTTCGCCCAAGACTCTTTGGCTCTGAAAAAAGCGAGATTGCAAAAGGGGCATTTGGTGTAGGAACCCTCTCGAAGGTAGTCCTTGATACACTGAAGGTAGTCAGAACGATCACAGCGTGCACAGTGCATAGCAGCGCGCGCACTATCGCCCGTACTCATATCCTTGATACAGGTTGGGCATTCTTCAACTTGAATTCCATCTTCGTTCGGTCAGCCGAGCCTACTATCAGTATTAAGCGATCGGCTTATCAGTCGAGCTTGAGATTCTTTCTTCCACCGAGGAAGCGGGCAAAAAATATGAAGAAGAATCTGGCTACGGTAGATCCACTCCCGAGAGAGCGAGCGTAGGAATCGAAGAATTGAAGAGTCCTCTGGCAGAGATGAATCCACTCTCGAGGGAGCGGGCGTAGGAATTGAAGAGTCGTCTGGCCGATATGAACCCGCTCCCGAGGGAGCGGGCGTAGAGTGTGATGTAGGACTTTGCTAGTCGTGTGGTGCGATCGCGGCGAATAGAGCTGATAGCATCTTAGGAAGCGACGAACCTTCGGAAGAGTTCATCATGAGCTTCCATTAGGCGGTTGCCCGCCTTATCCCAATGGTTGGGATACAGATGATGTAATGTATTTCGCTGGTCCGAATTTTGAGGCAGCTCCTGCGTTCCCTTTCTTTCATAGATATCTTTGACTAGGCTTATTAATCTCAATTTTCTCCGCGCTCGATAGGTCCGACTATGGCTGTGTACCATGACTGCAGAACGAAAGGCAGGACAAGAATTTAGTGGGGCACGGACAGGGGGATTGAATTTGTGTCTGAGAAAACAAAACAGGGTTAGGAGACTTCTGCTCTTGTGCTGTTTTCGACCCACAAGATTGCTTCTGTTATGGCGTACTTGTATATTAGTTCGGCCGGCAAGTTCATGATAAAGAAGTGACCTTGCGGCAAAATGCACGAGCAGTCATAGAATCATCGGGAAGACGTACGATTCGGAAAGAGAGGCTTTGATACCATGCAACCACAAGGTCTGGATCTAGGTATCTGTCTCGGCAGATACACTCCAGACCTGAATGCTAATGTCTTAAAAATGTGATGAAATCTGCACCCAGTGTCACGAAACTCAGGGCAGCCGGCTGCAATCCTTGGCTGGCACTATGGAAGCTCTCGGTAGTAAGACCATAAGATATAAGGTTTGAAAAGATCTGTTGGAACGGTTGCAGCTGTGTTACTCCTGGCTCATTCTGCCTAGGCTGCATATAGTTTCTTGTAATTGTGATTGTACTCGTCCTTGTTGTTTCTGTAGTCTCGTAGCTGCATCTATTATATGGCCCTAGGGCCCATGAAGCATTGGGATGTTGACTCATGTTGCTATAGTATGTCGTCAGCTTCATCCGCTATCAAACGTCCCTACCCAAATATGACTGAAAAGTCTTTCGTGTTTCGACGGGCTCTCTCAATGCCCACTTGCCGTTCGGGTGTGAGGTGTGAAATGTGGGACTTACTCAATATACCGAAAGTTTCTTACCGAATTTGATACTCGGTGGTTACCTACCATGGCCCTTCATATCATGCTGATGATATTTTCACACTGGTATGACAATTTCTCCTCAAAAGTCCGGTGAAAGTAAGTCTTCCCAAATACTGGTATCACTGTGGCCAGCTCCGAAGCTCGTGGCTCTATCTGCATATTGGCTCATTGCCAGGGCGGCTCGTGATGAATCCAATCTGAGAGAGTAAACAATGTAAACACCTTGAACCATCGTAATTATGCCGTGGGTTTGAACAGCCTTATGGCAACTCGGCGGCCGGACCCTCAGAACCGAATGAAATCGAACTGCATGCTCCGCGACCTATTTAGCGAAATGTCAGTACAGCCGCCATCGGGAATGACTGTTGCAATTGTCTGGCTAGGAACTAGACCAGTAGATGAACTTTATCTTAAGATGAGAGCAATCAATTGAAATACCAGTAAACCATATGGTCAGATTTCTTAATCGATTGGTAGGTCTAGAATGCTAAGCATCATCGTCCCTATGGTTGATTTCAGCGATCGTATCGACGCCATGGGGACCTGCCAAGACAGGCCAGCTGGTCTTGTGTTTGTCGATGATCCGGAGCGCAGCCTGGATGGCGTAGGCGATCGGCGGCTGGTGTTCGCACTTTTCTGGCGTACTGTGTGGTGTATGACAAAAGTCATATACCTTCTCTCAACCTCCGCGTTGAGTTGAAATTTGTGCCATCTGGCATAGCTTCTGCTTCCATGGGTGATGAACAGCATAGTCAATCCTGATCGTATGGTCAGTATCATAAAAGCAGATACTTCGAAAGAACTCGTGTAACTTCCCAAATTGTTCCGTCATGTAGCACGATATATATATATATGTATGGAAGAGACATGAAAGCCAGTCGACCAATATCCACAGAGCTGAGAATCCAAGAAAGTGTTCAATTGGAAAGGCAGAGACAGTGATTATAAACTTGGTCAAGAGTGACTGATCGATCCAACGTGAACGAAATTCCATTCCAAGAAAGCGAAATGAATGTTGAAAGAAGACGCCGCTCTTCATAGACAAGTGGAATGATGAAGCTGAGTGTCGTAGATGTGCAAGACATTGAGAAAACCCGTAGCCAGTTAAAATCATCACAGTCAACCGATCAATACATCCGTAACGAAACATACAAGCTCCTCCAATTCCCGGCAGAACCTGCCCTCACCAAATGCCTAGACGTGAGAGTCTGAGACAGCCACCAGCAGTAAAGACAAAACAGTGGCGCTCTTGGACTCCAAAACACTAGTCCGATTTCCACCAATCGTCATCCTCAATGACGAATTGCGCCACGGTGAACCATGGCTTAGGCCTCAGCGATCATTGGCAAATATAGCACGCGAGCCGTCTTCATGCACGTACTTGGCCATGGTCTGGTTTCAGGTGGTTGCCACACGGGCCGCAGAATGGCGCGCTTATAGCAAGGCCGAAGGGGCCGTATTGGCGACCGTGGAATCTTCGAAACGGATGATGATCATCCGATCAAGTGGTTGCGAGGAAAGTTCTGACATTTGAATTAGGTGCATAAGATAAAATGGTGGGGAACCTAGCGGACGGAAAGTTCAGTAAATATAGAAGAGATTGGATGGGAGATCTAAATCTTGCATCATGTGAAACAGACAGGCTTGCACTAGGCCGGAAGAACGATGACCGAGACATTCTTGATTTGATGGCAAGGCCGCGTAAGATGGAAACGTGGAGTGCATGATACGGATATTTCCTCAAGACACGGAGAAATTTGCGAATAACTCTCTGCATGAAGCCGAGGTGATAGTGAAGCAAAATACATCAATCATTGGGTATAGGCTATGAGCATGAGCAACGCCAAAGTATGCGATGGAAAAGCCTTCGTGAAATGAACGCTAAGAGCATTCCGCTATGATCGCTGCTGTAGAGCAGCCTCGATGCAGTGAAGTATGTCCGTGAGTCTTATGCCGGATGTAGATCATGACCGTGAATTCGTAGGTGATGAGATTATTACGCTTTGAAGATGTGGTTTGAGTGACCTGGCACCTTCATCCGGCAGAGCTCGCAATCTGCACGAATTCCCATTGAAAATGACAGCCTTGTAGTTCGATTTTGTGAAGAGAGGCCATTGGTCTTGGTGATTGGATGCCCGTGGTAATGCTCTATGTCCATCTGCAGCCGACCCATCGTTATTGAGGAATCCATCACCTCGTCCTCATCGATGGGAGTGGGTAATCTTCTACGCCGTGCGTACTTCTCGTATTCAACTTCTTGCTGAGATCGTGGTACGATATTTTCCGGATCTTCGCCCATGTCCATCTTAGCATCTATGCTTTGCTGGAAGTGGCCATAGATGGGTGTAGGCAGACGACCGCCGGAGATCGATGCTTGGTGGTCTTTGAAAGGATCTCGGAAGGCTGGTGGAGGGGTTGTGACCGTGCATGGCGAGGCTTTCGGAGACGGCATTGCAGTAGTTTGACCCAAGTATCGAGGTGAGCTAAGGAGCTGAGAGTCTGTCATGTCCATGTCCATGTTTAAATCCTGATCAAAAATGTGTAGTGGCGTGCTCAAGCTGAGCGGAGCAGAAGGCCGTTGACGCGCTTGGCTCGATGATGAAAAGGGCGGCGAGGTCTCTTCTTCGGATGAGTCTGCCGGAGTGACGGTCTGAGTGAAGAGTGGTGTTGGCTTGCTTCGTATTGATTGGGAGAAACCTCTGCTGTGTTTGGTGGTTGGCGAAGTACGGAAGGGCAATCTACATTGCTATACCATGTCTTAGCATAATTACCAGAGACGGTCTGAGGATATGGTTCTACCTTGATTACACGGGCACATTCTTCGTAGTCATCCTCCTCATCATCGCGGGTACGCTTTCTAGAGCTGAACATGGTTGAGGGTGAATGTGATCAGGCTGAGAAGATGGAAAGCCAGAGGATGACGGACAAGCGTTGATGACCGTGTTTGGTTGTTTGGTTGTTTGGATGGTTTGGATATGGTGAAGAGAGTGAGGTGGCTAATACATAGAAGGGACTTAAGGAAGATATACAAGATCACTGTCGATAGCGGCTAGTGAGAGTGGGTCATTTCGCATGGACCTGGATGCTTCTAGTGCATGTCAGAGAAGGTTGAAACGGAGATCACACTGGAGGAGCTTCAAAGTCTTGGCGGAAAGAGTAAGCGGCTATGTTACAAGCTAGTACAGTATCATGCTAGGCTTGATAATAGAATACCGGTCCTTCCCCCTGGATGGACATCCGCCGACTACGGAGGGAGAACATGACATATGTATATGAGCCAATATCTATTTTGCTGCAGGATCACTATCAGATTTTATAGACGATACGAAGCTGCAAGAATACAATCGTTACATGATCACGTCTCAGAAGCACCCATTGTGGCAGTGAATTTCAACACTGCTTGAGCTGATTCCATCACTCACCGTCCGACTATTCGCACAACACACAACACAATGCCTATCGCTGAGATCGACATGTCGCTCAATGAAAATACTAGAGGTGAACCAAACTTGTTACCCTCCATGATGAGTTTCTGTTGACAGAATGTCCAGTCCTCGGCCAAGATCCTCTGATCCCCCCTCAATTACTGCAATCAGAAATACCCGCAGTACGTTTCTCCTCCGATGACCGAAACCTGGCTCTCCACTGATGCTTAGCAGTCTGAAGACACATACAGAGCCGTCGCCAAAGGCCGGCAAGAGTCGATACAAATCATCACGCAAGATGATGACCGCCTGCTGGTCATGGTCGGACCATGCTCACTCCACGACCCTGCAACCGCTGTCGAGTATGCACGCCGCCTTGTTGAGCTGTCACATAGGCTCTCTGATGACCTCTGCATCATTATGCGGGCCTATCTTGAGAAGCCAAGGACGACTGTGGGTTGGAAAGGTCTCATAAACGACCCAGAAATCAACGAGACATTCAAGATCAACAAGGGTCTGAGGGTGTCAAGACAATTATTCTGTGACTTGACCGCCTTAGGTATGCCAATCGCGAGCGAGATGTTAGACACGATATCACCACAATTCCTGGCAGATCTGATATCATTGGGAGCAATTGGGGCCCGAACTACAGAGAGTCAGTTACACCGAGAACTGGCCAGCGGTCTGTCGTTTCCGGTAGGCTTCAAGAATGGGACCGACGGGTCTTTGACCGTGGCTATCGACGCCGTTGGCTCGGCCGCCTCGAAGCATCACTTTATGGGCGTTACAAAATTGGGTCTGGCTGCTATTACAAGAACAAGTGGGAACGAGCACGGATTCGTAATCCTTAGAGGCGGCACCAACGGGACGAATTTCGATCGGGATAGTGTCAAAGCCACCCGAGAGGCCTTGAAAAAGAAGGGGCAAAAAGAGGTCATGATGATCGACTGCTCACACGGTATGGCTAATCGAGTACTGATTTGGTACATGCTAAGAACACTAGGCAATTCGAACAAAGATCACCGGAATCAGCCCAAAGTTGCACAAAATATTGGAGACCAGCTTCGCGAAGGCGAGACAGCCATAGTCGGTGTGATGATAGAGTCACATATCAACGAGGGCAGCCAAAAAGTGCCACCAGAAGGTCCAAGTGGCCTAAAGAAAGGTGTCAGCATTACGGACGCATGCATAAGCTGGGAGACGACCGTGGACGTCCTTGAACAGCTAGCTGACGCTGTGAGAACGAGAAGAAAGGTCGTGAAGGGTCAGGCCAATGGTGTGAATGGCCACTGACACTGCTTGTTATCTTATGCATTTATGATGTCCATGTTGTGAGCGATGAAAAGTTGGAGGCGTTTGATCATTGGAAGGTTGGATGATTTACATGACAGGCTTGATAAATGCATTTTGAGATAGAGACTCAACGATCTTTTCTAAGATCACATCAGTGCATCTCCAGAGTGCAAATCAACTGAGAGCTTGGAATCGCTTGAGGCGGGATTCTATCCGTACCAAAGTCCGTCCTAGCATCAATATCCGCTGCCTCAGTACCTAGGCGTACGGACACCAGAAGCCCCAGCTACAAACTCCAACCAAACCCTCCCAAAACCCCCACCAAAATGCTCTCCCCTCCCACCCTCCTCACCCTCCTCCTCATCTCAACCCTCCCCCCCCCAACCCTCACAACCCGTCCGTCCCCCCCTCCCCCCAAAAACCCCACCACTAACCCCCCCCCAGCCCCAACCTCCTTCTGCAAATGCACCTGCTTCACAAACAGCACCATAATCCCCCTCGACGCCCCCATAACCACAACTCCCCGCCCCCTCTTCCCCCGCCATCCCGACCATACAGTTGATGAGCCACTGCCCGAGGACACATTACCCTGGGACGGAGGCGACAAGGGACGGAAAGGGGAGGAAGAGGGAAAGGAGGAGGGGAAGGGGGAAGAAGGGGATAGAAAAGAATACAGAGCAAACAACTGCAACGATTGCAACCGCCAATTCTGTCTCGATTACAACCTTCCTATCTGCAGAGGCGCGGGCGTGGAGGATGTGTTTACGACTTGTTTTCGTACGTATACTTTCCCCTCCCTTTCACAACTTTTGGGAGATATGCTTCGCGAGCGTATGTATGTGTGCAGTATAAGTTGGAGGGGCTGATGGAGGCAATGTGCAGAGCGTGATTCAAGAAAAGATGAGGCGGTGGTCTTCATTTTTATTTTTGCAACAGCTGGATTGCTTGTATGGGCGGCTATCAGACCGTGGGTGGGGAGGTGGGTTGAGGTGAGTTTTTTCTGGGGGGTTGGGGCTGTGGCTGACTGAGGGTGGGTGTAGAGTGCGAGTGAGCGGAGGAGGTATATACCGGTTTCTGGGCAGGGTGATAGCTGAGGTTGGGAATACGGATTATGAATGGGAGAAGGAAAGGCGGTTTGAGGCTTATCTATTATGGGGAGCGAGGGGCATTGTCACGGGCGTTGGCGTTCAGACTTGCAAAGCAGCTGTCCATCGATATCATCATTGCATCAAGCATAATCTATCTCCCCTTCCCATCACCATCCCTCCCCCCTCAACCCCTCCCCCATCTCCCCCATCCATCTCACACA
>JAABUW010010446.1_pt1 | contig 10322 bp, 12 predicted proteins | sample 5560081 | NCBI WGS metagenome assembly JAABUW01 (sample SAMN10711882, study PRJNA513363) | rock metagenome | isolation source: Antarctica rocks | place: Antarctica: Victoria Land, Knobhead sud | reverse complement strand
TGAATAGCTGGAGGTTGTTGAGCATGATAGGGGAGGGGTCCATGAGGAGAAGAGGTCGGATGGCAAGGAGCGGCGTCCCTCGGAGAAAGGAAATGATGTACTTGACTTTGACGCAAAATTAGACGAGCAGTTCCTGATCGAGACACGCCAATCATGACATCACTGGAGTCACCACCCACCCACCGAGATCACGGAGCGTCACCTGCTTCCACTTAGGATTCTCAGCCCATGATGCATGGACCGCACATCGCCAACTGGCGTATTTTCGACACAGCCCTCGCGGCGGACGAACTTGCCCCTCTCGCCGCGGCCATCCTGGGCCCCGTCGTGAGCTCGGTGACGCAGTCCACTGTTTGTTCGCTGATGAACCTTTCAAAGGCGACATTATCTAGTATTCCCCCGGCAATCCAGCCGTGGTAGCGGGACGGCACGCCACTGCCAGATCCGGCCGGATGCAAGGCACCCGCCTTTGTCTCGATGGCCCATCTGTCCGAGCTGTTCGGTGACTCACCTGTTGATGATTCCCTCTGGGATTATCCGTCGCCGCCAGCAACGCTTTGGTGAGCCTCTTCACCCGGCTCCAGAAGCGGTGGCGGGAAATGACTTGGATGTCGACTGCTATTTGGATCATTACCAGTATCGTACGTGTCCTGTGTGCAGCGTGGCGAAGATGTTGATCATGAAGGATCATGAACCCAGTTGCATATCGTTAACCTCGCCTTGTACGGGGCTAGGGAGCAAAGAGGGTCTGGTATGGGGGTTGAGGGGTTAGCTATCACTTTCGCGACCGCTGGAGGGACTGTTGCTCCACATCCGGCCCGCTTTGTTCCACCGGAAGAAGTGGCGTAGTGGTAGAGACGACGAGTGAAAGGAAAGGGACAGCGCGATGGAAGGATTGCTGGGCGACCGCAGCACGAAGTCCCGGGGATTGGGAAGCGTGGAATCGAATGATGGTGGTACGAATTTCTCCCAAACCGTACACCTCGGCGAAAGTCTCGGCTGCAGTCTCGGCAGTCACGACTGGCTCTGTGAATCAATCCGCCTCCGAGACAGTATCGGTACGCTGAGTAGTAAGTGACGTGGAATTTGATTCGACCTTTGAATCGAGTTGCGTTTATCCATTCTTTCATCCGTTCATCCATCCATGCAACCATGCAACCATCCATCCATCCATCCATGCAACCCTCCCATCCATTCTCAGACCACCACCCATCCACCACCACATCATGTCTCTTCTGACGTGGAATTTGACTCGACCTTTGAATCGAGTTGCGTTTCTCCATTCTTTCATCCATCCATCCATCCGTGTAACCCTCCCATCCATTCTCAGACCACCATCCATTCACCACCACATCATGTCTCTTCCTCGACCCCCCGACGCCCCATCGTCCTCAAACGATCCAACTCGCACGTTATTCGACCTTCTTTCGCATCACAGGCATCCGGGAACGTCCCTTCGCTATGACCCGGGCGGGCAAACCACGACGACGATCTCGATGAATGTCGTCGCGCGCGCGCATTACTCGACTCTCAGATATCATCGTGCCTCTCTCATCCGCATACACGATGTTCTGGTAAGCTTTGCTGGCTTGCTCGCACCTCGGACCGCCGCGCCGCTGGGCCAACTCGGTGCCTCGGCGGCGACGACGCGCAAGATCGAAGAGAACCTCGATTCCAGGAGTGAGGAATTCTGTTTGGCCGCCCAGGAGACTATCAACGGCGAGCTGGCCGAACAGGCTCATATCATGTCCTACATCATCTCCCCGCTCAACTACCACCTCCGAATCGTCCTAGCCGAGAGCGGACTCCGCATCTACTGGCGCGTCGTAGGCGGAGGATCGGCTGGCCGATCCGATATCGAGCTCGTCCTTGAACGTCCCGAGGGCATCTTGACGCTGGCGGTTTGCGAGATAAAGACGGACAAGGCTATGACGGACCAGGAAATGAGGCAAATCGCTACCGACGTTGTGAACGGGAGCATGTACATGGCCGCGGACCAGACGGTGACATTGCGAGGTCAGGAGACGGTCGAGAGGAGGAATTTACCAACGCGCTGTAAGGTGGTTCAGCAAGTGAGTCAGTTACCCCCATTAGGCTCGATGAACCCCACCCCCCGTTGATATCGAACGTCTCTTGCTGCAGGCTCTCGGGGAGATGTCGACCCGCTCAGCGGATTTCGGCATGATTTTCAACTGGAACTCTGCACTCGTTTTGAGCCAGATGCGCTCGGATGACGCCTCGCTTCCCGACACCATTGAGGTCTCCGATGCCGTCTCGGCTTTCGAAGAACCCCGACGCGACCTCCTCTGCAACTCCATATACGGGTTGTTCCTTGGCATCTCCCTGTCGGCGCTACAAAAAGCAGGGCTTGTACAACCTGATGACTTTGACTCGCGGGAGGAGACCAGCAACATGGAAATCGAGGAGAATGATGAGCCAGGAAGGAGAAGCTCCGACACCGTCACGCTCGGGGTACGCAGTGTAGGGTCTGGTTCAGTGGCGATTCCACCTGCTACGGGAGGCGAGGGGCGCGGGCGCGAGGGGGTTGCAGGAGGAACGCGAAATAGGACGGTCTCGACGGTATGCCCAGTCAATTTTCCCTTCAAGGTGCAAGCCATACTGACACAACAAGCAGATCCCTCAATCCTCATCCACTGTCAATCCGGCCTCTCAGGATCGAGTAATTACATCAACACGGACCCACCAAGCTCAAGCTCCGCTTCATACCCCACCAACATCCCCCGACAATGACGCCAAGCCAGACGCAGAGGCCTCGCCCAAGGCGCACGCAATAACCATTGCCTCATCCGCGACTAGAGAGAAACGGCCACCCGTCCAACTCGATCTTCACAGGGCACCTAGAGCTGGCATTAACGTCGCGAGAGGATCGACAGTAGGCATGCCGCTCATGCCAGAGCCAGCCCCAGAAGCGGCTCAATTCCCTCATCGCGTAAGTTGCTAGCTTTTAAACGACACGGAGACCCACGGCCCACTCTATCCTACCAAGTGATGTCTGTCTAATGGTCTGATGGCTAAGGCGTCGACTTGCAGCTTGGCCCCGTCGCGATCACCCTCATTCCTGCTGTCAGTCTGAGCAAGACCGGCCCATACAGGGCTATTCATTTCCCCCTTTGGCCCGAAATGGTGCTGGCACCGTTTTACGGACCGTTTTATCCCATACCCTCACCTGACACAGGGCTTCCCACTCTCGTCGACCTCCCAACCGGCAACAGGCACCTCCAGAAAGCTCCCCATCCCAGCGTCACGGACCACGTGACACTGCACGTTACCTCTTTCCGCGGCAATGGCGCTCTGTGGGACACCTATGCCGTCCAACCTTATCAAAGCAGTGAGGGCACACAGCGCCGTTCGGGAATCCTCTTCGGCAACTTTCCCCTCATCGCCAAGCTCACCAGTGTCACCTCCTTCCCGAAAGATCTCTCCGCTTTGGACGCGGACCAGTACGAGCGGGAAGGCCTGACAGCTGGCGAGGCCCGTCGCGGAATAGCCAACGAGATTTTGCTATACACGAGTCGCCTGGCGGCCATCCAGGGCAAGGTGGCGCCCCGTTTCCTAGGCTTGGCTGGGGCAATTCAAAACGGTCATGAAGCATGGTGTGCAATCTTTGAGGACGCGGGGAGGGAGCTGGCGGACGGGGAGAAGTTGTTGCCTCCCATCAAGTGGATTCTTCTTACCTGCCAGTCAGGGAGCCGGCCCGCTGACAGGAGTGATTCAGACAATCTATCCTACTGCTCTACACCACTCTACATGGCGTTGGCGTTCTTCACGAAGATGTCTCTTGGCGTCACGTCTTGTTCCGGGGCAACCAAATCCGCCTCATCGATTTCGAGCGTGCACGCGTCAGGGGAAACGACGAGGATGACGACCAATGGGCCCAGAGGTGCAATGGCGAGATGCTTGTTGTGAGTTACATGCTGGAGGGAAGGTAGGCGAGCGTTGGGCATAGGCGAGTCGTAAGTCGTGTTCGGTGCGCGATGAAGTCGGTGGCCTTGAGGGCGACCTCAAAACAGCAGGCGTAGCGGGCTTCGGATTCCACGTACGGATAGAGGTGAGAGAAGCGGGTACCGTGGTTGGACCAGTTTGGACCTGAACCTATGGTTAGCCGCAGGAGATCGGGCATCATACATGGTGTCCTACGTGTGGGGGTAGACATGGATGCGGCGATCCAAGCTTGATCACCGTACGTCGGGCGACGCGCCTCTATCTTGAAGGCGCCAAGCGCAAAGTAGAAGCGTAGCTTGCACGTCCTCTGAGAGCGTTCTTCAGCATCATGAGACGCTGAACCAAGAGTGAGTGCTAACATAGACAGTACCTTGGAGATCAAAGCTTGAAAATAGCTCGACATTGCCAGGGATTTGATGCAACCAGCTCTCCTCTCCGATGGGTTCAACTTCATGCCTCGTATGATTCTCCATCGACACCCGAGGGAGTCCGCCAATGAAGTCGACATCGCGCGGACTGTGCGCGGCTGGAAGGGTTGAGCGGCAGCAGTATTTGCAAGCGATGGCGAGTATCGTCCAGAGCAAGAACGAGGACCGATGTCTAATGGCATCGAATGATATCGGCTCGGATAGGATAGGGAGGAAGAAGTGTATCTCGTCCCGGAAGCTGAAAGATTCAGTGCTCAGCTATGATCTGGAAATGGCACGATGACTTACAAGGAGAACAAAGCCCTCGCTTCGTTCTCTGCAAAGACACGCCTATCGATCGGGTCCCCTCTGCCTCTCTTCGGCGTCTTTCTGCCCTCCTGATCGCCTCTTGCAAGATTCCTCCTCCCGTCCGTCTCTGCGCATTCCTGCGGTTCAATCTTACGGAATCAGAGATATGGACGTTTCCCAAGGAGCACGACCCAAATCCCAGCATAAACGGTGCAAGCAGCTCTGGGAGGATCAACAGAACGACCTCTTGACCACCTTGGACGACCCCGAACGAAAATACATGGCGGAATCATCCTCTACACTCGCAGGAAGTGGCTCGACACCATCCCCTACTACCACTCACTCCGCCTGACAGATTTCGAGGTCTCCACCGCCATCCACTACCGGACTCTATCAACCTCTCCTCTCACGACGTGCCCATGGTGCTCAAAATCGAACTCCTTGGGACATGACGAGGTTTGCCTTGCCAGATCAAGGCAGACGGTGGCCAGGCATGACTTTGTGGCTCGAATCCTCCATTCCACCTTGAAGACCATCGATCCAACCGCAGAGCATGAACCACACTCGTTTGAAGGCAGGAGGAGGAACGATATCCGGCTCCAAGGACCTTCAAAGGGGACTGTGGACTTCGATGTCGAGGTTTACACCCTCCTTGGGAGTAAGGCAACCAAAACGACAACCAATCGAGCCGCTGGCACTTCTCTACCTCTTCACATCGTCCGGCAAGCCACAAGATACCTCGAGCAGATAGAGAGGCGAGCTATCCACGTCAGGCCTCTCACTAATGGACGCTTCGTCCCCTTGGTCTTCTCGGCAGGTGGGATGATGTCTGAAGCGACAAGGAAAGAGCCGGAGACATGGGGAGAGAAGCTGGATGCGAACACTTTCCAGAGGATGAAGACGATGGTGAGTATCGCCTTGCTCAAGGCCAGGACAAGGAGTTTTGAGGCAGGAAGGCCAGGAGACATGGGCAACGCCCTGGAGGAGCTGAGTGGTGACTCTTGAGAGCCACTCCCATCTTTCCATGTCGCTCTCCTCTTCCTCCCTCGGATATCATAGCTTCCGTAGACCCCAGAACTATCCTAATGACCAGAATGCAACGAACTCAACCCCCTAAACCCCTTACCCCCATGAGCCTGTGATACCCCTCCTCTACCTCCTTGATCAAGAGGTTGTATGGAACTGCGGGTGTTGAGCGCATAAATTCCATTTGCCGCTAGATATCGAGCGTTCCGAGCTTCCCCATGCCTGCTCTACCTTTGGTCTCCATGCTTATCCTCCTGGAGCCCAAGCTGACGCTTCTACGGGTTCATATAACCCTTGGCTTGCTCCCTCATCACCTCCAACACCATCTCAAGCCCTCCAGCCAACGACCGCCCGGAACCCTTTCACCTCTCCGCCTGCCTCCAAGGGCGCGAGCCAATACCAGAACAAAGCGCAACATGCAGCCGTGCCTGAGATTCGCCAGTTATCTTCTTGAGAACCCATCATAACCACGTAGCCACATGTCAGCAACTCTGAATTACCCAATCAACACCCCGAGGATGTCTACCAAAGTTGTCGACACAAGCTCTAGCTGCTCGTCCATGCATACATACGCTAATGTGGGGATCTGCAGTACTGCTCAGACTGTCGAGCACAATCCATAACCTTCCACAACCTCCCAGTGTAGCATCCGCACATCAGGGGACTGGTGGATCTGGGCTGAATCGCATTGGTGGATTTGGGCGTCGGATTACGGGAGGGTGGGACGCCGTTTTCGAAAGAACGACTGATACACCGTGGCCATTGACCGTCCACATCGTCCTCCCATCCGTGCCGACGCCTAGACCGGACTTGTCCTTGGAAAGGAGCGTAGAGTCGGGGAAGAAGAGAAGGTTGGGGAGGAAGGGAGAGCGGGAGAGCGTCGGAGGGAGAAGGCGGGAGGTAAGGGTGGTGAGGTGTGACCACCCGTGTGAGAGATGGTGATCCCAGCGAAGAAGAAGCCTCGCCGAGGAAATGTGGTGAAATGCTGGAGAACCTTCTCAGTCACAGCTGGGTCGATGGAGAGTAGACCTACCTTTGTCGCCACCGCTCAACCTGTATGCCTACCCTTCGGCCGAGATCTCAGCCCAGTGCAAGCCTCGCACCATTCCGATCTTCCAAAGCCCTTCCCTCGTTCTCACTCGGTCTCCACGACTCTCTCCCCGCATCTTGAGACTGATGTGAAACCTCCTGAGACTTTACGTGAGCCCTCCCTTGTACTCCTGAATTTGACTCACCGTCGTCGCAGAATCGTGATCGAGATCTCGGACCCTCTCAGGGCGCTTATATAACCCCAAGCTTGAATCGGCTTCGTACGCCGCTTGCTCGTCTTTCGTCAATTTTCTGTCCCACGTCCAACTCGGCGTGTATGGCCGTACGCCACCACCATCCTGGACGGGTACAGTGCCTCCTCCTGAGCCGCCGGCGGGACCCCCTTGCGCGACGCCCCTTTGAGCACTCTTTGAGCAGCCACTCAAGGACCGAGCCTATAGCGCCTTCTTCGTCCTGCGATTGCTTGGCCCTCCTCCATTCCTCATCAGTCTCGTCTTTGTATCGGAGACGGCAGGAAGCAAAGTCGATCGAGTAGCAAGGACTCGGCCGGAGTGCGGGGAGCGGGGAGTTGTGACGGAAAAGGCGGGTTGGGAGGGTGGGAAGGTACGAGATGAATCGTTTGAGAAAGGAAGATGGAGTCGCTGTAGCTGGTGGGTCCGGTATTGAGCGAGGGAAGGCGACTTTGGTTCGGACAAGGATGTTGTCCAACCTGACATCCTTGTTCAGGACTCCGTTTTCCCCAACGGTTTTGACAAGATCCACCGCTTCCTGGCAAACGCTTGAGATTTCGTCACGATCGATCGGTCCACGTTGGAGCTTGGTCGTGATGTAGCCTCTGAGAGTGGTGGAGGGTACATATTCAAGCAAAACGCCGTTGATATCGAGTTGATCGCCGGGGGGACTGTATTTGACGACTCCGAGCAACCTCGGGATGGAATGACCCTGTAGATCCTCCATCCTCTTGTACGCCTGAACCTCCTTTGTCCACATCGTCTCGCATTGATGAGCAATATAAGCCTCAAACACGCCTTCATCTTCTTCGTCCTCGTGGAGCCAGAACGGATAAGAGTCGAAATCGTGACACGGCTTGTCGATGTCGAGCAGGTAGTTCTTGTAAGCCGTCTCCCTGTTCCGATCGTACGCTCGACCTTCGTCAAATTCGGCTCGCAAGTTGGGGACGCCTCGTCGATCAAATAGCTTGAGTACACATTCAGCAGGGAGAGTGCTTGACCGATCGCTTCCGTTGCCGTTTCCGTTGGGGCACTCGATTGACAAGGGACGCACTCGACAGACGACCGCCATCGTAAAAGGGACAAAGGCTTGAATGATCTCAAAGGTGAGGCGAACGATCCGATCGCCGTCATTGTCACCGTCGGCACCGACCGTCCGGGCGGAGGAGACGGTGAGGTGGGAAGCCAGTACCGAAACTCTACTTCCGGGGACGTACTCCCTGGAAGCTCCCGACACTCCGACTTGCATATTTTAGGGGGGGGGGAAGAGGGGGGTTTGACGGTGCGGGAAGAATCTGGCCGGCTTTGTTTCAGCTTCCAATAATCCAAGGAGAATGGGAGCTACCTCTTTCGTCAGTCGATTGCGATTGGGAAGGCACGGAGGGACGAGAACGTTCGAAACAAGTTGAAGATATCCGCCGACGGGACCAAACATCTAAATAACACGTCATTCACCTCCAGGCGCGCCGCATGCCTAATGTTTCTTGGATTCTCAGCTCCCAATCACTTTCTCACCAGGAATCAACTATTGCTTCACCACTTTCGAGAGCAGCTTGATCTGAAAACTGCCCTTGCCTCTACTCCAATCTGTCCGTCGAGGCTTTACAACAGCTCTCATATCTTTTGACCAGCTCCGCCATGTCCTCGTTCAAGATGACCGCCGTATGTGTCCTTCAGCGCGGTCAGGTTGGAGGGTTGACCGAAGCCTTAGTCACAGCGCAAGGCCATCCGCGGATACCTCGATAATCTAGATCCTTACAAGATCACCGAGGCGTTTCCGGGTCGCTCTGACCCAGCCTCATGGCGTCGCTGGCACGGGGACAAGAAGAGCAGCTCCCATGGAGCTTTTCATATTCTCACCTGCTACACGAGCGAAGGCCTTTATAAAGCCAAGGTCGTCGACGTAGCCGATAGGCTGTACTTGTCGGTGACCGTCGAGGGCGCGATCAGCGACTCGGAACCGTTGGCTGAAGAGGTGTTGTCGGAGCTGAAGTCGATGGTATGAGGGATCGGGGGTTGGGTATGGGGCGGGTGTCATTGATGCAGCGGGTGCGGCCGAATTGGTCAGTACAACGTCTTGGACTCGACTGATACCTGTAGGAGCGAGAACCATCTACATTATTCTCCTCATCAGTGGTATCCGAGAACGATGAAGGAGGCGGCATTCGGGGAACGGGCTCGGTCCGCTCTGAGACGTGATGACACAGAGGAACTCTCACATTTGACGAGGACGCCACGTATTTGATCCCAGTACGCTGCTCACTGCTTGATTGACATCCTGGACAACGCTGATCAAAGACGAGTAGCACCCCTCCACTCTCTCACACCGTTCGCCTCTTCTCCTCCTCGACACATACACCTCTCTATTCCCTCGTCCCGTTCCTCCCCCGCCGCAACATTTCTCGCCCCATCATCGCTTCACCTCGCCAAGCAGGATGGAGGAGGAATCGATTGTACAGACTATCGATATGTAGCTGGTTGGTCCCAATCGGAGATATTGAGCGATGCTCCCACCTTACCTCCCCAATGTGTTGTAGCTTATGATGGATGCATAAGATAGATACAAGCGAAATGAAGTTGTTTTCACTGTGAACGAACGCGTCGCGACGCGAGCTTATCCGAGCCTTCCAACAATTTGGACAGCTAGTATGATCTCAGATATGCTCACCTTCCGATCCAGCATCATCATCAACCTTTCCTCGGGCCAGAGTCCTGCGTATCCTTCTCTTCCTGCCCCACGACCATTCTCAAGGTCATCTCTTTCATCGGTCTTGGCAGTGCTGGGCGCGCCATCAACGATCTACTCTTCGCAAGACGCGCCTGGTTCTGACGAAAGCGGGGTACTCTCGTCATCAATGATACTTTGGAGGCCGACAAGTTGGCTCTGAAGGGCAGCAACCTCCGTAATCGCTTCGGGTTTACTCACCCTCTCGGCCACGGATGCGGCTTCAGACTGAAGTTCCGCATTTCGTCCTCTGAGCTTCACCTAATCGTCCGGAAAATCCTTCAGCTGGTCGGAATCGTGTCTGCCGTGGACTTGTTCAGGTTGGACTTCTCTGTGGGTGTCTTGCCTTCGCTCATGTTTGCTTGCATCGGCAAAGTCTGATACTTCGCCAATCACTAATTGGGTGGGAAACGAGAAATCAGGTGGTGAAGAAGTTCAACCCCCCAGTCCCTCTGTGACATGAACCACCTTCCTATCCTCATGTTTGTTGAATAACCAGGTTCATATGCAATAATAAAAACGCATGACTACTAAGATGTATTCATATAAACGCGAACGCGCGAAACGCCTGTACCCTGAACCAGCCATCTTTAACACTCCCACTCAGTCGTG
>JAABUW010010444.1_pt1 | contig 10324 bp, 12 predicted proteins | sample 5560081 | NCBI WGS metagenome assembly JAABUW01 (sample SAMN10711882, study PRJNA513363) | rock metagenome | isolation source: Antarctica rocks | place: Antarctica: Victoria Land, Knobhead sud | reverse complement strand
GGGAATACTGTAGGCGCGTATTTGTCATCAGCTGGGTGCGTCCCCATGTCCATTGGGCAATCGCCCGCACGCTAACCCGAACGGCGGAAGCCTAGTCCGCAATATAAAACACCTCCATTTCTAGGGGATCAATATCGAGGACAAAGAGCCTCTTATTGATGAGGCAAGATGGTTTGATGATATAGAGGCATCTGGAGTTGCAGTGCAGTCTTTATCGGTCATGCAATCGGCGGGTGCTTCTACTACACCATGGCCATACTACTTCGCCACATTTCCATTACGGGAAAAGATATCTCTCTGCTCTGAAGAAACGACAATGTACTTCAAGTCACACCCTGAATGCATTTTGTTTAGGAGATCGCGGCGGACCAGAGCTCACCGACATGTAGTACAGCGGACCCGAACTTGTGCGCGGGCTAGCTCTCGGGACTTCGCACGGATGCCGTGAGGTGGCTCTGAGTATATATATAAGAAGACTCCAACGCAGACTTACAATTCATATCATAATTCAGTACTCTGCTTTGCATCCCACACCAAATTAAAATCACTCAATATGTCCGTTTACGTTATTACTGGGGTGTCGAAGGGAATCGGGGTGAGTCTGCCTTATGCCGTGTTATGCATTGCTTGTGCTTAATCCAGCGTAGTTCGAGTTCGTCAAGCAGATCTCGGAGGACCCGAAGAACCTAGTCGTCGGTCTGGTCCGCGACAAGGCTGCGACCGAGAAGAAGGTGGCGGCAGAGCTGGGCGACCGTTCCAATGTCCACATCCTCCATGCAGACCTCACCAGCTACGCCAGCCTGAAGCAAGCCGCTGCCGACACTGCCAAGATTGTTGGCGAGCGTGGTATCGACTACCTGGTTGCCAATGGAGCTTTCCCGTCCCTCTTCGACGCCTATGACCCCATCGGCGCATTGTAGGTCTACTTCCCTCTGGCTACTGTCCGGGCTGGTCTGTGGTTAACGCTATGTATTCAACAGGGGCGACAAGGTCGAGGAGCTGGAGGATGTTTCATTGAAGCTATTCCAGACCAATGTCGTCGGCAACATCCACCTCTTCAACCTCTTCCTCCCTCTTGTCATGAAGGGCAAGGTCAAGAAGGTCATCACCATTTCCAGCGGTCATGCCGACCTCGACTTGATCAACGATCTCGAGATTGAGATAAGTGCTTTGTATTCTGCCTCCAAGGCGGCCATGAACGTCATTGTGGCCAAGTTCAACGCGCAATACAAGAAAGACGGTGTGCTCTTCGTGAGTATCAGCCCGGGAGCGGTAGAGGTGGGCCACTATGTGAATGGTACGTATCCCTGTCTTCAAGATTGAAACATCTGGATATTTTACTAATGCAGACCCACAGCCACTCCAGAACAGATCCAAGGCGTGATGGGATTCATGGGCAAGCTTTCAACCTATGCCCCTCACTTCAAGGGCCCAACCCCTGTAGACGAAGCCATCCGAAATATCAGGTCGACCTGGGAGAAGGCCAGCATCGACAGTGGGTATGGTGGTGCATTTATCTCGCATTTTGGAAACAAGCAGTGGTTGTAAACCTAGGGTCCAGATCCATTACACCAGATACACTTATTGATGTAGGTGTACGCTACACGTACATCCACGTACACTTCACGAGACCAAGCTATATGTCAATAAACTCAATTTCAGGTGTCTATTGATGTAGTTGATACAACTAGGTGTACCAAGGTTCGATTTGCTTCCCTAAGTAAGTACTCCCAGGCTTCCGGAAGGGTTATAGAGTAAGACGCCGCCATTATCACCACCGCCACCACCGCCACGCTCAACAAGCAAGGGGAGACGCGTGTAATCTGAGACGCGTATGGCAGGGCCACCTTAGCACCGTGCAATGTTTCCGCACACTACGAGCCCCAGCTTTCGATATAGTTACTCCCAGCGGTACCGCCGAAACATGGCATTGATCTCTCGTGAAAGCTCAGCATGGTTTGACTTGTTCAATGCAGCAAGTGTCAACCCAGAAGTACTGCAGGTCATCGCGTTTGGCTTGTTTCTGCGCAGAATTGAAGCTTGTCATAGCCACTCTTGCTCTTGCCAGTACCATCTATCAGATCTTTGAAAGTCGCCTCTTAATTCTCCACCCAAGTGTGCGACAGACAGTATTGCTTACGGAGGGATCGTGTCATTGCTAACGAGGTCTCTCGTCAGGCTGAACTCGCCTACATTGTTGCACTGCAACAAATGCATATCGTCTCAGTCCGCAAGGTGAAGGCAGCGGCGGCGACGGCGGCTGTGCGCCAGTCTCGCTACATATATCAGTGGACTATGCGCGAGATATTAGCCACAGCTTGTCTTAAAACTAGGTATCAAGCTATAGTTATAAGCGAGGGCAAGATTATGGTAACTCATTAGCTGTAGGTTTAGACCCTATACCAATACAGGAGCTAAACGAATGACAAGGCTAACAAGCTTGGTGAAATTCTATATAATAAGAGAAAAGATAACCACAACACCATTGTACCAGCGCTGTTAGGAATCGAACCTAATATAAACTAAATCACTCAACGACTATAATGTAAGTTAAATTACACTAAGATAGTTATTCTATGTGAGAAATGCGGGCGCGTATAGAAACGACCAGGGCTGTATCGAGCTAACTATGTAGAAGGTACCAATTGGCGTAGAGCGAAAGTGGGGGGCACGGATACCTCACATAGCGCGATGACCGTATTCAAGCAGCTACATATCTTGCCCAGATCGCTAGCTTAGTGATTTCATAGAGGCAAGCAAGCCTCATTTGGGACACCTTTCCTCTCCTCTCTTAGAGAAGCTTCTCGACCACACCTCGAGGTGCATTCCGCTTACATGGAGTTCTTCAAGGGTTAGCCAATATGTCTTAGTAGTGCCACTCTACGATGTCCAAGATAAAGAGATGCGCCATTGAGATGACGGGTATTATTGATGTGAAGTAGCCAGAAGTGGGGATTAAGAGAGCAAGATTGCTTGTGAATTGAGCGGTGACTGGAACAGAAACCAATGGCTTGGTAAGTTTCCTGCGGTCCTGTGGTGATTGCTCCTTTCGACGTGATTTCGGCTTCTAGGACAGTTCTTCACATACTGGGAGCCTCATTCTAGTGCACGGTGAAGAAACCACGGAAGTGTGCTTTTTGGTCATTGATTGGTCTCTCAGGGAAGGAGATGTTGGCAAAGGAATATATATATCGTTCATTCACCGGTCAGCTTAAGGCATCTTGTTCCTTTTTGGTAATAATTGAGTGACTATCCTTGCTTCTCCTTCTTTTCTTGATTCACAATGCAAAATATTGGACCATCGAGGTATAATGCGCTATAAGAAGTATGTTCCCTCACAGCTGTCAAAACCTTCTTACACACATGAAATTGGCAAGTGTCTTGCGATTATTTGATCAACATATCGTTTGATTCAATACAAATCAACCACACAATTTGAGTCAACTACTTTTAATACCCATTCGCCCAAACCAGAATCGCGTCTTGTAGAAAGCTCTTTTCTATAATTTTCAAGAAATAATTTGGAGAGACTTCCCAGACGACCATGTGTCTCAGGGTCGCGCTTTACCATACCTGCAACCACCGACTCGGATGGGTCTGGAGACCCTGCGATCACCCTCTTCGGAAATCCTTAGCCCTTCCAAAGCCCAGACAACCCCACAAATTCATTCCTTGCGGCGAAGGTATCAATGCCGGTCTTATCGCATTCAAGAATCCCTGGTCGGAATATAGAGCCGACGGAAAGGCGTGTTCGTACTGTGAATTTAAGATGAGGAGGGAAAGGGCAGTGCGAAGGGAAGAGAAGAGGGCTTCGAGGGAGAGACTGAGAAGTGAAAAATACCTAAGGCTCTGGCATTCGCTTCAGAGAGAGTGCCGCGCTGGGAGAAGGCCTATGGAGAATAAACGTATACCTGGGCTTGTGCATAATGCGAAGTATAGGGAAACACGAGGTAGCTCTACCGTACGTTAAGAACAGGAGGCTGCGACGCACCTAGCTTTTTGAGAAAAAGCGTTTCAAGGGAAAGGCCGTGAACGGTAAAAATTAGGCCGGACGAGCTTCTGAGGATCCGAAAGTTTATTGTCCTGAAGCTGAGCTCGATCGTTGGAGCTGGAATAAGCGCACCATTGGTGAAAGGCGTAAAGGAGCTGGTTTCAACACGGCCGAGCGGGGAGGGAGAAGAGAGGCTAGATTAGGAGAGCCCGCGACACCGGAGACTACAAACAAAAGGACCCAACACAAGATACTATCAAGCAAGATTGGCTAGGATATGTATTTCAAGAACAGTCCTTTGCGAAACACAAGGCTGCAATGGAGAAGGCTGCAAGAGAACACGATGCAGAGAAAAGAAACGTCGAAAAAAGGTAACCCGAAAAGGTTACGAATATTAGCGCCGAGAAGGAGAATCCTCTCAAGCGCGGGGTTCCAATTGCACAGACTACAGACAAAAAGCCTGCGGCGGTAACATCTGAGAAAGAGGATGTTGGCGGAAGAAGTCTTCAGCAGCAGACAAGTTCAGAGTCGGAGTCTGCAAGTCCTAAGACTGAAACATCGGGACTCGTGGACAACACATATGCTGAGAAGAAGGGAGTGAAGGAAAATGGAAAGGTAAAAGGAAAGATGGCAATGAAGGAAGACAAAAACCACCAAGCTGCAAAAGAAGAAGCCACGAAAGATACAACTATACATGGAAAGGTCGTAAGAGATGGCGCTACAACTGATGCCAACAATGAGAGGGTTAAAGTCCATTGCCTATGCCCCTGGCAATGTACAAATCATAGTGGCGCAGAAAGGCGTTTCGTAGGAAAACCTAGGACAAGTTCCTGCAGATAATCTATAGCAACTTGAGGATTCTGGGTTGGGAAGGACATGAATAAACCATAGTACCAGAATATATAGAAGGCGCAGGGTAAGGCCCGTGTAAGTCAGTTTCCATTTTTGGTCAGACTATCCGTTTAACAAGTGAGCCATCAAGAATTGGGTAAATTGATCTGCATATCGTATACTTGCTTCTCAAACACATATGCCGTTCATCCTTTTCCAGATCTTTCAACGCTCACAGCCGAATCCCAGAAGCTTCAAGTCTTGCATCCGGGATAAAGGCACAGAAACAGAAACCGAGCGCCCTGGGTTTCCATTTTACTATCTTCCTACAATGTCTAACAACTCCCATCACCACAGCCACTATTCTTCTACCAAGAATCCGTTATCCCCACATGCCGAACATATACCCGACAGTACCTTGAAGGTATCTTTGTTATAGGGGTTCCATAGGTTTCGAGGTTGACAAGAATTGAGTGGATCTTCCTCTCCGAAATTCTCGTCCTCTTCAACATATGGTTCGACATAGGCGACCTTCCTAATGATATGTTTCGGGCTTGATCCTACTTCGCAGTGCACGAAAAGATCTTTCTTGTGATGGCCGCAAGAATATTTGACTAGAAGGAGAGAGTGTTAGCAATCCTTCATTAAGCCACAAACTTCGGACTATACGGTAGGGTATCACAAGTCTCTACAACTATTTACAAAAGGAGAGTTAATTCTGAAACTATGCTTACCTTCCATATCGTAGCACATGTTCTCGAGATAGAGACAATAAAATATTTGTGGAAATGGAAAGGATACTCGAAGCGTTTTTTCTTCGATTAATCTCTTAAAGAAAAAAGGGGTAGGTGAAAGTGGTCTGGCAGATCGATTTGCGGGATGGTCGAAGGTACGAAATATTGTATTATGGAAAAGGAAATGAGTGGAGCTTTATAGAGAACAAACAACTGGAAATTTGGCTAAGAGTCACCGAAAATATGAAAGAGGAGAACCGAGTAGGGAGTCATATGGGACAATCGACGAGGTGAATTGCCACTGCTTATTGTAACAGAAGGAAAGAGACATGCAAGCCCTCTTTCAATTCAAGAGTCGGAGTAGAAGAACTTCACACCATTCAGGTTACACATACGCTCATATCGAAAGTTCAAAGTCTTCCCTTTCACATGATGACATGGTGAGACATCATTCCTCGTTTGCTATAAGCCAACTCCAAGGTACAAGCTCCTGGACATCCTCGCTTTCGCATGCTAACAAAAACCAAACCACAGACCGAACTCTCCCACTCTACCACTCATACACGCCAAACCCTAAAATCACTCCTCCAACCCCCGCCACCACCAAGTCCGCGAATTTCTCAAGCCGAAGGTCAAAAACCATCAAACCACCCCCGTCTCATATCGTCAAATACCAATCCTTACACTCCGAGCACGCTTCCTCAAGGTATATTTTTTTGCCTTCGCTTGAAACAAGATGCCCTGAAGAAGGACCATTTTGTACTCTACAATCCACTTTTTTTTTGGAATGAACATGGCCGCACGCCCAGTAGGTGGTGTCCGTGCGACAAATTTTTGCTGGGCTTGAGGGGTGATAATAATGTTGAGGAAGTGATATTAGTAAGTTTCTGAGCTGTATAGGTGTGCGGGCGATTGAAGATTACGTCTTGTAAGGAGACGTATTGTAGTAGAGGTATTTCAAATCTCGGAGTCAAGTCTTTGAGTTTTTGAGGAGAATGAAAAAAGTCCCTGGAGCGAATGGAGAGGGATTTTCATAAGGGGAGGTATAGTCAGAGGAGTCAGTTTTTATGTATTCATATGGTGAAGGTGAATTACGTATCGAGTCATTGAGTAGACGTGAAGGATTCAATGCTAACATTCATCAGGGAATCCAAAAGTAAATCCAGAACCACCTTCACTCCGATCAATTAGCTTCATAATTGACCGAGTGAGTAGAATTGAATTATTCCCTATGCGTCTTTCTTAATGTTTCTTGTCATACATTATTTTTGAAAACGTGAGTCTATAAACAGAGAGCGACATGCATCAGCGAACCTTTTCGATAACCAATCCTAGTTTTATGGATTTGGGTATTCCTCGCATTCTCCTATGGCAAACTTATATCATCAAGCATACTCAGTGTTGGAGTCTTGATATAAAACAAAAACTAAAGCTCCTAACCTCACCAGCCCGCCATATCATAATGCATGCAAACAAGATTCAGAACACTTTCTCAGAGTTTCACCTTCAACCCCGTTCAAGATGCAGACTGTGTGCAGGCATCACAGTTGGAAGCAACCGGAATCTCAACATCCGGGCCATTTTCTTGCTCGGAGGTAGGACCATTTCCAACCTGAACCATCTTAGGCGCGCTCTTGTGACCGCACTCGTAGATTAAAACGGCGTAGTAGCGGTACATCTTGTTATCTAGGACTATGTTAGCGTGAAAAGGCGTTGTTCGAAGAAGAGGGAGACATGCATGCCGTTTGGTTCGAAGTTCTCAAGGATAGGAATCGTATTTCATGAGTGATGTGGACGTGGTGCGAGGGAAACTGTGAGAGTCGCGTGGTTAGGATGGAGGAAGTGTGTATCGGCTTTGTGCAAAGACACTTGCAATGGTGAAAAACAGGCGTTTGGGGTTTTGGGTGGAAGAGAAATCCTAAAGCGAAGGGAGAGGGACTTTTATAAGGTGAAAGTGTAGTCAGAAAACCTAGGATTTAGGTATTCATAGGGGGTAAGGTACAGTATCAAAGGAGTCATTGTATGGTGTGAAGACATGGTTTCAATGTTCAGCTAGTAAGCGAAGAGTTCATTAACTTTGTACTACACGCTTGTGGATGAAGGGAGAAAGAAACTGAAGACTCAACGAAGGCTGAGGTACTCAAAAAGTTAAGGTCGAATCGTGCATTCGTATGGTAGAGATGCAGTACGTATAGAATCAATGGATGCATATGAAGAAGCCAATACTAATAGTCAAGAGTTATACAAGGAAAACCAACCCGCATCTGCCGACATCTTCAACCATAAACCTATGAGAAATTATTTTGAGGAAACTATTAATTTTTACCATCGCAAGCTTTTCTGTCAAAAACTTCAAAAGAATATCTTGACACCGAAGACTAAGAACTACCAACATTCCCTTGGGAATTTTCCAAGATTTCATCCATAATGCAAACACCACCAAACCCGCAAGCCCGAAGTCCCTCCCACGATTTCCCACATGCAAGGTCCTTCAAAAGACAGCATCATCCTCCACAATCGTCACAGTTGTGGCCAACAGGTACCACAACATCCGGGTCATGTTTGTGCGCTGAGGTAGGACCAAGGTCACATTTCTCAAATTCCCGCGGGCCCTTGTGGCCGCACCCGAATTGTATGATAATGTAGTAGCACATTTTGGGGATTCTGATAGGCTATTAGTGAGTGAAGGGGGAGAAAGCGGAGGGTGATAGGGGGCTCGCTTACGTGAAGGTCTGTTGCGGCTGTGAAAACTGTATTTGTGAAAGGTTATGATTTATAGGTTGAAGATTGAATGTTTGGCTTTGGGGTTTCTGGGGGATAAAGTAAAGAGATGGTATTGTAGCTGAGGGAAAGTGAGGCCTTCATACCACTCGGGGTTATCCAAAAACGATAAGTCGAGTCATGAATAAGAGAATGAAGAGTGAGAAATGCTGATTTTACTTTTCTAATTTTGAAGGAAAGATTACATAGTGAATAGGCATAAGAAGAGGTGTGAAGACGAAGGTAATCATCTTTTGTTTGTTTCAGCCAGAAGCAGTCTTTCTCATAAGTATGAAGGAATATGTGACTAACGCTATATCCCTTATAGTAAAAAAATATCATCTATATAGAAATACCATATCCCTACACCCAAAAGTCACAACCCTCGGCTCCTTCTTCCTCTCATAGGAATCATATATCTCATCAAGAACAATTGCCGCAAGCAGTCAGAGCACACCAATTTTTTTTTTAAAAATCCCATCCCTACCACCGAGAAACCCCTCAACTCCCTGCCCTAAAACCTTCCTTACTTCCGCATCCATCCACTATGCAGCCAAACAAGCGTCACACTTCTCAGGAATCGGGAATCGTTGATCCGGATCCAGTTGATGCCCAGAGGTAGGACCCAGATCGCATTTCTCAAGCGTACGTTCCTCGTGACCGCACTCCTCGTAGATTATGACGGAGTAGAAGCACATGGCGAAGGAGCTGATAGGGGTGTCAGTGTGCAAAAGCGATCTTTGAAAGCGAGGGAGACATGCGTTGTATTTTGGTATGAAGGTCTTTGAAAGGTAAGATCGAGTTTTGCGAGCGGTAATTATACTCAAGACTGGGTAGAGAGAACATGGCAAGTCATGAGGAGGATGGTGAAGAAACGGTACGTGGAGTCGTGGGAAAGGGGGTGAAGACAGAGGTATAATGACTGACTATCTAATTTAGGGAAGAGATCGTAGATTGAATTATTAGAACTCTCTTGAAGAGCGAGAGACTGCGAGACATTCCTACACCGATTCACAGAAAATTCCTACTACCAGTGAATGCTTTGTCTTACCCCTTTCATCAGAAATTCACTAACTCACCCAAAACCTTATCAACCCACCACGAACCACGATCTTCAACTCATCGAAATCCCTCAGAATAGAAAAACAGCACTACTGTTTATTCAAAAGCTACAAAAATAAAAGCGAAAAGTCATGCTCGAATTATCAGTCAAAGATATGAAGACAAAAACATTTTTTACTATTTTTCCATCGTTCTTATTAAAGAGAGAGGAAGAACGGCCACCTCGAAGTAGCACAACGATGATATGTCGAGTCACTCGAACAGTCGTGAAGACAGAAATATTCATATTACTCACACATTCTCATTATAAGAAATTTCCTCGGCCATCGTAAAATCATAAACTTTTCCTTTTACCCCTTTTACCCCTTTATAAAAATTCAACCAAAAGAGCAATGCTAAACCGCGAAGTAAATTAATGACTTTTGCGTCGTTTAGGGGAAGTGCGTAGGAAGCACGAAGTGCCTCATCTTTCCTAACATCCTAAGCATTTTCACCGTTAAACTTTCGAACCCAGCTCTCGAAAACAAAAGGAGAGGCAAAAAGACCAGACAAAGCTACCAGAGTATCACGAGGTATTTGTAACAGTTAATTATTCAAACAAGCCTCGCCCCCTTCATTGTGTTTCTTAAATCGTCCCCTTCCTTCCATCATCAAGTTCATCACCAGCTCGTTCCCCTCATTCAGCTATCCTCCGAACCCATCTATCCCTTCCCCCACCCACCTACTTATCCACCCAAACACCACCCAAAATGCATGCAAACCCCATTCAACCCCTATCCTAAATCTCCCCCAAAAGAATCCCTTTCGACCCCCTAAAAGAGCAAAACTATTTAATCCGACACATTCTACAATCTTCTGCCAGCTTCTTGAACACATCGGCCCCTTGTATGTGCGTTGAGCTCGGACCGGCTTTGCATTTCATGAATTGCCGGCTGCTGTGGCCGCA
>JAABUW010010442.1_pt1 | contig 10326 bp, 9 predicted proteins | sample 5560081 | NCBI WGS metagenome assembly JAABUW01 (sample SAMN10711882, study PRJNA513363) | rock metagenome | isolation source: Antarctica rocks | place: Antarctica: Victoria Land, Knobhead sud | reverse complement strand
CTTCTTCGAGAATCTGGAGCCTGGTTTCATAGGGAAGGCTTTCATGGGTATGTGGCGCCTGAATGGTCTCGACAACAAAGTGAAGCATGTCAGGTAAGCATAGATGTACAGAGCCCCATTTCTCAGCTGAGCCCCTGCTAACTCGTTACGCTTCTACGCTTCAGCACGAAAGATATTGGCAGAGTCGCCGCAGAAGCATTCATCAACGCATCTTCTTCGGAGTACAAGAACGTGGCGATCGAGCTCGCTGGCGACGACATTTCTCCGAGGCAAGCAGCCTCGATCTTCAAAGAGGTGACCGGCCAGGAGATTCCATCGACCTACTCGTGGCTCGCCGTGGTGCTGAGATGGATGCTCTGGGAACAATTGGGCATCATGCTAAAGTGGTGGACTGGCACAGAATTCGGCACAGATGTCGAAGCCACACGGAAGAGGTATCCTTTCATGAAGGATTTCAAGACCTGGCTGGAGACCGAGTCGGCCTGGACAAAGCAAGCATAGCGAGATAAGGTTATGGTATCGCACACTAACACCATCAAAACTTTATCAGTTCAAGCTCAGAATCCATTCTAACCACCACGGGCCTCCCCGATGGGTGGATGGCGTCACTTCTGGTATTCCATCACTGGTATCGGATGACTAAAAAGTCGCAGCATGTGATTGGACGATACTCTCACCGGTCACTATGTAATTGTGTACAGGGCTCCGCAACAGGGCGAACATGTGCCCCAAAGGTATAATAAGGCTGCAACTCGTAGCCAGCGAGGCAGTTGTGCACCACTCAAGCTTTCGAGTCCACGTGTTTTCCAAGTGTTGTTCAACACACCGCAAGCATCTCCCAACATGCCTATGCTCCGGGTTGAGGTCTCAGACTACGACCTTACGAGCACGATTGTTACGACCTTTCTGCGGGAGACTTTCCCGGGATACTCTGACCATCACTTCAATGTGGAGGTATGACTTCGGGCCTGATATAAACCAATGATTGTGCTCATGAGAAGTATCAGCATGTCAATGGGCTCTACAAGTTCAACATACCATCAAACGTATCGGAGCAGGTACGTTCGAACTAGGCGAGCTTTGGCCTACACAATCTGATATCGTAACAGCGCACCAAGAACGAACTGTTGAAACGGAGGACGAGTGACGATCCATATGCGCCTCGGTAGATTTTGAGCGGCTTTGAGCGGCTTCGTCTCGTTCTCGATGTGGCGAACACTGGTTGGATGCAATACGGAGTTGCTGGCTTCCTGAGGGTCTGGTCAGTGGTCAGGAAGTGGCGCTGTGACCGCCATGCAAGGCGTAGTTCTATACCTCAGAAGCAAGATAATTACGTTCTATACATGTGATGGGAGGCGAGATGGTAAGGTGATCTTGTGTATTGGACGTGCTCGACGTGGCGGGGCGCTGCGACCTGCATTTTGCCTGCAACCCTCGCTCAGCCTGCTTAGCCACAGTTTCACGACAACGATTATGTTGTCCTGCCCCCGTTCCAGGAGACATACATGAGATGGCATCAAGAAACCCTGGAGCTGCAGCCATCTCGATTACGTGTCTTCGATCTTGCTAGAAAGAAAAATATCACCGCTGCTGCTGATGGAGACTCTAGAACGATCATGCGACCAAAAGGCTTCTTATCCTTGCAACCTCGTTCATCCAGGCCTACCTTTGCTTATACTCGATGGTCTACGACAAGAGCTTCATCGACAATCCTCACGCATATTCTGCGGCGAGCAAGATGCGACAGTAGACTTTCTCGAGCTCCAGTCTCCAGGTCGACGTGAGTTACTGCCCTGGTGAACTGGCCCAGATGCCGTCATTAACGAATGCACAGAATCGTCACTCAAAGTGATAAGAAGCGATGACGACCTCCAAAAGATGTTCAGCTGTGTTCAAGGTCGGGAGAAGGTGGATCCGATTTTCAGGATGATGTTAGCAGACCTCCGAAGCCGAAACCTGGCGATACTAATGATGCGCAGATTCATATATGCTCCCAATGCCAGGGACAGGTTGAACGTCACGTACGAGATGATGCAACGCATCCTATCGTACCATCAATGTATGCCGGCCTTGCTGGAGAGTGTCTTCTCGTTTGGTTTCCGTGAACACAGCATTGACTGCACCATGACATCGTTTCAAAGTCGCAATCCCTTCTTCGAGGAGCCTCACAGTCTATCGATAGAGGAACTGAAACGATCAGCCATGTCAATGGAATACTGCTATGGTTTGAGGTCGGTAGAGCCCTCCAAAGGCCAGGTCGAATGGCCATGGTCAATTCGCCTTTGCTCGGTGTATCATTCTTTAGACCTGGAGACAGCGCAGGCGGCCTGGATCGTATTAAAGGCAAACCGGCTCATCGAAAAGCTCGTTCGCGATGCTATGGCATCTAAGGATTCGGGTGTACAACTGGACACATCTACTGTCACCGACGCACTATCTGCGACGTTCCAAATCCACCAACTTGTTGCTATCTGGAGCGGCAGCAACTGGTCATCGTACGTCTCCTTTCTCGAGGATAGTCTCCAGGAACTGACAAGGCCAACACTGGCGGTCACGATGGAAGATGTATCTACGAACCTGGCTCCAGGACAGATAACAGAGCTTCGTCGAGTCGGCTCACCGACACAGATATCTCTCGAGCCCGAAGAGGTTGGTGAGAAACCTACCGTATTTCGCAAGACTCGGTCTTCGCTGCAGGCCTTTTCAACTCGACTTCGTACTTTTCGGACCGAGAAAAGCCCTACACAAACAGGAAGCACAGATGCAATCAGCGTAACGCAGCATCAGTTCTCATTCAGAGATCTCCCGAGAGTTCATTATATCGAAGAGAAGGCGAATGAAGCACTCGAGGTATTGCTGAACAACGAAGAAGTGCTCGAAGAGTCGAAACGATATTACACGGATATCCTTGACGGCCTGGAGCTCGACACCGATGCGAAGGCATTCCGCGACTCTGTTAACTCAATAAACAGAGTACAGAAAGACCTGCGCACCCAACAAAGACGTCTGAGGCAGCCTTTGAGGTTACTCGGCAATCGCAAAACACTGGTATGTATAGCTCCAGCTCATCCTGTGTGCTTTGCTTGAGCTGACCTGTCCTAGCTGCAAGGCATCCTGGACTATGAATCCGTGAAGGCAAATCGTATCCTTGCGGAACAAGCGGGTGCAACCGCCAAGAACATGGAGGACATCGCTGTGAAGACGAAGCTTGAGACAGTGTCCATGAGAATCATTACTCTTGTTACGCTCTTCTTCCTTCCAGGGACGTTCATCTCGGTGAGTTTTTCGTATGTGTCGCACGCGTGAGGTAGAAGCTGATCGACTATGTGTAGACACTCATGAGCACGCCGATTGTCACCTTCGTCCCCGGTAGCTCATCCATATCAGATCGCAACGTCTCGACCGGAGCCCTTGGGCTGTTCTGTGCAATCAGCGTGCCATTGGTCTTGTTGACTTTTGCCGCTTGGGGTGCTGTATATTGGTGGGAAAGTCGAAAAGAGAATCAACGGCAGTTGAAGACTCGCATGTTGTCCGAGACGGCCTGAACATCAACAGTCCAATGTGATCCCTGTGCAAAGGCGGTGCAGAGAAGCTTTCCGTCTTGACTTGCGCTAAATGTCCTTCCTGCGCGGGCCGCGGCTGACTACGATTCCCGGCCGAACTCTAGCCAGTATTCCCGCTTACAGTAGACTTCCGAGTCCTCCTTCTAGACCAACCATTGACAGAATTTCATTCGGACGCTATGGCAGACCTTTTGGTTCATACTGGTCACATGATGCAGCCTTGCGCGCTCCACGCGTGCGTGCGTCACCTGCGAACTGCAGGGCAGCGCGGGGGCGGCCCTTTGGTTGCCTCGAATAGCTTGCCGTACCTTACCTAGGTCGCGGCACTCGTGCCTCGAGAGGATCGAATGTTACTCTTGAGCTGTGCAAATCTCCCCCTGGCGTCAGCATGCCTCAGCCCTCGGCGCAGTCAACGTTCAGACCGGAAGTCAATCAGGAGTTGAAATGGATTAAAGAGCACAGCGTGGAGTCTTGTATGGGCGAGGCTGGCTCTCCTCCCAAGTTGTTCACTCCTACGCCAGCTATACGCGAGCACTTCACCCACTCACGACTCCTGACGATCCTCGAGAAACTGTTCGACGAGACTGAATGCCCCCGGCTAGCTCATCGCATCCTCAACCAAGGACACGATCCATATCTACTTGTCTTCCTCATTCTCCTGCAATGTGGTGTTCCGCAATTCATCGAGGACTTCCTACAAGACGACGAGCTGTCGGACAAACATCTACCATTCCACTCCGCTACGCAATTCCCGGTTGACATTGACTTCAAGGCTTTCGACGACAATCAGCGGCCTTTGGAGACCCCTGTGCTGCAGCCCAATCCTGGAACCAAGAAGGTCCATTCGAACCGCGTACTGCCAATCGAACAGCGTGAGGTGCTTAAAACCCGCGACAGTCCTACAGCAGCCGAGATAAGTCGGATCAAAGTGCACCCAGACTTCGACCGCCTTGAGCAGCTTGCTGAGGCATGTTACTTTTCTCTAGAAAGTCCTCATTACTTCGGGTCTCGTTAGCTGACTGTGTACCAGATCCATCACCCCCATGTGTATATACTCAAGAGTTATCGTGGGCCGGACGGCAAGAGGAAGTTCGATGTTGAGGTTCAAGGATATCTTAGCACGCTGAATAGCGGGGCCCCAATAAAGAGCTTGACGAAGTTCTATGGAGGCATCATCTATCAGGAAGAATATCATTTGATCCTCGAGTATGCAGACGGGGGAAACTGGGAAGAATACATGCAACGGGTCGAGCCGCCGCGCCGGGCAAGCGATATCTCTTCGCTGTGGCAGAGTCTCCTCGAGGTTGCGCAGGTACTGCACCGTGTCCATGTCGAAGGAGGGTAAGTGACGAGCGATGAACAGTAGGTGCATGGACACTGACATGATTGCAGCTGTCACCAAGACGTGAATCCACGAAACCTCCTAGTGAAGAGGAAGCCTCATGGCAATAAATACGATGTCTACATCAAGCTCGGCGATTTCAACCGATATCACAAGGTTTCCGGGACGGCAGGTACTATATATGCCAGAGATATGTATGGTACCAAGCGGTATGGTACGTAAGCTGGAGCCCAATGGCAACGAATGTCCAAGCTTATGTGCTGCAGGTGCGCCCGAATGCTACCGTCCAGACCAATACGCACAAAACACGCTCCTCCACGTGCCACAGACTGTTGACGTGTGGTCGCTTGGCTGCATATGGAGTGAGGCCGCTGTCTGGTTTGGAGAAGGGTGGGACGGGGTCAGAAGATTCTGTGATAACCGGCAACAAGAAGTCCAGACCCTGCATATGGAAGATATCGCCTGCTTCCATGACACAGCCAAGATGCTCGAGTGCGTGAAACACGTGCTCCAGAACATGGCATCTATGGCCAGCACTGAAGACGACCTTTCCGCACAGATATGCCGGGGTCTGATTCCTCACATGCTTCACCCAGACGGCCAGCATCGACTCAAGTCAAGCGATCTATTATCAAGGACGCAAGCCATCTTGAACCGCAGGAGTTCACAGGGCGCTAATACTTTCGATCCACCACAGCGCATTCTGGAACCAGACATCGAGCACGACTTCCAAGGCTTGAACCTCCGCAGAACTGGTACTGCACCAGGTTCTTCGGGAGGCCGACTCAACCGTCGTCCCGTGCATATGGACAGTCCTCCACTGACTGCCACAGGCATTGCCAATACAGTCGAGTCTCCAAGACAGATGACTCTTGCGGATGACGGACGCGTTCGCCTGTATCACCAACCGCGCCAGGAGAAACGTCCACTTCCGGCGCCTGCCTTCACGACCCCAGTACTACCATCTCGCTCAAGGCCTTGGCAAGGAAAGAGCCGCGAACAGGATTACAGCTTCGAACCAGACGAGTTGCCTGACTATCACCGAAGCTCTACAACTCGCATACCGCGCAGTAGGACTTCCGCGGGCGAGCGCGCCAATTGTGCCCCTCCCCAGGACGTCTTGGATCCTGCGCCACGATACATGCCCAGCGAGACAGCGCCCTACCCTTCACACTCTCGCAACGATTCACGCCTACAAGAAGAGCCACAACGTGCTCCACATGCACCTTCCACGGAAGGGAAACGATCGGTTCGTCGCATGGAAGTGCCAACTGCCAGAGTTTGGATGGAAAAAAAGAAACGCGGGAATGGCGATGCTTACCTTGACGGTTGGGACGAAGTCCGGAAGCAATTGAAAGCACGCGATCATGTATGTACTCGTGTCACTCGCCTTGCGCGTTGTTGACGTCTGTCAACTAACACGTGGCCATAGGAGTTCATTCTGGACGATTGTTACTCGTCGAGCGAACACTGGGAAGGCATGTGCTACATCTTGGAGCTCTTGTCTTTCATGGTGCAATACGACGATCCGGACGGCATAGTTCTTCGCTTCTCGAACTCGGACGATATGAGTCAATCGCGGGACCCGCAGAAGCTTAAAGCATGCGCAGATGGTGTTACGCCACGCGGAAGCAAATGTTTTGGCGACACCTTAGAAAAGGTGCTCAATGATTATCGGCAGAAGTTGGACTACCACGCTCACGCTAGTCGCACAAGACGGGTGGACGACGTTCGGCCACTCAGCATCTATGTCCTTACCAACGGAGAGAATTTGGGGAGTCCCGCAGTTCCAATTGTGGAGCTTGTGACGAGGCTCACCGAGCTGAAATATCCTGGGAAACATGTCGGTGTCCAGTTCATCAGCTTTGGTCAGAACGAGGTGTGGATTGAATCGTTACGGCAGATGGATGTCATGAGCCAGACTTGGGATCTACCAGAGTAAGTATGACCGTGCGATCCGTTGCTTCGAACGCGCAGCTGCTCATCTTTCCAGGGACATTGTCGACACCGAGCCTTCCAACGGCGACGTGTATAAGATGCTTTTAGGTGCAATTGACCGCAAATATGACGATGCGTCATAATTTACCTTGAAGGGTGCCTGCCTCCACAATCAAGTACATGGCGAAAAGCGTTGTTGGAACATCGAGCGCAAACCGAATAGGAGTTTGGGGCTTTGCGAGTCTGTCGAGTTATGATACCCAGAGCGCGTACGGGAGGTGCGATTTGAGGATACTTGTGGTGTCTCTGGAATTCGTACGAGTCGATATTTTCTATCTTTTCAAACAATCGGCGAACCACTTTCCAAAGCAGAAACTGTCCCAACAATCGCCCTTCGATCCTCGACATCCAACTCAATCCCCCAGTACTTCCTTAACGCCTTCACTCGATCGTCTTCCGACTTCAGCTCGACTTCAAGTACGTTCTTCCCTCTCCGCCGCCACTTCAGATTATCTTGATTGAGAATCAGCTGACCATCGATCTCACCCCCCTCAATAGTTTCCGTGTTCGGCAACCCGCCCACGTTGTCAGTCGACTCGTCTTCGGTGGTGAAACGAACACAGATGACCTTCTGTGTGAAATGCGACGTCCTGCCAACCCACGGCGCGAGGTTCAGCCCTTCAAGATCCGAAGGTAAAACCTCAACATCGGAGAAGCAGTACGTTGTCGACCATTCCGCTTCAGCGTTAAATCTATGCTGATGCTGCCATAACTTGCAGTCGCTAATGTTCTCCTCTAAAGTCTCGAATACAAGCCTAGATTCTGCGGGAGATATCTGCGATCGCACTTCGCCATGCAGAAGTGGAACAGGTTCAACGGGCTCATTCGGTCCGAAGCCAACATCGCACAAATACTTCGTGCCACCAATGATGACGATGTTGAGTAAGTGAGACCAGCCCGTCCACGACGTAGGCATACGGACACGACCAGCCACCAGGTAGCAATGGAAGCCGAGCGAGCGGATGAAGTTGTGAAAGGTGGAGTTGGCTTCCATGCAGTAGCCACCGCGTCCCGGTTGCGTAGTGATCTTGCGGTGGAGGTGGAGGGGATGTAGGTCGATGACTCGATGCCAGGAGTAGTGTTGTGTCAGGTTCTCGAACGGTACTCGCACGATTTGATGTTTGACGAGAGTGCGAAGGCATGATAGCTGGGAGTCGCTGTCGAGGGATTGAACATCCTTAAGACGGTGTGCTTTCGGGACTGCGATCCGGTCGAAGTATTGGTCCAGTTGCTCTGAGCTGAATGTATACCGCTCGACTGGAGGCATTGTCGATATGATCTTTCACCAGCTAGAAGACTACTCTTTCGGTTGTGGGTGTCCAGGTGGTTGATTGTCTGTCCGATTGTTCAATCTAGGGTGGAAAGAGTCGACGCATTCGCTGGCTATACTATCCGGTGGTGTTTATGGGCTGGCTTGCAACAATATAGCAGATCCGCGAGGTTCGACGCCGATTCTTGTAAACGGACAAAACGACAAAACTTTGAGACTGATGATGCCATCCTGACTAACACGCTTCAGTAATCGAGCTAATGAATACCTCATTGAAGCCTGTTGCGTCCCTCGCCTAGACTTGTGCGCATCGAGGGCTGTAACGAGGAAGGTACCGCTGCTTTGCCTTGAGACGGTGGCCAGATCACAGCCGTGGACCAGTCCAGCGAGGCGGACGCTTCTCGTTGAACGCTTTCAGACCTTCACGCATATTCTCGCCCTTCTGTAGCTCCACCCATTCCCGCCCGTTACTGATGTTGGTAGCCTCAACCACGTCTGAAGTCGTCCAGCCTTCTCTCAACATCGCTCTAGTACAAATAATGCTGTCTGGGCTGATCTCCGCAACTTCCTTCGCCCATGCGATTGCCTCTGGAATCAATTGATCCGGATCAACGACTTTGTTGACCAGACCCCATTTCTCTGCGGTGTAGGCATCGATGATCTTCCCTGTCAAAGCAAATTCAGAAGCTCTCTGCAGTCCGACGGTCCTGATGAGTCGCGGAAGCACGCCACTGTATGGAGCGAGTCCGCGCTTCACTTCCACCAGACCAAAAGTCGCTGTCCTACTCGCCAAAACAAGATCGCAGTTGACGATGTTCTCGCAGCCACCACCTAGTGCCATGCCATTGACAGCAGCAATGAACGGTTTCTTGCCTCTCCGATTGCTGAGACCTTCCGCACCAGGTACATTGCCAGGTCCAGCACCGGCGGTGTCGCGGCCTTCGGCAGCTGCTTTGGCGACTTTGGCGTTCCATTCTTTGAGGTCTGCGCCAGTCGAGAAAGCTCGCTTGCCGGCGCCGGTCAAGATCGCGACGGTCAAGCTTGGCTCGGCATCGAACCAGCGGAAGACGGCTGTCATCTCTAGGACAGCGGCTGAGCTTGTGCAGTTGAGGTCTTTTTCGCGAGACATAGTGATCATGACCACTCGAGCTGCGGGATACGAGAGCTTGAGAAAAGAGGTTGGAGGAGGTTTACTCTGGAGTTGGTCTGCCATGATGGGTTTCCTCTCGGGGTGTATCCTCTTTCAAGTTAGAGTGACAAGAACAATTTATGAGAAAGTGATTTGCGAGTGGAACAGGGAAAGTAGAAAAGTAGCAAGGTCTGAAGAAGAAGCGACCAGGTCGAGATAGATAGGGGACACTGAGCACTTCGTACGGAGGTAATAGAATATGAGATCGATATCGACACGAAACCTACGATGATAATGGTGGGAAATGCTGAAGAGGAGTAAATATTCCAAGAAAGGAGTTGAAGGCGTGCCCGAGGTCGATTTCGAGAAGACGGTCACGTGCGAAAACCATGGATGCCTCAGGTTGGTCATGTTTCTTTGTGGCTGGCGCCTGCTTCGCGAACATCAACTCCACGTCACTTCGACCCAGCCATTCACCAGTGCAAGCGGCAGCGCTGTGCCAGCTAGTCAGTATACATTCCACGATGTTGTAAGTGTGTTCATGTCCTTCCATACTATCACTTCTCCTACTTTGTAATGTCAACACTCGAGTAAGAAGACATGCCTCACTTTGCGCACACTCCCGAAGCGCTCCTCGGACGCAACGACTCGAAGAACCCATCGACAACGTGCAAGGGCATCACATCTTCTGGACGGCCATGCAGACGTGCACTTGCGGCTTCGAGATTATCGTTGACTGGCCGCCGAAAGTCGAACAACCCGGCACTTGGAGGCGTCGTAGCTATCGTGGAGGAAGATGGCGAGATCCAAGAAGCCGACTTTTACTGTTGGCAGCATAAGGATCAGGCTGAACAGGTGGTTGATGGCAATGTTCCGCGTAACGAGTCGGAGGCTGGGACAAGGGCTGCAAGGCGCAAGACCGAGCTATATCCGCTGAAGGAGAAGAGCAGCATTGATACCATGGTGCAGAAGCTAGGCATTGACGCGGCGATAGACGATGGAAGGCAGCACCATGGAAGGCATA
>JAABUW010010441.1_pt1 | contig 10326 bp, 13 predicted proteins | sample 5560081 | NCBI WGS metagenome assembly JAABUW01 (sample SAMN10711882, study PRJNA513363) | rock metagenome | isolation source: Antarctica rocks | place: Antarctica: Victoria Land, Knobhead sud | reverse complement strand
GAAGTAGATGCGTCACCTGCAGAGGTACAAGCGCTCCAGCAAAGGCCAGTCCCCTTGAGACAATTGTGCTATGGCATGTGCTGCTAGTGGATTGCCATCCAGCCGGATTCCTTTCATGGCTAGCCACGAAGCTTGAATAAGCCCACTTAGATTATCGATCATGTTATTTGACAGGTCAATTGTCTCCAGCTGACACCACCTGGGCTTGCTGAGCTGCTGTAGGCTGTAGTGGTCCAGATTGCTGTTGTTAAGGTGCAGGTGCTTGAGTGATGAGTATTGGCTGAATTCTGGCAAATTCCTCATACGGTACATATAATTTCCATTTAACCCCAAGTTTTGCAGACATGGCCAGTTACCGCAAAGCAACATGGCCATTGCTGACCCACTAAGGCCAGTGTTAGTAAGGTTGATTGCTTCCAACTGCGGCCAATGTGCTCCAGCTAGATACTGCATGCCTGGTGAGTGGATTGTGTTGCCTGCCAAGGTCAAGGTCTTCAGCTGCAGCCAGCTTCCTCTACTCAAGGCTACCATAGACTGTGCATCTAGCTTGTTGTCGCGCAGTTCTAGCTCCTCCAACAATGGCAAGTGGGCATCAGCTAGGTACATCATTGCCGTAGCCAGATTGTTGCCTGCCAAGTAGAGAGACTTGAGGTTTGGGTATGGCACCGCTAGTAATACTGCAGCAAGGCATGAGTCTATCTTGCTGTAGCTTAGGTTCAAGCTTTGGAGCCGAAGATGTGTTGCGTTGGCTAACTGGGAGACAGACTGGAAGTCCAGAGTCTTGCTACATCTGAGCTCAAGCTGTGTTAGGTGCGGCCAAACCACTGTGGTGAGCACCCTGACATCGTGGCAATCCATGGCGCAACTGATCTTGGTGACATGCTCATGTACACGTTCGCGCAGAAGTACGCAAGATGCCAATAGCTGTACCAAGGCAACGGGTGGCAGGTGCTCCAAGAACTGTGGGACGTGTTGTACCAAGTCCACTAGCATGACCTGCACGCAGCAGATCAGTTGATCAACTTTATTAACGAAGCGTCGGGAAGGTTCCCAGATGACACAGTCGAATTGCAATGTAAGTCTGTAGTCCATACGGCCCGCAAGCCGTACTGATGGTGTGTGGCAGTAGTAGTAGCGGCGAGGTAGGTATACAGCATGCCGGTCACAGCAAGCGGGTAACAGCTATATGACTCTGCACAAGTACATCATGTTGTCACCTGGAACGTTCACGGTCGACTCAATTCGCAAAGTGCCGTGACTTGCCGTCGGCGATCAGTTTTCAGAGATCCGAATGGCCTGACGCTTGGCCGCTGCACCGTGAGCACAAAACTCATAAGGGTAGTTGAGCATGTTTCTCCAACTTGCTAGTCTGCATTCCGCGAGAACGCACGGATCATCAGCCAACTATTCACCTGTTTGGCTCTCATGTGCATTCCATCTGCACCAGCCACACCTACACAATATATGCACACCCTTTAGACCCTGGCAGCATGGTAGCCTCCAGCAACACAGCCAGGAGCAACTGATGAGGTCTAAGTCTAAGCTGCAGAAATTGCTGCGTGCGCCTACCAGGTATTGTAGCTGACAATAGTGCCTATGCTGGCTAAGAGGCGTAAACGCATGATGGTATGTGCATGCGACAACTCCACCACTAGAAATTATTGTTGGACAATGCAGGGCATAGTCCTGGGCGCCGTCCAAATGATCAGGATGATTTCGGGCCGGTGCGGTACTTGAAGACGAAGGACCTGGGCAGCTTCCCTTACAACTCCTGCATTGTAAATCTCTGAAGGTCACAGCGAGCCTCGCTCGGAGAGACAAGATCCATCGGACAACACAGGAGTAGGGCCACGCAGACGATCTTGCTCGAACGGCGTACTGCTTGCAACAGACTTTTCAGCGTATGGCACGCCTGGGACAACTTCAATTTTGGGAAGGTCAGTTATACCGTATATGGAATGTGGCGCAGTCACTAAAGGGTATCAACATGTTATGGGGCGTGCATGAGGCTTGCAAGAAACAGTACTACTAGTAATCCAGAATTATAAACACGCACGTATATTTTCCCTGCTTTTGGGCTCTTGTGCCTCATGCTCCTCAAGTGCATATGTGTCCTTGATCTAGCTTCCTTTGCTGCACTCAATGACTCGCCAACATATGCCTGTCAAGCGGCTGATTCAGCTGATGCAGAGCGGTTCACCAGTAGCGCACACACTGTAGACAGGTTCATCCTGGCATCACAGTCAAGCAATTCAGAAAAATAAGAACACAGTCTGTTACTACCAAAGCTAATGTCAATGCTGCTGGCTGTCTAAAGAGGACACAGTACTACCCTTCACGCTGACTTCTGCTATTGCTGAGCAACAGGAGGCGGTGGCCGCATTCCTGGAGGCAGAGCTCCTCCAGGGAAGGGCGGTCTGCTTCCACCCATGCCAGGTGGCATCCCGGGGAAGAATTGCATAGGAGGTATGGGCTGCCAGCCTGGTGGAGGCATACCACCATGGGGTGGACCTACATTGCCATTGGCGTCTCCAGGACCTGTACTTCTTCGTGCACGCTTTTGATCCTGGCTGTCGCCGTCATTGCTTTCTCTGGCTTCCCGCTGTGCATGGCTGCCCATGGCTGATGGGTCCATGGAGGGGTACCGGGGACCTGCCCCAGGCCCTGTTGGGGGGAGGTTAAAGTAGTTGACTGGTGCTTGAGGCGCAGCAGGGCCTTGCCCATGTTGTAACTGCAGTGGCATCATTCACTTGAAATCCATTCATTGCACAGCGAGGAAGAGCTGGAACTATTGCCACACAGCTGGACAGACACACAATTGCTGTGTCAAGTTGCCACTGCATATGCACACGAGAACTACAGCATCCAAACACACACAATGGAGTACAGCATCGTGTACAACAGCTTGACATGCTTGAGCGCAATCACAATATCACAGAGCCGATGCTCCCTCACAGGGTAGAGCCTTAGCCTCAGCAGGAATGCAAATTTGTGCCATCAACTTATGCCACCAGGGTATGCCAAGTACAATAGGCCAATCCGGAGTGAACTAAAAACCACAATATCACGCAAGTAAGCCCTGCAGGTGATTAGTATCAGGACCGAACCAAAAACCACAATATCACGCAAGTAAGCCCTGCAGGTGATTAGTATCAGGACCGAACCAAAAACCACAATATCATGCAAGTAAGCCCTGCAGGTGATTAGTATCAGAAAAGCATCAAGAAGGCTGTCAAACTCACAGGGTTGATAACCTGACGTGCAGTCTGCAGAGTCCATACCTGTGATGGCAGCATGCTCAGAGCAGCTGCGGCGGCTGCATCCCTCTTCTCCTGAGGCTTGCCCCACAGAAGGCGGCATCTGTTGCCCTTGATGATCAGCCTGTTGCTCATGCCTTCAGCAGCACTCTCAGCTGCCTGCCTGCTTGTGAAGGTCACAAAGGCACACTGCTTGTGCTCAATCTGCATGACACAGGCAGGGTCATCACTCCATGTTGCAGGTGCACCCCTGCCTGTTGTGCTATGGGAACTGGTAGCACAGTCACAAGACAGGCTACAGCACAGATATAGATTGATGCACCGAAGGTGTTGAGGATGACAGGCCAGGTGTGCAGTGCAGGTGATGGTTTGACACACCAATGCAGGTGCATCTGCTTCTGACGTACCTTCTTGACTGACTGCAGCTCTCCATAGCTGTAGAACTGATCACGTATGTCATCCTCTCCAATGACAGGAGTAAGGCCGCCAATGTATAGGGTGGTGATGGAGGCATCCTCTGGTGGAGACAGCTTGGGCAGTGTATCTACTCTTTGCATCATCTTCCTTGCAACTGGGTCATTCACACCATAGTACCTGAAGGCAAACAATAGTTGGTAGATGTACATGCACATGCAAGCTTGACCCGAAGACCAAACCAGCAGAACATAACGGATCAGACAGAGGGAATGTGCAGAGGGAATGTGCCTGGCAGCAATAAGGATGGAAGTTGAGGCGCACCTGTCCTTGATGTTCTGCTCAGCAAGCTCGCCAGTGCTTGGCATCTCATGTCGATATGGACACTCAGCACCACGTTTGCACTCGCCTTTGACAAAGAAACTGCAGATGGGCGCTCTGTTCCTCTGCACAGCAATTCATCATGCTTCAGTGCTCATGTGTGCCCTCATGTTTGTGCAATGACAGCAGTGGCCTAGAGGAGTGCACATAGCCACATATTTGGTTGGCTGCAACTACAGACCTTGTAGTAAGGTGTTGTTCTCTGAAGCTTGAGTATAGTGTCATTTGCTCGCTGTTTGTTGAAAGAAGAGTCCAGGTCGCCATCCTCTGATAGCCTTTGCAGAACATACTCTTTGTTCACGTCTGACTCTGGCAAGTCCTCAACCTCCTTGCCAGTTGCGCTGTCTCTGACTTGGACAGGCAAGTTGTAGTCCAGATCCAACAAACAAACCTGCAAATGCAATGGCGTGTCCCTATCGGTTCCTATCTGTATGTGCAGCAGCATGAGCTGTCCCAGGCCCAGCATTGTGCTAATTACTTACCTGGCAAACGTTTTTAGCTTTCGCTACCTCTTGACATATGATCGTTTTCTTGTACCTGCAGGGTGAGAAGAGAAAATTTGGGCATGCGGTTACCAGGTGAATCAGCAGACTTGATTTATGTCCAACCTCGTAGACATACCTGGCATCATTGCCAGGACGCCAACGAAAGACAGTGTAGGGTCGCCCAGAGATATGGCATTCGCCACCGTATTCCATCTGCACAGTATGCAGTCGTCATACTCACAACACAAACGGATCTATAAATACATCTGTGCCGACGCTTGCGTCACTACCAATTGTAGCCAGAGAAAAGACGCTCACTCTCTGCATCCGCACATACGGATTCGGCCCCAGACAGGTTTCGCATACTATTGGAAAGTCTGCTCGTTCCCAACCGTCCGCTTCTGGATCTGCCAACAACCGGTTTGCCATTCTCGCGTGGTTCGCAACGAGTGAGACACTTGCACGTACACTGCCACACAGCAGAAGCATCGAATGAAACCCTGCAAAACCCTAGTACCCCTTTCTACATTTGGTCTCGGAGCCTCTGGAAGCTGAGTGATCTAAAGTGTGGTGATTACCGCATCACCGCTCATGAGTGATGGAGGCACAGGCTGCAGCTGCTCATACGATGGCACTTGCTGCGCTCGTTGGCATCAGTCCCTTACATCTTCACTGTCCTTTCTGCACATGCAGCGCCGGTTGCCCACAGGCTGGGTGGGGTCTGTGCATCAATGAGAGAGTGATGAAACATGTGCTACTTTTTGTGCTTGCTGCGCTCGTTGGCATGTGCAGCTCTGCAGCCCACACGCTGCGCTGGTTGTTGCAGCATGGTTTCTGCAGTGGATGTGTGCATTCGTCAACCGACACAGAGTAGTTGCTGATATATGGCGGTGGCATTTACAGTCATCAGCGTCACAGATCGTCACAGCTCTAGGAGGAAATTCCTCCGAGGAATTTTGCAGCTTGTAGAAGCTGTTACTCATTCTGTAGTCGGCAGCGCTGCAAGGGAATTCACTAATTTCCCCCTTTCCCGAAAGCAGCCTGGTCATGAGCTTCATCAGACCAAAGCCGTGCACCAAAAAAGGTATGGCAAGTGCCAGATATCATGTGATATCAAAGCAGGTCTAGCTTGCTGGTGCTATCAATGTCTGAAGTGGCGTACACCAGTAGTGACTAGTGCCACCCCATATTTGTTGCAACAATCGACAGCATCCTGGTCACGCATGCTTCCTCCAGGATGTGCAATAGCTTTTACCCCAGCCTTGCAAGCCATCTCTACTGAGTCATTCCAGGCAAATGGGAAAAAGGCATCGCTGGCCATCACAGAGCCCTGTTCAGCCACAGCAGGAAATGTCAGGTCATGCCCATGAAGTTGTAATTGACATGTCCCTTGCATGATCACACTTCTTAGACACACAGATGCAGAGTGACAGTTTGGAACAGCAAACTACCAAATCAGACTCATGACTCAACCTATGCATGGCCCTCAAGTGGTTTGTGCATCTAGCTTCCACTCATCATGAAGCAGGCATGCACCTGCATGTTCAGCAGCAGCAAGCTGCTCAGTTGCAACCAAGGCATGTGTGTAGCGTACCTCCACATCCTGGGAGGCTTTCTCAAGAGCTATCTGGACACTCTTGACCCTGTTGGGCTGTCCACTGCCCATACCTAGCAGCCGCTGCTCCTTGGCAATTGTGATGGCATTGCTCTTGACGTGCTTCACACATCGCCAGGCAAAGGCAAGGTCAGCCAACTGTTGCTCTGTTGGCTGTGTCTCAGACACAGGTGTGAAGGTAATGCCATCTGGCCCCAAGTTGTCTGCCTGCTGCCAAAGCCAGCCACCTATAAGGCAGATGGCTTAGCACTTGAGAAATCTGGGAAGGAAATCACTTTGTGAGGAAGGTCGAGCAGCACTGCAGAAGATTGCTCTGATCTTGTGCCTGGTGCTAGCTCTGTCTAAGATGGGCTGGGCAAGAACAGAACAGAGAAGGCTGTGTACCGTTATCCAAAGAACATATACATGTATGCATCTGATGTGTGCTAGCCAACACTGGCATTACACAGCACTCAGACAGCACAGGGGCTCATAGGATTGCCCGATCAGTTGTCTAGCACATTTCTTGTGTGAAACACAAACGCTCATGGCCAACAGTGCGCAGCTGAGGATGTGAGAATGGGCTTGTGGACAGTTCACATACAATGCAGTCCCAAAATATGGCTTGAAGCTGCCAGCAAGGTGCTTGTACCTGCTATCTGACGCAGGGATTGCCCCTCTGGCGCTCTGGGTTTTGCTTCCAGAATCCTCAGGGTCTTGGACTTGCCTTTCAGCTTTTGCAGGCCCTCAGGCGTGTAGCCAGGGGCAATAACTACTTCGTAGAACATGCGCGTCTCACCATCAGCAGGGCTTCTGAACTCCCTCAACAGCGCTGCTAGCTCCTCATCTACTGGCCTGTAACCATAGCATCAGCTCAGGCCTGAGATCAGCTTGCTGGGAATGTCACAAAACATGCATGGCCAGCTAGAAACATGCAGGCTCACTTGAGCAGACAGCAGCGCAAAGCAATGGTGGTTAAAGTTTGGCAGTTGGTACTGACTTCTTGCCTCTATCTGACGGCAGACGCTGACAATCACGCCCAACTTTGCTGTTCCTTTCTGGGTGTGCATGAGGTGAAATGTCATGCACTGCATGTCAGCTGCGGAAACTCACCTCTGTCAGCCAGGACATGGCAAGCACACCTCACAGACAACTTTGTGAAGTGATTTTACCTATTGAAGGCAACAATGCCACCAAAGGCGCTGGTGGGGTCCGCCCTGACAGCCAGGGGGTATGCCTCCTTCAGGTCCCCCCTGCTGGCTGCCCCACAAGGGTTGGTGTGCTTGACAATCACACAGCTAGGTTCTGGGAAGTCGCACACTGCTGTATACGCTGCATCCCCGTCCAGGTAGTTGTTGTAGGACATCTGCAGCACCCACATGACAGCTTGAGCAGAACCACCCTTGACAACACCTCCAAGCAGCAGCACAGATCACACAAACGAATACAACCCAGTCGCACTGCACCCATGATTGCAGCCACAGCAAACATAACTGGCAGGAAATGATATGGCATACCCCAATGCATGACGCAACGCATGCACCAAGGTATTTGCATTTGGCTTGCAGCTGCAATGGCATCCATCTCTCCAGTGAACAAGTGTGCAGAATGACATGAGCTGACCTCTTTGCCATGGTGCAGCAGTGCAGTGGCGATGCCGCCCTTGCCATGTTCAGCCAGGGAGAGGTCTGAGTAGAAGGCAGCTGGCTGGTGTGGGTTCTCCCCATACCGCAGGCCTGACACCTGCCGCATAGGCCGGCTCAGCTCTGGTGCAGCCTCTGACCCACCTGTACATCATCACTCATCTTCACTAATGTATGACTAATAACAGCAGATCTTTGTGAGTAGGTATATTACTGACAGCTTGAAGCTACATTGCGTTTTGTTGGGGTTGGTTGAGATTGGTGTGAGAAGGACAGGTCTGCCTGCTTGCTGCGAATGCTGTGTGTGCACAGCATGTGCAGTGCAGTCTGCATGTGGTCCTATGATTGCTGGCAAGTCACCAGCAAGCACAAATGTGCATATTTTGTCCGTTTACACACAGATGAACTTTGCACAATTGGGGGCAAGGCCTACCTATCTGGGACCACAGCCATTCTGCAACTGTGGAGTCATAGGTGGCACAGTGCTGGAAGGCTTTCCAGGCCAACCGCTTCCTGTACTGCAGAGCTTCCTGGGCACTGCTGCTGCCTGAGAGGTGCTGCAGCAGCTCATCATAATCGTTTGGGTCCACCACAACAGCTACATGACTGTGGTTCTTAGCTGCTGCTCTGATCATGGCTGGCCCACCTGCAGCATGATGTCTCAGGCTGAGCCATTCTGTGATGTGTTAGTGAGTGAACTATTCAGGTTATATGATGTCAGGACAGATTTTGCTTGCAGCAGAGACAAGCCAGGTGCGTCCCTTGTGTAGGGTCCCTGGCTCCAGGACTTCACGTGGGTCAAGCTAGCTGCAGGGAAAGGTTGTACAGCTTCTGAAACACATCGTGCAGAGCAAACTTACCAATGTCTATGTTCTCCACAGCAGTTTCATAGGAGGGTGGTTGCTCAGCAGTGACAGTCTGGCGGAAGGGATATAGGTTCACCACAACAATGTCAATTGGGGAGATGTTGTGGTCGCTAATTGCTGCCATGTGCTTCTCCTCATCCCGTTTGGCTAAAATGCCGCCATGCACGCCAGGATGCAATGTCTTCACACGCCCTACAGTGCTATTTGCATAATTCAGCTGCACCAGAATGCATCATGGCAGAAGCGCAAATTGCACAGTGTATTCTTGTGGCTACTGTACTGGTTATGGCTACATGGTGTGGGCAGCAGAGAGGCATTGGGAAGGGCGTTGAGTGCAGAATTAAGGATATACCGTCCAGCATTTCTGGGAAGCCTGTCAGCTGTTCTACTCGCTGTACTGGCAACGAGGCTTTCTCAAGAGCAGCTGCACTGCCGCCAGTAGATACCAGCTCATACCCCTGATCAGAGAGACCCTGCAAGCAGCAATGACATTATAAGACACAGTACACCTGTAACAATGTCAGTTGCAAAACAGGGATGTCATAACCATACGTTATATCTGCCTCTGCATATTACCTTGGCAAGCTTCTCAAGACCCTGCTTGTCTGACACTGAAATCAGGGCTTTCCCTTTGCTGGCAGACCCTGAAACACATGCACTGAATGTGAAGGCGGGCAACACCTGACTTCAGCAAACTGTTTGACTGCAAGTCTTTTAGTGCAAAGCTGCGAACAGTTCAGGTTCTGCAAGAGCCCACCTGAAGCCCCAACTGTCATTGTGGCACAACAGGGGATGTTTGAGCCCCTGCACCGAGAAGCAACGCTCAAAGTTGACCGCTGCAGCCTGTGCACTTGATATAGCGATGGCTTGATACAGGTGTTTAAACAGGCAAGCAAGTTACCTAGGAATTTTGTGTGAGGTTCTGTGTGTACTCAAGACGTTGCCGCGATTGGCCGAAACGCTCGCGGCACACCGCTGTAGGTCGTAATTAAGTGACCAGGTTGGGCAAGTCTGCGGCGTTTGAGACTTCGCCGGTTTGCCGACAAGATGCGGCGCGAAACCCGCACCAAGTAGGCAGCTTGTCATAAGGAGACACGTGCTCGCTTGCCCGCGCGATGTCTCGAGTTGAGAACGGTCAACGCCGCAACACAGTTGTAGAGCCTGCTGCAATGCTCTTCCTCATTACTCATCATGCGTTTTGAATTGCAGTCCAAATTAAGTAAGCTGCAGATGAGAAAGTCTTCACAAACTCGGAGTTGGGACGCACTTTGGGATGTCACCGTACGTACATATGAGCTCGGCCAGAAGTGTGCCAGCCACGGCTCAGGCTGAATGCAGGCAGGCAGCACACAGTGGGAATGTATTATACTGTAATAGGCAAGCTTGCAAAAGTCAATGCTGTCAGACCTAATCGTGAGCAGACTAGGAGCACGGCACTGAGTATTCGCTGATGCTCATTCCATCTTGCAAACAGTACTGACTTGCTTTCCTCCTCTTCTGCCTTGCCAACTATTGCTAGTCCTTTAAACCAGTGTCCTTTTGTTCTTGATGCTTGGCACAGGCTGATTGGCATTGCTGGTTACAGTGGCATCTGCAGCGACTTGGCTGCTATTATGCCTGCCTTTGCTGCTCACAGTCTGCCACTTGCCAGTGTGTGCAGGGTTTCGATTCCTGTGAGCAATTTGC
>JAABUW010010439.1_pt1 | contig 10327 bp, 19 predicted proteins | sample 5560081 | NCBI WGS metagenome assembly JAABUW01 (sample SAMN10711882, study PRJNA513363) | rock metagenome | isolation source: Antarctica rocks | place: Antarctica: Victoria Land, Knobhead sud | reverse complement strand
CGTTTGTGGCGAGCACGGTAGGGAGAAGTAATGGTCTGGTGAAGTAGCTGGAAGGGGGGTGCAGGCGAAGCGCTTGAGACGTGAGATCAGGCTTGGTAGGGAGGGGATGGGATGCGCTCTGTGACCGAGATGGGGTTCTAGTTTGGCAAGGTTGAGATGTGCACGGTGGACATGAATTCATCCAACTGCGAAGAGAGCCAGCGGGGAGGCCTTCGTAGGCCCATCCCGATCAATTGTTGTGCTCCTGGGTACATAACTGTCCAGTCTGATCTCCCGCTGCCGTCGTTTCGTCTATACGTCAGCCCTTTCACCTTAGTAATCTCCCCGGGACCGAGCCTTTATGCTACTCCTGGAATTGATCGTGAGCATAAGACTGGCTGCTTGGCCGGAGTGATTGTCGACAGTCCTCCAATCTACTTTCTGACATGCGGATACGACGTCATAGCCCGCTGCGAGCCTCTTCACCCATTTTCACAACAACACAGCAACACAGATATCCGACAGCACAAAGATTCTTGCTGCGCCTGCGCGCGACGATCCAAGAGATGGAAGATCAAGCACCGACCCTTCAGCAAAAAGTTGATACCTCCGATGTGAGTAGAAAAGATCATGCGGAAGACCATTGCGCCCTAGATGGTAGGAGTTCGAACTGACCCATCTTCAGTACTCGGAAAAACTCTTAGACGACAAGAAGACCCTCTTCCATCTACTCATGGAGCTTCAGCAGCGCATCCTGGGCATGGCGATTGAACCCACGGTAAGGAAGATCGACCAGCCCCATCCGAACGAAAGGAAAGGCTATATGTTCACCGACCACAAGTTCGCCAGGATGATGAAGGGCAACAGATATCGACCCAACGACGAGCTTCGCATGATCCTGCGCCCGATCGTCGAAGCATTCCACGGCAAATTCTCGAAATACGACCTGCTCGAAGCCTACTGCTTACAGAACGTCCTTACCGCCACTATCCGCGAGAAGGGCGCCGTTTCTTTGGCCCCAGCGAACCACGCCCATTCGTTCCGCATTCATCACGGCAGCTACCAAGAGGGCGGAGAGATCAGGAAGCACGTCCGCCGTCTGCATCTCTCTGGAACTGTACCACGCTCGCGACTGGGTATGGTCCAGTTTGCTTTCAAGATTTACGATATTGTTGCGAATTGCATGAGGCTGGCGGACGGAGTCGTGTCCGTCGAGGCGACTTGGAACGAGCTGCATGCGCACGAGATTGAAGCTGGGGTGGTGGAGTTTGTGAAGATTCATGCGCAGCGGTGTGGGAGGAAGATCGGCCTTACCTTCATCGTGTGCTCGGAGAGGATGCCTCACTGGCCAGCATCTGGATTGAAGCACAGTGTGGTTTGTGAATAGGTTAGTTACGGATAGCAAGATGGCGAGTGGGAGCCTCATGCGAGGACTTTGGTTCACGGACTTCGGTGGCGCAGGGTGGGAGCCGCGATGCGTATGCAGGGGCTGTCCCGATTGCTAATTGTTACAAGCGACCAGGTCACCCAGATATCGGTCGCTTATATCTACCTTAACCTCTCGTATGGTAATGGTATCATCAACGAGTACGAGGATCGTGGGATGTGCTGCTCATCGCTCACGCTTACAGGGGGCGATAGGGATTGTCTCTCGTGTACCAATACATTCAGGGCGCGGTCCCGCCATTACCGCGATCTCCAAGCGGATACTCTAGCAAAACATAAGATATCTTGTCAACCCACTGTGTGTGTAGCCATCAGAGACGTACTCGTACCAGCTTTGGGGTTCGCCATCCTGCCTAGTAATCACCAACTCAATTCCACTCCATTTCTCGACATGTAAAGTCGACGTCATGGGCTCTCCCAACCTTGAGCTTTTCGGCGTATCCCTCCTATCTTCCCAGAGCCACAAAACAACACAGTTTCTTTCGCCAGAGAGCAAGACATCCCGAACATGGACCGTCAAACTGTGGCGGGCTGCAAGTGCAGTCCTACAATAAATCAACTGGAAGAAGAACCTGTACGTACAGCCGTCCACGTAATATGGTGATGGCGGACGCCTAATCATGTACAGGTCTCCAAACCCTCTATCGACGACAAGCCCGCCTCAGCTCTCCTCGGCATGCCAAACGAGATCCTCGTACCAATACTTCGGCATGGCTATCGAACTCAATTCGGACATGTTCGGGAAATGTCATCTTCACAACTACCAGCCAAATAAAGAACTCCAGAAGGTTATCTTCAACATCTGCCTCGGCTTCAACGGCCGGGCCAACAGAGAACTCTTACTCGAGGCATACCACCTGAAGAATTTCTCTACCGCCGTTCTTTGTAGCCTTCCGAACGACCCGAACGCTGCTCAGTTGTTCCGCATCCGCCACGGCAGCTTCGAGCAAAGCACCGAGATCAATCAGCACGTCCGACGCTTAAGCATTGCGCTGAACTGGCGCGGCTTTGCGGACATTCTCGAACTGCGCGGCGCTATGTTCAAGGTCCAAGATGTTGTAGCGCACTGTCCGAAGCTGGTGGAGGTGATCTTGAGCATTAACAACGGATCGCATCCGGAGCTCGCAGCGCAGGCTAGGGCTGAGGTAGAGGTGATCATTGAGGGTCTCGCGATGCGCCGTGGAAAGGACATTCGTGTGGTATGGGTCGCATCATCTCGTAAGAGGGATGGCAAGGGCCTTTTTGGTTGAGTATGGGAATTGTTACGTTTGGCTGAGTCATGAATGTTTCGTTGGCCCGATGGTTTGCGGCTTGCATAGTTCGGATGCCAGAGAGATGGGACGGGATGGATGCAGAAGAAAGTAATGCCGGAGGAGGATGAGCCATTGCTTTCCATTTACAAGGAGCAATCGTCAGCCCGGCGGCGTTGGCGGGCCAAAGACGAGACGATTCTGCAGTCAACGAGCTCTTTCGCTGGACAAAGCACATTGTGTTGTTTTCATTGCCCTAGATCCTTCTAAGGGATGTAGCAAACCATGGAGCAGACCATGTGATAAGGGATATAAGCACCTACTCACCCCCATATAGGGCTCAAATAAGCCTTCCCAATACATTGATACTGGCTGCTCGCTGAGAGATATACCGTGCTCCTTCTCCCTGGATCCTTATATCGGGGAATGAAGTTCGAACAGATATCCGATATCCCTAACCTCCGTACCCAGAATCTGCCGCTATACTCAATGACTTCAACCGTGCGATAGAAGCTTACAGATTCCGAAGGAAGCGTTGCTCCACTTATAAATGCGACATTTGACGTCATGCATCAACTGGGCCTCGAGCTGCTCCAGCTTTGCAGTCCATCCTTTCCAATGTCACGACCAAACCACATGAAATCTATACCATTGCGCGACAACTCGCAAAGATGGAGTCTCAGACGCTGGCAGTCCGACATCACGGCGAGCCAGGTCAGGCTACGCTCACCGACGTAAGTCGAAATAAGCGGGTTCCATAGGTATTTATGCCACTGACACTCGTGCTACAGGCCCAATCGACAACGGTTGCTCGCGGAGCTGCTAAGACACTCTTCGACATGCCTACCGAGATCCTTCTCCGTATCTTCGGCCTCGCTATCGGCATGACATTAAAGCCGCTCCAGAGGAAGTTCAACGACTACCATCGGACGGATTCCCGGTACCTCATCACTAGCAGCCACAATCTCACTGTGATGATGGCATCTCAGCATTATCGGCCGAACGACCATCTCCGCCTAATTATGCAGACGATTACCTACGAATTGCATGGTGCGATTAACAAGGACTTCCTGCTGGAATCGTACTGCTCCGAGAGCATCCTCACAGCCCATCTAAGCCGCGACGACACGATGTACCATCGCTGTACCTCATCTCAAGTGTATCGCATCGAAAACGGCAGTTTCCAGATGGGTACAGAAATCAACAAGTACATCGTCCGTCTGGGCATCTCTGGAGCCGGGGGTGCTGGGGTACTGGAAGCCCGCGGTTTCGTGTTCAAAGTCCAAGACATCGTCTTGCACTGCCCGAAGCTGGCCGCGCTGGTCGTGAGCGTTAGATTCGGGACGAATGTGCAAAACCGACCACCGCTGATGACAGCCGGGCCGGATTGTGAAGATACGAACGAGATGGCGAAGGACGAGCTCGCCAGCATCGTCAAGACTCTGGGGAGACGCAGCGGCAAGAACTTTCGCCTGACCTTCGTCGCTCGTTCGTTTCGGCGGGAGCGTGGACTTTTGGAATGAGCGGTCGATGTTGCGGAGTGCCTACGAAGTTCGAGAGTGGGGGGAGAAACGGATTTGTCGAGTGCTGGGACCACGACGATCTGGAGTTCTGCTAGACGTGAGTGAAGATGTATGGATCGCTCTGTGCGATTGGCGGATATAATCATCCTCGGATTGTCAGGCTACGATCACACAATGTACGATCAAGAAGGAGTAAATACTGGCACCGCATGACAGCCGTATTCTGTACAGTCATCACATGCAAATTGGTCCAGTCCTCTGTATGCGGTACTTTGCGCCCGTCAACTCCCACAGTCTGTGTTGTGGTCCCGTCCTATATCTCGTAATACCTGGTGAAAGTAGAGTATCGAACAAGCTTCTATAAGTGAATGTTGAGGCTTGGCCAAACGGCTGCCTCGTATCTCAAGTCACAGAGGATTCCTACAGAAAATCGCCATCAACAACATGCCGCTCTCATCATCACCACGATTGTCCGACCACCTGTATCTCACGCCCAAAGATGGAGAACAGTCTCGCCATCAACGCGGATGGAATCGTAAGTGCCATTTTCCAGGAGATGTTGGTGTCGACAGCTAATACCGCAGCAGGCAACAAAGGAAATCAGCTCACGCACACCATTCAAATCCCTCCCAACAGAACTCCAGACCCGCATCATCGGCCTCACCATCCTGCTTCACGAAAACAGCCCCAGCACACCCCACGCTCCGGACCCGGAGTGTCACGACCTCGCACCACGACACTTTTACCGCCCCCATGCAGAGCTCGAAACCCACGTGGCCCGCATCTCCCAAGGTCTGAACGTCAGCAAGACGTTCGTCCTCCAGGCTTACTGCGCCGAGAACATCCTGACCGCCGTGCTGAAGATCAACCCGTTTGAGCCGGCGAGCTCGGAAACCGAATGCTACATTGAGTGCGGTACCTTCGAGCAACACCCTGAGATCGAGATGTACGTGCGCCGTCTGAGCATTCATGGCGCTGAGCTTCGCAATTGCGCTATGCGGCTCAGCTTTCTCAAGAAGTTACACGATATTGTGCTACATTGTCCCCAGCTCGTCAAGTTAACCGCATCGGTGGAGGGCGGTGGAGGTGAAGACCAGGTACGGAAGGTGGTGGACCATGCAGTGAAGAAGAGGAAGAGGGAGAAGATTACGTTGATGTTTGTGCCGGTGACGACAGGGAGATCTTCTGGATATGTGGAGTAACTGCACAGGAAGGAAGGAGAGGAATGCGGGCTGGACTCTAAGCGCGAAGCAAGGGAGTAACCAGAGACGAGACTTAGTTGGCCAGGACGAAGAACTCTTGTAGATAGCATGTCAAATCGTGGTTGCTCGCCTGAACGATCGGATCGACTCCTTCGCTCATCGACCACTATCATACGACCAAAACAACCTCCCATGATACTATGGACAACTCCACGTAAGGCAGCGTCCTTACAAGCACCTCCGTTACGCCAGCGTCTCGACATCTTCCGGCCCATAGCACCTCTCTATACCGCCACGATGGAGCCTGGAGCCTCGTGAACTCGACCAAGGGTAGAAGAGACCAAGTAAGTCATTCATCCTTAGATATCTATTATGCCTACTCGAAACACGAATACAGCAAAGGCCGTCCAACACTTCAGGATTGGTGTGCATTGAATGAGTAAGGAAGAGGCATATCACTCATCAACCGGTTGGTGGTCTCGGTGGGAATACCTGGTTCACCAGTGCAGAGGACCGGATACAACCTCCTCACTCCATTACGGCAACGAGAGTATCACCACTGTCCGGCCATCTCCCTTCAGCAGCCCGGATGTCAAGTCGAGCATGTATCATGGGCGATGAGAGCATTTCGCGCGGTCCCTTTGACTGGATCCACTGAAGCACAGTACCTTGGACCTTGAACCTTGTTCATCTTCTCCCGTCGAGCGAAAAGGGCATGGCTTTAGGCGCTCCGATCTGAGCTCCAGGGCACGCCATCGTTGAGGAGAGCTTCGCATACAGACTCGGACCAAAGAAGCTCGCCTGAGCAAAGTGCTCTGTACTCCGCAGCTAGCTTTGGCCTCTCGAGCCAAGAACGATGGCGCATTTGGTGTTAAAGGCCTCGAATTTGAGCTCGGGATCACAACACCGGCGAGAAGACCATAGCTTCCAGATCCAGACCGTGCCAATTCATCTCGGCCATGTACCTTATACTCCGTGGCTAGCCTGCCTTCTCGACCGAAGAAGGATGGCGCATCTGGTACTGACAGCTCGGATCTGAGCTTGAGAGCACAACATCGGGAACAGAGTATGGCCCTTGGACGAGATCTTTGGAAATTTTTCCTTGCACAGCGACCTGCGATCTGTGGCCAGCCCGTCCGCTCAAGAATTGGGACACAAAGCATCTGGCTTCCAATCCTTGGATCTGAGCTTGAGAGCGCACTGTTAGGGAGGAGAGTATAACATCCGGACCCAGGCCTTGGCTTATTCCTAAAGTGCAGCGACCTGGAATCCCATGGCCGGCCAAGCCTCTCGAGCCAAGAAAGAAGGAGCGTCTTGCTTCGAAGCCCTGGATCTCAGCTCGAGCCCACATCGTTGGCACGGAGAGTATGGCATCTAGACCCAACCTCAGAAGGTATGCCTGCCCGCAGCGACCTGTGCTTCGTGACTAGACTGCCCTCTCGAGCGAGAGAACATGTGGAATACAGCTTCAAATGCTCGGATCTGAGCTCTGGAGCACACCGTCGACGAGGAGAGCGCTGTCCTCCGCCAAAGAGCGGATTCTGAAGACTTTCGCCGTGATGAAATTTTGGGCTGACTGCTGGTCCGCCAAGTTTTCTGGACTGCCAGTTTACCAACGCGACATTATAGCTTGCCAGGAAGCTCCAGCTAGGCAAGCCTACAATGTACCGGGCACGTCGCTCGGACGTACAATGTCCTTCCATCTAGCCTCAGCGCCTTCATAGGTAGCTCAAGTGAGCAGTGTCCGCGGGGAGAACATCGACGTACACCGGCTAGCCTGCTTTTCCGGGATCGAGCCCGGTGGTTTTACGGTCTCATGCTGGATTGCTCGATGGCCTTGGCCGCTTCTTCCGGACCAGTACCCAGTTCTCCGGGAATACCTTCGAGATCGAGCGTCTGTACTCGCTGCAAGACCGGGAAGAGTAAGCACAGCCTCCTGCAGAGCGAGTCCGTACATTCCACAGGTCGATGACTCGGTCTAGAGCCACGACCCCTACATGCAGATGGAGTCCGATTAAGCTCTTGGGTCGTACCAAACCTATTCCATCCATCGGTCCCGAATCCACGGTCCTGACTCCGCACAACCGCGGTGGTGGAGTCGCTCGAACGACATCGGCGTCGATCGAATGCGGGGTGAATTTACTCCATCGTACCGACCCCGCATCACTCCCGGATCGACACCAGCGTTGTTTACTCTTCTTTCCTGAACGATATATACTTGTTCTCGACCATCAGGGTGTTGGTACGCATCCTTCATCATTCAATTGAACCAACAGTGTCGCTTGATTTAACGGAAACGAACCATAATGGGCCTTCCCGAAACCATGCGAGCCGTCGTGCTCAAGGGAGATTATCACGTACATCCTCCTCCTTCCCAATTTTCCCCACTGTTCACAATCCACCACATCCCCAATCCCCCATCTCCTCACACTAACAGTATGAGCCGTCCAGGTCGAAGTAGAAGACCGCCCCACCCCCGTCATCCAAAAACCGACCGACGCCATCCTCCGCGTCACCTCCACCGCCCTCTGCGGCTCCGATCTGCACTTCTACCGCGGCCACCTCAAGTGTCCCCCCAACTTCATCTGCGGGCACGAGTTTGTCGGCGAGATTGTTGAGAAGGGGGATGACGTCAAATCTTTTGAAGTTGGAGATAAGGTGGGTACAGCGAAGCGATGATGAGATATGAGGGCCTGGCTGATCAAAGGGTGTGATGGCAGGTAGTGGTGCCCTTCTACACAGCCTGCGGCTCCTGCTTCTACTGCGTGCGCGGCCAAGCCTCCCGCTGCAGCAAGGGAGAACTCTTCGGCAACAGTGCGCCGGCAAACACCATCCCCGGCGGCCAAGCCGAATACGTCCGCTGCCCGCTCGCGGAAACCACCTTCGTCAAGGCCCCGACAGACATTCCCGAGGAGATGCTCGTGTTGATGGCTGATATCTTTCCCACGGGATATTTTGCAGCCGCGAGGTTTTTGAAGGATCTGAATGAGAGGGATCGGAAGGAGTATACCGCTGTGGTTATTGGGTGTGGGCCTGTTGGGGTAAGAAATCTTGGGCACAAGGATGTGGGACGGGGTGCTCTTATTGGGGATATGACTGACGTGGATGTGTGTAGGTTTGCGCGATAACCTGCGCCCTAACAATGGTCGACACAGTTATCGCCATCGACTCCATCCCCGAGCGGCTGGAAGAGGCGAAGAAACTCGGAGCTCGGGTGATTGATTTGAACGACGATCCGGTGCCGAAGATCAAGGAGGCGAGTGGCGGGAGGGGCGCGGATGTGGTGATTGAGTGTGTCGGGCATGCGGATGCGTGGCAGATGGCTTTTGATATGATTAGGCCTTGGGGGCAGATTAGCAGTATTGGGGTGCAGTACGTACCAACCCTCCACATCCTGAAAGAATTGATTGTTGGGAGAGAGCGATGCTGACGATGGTTACAGTACGGAGAAGTGGGAAGTCAACGGCCTCCTCATGTACGGCAAAAACGTAACCACATCCTTCGGCCGCTGCCCCGTGCGCTCCATCTTCGAGCCCGCCCTCAAGCTCCTCGTGCAGGAGCAGAAGAAGGTCGCTTTCCTGTGTGGCAAGACGATGCAGTTGGAGGATGCGCCGCAGGCGTATCGGGATTTCGAGCAGAGGAAGGTGCATAAGATTGTGTTCAAGATGGATGGGAAGGAGGCGGGGAAGGTTATTGAGGAGAAGGTATAGAAGGGCGCGGAGGATGGGGGGAGGTTGGAGGGGGTGGGTAGGATGTATGCGGATAGGCTTCTTGGATATACTTGTCAATGATTACGAGGTTATGGACCTGTCGCTGTGCCTGCGTTGATGAGTGTAGTGGCAGCGGCTCTGATTCTGGAGGTTGAGATCGGGATCCAGCTGCCGCTGTCTGCAAGTGCCATGCTCAATAGTCTCGAGATTACGGAAAAGCCAAGTGGCCTGGCTCAGTGAGTGTACTGCCATCGGCTCTGATCTCGATGTCGGGATCGAATACTATTCGGCAGCTTCTTGTCGATGCCAGCTCAACACTCTCGAGACCATGGACAGGCCATTGTACGCGTACCATCGACTGTACTGGCGGCGCCTCTGAGCTGAAGCTTTGGATCGAAGACCAGCTGCCACCACCTCCCAGTGCCGTTCGCAGCGTTCCCGAGGTCGTGACCATACCATCGTGCCTACGTCGATTGGTCTATTGGCGGCGTCCATAATTGCGAGCTTGGGATTGGATGATAGCTTACCATGTCTCGTCAATGCCATTGGCAAAGCTCTCGGGGGCTTGGACACGCCGTCGTACCTCTATCGTTCGATGTAGTGGCCGCAGCCCTGTCTGCGAGCTTGGGATCAGTGTTAGGCTTGCGGTTCTTTGTCAAGGATATATTTGACGTCCCCAAGACTGTGTCCAGACCTTCGTCCCCATATCATTGGTTTTAGTGGCAGCACCCCTGGCTGAATGCTTGGGATCGATGTGAGGCTGGTCGTTACTTAACAGTGCCATGATCAGCGCTCTCGTAGTTGTGACCATACTTTCGTTCCTAGATCAGGGGACGTAGTGGCCGCGGCCCTTTCCGCAGACCTGGGATGTATTTGGAGCTCGCAGTTCCTGCTCAATGCCATGTTCAATCATCACGGGACTTCAGACAGTCCTCTCTGGCTATACCATTAGCTGTAGTGGCAGCGGCCCTGATTGGTAGCTCGAGATCGATATGAAGCTTGTCATGTCCTATCAGTGGTAGGTTCGATGTTCTCGAGCAGATAGAGAGGAGGTCAAGCTCGTGTAGTCGTGCAAAATCTTTCATCCCTGTCTCTTTGCGTAGAAGACAGCAAGGTATCTACCATCTCAACCCCAGCCCTCTCCACAATCAAAATTCCTCTCATGCTCACGTACTCTGCTCCAGCGGCACCTAGCACTTGAAGTTTTGCCCGAGACA
>JAABUW010010438.1_pt1 | contig 10327 bp, 10 predicted proteins | sample 5560081 | NCBI WGS metagenome assembly JAABUW01 (sample SAMN10711882, study PRJNA513363) | rock metagenome | isolation source: Antarctica rocks | place: Antarctica: Victoria Land, Knobhead sud | reverse complement strand
GAGGCTGGCAGATGAAGTCACCGGTCTAGCTTCACTAGGAAAGTGCTAAGCTGCATGAAGCCAAAAGACATGGGGATCTGCAAGATGCAACCTCTGGACGGAACGTGGAGGGAGGGTTTTCACCTTTGGTTCCTGCAGGCACCGTATTGCACTGTAGCTCGGTCCTGCCTTTCTTACTCTTCATTCCTCGTCTTGATTCTCGTGAGGAAACTGTCGTAGACCATTGAACACAGATCTCGACCGTCACTATGCTTTCAAGATCGGTAGCGCTGCTGTTGGCGGCATCATCAACGCTTGTCAATGCTGCGAAATCGCCTTACCCGCCGTTCTCGGGCAACATGTTCCAGAAGTACAATTTGGAAGCCGAGGGCATCAAGGCGACGTTCATTCCGTATGGCGCCCGTTTGACGAACCTATACGTCAAGGACCGTGACGGAGCGTGGCAGGACGTTGTTGTCGGCTACGACAACCCGAAGGCGTACGTTGAGGCTTTGGCGGATGGGAACAACTACTTTGGGCCCATTGTTGGAAGATACGCGAACAGGTTTGTCTGCCTGACCATGCTCTTTTTCCAGTGCTAAGTCTATCAGAATCAAGAACGGCACCTTCACCGTAGATGGCCAAACCTCGCATATCCCCGAGAACGACAACAAAGGCCTCGACACCCTGCACGGCGGCTTCGTGGGCTACGACCAGCAGAACTGGACAGTTGCCAGCGTAACAGGAAACAGCATCACCTTCTCCTTCTACGACGAACACACCTCCGGCTTCCCAGGCGATGTGCTCAACATCGCCACCTATACTCTCACGGATGATGCCTCCTGGATCAGTCGTCTCGTGTCTGTCCCGTTCAACGAGGCGACGCCGATCATGCTGGCCAACCACGTCTACTGGAACTTGGGCGCGTACGTTGACGACCAAGCCACTTACGTCTTGAACGATACCCTCTACATGCCGTACGCCGACCGCTGGATCGAAACTGACGGCATCCTGATCCCCAATGGCACGATCGGGGTCACCAACGGAACTGCTCTGGACTTCACCTCGCCTGGCAAGACCATCGGCGAGGGTGTGCAGGATGCAGAGGGTTACTGCGGTACCGGCTGCACTGGTATCGACAACGCTTTCGTTCTTGACCGACCGCGGTACGGTAGCCCGGAGGACCCCAACCTCCAGGTGTTGCAGATGACCAGCCCGAGCACGGGGATTACGATGAGCCTGGAGACGAACATGCAGGGCACGCAGATCTATACTTGCAATGGTCAGAATGGCACGATCCCGGTCAAGAAGAGCCAGCAGCATGGGAGCAAGAAGACTTATGTTGAGAAGTATGGGTGTATTGTGATTGAGGCACAGGACGTAAGTCGATTGTTATCGTTTCGAATCCCTGGGATTATCGTACTGACTTGATTCTACAGTGGATCGACGGTGTCAACAACCCGCAATGGGGTCGCTCGCAATGGCAGATCTTCTCGCCTACGTCTCAGCCGGCTATCAACTACCAGAAGTATTCCTTCTCCGCGAAGTAGAAGTGGTTGGCTGGAAAGTGGTGTTGACGGGATGAAGTCAGCAGTAGGAGGTTGTACATAGACCACTACCTAATGAAAGCACTCCTTGCGATGATGGTTCCTCTCGTTGCACGATTCGATATGTTCATCGTGCATCAATGCTGTTGAGGTTGAGGTTGGAGTTGTAACCAACATCAACGTGGAAGATGGTGCCAAGCGACTTGTTTTACAAGATGTCAGAACATCACATGCCCGATCGCTTGGTCTTGTAATTGTGTAAAGGAAGTCGAGGCGCTGAGCAGAGTGGTTAATTGGTGGCCTGCACGTGACCTATACGAAAGCGAGTACGCCCTCGACGGCTTTCCACACCCCCGATGCCGACAGCAACACCTCCGACATACCGTGCTCTCTATTGCAAGATGAGCGACCGAAACGTCCTAGACCCGCGTCTTGGAGTCCCCGCAACTCCACAATACGCAGACATATCCCATCGTGCGGGTCCTCCACCGCCGGCCACATTCGCAGCCAGCGCACCGAGACCAGATGGGCTGAACGGTTCGCAGCAGCAGAGCCCGCAACCCTACTACTATCCCTCGCCGCAGACGAACCTCACGCCGCAGCAGTCATCCGGACCAAGCGCGCAACACAGCAATCAAACCAGCCCGGAAGGCGTATATGTGCCCCAGGCGCCTGAAAGCGCAGGCAGCCCGGAGAACGGCGATGGTGCGGAAGATGCGAAGCGCCCTAGAGCATGTGAAGCCTGCCGTAGTTTGAAGGTTCGCTGCGATCAGGACCCAGCGCATCCGGAGATCCCGTGCAAGCGGTGTGCGAAGGCGGGCAGGCAGTGTATCATCACTCAGCCCAGCAGGAAAAGGCAGAAGAAGGCAGACAGCCGCGTGGCGGAGCTGGAGAAGAAACTCGATGCCTTGACTGCCGCCTTGCACCAGCAGCAGCAGACCGTCGTACCGCAGTATGATGCTCAGCAAGGCGCGGGTGCGCCGCAGGTGGATGTGATGCAGAGCAGGAATTCAGTGGGTAGTTTGAGTGGACAGTACCTTCCGCCTAGCATGGGTCAGTCTGGTACCCGATCCGGCTCCACCGACATGTCTGGACCACCCGCCAAGCGGAAGCGTATTGATGGCGATGGCATGGATTCGCTGTATCAACAACCAGTCTATCAAGGCGAGGCAAAGCGCAGCAGCTGGGTCTACGAAGAACCAAAGGCACAACCTTACGGCGCCATGCACTCCGACTTGAGACGCTATCTTCCATACAGCACGCCGGAGGAATTCGTCAAGCACATCAACTCCATCATCACTCCGGACCAAGCTGCACAGACCTTCACGCGCTATTGCACCAAGCTTGCTCCAAATCTACCCGCTGTAGTCTTTCCTTCTGGAACCACTGCCGAGCAGGTCTTCAGAGAAAAGCCTATTCTCTACGTCTGCATCCTCTCCGCTGCGTCCCATGGCCATCTTCATCCAGATGTTGCGAAGAAACTCACCCTCGAAGCTGTTGGCGCCATCGCCGACTGTGTGGTGAGGAGTGGCGCGAAGTCTCTCGAGCTGATCCAGGCTATGCAAGTTACGGCGTTGTGGTACAAGCCGCCAGAGAAGGCTGAGCAGACCAACTTCTACCAGATCATCCATATGGCGGCAGTGATGGCGCTTGACATCGGCCTCGGAAAGCGCTTCAACCCTGCGAAAGCGAAGCGAGGTTTTGGTGGCCCGAACGCGAAGTTTGCACCTGGACCTGGCAAGATGATTCCGCAGGACTCAGATACGCTGGAGGCGAGAAGAGCGTGGTTAGGTTGTTACTTCATGTGCGCAAGGCAAGTCAATATATACTTCCTGCCCTGTATTCGTCGAGCAAAGCTGACTTCTACAGTGCCTCTATGGTGTTGAGACGACCGAACCTCGTGCGCTGGACAAACTACATGAAAGAATGCATCGAAGTTCTCGAATCACATCCGGACGCCTTCCCATCGGATAAATTGTTCTGTCAATATGTAAAGATCCAGCACATCTGCGAAGAGATCGGTCTGCAGTTCCTCATGGATGACAACACCGCAAACATCAGCATTACCGATCCCAAAGTCACATATGCACTCAATGTTCTCGAAACTCAGCTCAAACATTGGAAGGAGAACATTCCGCCCCAGCTCCGCACTCCAGGCTTATTGTTCTTCGAACACGTTACATCACTATACCTCCACGAAATCGCGCTGCACTTCAACCACAACGTCGAGGACTTCCGCATGCCGTTCACAGAAGAGTCACTAAAGTCTGTCAACAACACTTTCGACACTCTCACCCAAAACCAGATCGCCGCGCTCGAAGCTTGCCATCGCGCTGCGCACGGCATCCTCAACACCATGCTCAGCTTCGACATTGCAATCGTAAAGACCCTGCCCATGCTGGTCTACTTTGTCCGCTGCGTCTACGCCATCGTCATCCTCATCAAAATGCACGTCGCAGTTTGCACGCCAAACAGCGAGCTAGGCAAAATGATGAGGGCCGAGGACCTCCGTGTGGAGTACTACATGGATAGCCTAATCACCATGTTCAGCTTCGTCGCCAAGGAGGAGGAATTCCGTCCTCATCCGAAGATCTTACGCATCTTGAACGTGCTACGCGACTGGTTCGGCAAGCACAAAGAGAACGTTGCAGCCCAAGCCCGAGGCGAACAGATCCCGCACCCCACCCCAACGATAGAGAAGAACCAGCAACTCGGCCACCAAACAACGCCTCTGCATCTACTCAGCCACGTCGCGAATCAACAGCGCGGGCCCACCCTCGGCGAAGCGGCGGATACTTCTGCAGGTAATCCTCAGCAGCAACAGCAACAGGACTGGACGTTCCAGCAACCTGGTCCGATCGACTATACGAAGAGTCAGCCGGCGAACGATGCGAATACTGGGACCGCGTATGTGACGGAGATGCCATATGGCAGCAATCAGGCGATGAATATGGTGGATCCGATGAACCAGGACTTTGCGTGGGGTAGTGGGTTCGAGCAGGCGATGGATATTGCGCTGTATGATACGGATGGGTTGCAGGGTGGGGGGTTGGATAATTGGTTTCTTGGGGATAGTATGGCGCCGTTTGGGTTTAATGGGGATGTGAATCAGGGGTGGTGAGTTGTGTATGAGCTTTGTGGGCAGTTCGCTGGAAAATGCACGCGATGATGATAATGAATATGGCAGAGCCTAGGTAATCCTGACGGGACCATAGAGCAGACATAATTTTGCCAACCCTGCGACGCATAAAGCGTTCCGCTCCTGCCTGTTTCGGCCTCTCATCTCCACATTCAAATGCAACTTCACGACTAGCACTCACAACATACACAAAACAGACGCCCGTCATTATGAACATCAGAAGCCTGTCAAGACTCCTACTCATCACCTCTTGCCTTCTCCCAACTTCCAGCGAACCTCACCACCTCCGCCTCACCGCCCTGATCTCAGACTCTGCCGACCCGCGCGCAAGATTCGAATGCTGGGAACTCACCAACCCCTTCACCAAGTACCCAACCACCGGCGAAGCAGTCGTAGGTCTAGCAAATGTCTCAAACATCTCTTACGTAGTCCTGCCGCCTCGATCGAGCGAGGGTTTGCATAAGCCGCCACACCCTATGTCCGTCCTACATCCTCCGCTTCACTGCACTACAAGTAGGGGTTGATCAGATTGATGTAGGTTCTTCATCCTCCTCTCCGGCCTCGCGCACGTCACGCTACCTGATGGCGACGACGAGTTGTGGATTATGGAGGGTGTTAACGGGTTAATGATTGCGGCGGATGTGTTTGGGCAGGGGCATTTTACGGAGTATCCGAGTGACAAGGCTACGGTGGCGTTGTAGGTGCCGTTTGCTGAGGGAGGGGTGATGGAGCATAGGGTTGTTGGGGAGGGGGCGTGTGGTGTTGATCTTGGGGGTGGAGGAGAGGGAGGAGGTGGTGATCAGGTGGTGCTTGTGTGAAGCAGCGCTTTTCGATCGGTTGAAACGGTAGTGAATGTCTGCGGTAGTGAGACATCCCCATAACATGTCGTTGTAGCGTCGACTCCCGATCCTTGAGATGAGAGGAGAGTGATGCAAGTAAAGAAATCCTATGTCTAATCTAAGTCTAAGAAAAACAATAGCGAAAGCGAATGGTTATGCGCCCCAGATCCCTATCCGTCCTGCGGAAGCTTCAACGCTGTAACGGAACGCTATAAGTCCTTAGGCGTGAGCCTCCAACCCATCTTTCGTTCCACAAAAGTGGCACCCAGCCTCCCTGGTAGTAAATCATGTTGCGCCGAAGTCGCCGTTGCGATGCAAGTGTCTGGTGTAGATGTCGTCTGTCGATCTAGGGTGATGGTAGTCGGTCGTGTACGTGTTTGTCGATAAGATGGCTGTCGGGGACTACCTACTACGTATTAGGTACGTCTTTCGTGTTTGGGTGCGGAGATTTGCATACCTTGACTGCGTGGGCTGACCGACAGCCTCGACTCAGTTCGCGCGGCCTGACCCTTTGCCGGTTTCCGGATCGATGGGATGGTTTGGGGGCGCTTGTTCATCGGAGATCAGAAGCACTGTCGAGACCCTACGGCCACTTCCCTTGCCCGTTTCAGGGTCCTTTGGGTTTGGGTCGCAATGTCGTCCTTTGCCACTGCCAGTCTCGCCTTCTAGTGGGCCGCGCATCGATGGGATGAAGTCCATCGTGGTAGATTGGTCGTGGTACATTGTCGATGCTCAATGGAGACGAGAAGCTGCTTGGGGCTGCTTGAGAATGGGATGATCGATGGCAATGACGATGAAAGTGGAGTAGTGGTGCTGTGGTGTATAATGATAAGCAGTCAGGAGGACGACAAGTAGAAGTGAGGGCTTATATGAGTTCACCAAGGAGACTGCGGCTTTTTCGCTGATGGCGACAATACCGTCGCCCCATCATTATCGTCTCAGCCACTTGCCGGTCACTGAGAAATGTCGGATACGACTCACGACGGCGGTGCGCGGATTATGTGGTCCAGTAGCAGTGCTGATCGCATGGGAAGATGAAATAGAGTTGAGTGCACGGTCAAGAATCAACCCCACAAGGCATCTACGGTGCTGGCCAGCACCGCGCCCTGATGGTGGGTTCGGTAGCGGTGCCGGTATGGATCACCCATGGGGAACAAGCCCACGACGAATGAAGCCGAGTCCGTGTAGGTTGTAAATGAAACGTGAGCAGAAAACAACTCAAAGCCACATGGTTTGGAAAAGAATGAGGCTCAAGAGCGGCTACTCCGTCTGGACCGGTGCTTTACTGACTAGTGTTGGGCTCCAGTCATCGCCGCGCGGGTCCTTGAGATCATGTGAGCCGGGAGGGACCAGGAAAAAGCTCGTCCTTGTGACGTTCGAAGAATCTCCGTTGATAGGACAAAATACGGGAACTGCAAAGACGAACCAGCGTCGCTGAAACGAATAGAATAGGTCTGCAAATCGCGCGGTGCGGCTCCGGCACTGGTCTTTGCACCGGTTGGTTATTGTCTCCGTTGCCAGGCCTGATCCTGGTTCCCGAAGCGTAGTGCGCCATTACCAGTCCATTGACTGAGGCGTTGGAACGCCCCTGAAGACTGCCGTAGCCGCGTTAGAGTCACAGCGGTTGGTTATCGGGAAGGGCCGGCGGATCGGCGGCCTCTGTTCTGACGGCGAAATGATGGGCAAGCGGTGCACCGCCAAGCGCGAAGTGTCCATCAGACATAGATCTTGAACTCGTGATAGCAGAACTGCGCCAGTGTTGTGGCTAAGCTTCAGGCTTCGCGCCTATTCACCGTGTCGAACAAGGCATAAACAATGGAGTCAGCAGGCGATGGTGCAAAGGCATACAGAACCGACGCCCTTCTAAGATGGGTCAAGCGGCCATCTGCTGCTCAGACTTGGCGGTCCGTAAGGCAGAGATGGTTTCGATATAGGCATCGATCGGGCGGTGCACTCAACAGTGATATTGTTGAGTTTTCAGACGGACAGAGTTTGATTTTGTTACAGCAAGAGGTGTTGCGAGAGACATGTCGTTGCGAACTCACGCCCCGCAGAGTTGGAAACTGGAGATTGGCTCGAGCTTCGCCAAGCCCTTTTCGTCTCGTCTCTCGTAATTCTCATCTCTTAAATGCCACCACCACTCGACACAACATCCAATCAAAGGCGGCGGTGCCGGTGCCGCTTAATCCAGGGACGGTGTCGACGACTTCGTTGTTCCTTTCCTCCTGGAGCATGCTGCAAGGCTACGTGCGTGCAGTGCCGTTCCAACGCGTGATCATGCGCCATATCAGGAGGTCAAAGGTCATGTAAGTGGCATTCCCTACGACTTCTCAACTGTAGCCCTCTTGCTCTTGTATGTGTGCAGACGAATGGAGTGCAGGCATCGACGATTAAAGTCAGATCCCATTTCCACTGTCATCAGTGCAACATACCGTTCAGCGCCGAACGAGCTCTGAAAAAGCATCTCAAGATCAACTCGAGGCATACTTCAGTCAAGCCGTACCACTGTCCGTCGTGTGCCCTAGCTTTCCCAGAGAAACCCAGCCTGGTCCGACATCAGCGACGCCTCCACCCCTCGTTTCCGACCGCAGAGTCAACCCCAGCAATGTCATTCCGACAAAGAGGAGATTCTCGACTCTTGGAGAAACCGACGGAACATTCTCGTTTGACCACTTCGATAGTGATGATGTGGATTTCGACTTCGGAGACCTCATCGACCACTATGGAGGTAGCAATTGCTCGCTGATGGACCTGGATGCCCTCGACTCTGCACAACAATGGGAATACCTCGAACTCGTTTCCAAACCATCGGCAGAGTGCACTACGGATCATTCAGGAGACACGGCACCATTGTCGGGTTCTGCGGGTTCTGGGCCGGTGTCGAATGAAGAGGTACCCGAACTGTCGCGTAGCAACAGTCCCGAAAGTGTTCGGTCATCGGCTTCGAGCAGGCAAGCCTCGCCCAGTACTTCCTTCGTGAACTAAGCCTACCCTTCACAAAACAGAAGGCACCCAAGCAGAAAAAGATCGTCCTCAAGAAGTTCGGTAATGTCTGTGACATTTGCGGGATCGCGTATGAGCCAGACCTGGCTGAGATGCAGATACATCTGACGAAACATCTGGAGGAGTATGTACAAGGGCATCTCTGCGAGCCATGCAGCATCGGCTTTGCCAACAAGACGGATCTGGAGCATCACATTCTCTCGGTAAAAGACGGCACATGTGGTTTCGCATTTCCGCATGCCACTCCATGTACTGGACACCATCCGCCAGCATCAAGTACATGCGTCACTTCTGCACTGACCGACCACGACCGCTTCAAGTTCGGATCACTTGTACAATGCTGGGAGGGGTGCCAACTCCAGGTACGCGAGGCTAACGTTCAGGAGCTGGTCGAGCTTCGGGACAAGGCCGAAGCTGTCAGCCACTTCTCACTTCCTGAAGAATTACTCTTGCGCCGGAACTCGCTTGCCAGCTTAGTTTTCAGTCTCAAATCGTTCCGCTCGGAGCAGGAGGCCAAGGCGTGGGATGAGGAGCACGCTTTGGCGGATATCAGCAGAAGGTTAGGAACCTTGAGTGTGCGCACGCCGTTCGCTCATCTCCGGCAACGAAAGCAGAAGCTCAAAGAGCTTGAGCTTGCGAACGCTGCCTTAGGCCCTGCAGCTTCCTGTGGGGACGACACCGCAGTAGCACTCTATCTTACTCAAGGGGCAAACGTTGACGCACTCTCGAGGCAAGGAGGTAGCTCTGACCTTACTCCTCTGATGCTCGCCGCATCAGGCGGCCACCATAACGTGGCGTTTCTTTTGGTCAAACACGGCGCAGGCATCGACCTCGTGGACGCCACGGGAGAGACAGCACTTCAGAAGGCATGCATGAACGGCTCCCTGGAAATTGTCAGCACTTTGGTCAACAAGGGGCCAGCCACCAATGTTGCCAACGTTCTTGGAGAGACTGCGCTGCACGTAGCCTGCAAGTCCGGACATAAACAGATTGTTCGCACACTGATAGCAGCTGGTGCTTCTGTGCGCGCGGCAGACCACGAGAACCGGGTTCCACTGGTACTAAGCGTTCTCCACGACCGTGATGAGTTAACGCGCTTCTTGATCGAGGAGCTCGCCAGCACGAACTCCGTTGATGTGGAGGGGACCACATTACTTCACATGGCCGCGGAACATAACAGTATTCGCAGTGCTCAGGTACTGCTCGACTTCGGCGTCGACCCTAATGGCACACCAAGCACATTGTGGATGCTTCCAAGACCCTCTTCCCTCGATAGTTCCAGGTCTTCACGTCTCAGTCCGTTGGATATAGCCATGAGGGCCGGATTCAGGGAGATGGCGAGTATCCTACGAGCAGCCGGCGGCACCAGGAAGCAGCCGCAACAGGAACGCTCGAGCGTAGACCGAGAGCAGACCGCGGAGTACATCCAGGAAATGTCGGCTGTATCTAGACATTCGCCAATTGACCGCATACAGTACTTCATGAACTTCTGCATGGATTAGATCTCAGGTCTCGGGCGATGTTGTGTGCTAATAGAATGGTCGTTGAGCAGGAATACCACTTGAGCGCAGCTTCCATGGTAACTTGTGGGATGTGTACAGTACCTAGGCTTACTTCTCGTAGCGATATTGAAAAACGTAGAAACTCGCTCAATCAATGTTCATCTTCATCTTCGAGACATTAAGCTAGGCTTAAGTATTGACACGAATCGCATTACTAGTACACCTGATGTCCATATCCAAGCCCTTATAGAGCGAACACAGCAACACCAGCAGCAAACACCAATCCAACAAAGCTCGCGGTGACGGAGGACCCAGCAT
>JAABUW010010434.1_pt1 | contig 10329 bp, 8 predicted proteins | sample 5560081 | NCBI WGS metagenome assembly JAABUW01 (sample SAMN10711882, study PRJNA513363) | rock metagenome | isolation source: Antarctica rocks | place: Antarctica: Victoria Land, Knobhead sud | reverse complement strand
AGAAAGATCAGAGCGCCCAAACACAACCAGTCCAACACTCGCCTGCCCCAACCGCACTTCTGTCAACAAGCATCCTGCTGTGTGTGGTGTCTGTCCAGGATTATGTCAGCTTGGTGCCTTTCTCCGAGCCGCCATGAAGCCACAGTCTTGAGACTTTACATCTGTCTCAATCCATCCGCCCGTCCCGTGGTCGTGAGTAGGGCACCTGGAGAGTACGATATCATGCGATTTTGGCCAACCCAGACGATCGCGAACACAGTCGAGTCTACCACAGCCGCCCCATCATACTCCTTCGCTAGAACCCTTCATCACCACAGATCCAGAGGCCCATAACGCCTCCCATCAACACGCAAATGAAGGCGAACAAATTTGCGGATTGGATTTGTCATTAGCAGAGCAACCATCAAACTCCAATCGCTGTCATTGTATACCGCAGACATATTGTGACCTCCTTCTGCACTTCAAGTATAATTATTCTTATCGCAATGTGCTGCTCTGATTTTTAGTATGCATGCGCAAGTTCGTAAGCTGGTTCGAGTTCGTTCCCCTCGTCGAACAACACTGGGACTTGATATCGTATATTAGACTTCAAGCAACCTTCATTGGTGTATTTGAAGTGTTGTCCAAAGCATGTTTGGCGACCGCTCCACGACGTCTCGCAAAGTGGACACATGAAAAAATCGCTTGTAGTCCTCCCAGCTCAACTCACTGGACCTCTCGACACGCCACGTCCACAGCACATGATCTTCCTTCGCTCCCCAAACATCCTCCCACAGCCTCTGCCTAAAAAGCTCCTTCCCAACCACGCCATCTCGCGCCCATGCCTTTCTAAGACTTGTAAACACTCGAAGGGCGTTCTCGCACTCCGTCACATCCCCACTTCGCCAGTCACCCCAAAAGATAAACGAATGTTCTTCCATTTCTCCGCACCAATCATTTCTGTTCACTGTGGGTATGGAAATGCTGCGAACGACCAGAGTGTCGGCTTCGACAAGTATGAGCTGGAGGTTGGGAGAGAAGCTGGCGCTAAAACGCCGTCATTGTATATAGAGTGTTTTCGTATATTGCCTTAACAGCGGCGTGGTCTGGGGACAGTCGTAGGTTCCTGAGGTCGATCTCGGTCGAGATCGTAGTATATGCACTCAAGAATGTACAGACCTGGTGGCGAGCGGGGTTTGAGTCGACTTTGAGATTGAGGGATTGGAGAAGGAGATGGTCATGGTCGTTAACGTTGTACACTTGAGCGTTGGTCTTCGAGCCGTTCAATAGGATGATGCGGCATATGCGTTCGCATATCGGTGATAGAGCTTGAGGGAGCTGTGCTCGTGCCACGACTTACATTCTGGGGAAAGGCCTTTGTACTGTTGAGTTCTTTATAGCATCTCCGCCTCCATTGTATTGTATCTATACAACGTGTAGATCTGTCGTTCAAGGAGCGGTCAAGATGTTCAAGTGCGGAAGAAGTCGTCCATGTTGCACTTCGCCGGAATTCGCCCGGCCTCCAGCATTCACACCTCAGTCGTTCATCTCCATTCTCGCGCATACCACTCGATGTGGCTACGACCCGCCAAATGAAAATAATTTCATTCGCATCCACGAGAAGCTCCCGGCCGGCGCTATATCAGCCATTGATCAATCGTCCTGAACGCGACATTCGCAGACCTTCGCAAGGCTCACGAGGTATTCCACCGCTGCTTGCGCAGGATGAGCGGCGTCAACGCTGAAGTCGACAACGCGATTTTCAATGACAGAGGTAGGTGAAAGGACACATGGAGAAGTGGTGGATGATACTTGGATGTAGGGGCAAAGACGCTACTTGTTACCTGCTGAACCGAAACCTACGCCGAGCTCGCGAGGTTCAAGACGCTTTGAGAAGTTCCCTGAGGGCAAAGTGGTCGAGGATAAGCACTGAGGTTGTCGAACTCAGCGACCTCTTCGACGGCGAGCGGAAGGGATAACAGATGCTGGTAATATCATCTCATCTCCTGTCTTGTGTCTGGCAGGTCACCACTATAAGTGTAGGTACGGTAGCGTGAGACGTGCCACTTTTGCTGAGAGTTCTTCTAGCCCACCATTTTCTACTTCACGTGTTGAAAGGACGACCTGGCTGGAAGGGAGGTCCAAGGTTGCCTGGGCTAGTCCTCACGTCAGAGATCACCGGCATCTGGAGCATTGTAGTTTTATCAAATCGTTGCTGTAGGTCCTGCTGCACTGATCTTCACTTCGATCGCTCTACTTCAGTTCACTTACCTCACATGGGTTGATTCATCGAATACTTCGTGCAACGCTGCGCTGGAGAACCTCTACGTGGCCTCTTTCTCTATGACAGCTCGCATATGCACTCTCCGCCTGCAGATGCAGACGCCCTACATATGTGTCTATCCGCAGCCCATGTTTCAGTATGTGAATTTGGTCTGCTCTGACGTCACTTGGCACATGACTACTTCACGCGATTGTGGCCTCACAGCTAGACGAAACTTCTCTCTTATATCAGAGCTTCCACACCTTCAGACACTTCGTTGGCTCCGTCTTCCAGCCAAAGAGCTTACACGTTTGCTTGGGGCACGCCTCTTCTTTGGAGGTTGAACCCACAGAAGAGGCAAAGAAGTGAGTTGCGACCTTCTATAAAGCTCAGAACTCGTGCCTCACTGACCAAAAGCCAGCTGTCACCAATCACCTTCACTTGCTACCTCACACCAGGTTTCCGGCAGCTGTCAAGTGCCTAGCGCGCAACTTGTGATCGACTAGACATCACAGCGACCTCCTTTCATCGTGCATGCACGATTCGCACGAAGTTGAAGTTGAAGCCACAACATGACTCGCAACAACCCCTTCACGCAATACCGCATGAGCGGACAGAGCATTGAGGTGGTTGATCTCACTAGCGATGTCCGAACCGCGACACCACAACGGCCAGTCAAGACCGAGACCATCGACAAGCTTGCTGAGGCAACCAAGCGCCTTGCTGTCACAGACGATGAAGATGGCAGTGTGCCTGTCTTCGGGCTGGTTGGCGATTTCGATGAAGAGGCCGAAGATGACGTCCACGAAATACGAGAACTGACACCAGGCGAGGCTGCGGACCTCTTTCCACGAGCATCTGTGGCGCCCACCTATGTTGCTTCGGTGATGACACAAGCCGGGTCTGTCAAGGTCAACATGAGCGTGCAGCTATCTGACGGAGACTTCCTTATCATCAAGCACCTGAGCAACAAGAACGTGCGCGGGATCCTTCTATGCCGCACCCGCTGGATGAAAGGTACTCTGCCAAAGAAGTCCAATGAGCTATGCGCCATCCTGAAGACACGTGTTGACGCCCAAGACCCTGCCGTCGATGGCTGCTGGGTGGTCCGACCTCTGAGCGACATTGTGGCTATTCGCCACATCATTCTCACCAACCAGCCATTCCCGAATTTGAGGTTGAACCTGGACCAGCAAAACGAGCTTTATCTGGGCAGCTTCTTCGAGCAAGGTCCGCTTGTCTGCCGTTGGAAGAGTGTGGAATTCTGTGATGCAGGCAACAAGGTCGTTGTCCAGAGTATTACAAAATTGAATCAGGAAGAATCAACAGACGGCACAGGAATTCCTCAATCAGTTCTTAGGAACGAATGGCGTGGACTTGCTGTGAAGGCTGAAGAGCCGCAGGACGAATACAGCTTCAGACGCAGCTCCGGGACAGGGCGAGACAACAAGCGTGCAAAGGTGGACGTTGATCTGACCGATGAGTATACCAGCGACGATACCATCTACGAGGAGATCATCGTGGCGCAGCAGATCCGCCGTGTACATGGTAACAGCGTGTACACCTCGAAGACCATCACCACGAAGACCGAGCACGTCAGACCCAGGTTCAGTGCGTCAAGCCATATGAACTTCACTTATGGAGACATCTGCACCGGCGCTGGTGGCACCGCCAGAGGTGCCCATCAAGCTGGGCTAACGCTCAAATTCTTCCTTGATCACTGGGATGACGCATGCAAGACGCTGGACGAGAACTGGCCCGATGTTGACATTCTACACATGGATATCTTCACGTTTTTGACCACTACGAAGCACTTCGACCTGCGTGTCGACATCCTCCATATCTCATTTCCGTGTCAGCCTCATAGTCCGGCGCACACGGTAGATGGTAAGAACGACGACGCAAACATCGCAGCGGCTTATTCTGTCATCGAGATACTGCAGAAGTGCCGCCCACGAATCGTTACCTTCGAGCAAACCTCCGGTATCGTCACTCACAACGGCGGGTATCACTTCCGTGCGCTTCTACACCAGCTCACGGTCATGAACTACAGTGTCCGCTCGGGAATCGTTCACTGCGATGAGTACGGCAACTCGCAGCCACGCAAGCGGCTGATCATCATTGCGGCGTGTCCAGGCGAGACTCTGCCACCGTTCCCAAAGGTGACCCACGGCACAGGAGGAAACCTTCTCCCACGCGTCACGATTCGGGATAGGCTCAGGCTGTTGCGCAACAAGCCCATTGAGCGTCACATGCAGGAGTACACGTCCAAGACAGGTCGTCCGTACAACGACAGGCAACCTCTCGCACAATGCATCACTACAGACGGTGGAAAGTCGAATCTGCACCCAAAGGGCGATCGCACATTCAGTCTTCAGGAGTTGGCTTGCCTGGCTGGCTTTCCACTCGAGCACAGCTTCTACCCAAAGGTCAAAGGCGTTACCAGCATCAGGAGGCAGATCGGCAACGCAGTCCCGCCGTGTGTTGCGAAGGCGTTGTTCACGCAGATCACGGAGACAATGCGAGAGACAGATCGCGAGATCGCTGCTTGGGAGTCCCAGACTATTGAGGTGGACTGAATGCGGTTCGAGCTTGACGAAAAGAACATTGGTGAGAGCTGGACATCAATGACAGAGGAATCCCTGTCCAGTGATCGCAACGAGAGAAACAACGAAGCATATTTTAGCCGATCAGCGATAATCGACACGGCGCGAACACCCTCTGAGCACGAAGCTAAACGTTTGCAACGCATTGCTATATTGGCACTGCGCACAATTACGTCTTGCACCGCTCTCAATGAAAGCTGTTCCTGTCTCAGCAACAGCAAAAATCAGGAGCAGGTGACAGAGCTGGGATCAGCGGCTTGGGAATGAGCAAAGACGCAGGAGACTGATGAGCACTGGAGAATTGGCACAACCGATACCGCATCATCGGCGCTACATCATGACATGCTTTGTCTCGCTCCAGGTACTCAGAAGCAGATACTGAACCAATGCAAACGATTGACATGACCTCCTCCCTCCCATCTCAATCCTTGAATTCCTTCCAAACCCCGGGTACCAACTTAACGCGGCTTGTACAAAGTTATAACAAGGTCTGTAAGCGCACAATGAGACTCCAGCAACCACACCATCATGGTCAAGAGAGCGAAGTCAATTTGGCACGCCAGCATCACTCTAGGAACAGGTAAAGAGGGGTCTGCACGCCATGGAGAGGTGATGCGTGAGACCGTGACAAAGAAGTTCCGTGCCTGCCGAAGGCGGAAGCAAGATGTGTAGCAGATGAGAATGGCGTCCTGGATAGCAGTAAGTTCATTCAACAGCCAAAGATGATCGTACAGGGTAATGGCAACGCCGAATGCTGGCTTGAACCAGCCGTCTAAACCGTTAGTATAATACCAGCCTTATCCTCTCATGTGAACGCCGAGAACCCTCGTTAATATCTTAATCAATCATCTCACCAACCACCACGTCCCTCCCAGTACTCCCACCAACACCAGAGCGGTCAAAATGCCAGCACCAGCTTTATCAGCCGTCGTGATCCGCTCCACCGGCCCTTGAACAGTCGCTCCAGTGCCGGCACTCACATCACCCTTCGAGATACCACCACCACCCTGGCTCACAGGCCCTGACACGGTATCGATGAGATTGCTCTGCATAACCTCCAGTGCGCTCATCTGCTCTCCGACACCCGTCTGACCGTCCCAGGATCCAGTAGTCCATCGCATCCCGCATGTAGTCCCAGCAGCGCCGCCCGAGCAGGACAACGCAGCCGCCTGTGCGGAGGTGGCGAGTAAAGGCATAATCTGGTCATGGGTGAAGGGCGCAACCTTGGTAGTCGCGGCCATCCAGCGGCCGAGATAGGCTTTGAACGAGCGCTGATCGACGTTGCAGTTTCCGGATGGTTCGCACGCAACTTCGGTCATGATGTTGCTGCCGCGGGAGAAGAAGACTTGGCTGGCGTCGAGGAGGGATTGGGTGCGCTGCTTCCAGAGCTCTTGTTTGGCGCCGGTGGTCTGAAGGAAACGTTAGATAGCATGACTTAGGGGTGTGTGGAGAGTGACCGACTTGGTTATACATAGTAGCTGCCCCAAGCAAGAACACGCCGGAATTGTAGGACCACTGCACGTGGTTCAGACTCGTGCAGTTCTTGACGTCGTCGGTGCCGTCGAAGACCTGGTAGTTCTCGTTTATCAGACTGATAGATGGGTTGGCAACCCAATCCCAGGTCTTCTCCGCCCAGTCCAGATACGTAGTGTTATGCGTATAAGCGCCGAGTCTTGCAGCCAGGTTGAAGAAGCAGCCATTCGAGATGGAATTCCGGTACGTATACCCATTATTGAACGAGAAGATTTGCCACTTCAGCCCCCCGGCACACGAATCCGTATTCCAGCGCGGTTGCTGCCGGTTGAACACCGCCTGTGCCAGCGCAAGCCATTGCGGCTTATCTGGCGGTGGGTTGGGAAACGCGACTTCGGCGGCTGACATAGCTGCAATGCCCCAGAAGGCTTGATCGTCGTTTCCGAGCGATTTGGACTGGTTCGTGGGTTCGTAGTTCTGGTTGTCGCCGACTTGGAACAGCATTGCTTGGGTCGTGACTTCGTTGTAGCTGGTGTCGCCTGTGTAGTACCAGTAATCGATTAGAGCGCCGAAGGCTGCGCCGGCCTCCCACCAGTAGTATGGGTCGCCGAAGAGGCCAGGGATGCCGTTTGTGAGGTTGCCGGGGTAGAAGGCCATCATGCCGTCGGCTGCTGTTCGCGCTGCTGTCTTGATGCTCTCTGTTGCCGCCGTTAGCATGCTGGGAAGAGCCCGCGCTACCTCGCTGTCTTACGTGGGCTCTGCAGGTCCAACTGCAGACCACTCGCCGACTGCGCGGCAAGCAGCGCTCCGAATATCGCGCTGGCGCCTGTTCTTAACCTCATTTTGAAAGATCTGCTATTGATGCTGGAAGAAGTGTCTCGCAGGCCGCCGTCCCTTCAGTTGTCTCCGCTGCCCTCTCTCTCTCGCCTTGATAGGTACGAGTATGTCGGTTCGCTCTTACTTTCACTGCGCCACGGTCTCCTGCCAAGGTCGTCTCGCTACTCCGTATCCCTCTCGGAAGTCGTCGGTCGGAAGTCGTTGTTGTGGAAATGTCTGCGGTTCAGCGATCGTCGGTAGAGTCGTTAACGAGCGTGAAGATATTTCAGCCTCAATAGCACACTCAAACAGGTATTGTGATGAGCAGGAGAAGAAGAGAGAGCAGTCGCCATCATTGAACAGGTCCACGAGTTCCCAAGACCTTGGCAAGTAGTGGAGTTGACTCGCCACAGCAACATCAACCGACCAATCACGTACTGTGGGGTGACAGGTGGTCAGCGTCAAGGACTCCCACCGACCACGGTAAGGATGAGGGAATGTGTACTTCATATCCTCGACGGAGTGAAAGATTTCAAGATATAGTGGTATCACAAAGTAATTCTCATTCAGAACTGCAGCCCCATGTGGCCACACTAAAACACCGAAAACTCCCGCCCGAAGCAAGACACATGCAGATGCAGCCGCTCCATATGCTCGCCTCGTTCACGTATCTACAGTGATTACTACTACATTGAGCTCGCAGCTACGAGTAGTAATGTTCTCCCCTCATTTCTTCGTCTGGTGATCTCCGTCACCGTCAGTGCGGCCTACGCCACCTCGCCATAGAGACACCCTGCCTCGTAGTTGATGGGATTGACAGCCGTAGAGCAACATCGCCTCTTCTCGCCCCGTGATCGGACAGGCAACCTATGACTGCCACTCCTTGACAATTCCGCAGGTGGTTGTGCCTCCTTGGCAACATGGATCGCCGAGTTGGAGCGCGAAAGTATCGTCCGCGTATAGTCAGTAGCGGGTGAAGGTGAGACATTCTCGATGTCTTCCAAGATATCGTCGTCGAGGTCCATGTTTTCGTCCTCATGCTCTTCGAGCATGTATCGTATCTCCTCCTGCAGGTTCGAGCGTCTGCCGCCGTGCGAGTTACGATTGCGCTTGCGGCTCTTCTCGATAGAAGAAGGCGTTGTGACGACCTGAGGGGCATACTTCGTGTGCTTGTCAGGCCGTGACAGAACTTTCTCGCTAATGCTGAAGTTGACGGTCTCTGGGCTACCGACCATAGCATTAGCATCACCATCGTTAGCAATGATAGGGTTGAGCGTGATGTTCTCTTTCTCCTCGTCCACTGTGGGCGGTGGCATCGGCAATCTCGCGTTTCGGCACGTCGCCAGTCGAGCCGGATCGGCTCGAATGGGCGCCAATGACGAAGTCGTCGAGACGGTCGAGATCGAAGAGATGGACGAAGCACGTGAGGATCGAGAACGATCGGAGATCATAGACTCTGGGCTGGAGAGATTGGACGCGGTGCTCGTGATGGATGGCCTGCGTGAAGACATGCCTGGGTATGCATCCATAGTGCATCGATTGAAGCCTGTCTGCTGGACCATAGCCATAGCAGAGCAGATCGAAGGTCGACGATAGCCAAAAACACTCGCTGCAGGAGTGTTTGAAGCTACCGAGGACGGCGTCATCTGTGGCGTAGGCAGTGGACCCATGCGTGGCACAGCCGGTGGTTCCATGTCCAGCTTTGGTTCCAAGAAACGAGGTAGCACTGTGGTTGGGGTTGGTGTACCCTCTTGAGACATCGACTCGAGCTGAGTGAAGTTCGTAGCCGGCCTTGTAGGAGTCGTGGGCGTTGCCAGCCCGTAGTTGCCTATGCACTGTATCGAACGCTTGTGTCTAAGGCCAGTAATTGGCACTTTGTCGAGCTCAGGAGTCAACAACGGAATAATAGCTTTCCAACTTGGCGGCAGAATGCTCAAGCCGTTTCCTGGTGATGGTGGTTGCATGGTGGGAGTGAAGTCCAGGACAACGTCAGTCCATCGCTTGAATACTGGTTCCGGTATGTGGAGTTTCCAATTGACCTTGCTGAGAAATGACCGCTCGTTGGAGTTGATCTCGCACACTTTGAGGCCTGACATTTTACTCCAGGCCTTGGCGGAGTAGTTGCGATCCTGTAAGTATTTCGAAGCGAGTATAAGTGCAGCAAGGAACATTCGTCGACCGCACATGAGTGCACGGCTGGCTGGACAGTCCATGCGCTGCTCCTGAGTGAAGTCCCGCTTTGGCACAAATGGCTTGATTAGGACCAAGTAGTAGAGAGCTACTTGCAGCGTGGAGTAGCTCGTTTTGGACCGTCGTAGGGTCTCTTCGATGTATGTTCGCAGTGGCAGAACCCCTTTCTCGCTGCTGCCCTCGCCTTTGCAAGGTACATCAGAGAGAGGCCATATGACTTCAACCATTTGCGTTGCAGAGTCTTCACGAGTTCGAGAGTCTTAGCTTAGGATCTGTGATTGAAACAAAGAATACTGTGTGCTTACCGACGAGGTTTTCGACGAAGCTCACCTTCCGCTCGCATTGTCGTAGGAGCGTTGGTGGCTTCTGGTTCCGCGACAGTGCTCGCCGCGGATGATGTTGCTGCTGCGGCTTCGGGACTGATGTGACATCGGCATATGATGGTAGCGGTTGGCATGCGCCCAGGAAGAAGTTGTCGACTTTGCATGGCTGTGGTAGTGCAATATAGCTCTCGATGGTAGCTTTCTGCTGTATCTGTGCGTGAGCGAGTGCTCTGTCCCTGGCATCTTCTTGGCTGTATCGAAAGTCGTCCGAGATGGAGCTCGCTATCGAGCTCTGCACCGAAGCTTCCTCGGAGAAGATGGAGGCATGTGATGACGACGCAGATGAGGCGATGGATGGCTCGTAGGGCCCGCATCCATACGCACTTGACGACTGGTAAATACCATCAAATGGCTGTTGGACCAATCCCATTCTCGTGCTGCGTTCGTGTTGTAAAGGTATTAATCCAGTAGATGGTGTCCGTTCGATAAACTGTATTCTATACGCCTTCCGATGCGGAGAGACGCTCAAAGCTTATGCCCGCTGAGCAATCATATGATCGTATGACAGCACAACAAGCACGAGTCTCGAATGAATTCAGGTCGTGGTGTTCAAAGACAGAGTGTGTTTCGGAGGTTATGGCGGCTTCTTCTTTCGTCGTCGACACGATCTCCTCCGAAG
>JAABUW010010432.1_pt1 | contig 10331 bp, 9 predicted proteins | sample 5560081 | NCBI WGS metagenome assembly JAABUW01 (sample SAMN10711882, study PRJNA513363) | rock metagenome | isolation source: Antarctica rocks | place: Antarctica: Victoria Land, Knobhead sud | reverse complement strand
GGACGTCAACCCCAGAGATGTTGCCACGGAGTTGAACATAAGTGTGGAAGTCGATGCTGAATTACCAGACGCCACTGCATCTTCATGGAGAGTTGAGATTCCAAGGTTCAAGCAGAAGATGCAATACCTAACGCCTGGACGAGATCTACTGGAATGTCTGGATGCATGCCGAGTCGCCGACTTTGTCATATTTCTGTTGAGCGCCACCGAAGAGGTCGACGAGCTAGGAGAGCAGACTATACGCTGTATAGAATCGCAAGGCTTGTCTACTGTGTTGACTGCGGTACACAACCTCAATGTAATCGAACCGGCGAAAAGGAGACCGGATGTGGCCAAAAGCCTGAAGAGTTTCATCAACCATTTCTTCTCGACGCAAGAAAAAGTGCACGACTTGAGCAGCAGACAGGATTGCAGCAATGTCATGCGGAGCTTATGCACTACCACGCCGAAAGGTATACGGTGGAGAGAAGACAGGAGCTGGATGTTGGTCGACGATGTGCGGTGGGAGGGCGAGGCGGCACTAGTGACAGGTGTGGTGAGAGGCAAAGGATTAAAGGCGGATCGACTGGTACAAGTAGGCGAGTGGGGCGACTTCCAGATCGAAAAGATCACTGCTGGACCACTTGACGTCAAGAAGAGAGTGCAGAAAGCGGATGCGATGGCTGTGGACGTTGCTGAAGTGGGCGATGTATTGGAACAGCCAACAGAGCAGCAAGATGATCTCGCTGAGCTTGCACCGGAGGAGATGATGCAAGACTTGCCTGCTGCTTCTCTGGCGCCGTCGGAACGGAAAGCTGTTATGCTGGACGACCACGAATACTTCGACGATGACCGAGAACAGTTCGAAGCACCAAAGCGTTTACCTCGTGGGACAAGCAAGTACCAGGCAGCGTGGTATCTGGGCGACGTGTCCGACTCGGGGTCGGATCTAGAGGATGTGGAGGATGATGATGAGGAAATGGCAGACGGCTTGTTACCAGCAGGTCCAGCTGATGGTCACTTCGATGCAACGATGGCGGAGCCTACAGAAGGTGCACCCTCAGAGTATCCTCAGACGGAAGGTTTCAACGATCCTGCCATCGAGGATGAGGCAGAGCAACTCGCTGCATATCGAGAATCGAGACGGGAAGAAGCAGAGGACGATCGAGAGTTCCCTGATGAGATCGAGCTTCATCCCAACGTATCAGCCAGAGAACGCTTGGCAAGATATAGAGGTCTCAAGAGTTTGCGGGCGAGTGCTTGGGACACTGAGGAAGACAAGCCTTATGAGCCCGAAGACTGGAGCAGACTGCTTGAGATCGGAGACTACAAGTCAGCGAAGAATCGTGTGCTCAAGGAGGCGCTGTTCGGTGGCGTGAAGCCAGGCATAAGAGTCACCATTCATCTGCGAATTCCCTCTGGTCAAGAAGCGGCGCTCAAATCGTCGCCACCACCGAAAGCGCTCTTCTCGTTACTGAAGCACGAGCACAAGCAGACCTCGGTCAACATGTCAATGTCACTATCTTCCGACTACGACCAACCCCTAAAGTCAAAGGCAGAGCTGATCCTCCAATGCGGACCCCGACGCCTCCTCATCAACCCCCTCTTCAGCCAAGCCGGCAACACCCCCAACAACGTCCATAAATTCCACCGCTACCTCCACCCGGGCCGCACAGCAGTCGCCACCTTCATCGGCCCGGTAATCTGGGGCAGCGTGCCCTGCCTCTACTTCCAGCGCTCTGCCCTCCCAAAACCCGACGACGCTATCTCCTCCCTCGCCGCCGACCTCAACCCCACCGCCCCCTCTCCTTCGAGTGGTCTCCAGCTCATAGCAACCGGCACCTCCCTCCCCCCCTCCACCGCCCGCGTCATCGCCAAACGCATCATCCTCACCGGCCACCCCTACAAGATCCACCGCAAACTCGTCACCGTGCGGTACATGTTCTTCAACACGGAGGACGTGCACTACTTCCGCGCCTTACAGTTGTGGACTAAGCGGGGCAGGAGCGGGTTTATCAAGGAGGCGTTGGGGACGCATGGGTATTTCAAGGCGACGTTTGATGCGCAGATGAATCCTATGGATGCAGTGGCGGTGAGTTTGTATAAGCGGGTTTGGCCGAGGGTGGCGAGGGCTTGGGGGCCGGAGGCGGAAGGCAAAGCAGAGGGCGAGGAAGTGGGTGGCGATGGGGGCGTGATTGTTGGAGAGGGGATGGTTCAGTAGATGGATAGATGATATAGATGATACCATGACGGTTTCTATTCCATGATAGCTGCTATGTGATTGCTCAAGCAAGTAGTTTAACCTCCCTTCTCTTCTGTGATCCTGACACGTCTGCGCAAGTGTTCCGGTGTCATATTTGCCGCAGCAGCGCAACCAGCGCATCCAACCCTCCTGGCTCCAAATAGCAGAACATCACCACACCGCCACGACGATGCAGGCCCATCTCCTCCTCACGATCGTGCTCTCACGGTCACGGCTGGTCGGTTTTGCCATCTCGGCTGACGAGGAGATACCTTCTCAACCTCCTAAGCCCAATCCGCCGTCATATCAATCTTCTCCCCAACATCACTCCCATCCCTCTTAAAAACCCAAACCAACAACGCCGTCAACCCAATCACCAAGCACACACAAACAAACGCATTAGCGGACGTATTGCTCAAAAACCTCGGCCACTTCCTCGCCCGCTGCGACTGCGACTGGCTGATCGCCGACGTGACGCCGCTACTACTTTCGGACGCGAAGCCCGCTTCGATGTCTTCGCGGGCGTCCGCGCTAAGGAGACGCATGTTGCTGTTGTAGCCATCCCGGTGGAAGGCGACGAGGCGCGCGGCTTCGGGGTAGTAGGGGTAGAGGAGGGCGGGAGCTTGCTCTTGCGAGGTCGCCTGCGGGGGCGCTGGCTGTGGTGGCGCCGGCTGTCGTGGTGCTCTCCGTGCTCCGATGCGGAGTCCTGCCCCTAGGGCGGCGGGCATGACGTAGTGGGATCCGCCGCAGGAGGAGAAGACCACTGGTGCTGGGGCGCGTGGGGGTTGGAGGGTGGGTGTGCACCGTCGTGGTGGGTCGGAGTCGGTGGTGCGGTAGGAGGGGGTTGGGCTGGTGGAGGTGTAGGAAGACATTTTGGTTGGAGAGGTGGTGGGTTTCGGTTGTTCAGTTGGTGTGAAAGCTGTGTGGTTTGCGTGTAGAGCCATTTTGTCGTGGGTGCGGGCGTGGAAAGTTATATAGTCGTGAGGTGGTGGTCGAGTGCATTAAGGTTCTGGTGTTATTCGAAATCGATTTTCGTGGGGGTGTTGCTTACGCTTCGCATACGTACAATCGTGGATTCGTGATTCGTTGGTCCCAGTATCATCTCACAGCCATATTTAGGCCAGGAAAATAATGATGTGCCTCCTAGTGCTTCACAGCCCTACCACGTGGTGGAGGGAGGGCAACGAGCTGCAAAGTTTGGCAGTGGAGCTCAAAGCTGCTTCATACCAGGCGGTCGGTTCAAGCCAGGGCACATCGAAAGAAAATTGTGCAGGTGCGATTCAGCGAGATCGCACGCAACTTTACACGTCCGTGTGTTCGAGCTCGTTCATGCAGCTCGGTTTTGTTGTTAGGAAAGTGCGATAACATGCGATTGAGCGGTGCGACAGTCTGCGTAGCATCATTTCACGTCTTGGAGACAGCGTCTCGTTAATTATGTCGACGGTCGTCCAGCAGACTTTCTCGCTTCCGACTTGGCCTTCATGCTTTGCCACGCAGCGTCCGATGAAGTGCCGTCTCCTCCCTTAGCTGCATCTTCCTGACCAGCGCTCTGCTTGCGCGAGAACCATTGCGACGTTGCTTTCTCGTAGGCCACCGAAGCTGAGGTACCCGCACCGACCATCTGCTGTTGCGCCCAGCCGATATATGACTGCTCGTTCTTCTTCTCCACTTCCTTCTCAAGATCTTGGACATGCTGGTCACTGACAGTGGCATCCGAGTCGCCGGTAGTGTTTGACTTCTCCTTCTTCTCGCTCGCTTCACGTTCCTTGGCTTCTTTCTCTTCCTTCTCGCGCAACGCTTTCTTCTCCCTCTCAAGCTGCTCGTGGTCCACGTCCTCGAAGCCGATCTTCTGTAGGATGCCGCCAGTGAGGTACCTGTAGGTCGTGTGCCCATTAACGATGCTAGTGACATCGTAGTTCTCCACGCCTTTCACGTTCTCGATAGCCTGCAGACCTGCAACACCATACTGGATGCTACTGCCTCTGTACAAGAAGCCGAGCAGATAGTCGTTGGTGCTGTATACGTTCACCACGCGTCCAGCAACCACAGTCCGGACCAGTCGCCAGTCCGCGGAGTCCGAGGGTGTAGGCGAGCCGATCATGACAGCGGATTCCACCAGGCCGAAAGCTTTGCGTTCCGCCAGACGCTGAAGGCAGGTGTAGATGACTTTGGCGCCCAGACTATAACCGACCAGAGTCACGGGTCTCTCGCCCTGCGCTTTGTTGATGATAGCGTCTGCCAATACTTCGCCGGCTTTCTGTGCGCGGTAGGATGCAACGCTCCAAGGGTTCTCGATGATGCGCGAGACCTTCACCAGAGCTAAAGGCCAGAGTCCGGCAGATAGCGCTGCGAACACAGTGTGCTTAATGATTTCTCGCTTCGCCAGACCCCATGCAGCACTCTTCACCATCGTCTCCAATCCATTGCCTAGATTCATCAAAGCTTCTAATTCCCATCGCAGTGCGAAGCTCTCGATCTCGACTCCGAGAACCTTCCATGGCTCCACCACATCGTCCGGACTTGACAGCCAGCCTGAGATGCCGATAGCCACGCGCAGCCGTCGGAACTCCTTCTCGATCTTTCGCGGCTTGTGTGCAGACCTCACAGGCATGAAGCCAAAGTCTTCTACCTCGCGAGCGTACTGATCCATCATCTGGCCAGTCATACGGCCGCCGTAAGCTCCGAAGAGGCCGCCCACCAGGACTGTACTCCCAGCGAGCGTTCCAAGGTATCCTGCGGCCGCGGTAGCTCCTAAGCCCAAGCCACCCATCACCGAGCCGATTCCAGCTGCCAGCAACGGAGCAGCAAGTCCACCAGTGACACCGATCAGAGCTGCGCCCGCGACTGTCGCTAGACCGACCTTCCACTTCCTCGCGCCCTGGTTCTCCTCGGCCTTCTTCTTGGTTTCTTCGTCGGCCTTGAGATTCTCCGCCGCAGAAAGCAGCCCTCTGGCGACCTTGCTCTCATCATGGCCCAGATACTTGATCGAGAGTCCGAGACTCGTGGTCAGGTGTAGAAGTAGAATTCTTGATTGTGCATGGTACTTTTCTAGACTCAGCAGTAAAAGCAGCATCGAATGTAAGATCAATGCCTTCTTGTCCTCGGGTAGCTTCTTGAGCGAGTTCTCTACTGGTGAGTACAGCTCGCTTATAGCTTTGTCCACGCCCTCGTCGTACTCGGATGGCCCGGGAAACTTCATCGGTGGAGCGACTCGCTCGGGTGTCGCCTCGTCCTTCTTGGGCTGTGCTTGCTTCGTCTCCTCTACAGCTTGTTCTCGCGTGTTGACGACTTCACCAACACGTTGAATCACATTGGTACGCCATTCGTCGAAGTGCTTGAGGGCAGCAGATTTGAGATCCTGGAATTTGTGTGACCCAAGTTCTTTCTCCCTCTGCTCTAGCTGCTTCGTGAGTTTGTCTTGCTCCGCAACGTCGACTGTTCCAGGGTCCACGTTAGTAGTCGCCAAAGCATCGTCGCCTTTCTCGTCGCTCGATATCTCCGCCTTCTTGCCTGTCTGCTTTGGGTCGAATATATCGAGCACATTCTGGCGCATGAGCTCCGTACAATCCGCTACTAAGATGGTAAGAGCACTCCTGTCCTCGGCCGTCGTCAAGATCGTGGTCAAGCTCTCTCCCTCCTCCTCTTCTCCTGCCTGCTTCGTCTCTTGCTCTTTGTGCCAGAAGGGCATTTGCATCGATTTGAACATTCCAGTTGCCATGATTACGTGAACGCCTATCCAGAAACGCTCGCAAGTCAGGAATTACACGAGGTCCGCCAGTACCACATCAGATCGAATGGTATGTATGTGAGAAGGCGGTCCCTCGCATTGAATCTTATCCGTGCTGTCACATGACGTAGGTCTAAGCCACGTGGAAGGTGCAAGCGAAGCCAGGGCCAACGTCCTATAAGGCTTAGCGACCCTCTAACAACACTCTTCCTCGCACAACATGGAGCAACCACAGTCCAAACGGTTGGCGATACGCCCGGAGTGGCGAGAAAACCGTCTATCGTTCATGGCGTCGGTCAAGCCTACTCCAGGCACTCCAGACGCGTCGAAGCCAACCATGGAGCAATCACCGCTCACCCAGCAGGTCAGACCGGATGTGTTCGAGCCGAAAGTTGTTGGACTATACAGGAAGCTCTTCAGAGTATGCTTCCCAGATCCTGGAGGTGATCATCGGTTGACCCGTTCAGGAAGTCGACGACGACGATATATCCGAAGGCTTTTGGCGAGAGTTGTTCCTGTTGAAGCCTGACATTCCGCAATTACGACAAATGCTCGATGATACAGATGCAGACTTTCTACTCCATACACAGGTACGGCCCACCGCCGTTGACTTCCGCTAGACATTGTGTAACCAAGCAAATTTAGCACCACCCGCAACAACTGGTTCTACACGCCGTTGCACATATCAAAGCTGGAGAATCACCCGCTGACGAGAATGCTCTGGATGTACGTACTCCATCTCTCCAGTGTGTCAACCTTGCCAACATATACTCAGACTTTGACAGTCTTCTTCGCTGTCGTCCTCGCCAAGAAGTATACCAATCCTAGCTCAGACATTATCGAAGTCCTTGCTGGTCTAGACGATGTCGACGCAGTATTCACTGAGCTCGTTACGAGTCTCGATCAGGCTACCAGGGACGGCCGGAATGGTATGCGGGTGTTAGATCGTTGTGGTGAACTAGACTAATCCATCACAGTTGAAGTACGACAAAAGGCTGTCCGAACTGCTATCGCTGTTGTTGCTGGCGGGTATCAAACAGCGTTGGTATCGTACTTCATCAACCGGGACCTCTTCCCGGCCTTGATGAGGGTAGGATTTTGACCATTCCGCCCAATATGGCAGACCTCAACTGACACTCTGCAGCTGGTCCATCAACTAGAAAACCCGCTTCGTGCTTCCGAGCCTCTCGTACTTACCGGTCTACTCGCGAACTACAACAAGTTCGAAGTACACAACCAGTATCGGACTCGCTTCTCTGACTTCGTCAACGACGATGCCATGAACAGCATAATTCAGTCTGTGAGCTGGACCTGCACCCTACTGCGAGACCGCTATGTCGCGATACAGGATGACACACCAGCCAGCTGGAGCATCGGAGGCACGCTGTCGTACGTTGGTCTGGGCGGGCTTGCTGGAGTAAAGTCTGCACCACCGGCGTTGGCAGAAGATCAGCAGAAGGAACTTCTTCTCGAACAGTAAGCGATCCTGATGGACGGATTTATACGTGGCTGATCATCGCAGACCTGGTCTCGAAGCAGCAATCCTACTCACCCTATACGACTTCATCATGGCCAACAAAGTCTTCTGTCACCACTTCCTTACCACGCCATCGCCCGACAAAGCGCAGGCCGCGCCCTTCAGTACCTTCCTCTCCTTCAACTCGTACTTGTACCAGCATGCCTACCGTACCGCCCGCTCGTCAATGTACGCCTACTTGACACTACTCATCTTCTACATCCTTGTCGAAGATCCCGCTTTAGCAAAGCTGCTATGCGAAACTTCCGGGCCGGTACGATTGTGCGGACAACGACCACCACACCTGCCGTTGCCTAAAGGTGACGGTCCCTACGCCGCCGCCATTATCGATATCTTGGTCGATGGCATCAACCACAACCTTCGGAAACGACTCGACACTGGCTTCTATCTACAGAGTCTCACAGTTCTGTCGAAGCTATTATCATATCTGGCAAAGACGCGAACCAAGCTGACCTACCACTGGGCTGAACTCTGGCGGTCCTTACTGTCCTTCGTCCGCTTCCTGACAACCTACTCGGACGACCTCAAACTGCTCCCAAGAACGACGGAAATGGTTCAGTCACTAGTCGAACTTTTGAGCCTTGCACTCACGACCGGTGAGAACTTCCTTCCCGACGCAGCCGCCTACGACGACCTCTTCTACAAGCTCGTCGAATCTGGAGAAGCTCTGATCAAGCTACGAGATGCATACATCCTTGCAACCGGCGCCGAGAAGAAAAGCCACATCAAAACGCTCATCAGTGTGTCGAAGCATTACCAGGAGCTAATCGACAGCGAGAAGGCGAAGAAGGAGCATCTCAGTCCGCGAGAGGTGAGCAAGATTATCAAGCAGGGGTACGAGACGTTGAGTCTGGAGGGTAGAGAGGGTCCGGATGGTGCTGAGACTGGATATCGGGAGGTGGAGTATAGGTCGATGTTGAAGCGGATTGCGAGGGTGGCTGTGGCAGATGCTGCGAACATTGTTTCGAGGTAGCTCGTCCGCGTCAACGTAAGCCAGTAGATCATGCCAGAGCGTAGTAGCACAAATATCTATATGCTTGCTACATCCGCACCCCGCTCGTAAGTCTCACTATCCTTGCCTACCCTCTAAAATAAGCAAAGACGTCGCATGTATCGGCAAATCGAACTGTAACCCAAACCCTCCGTCTTCCACCTTAATGCTCATCGGCTCATACAACATCTGCAGCTGACCAGCAGCCTTCAACTGTGCATACTGCGCCTTCGTCGGATCCTGAAGCGACCCCATCGCCAGCCAGGTCGAGTACGCATTCGAATGGCTCTGGTCGATACGATAGTGCGTCACATCCGCCTCGCTGCAGCCGGGAAACGCACTGGTGACGTTGAAGCTGACTTGCGCATCTTGCTTCGGCAGCCCGTCGTCATGGTAGTTCCATATCATCACCGCCAAGGTATTGCCAGTCTCATCAGCAGAAGCGAGAACGCCGACATCTGACTCTCCGCGGATGCTGCCAGTCACGACTGAGTCCAGCGGGTATTGACCGGTGCTGGAGGTTTGGAGACGTTTGCTCTGCATCTTGCCGAACATCCTGAAGATGTTGAGAATCGGTTTATGGATGCCGTTCGTGGCGAGGACGCGGAAGTTGTCGAAATACGGATGGTCTTCGAATTGAAATGCCCATGTAAGCGCGCCGGTAAAATTGATGTTGTACTTCATGGCGAGATCGATCTCTCGCGTGAAGACTGCAGCAGTGTAGGATGGAAAGATCAGGCCGTTTCGATAGCCGACTTCTGGCGAGAGGCAAGCGGCGCAAGAGTCAGGATCGTCTTCGCCGATAAAGACGGGTAGAGTGTTGAGGGTCGTATAGTTACTGATCACGGCGAAGGCGTCTTTCACATTCGTGAGTTCGGCGCTCATGTTCATCTGTAGATGGCCAGGAACACTATTTGTAGCATTGATGTATGTCGGGCTGCCTTTTGCATGGAACGAGATGAAGTCGAGTGGCGCTCCTTTGCCACCGGTGGCGTTGTTCTGGCCGTTGATTGTGTGGTCGAGAAAGAGACCGAGCCAGTCGCCGTCTGGCCCACCTGCGACTTCGGGTCCGCCGACTGTAGCGCTGGGTAGAGCCTTTAGGATACCGCTGACTGCGTAGTCGTATAGTGTGAAGTACTGCGTTTGGGTACCATTCCAGTATGGGATATTTGGCTCGTTCCAGACCTATACATCCACATATCAGCACACCATAGAAGTCGTTGCCGAAGTTGTTCGTACCTCCCAGTACCAACTTTCGACCTCATCCTTTCCGTAGCGCTCGACGCAGTGCATGGCCCATCGATAAATCAGCTCTCCCCATTTCTGCCAGCTGGTCGGCGGGTATGACCAGCCGACGTAAATCTGGTTATACTCTGACTCGGCATCAAAGTACAAGGTGTACGGCTCTGGGTTTGTCGATAAAGCCTTGGGCATGAACGAAGCTTGCACATATGGCTTCACGTTGTTTGCGAGGTACGTGTCGAAAATCTTGTCGATGATGGTCCAGTTGTAGATTGGATTGCCACTGTCGTCCTGGGTGTAGGCCTGACGGAACATGAATCAACATTGTCGTATCTTTCAATTTCATTCGATTTCAGATTGACCTACATTTGTGCAGCCCCATTTCAATCGTTTTGGCTCTATATTATCCGGTGGATCACAAGTCGTGAGAAGATTGTGAGTCCTGAAGTACGTCTGATGTGGTCCGAGATCTCCAAGATCGTGGATTAAAGATTCGCCATCCGGATACGTTGCTACATACAGGTCAGTAACCGGTCTGCTCTCTAAGATGTCTATTCACTCCAGAGGGCATACCTTGATTAGGCTCGTCGGCACCAAAGAATCGAGCAACCTG
>JAABUW010010431.1_pt1 | contig 10332 bp, 7 predicted proteins | sample 5560081 | NCBI WGS metagenome assembly JAABUW01 (sample SAMN10711882, study PRJNA513363) | rock metagenome | isolation source: Antarctica rocks | place: Antarctica: Victoria Land, Knobhead sud | reverse complement strand
AGAAGCCTCGTGGATCGCGTGCCTGATCGTGAGATCCGGACTCGCCACCGACGGTCGAGAATCGAGCTGTGATCGGAACCTTCTTGCCCTTCTTGAACATATCTGCTCGGCAGATGTCCTCCATCGAGTCGGTCGTGATGTAGTAGCCATGTGCACCTCCACCTTTGGCGTGGACGACACGTTCTGGGATCCTCTCACGGTCGAAGTGTGAGAGAAGATCGATCAGATGGAAGTCTTGGAGAAGGAGAGGGCCATTCTCGCCAGCCCTCTGGGACTCATATGGATGTGCTGTTGGCACGCCATTGGAGGTCGTGTAGACGCAGTCCTCAGACGACGCTTGACGGTCGTCGACGTAATCCTTGTTGAGGGTGCCGTTCTGCTGGCTAGCTGGGTCAAATCCGTTTGGTGCCATTGCGTCTGGTGTATGTGAAAGAAGGTTGGTGAAAAGGCAGGTGGCGGAATGAGGTTGAGATAGCTATATAAACAACTCGGTGGCAAAACCACAGGCTATTGTTTTAGTTAGTGACGTGCAACAGTTAAGCTTAACGAGCTCAAGAGCCGCATCTCTTGCCGCTCCACCGCTCTTAATCGCTCGATTCGAGCAGATCTAGATGATGAAGGATGACGTTCGAGACAAATTTGTTAGGTCAGCATGCTGAAGAGCTCGCCTGATTGGTCAAGTCCCGCATGTGGAGGAAGGCGGCAACAACCGTGCAGGGTCCGGCTGGACGACATCTCCTCCGTCTCGCTGCTCGCTTGCCGACTCGGGTGGCAATCTATGGGTTTCGGCGAAGACGTCCGACTACAGCAAGCACGGGGCATCAACGGAGTGCTGTGCAGATGCTGACAGGCAAACACGCTGCCAGCAGGATGTGTTAGGATGTGTTGCCAGAGCGAGCAAGCTACAAAAACTCACGCCACTCGCAGGTTGAGACATCCCAGAAGGGAATATGAAGGGCGACAGCAGGACCCGGACACATGCGAGAAATCCAAGGACAATCTACTGTGCAATGAATGAAGCACATGTTCACGAGGAACACTAATCAGCCGACTCGTCTGACCACTCGGCTGCCACTACTGGTCATGAGATGGTCATATGCTTGCTCATGCTCATGCTCCATCAGAGCTATACCATCTGGGCAAGCTGGCGGCCAGGCACACCGGGACTGGTCGTAGAGAGCGAGGGCAACAGCAACATGACCTGTTCAAGCTCTAGTCACGACGGGTCGTCAGACCATCAATCCAGCGTATTAACCATATACCCTAGCGTCACGATTCAGACCGCATGTAAAGTAAGCTTCACCACTGCTTCAATACATCTCCTACCCCTACTCACATCTAAAATATCGCAGTCCCATTAACATGACTACTAACCCCCCTCACCACATGCGCCGGCGCACTAGTAAAAAAGAACGTATACCTCCCATTCTTCTTCGCCAACTGCGCCACCTTCTCCAAATCAATCATCTCCCCCAACGGCATCCCCCAAAGCGCAAGCAAATACCCATGCAACCGGTTATGATGATCCTTCGGCGTCGGCCAGAGCTCAAAAGTCGGCGTGTCGCCCCCCACAGCCGCGAAATAGCAATCGTGCAACCAGTCAATCGTCTCCGGTTCCTGCTTCACCCCCGTCCATCGCTGGATCCCTTCCCCCTCCTCTCCGAAGACGCGGAGCCCTATATCGCGGTTCTCGTCGCGGGAGCGGGAGTGGTAATCTTCCGTCCATCCAGATCGGACGAAGAGGATATCCCCGATCTGGATATCGCCTCCTTGAGCTGCGGGACGGATGTCAAGGCCCTGGTGTTTCCCTACTTCGACTAGCTCGGAGTACGGGATGGGGTGGCTAGACGCAGAATCGTACTTAATCCCCTTCTCTGTCGCCCAGCCGCGGTAATCGAGCAGCACGCCTCGCCCAGCGAACCCGTGCTCGCTCCAGTAGTGGATACTACACCTCTCATTCGCGTCCGGACCCAGGATATCCGAGCCTTTAGCACCGTTGTAGAATACCTCCGAGGCGTGCGCCGCGTGGCGAAACCCATCCCACTGCGTCCCGGATTGGGTGTTTAAAAAGTAGGTGTCGTCGTATGCGACGTTCTCGCGGAGGATCTTGATCTCGTGCTTGAAAGTTTCGCGGCCGAAGGCAGGTTGTTCGGGGACGTTGAGGGGGAGGTCCATTCGCGCCATCTCTCCGGTTCGGATTTCTGCTGCAGCGGCTTTGACACGTTTTGGAGTGAGGAGGTTGAGGCGCCCGATGTGGTCGTCTTTGCCCCAGAACCAGGCGGCGTCTTTTGGTGCTCCGGGGATCAAAGGGAGGTCTTTGCGGGTTGGGAAGGAGTCTGAATCTGGATCCCATGTCTGCGGGGCCATTTTGGAGGGTGGATGAGTTCCTAGCTAGACCGATTGTTCCGAGTGTTATGGATGTTGCTGAATGTTGGATGCCTTGGGTGGAGTGTTATTCAGGAAGCACGACAAGTTTGGCTTACCTTTGCTGTGATCTTTATGGTGAGTGAGGGGTCTTGAAAGCTGTAGCCGGCCACCTCGGCCAGCAAACTCGGTCCCAGTCTATGGAGGCAATAAAACAGAACAAAATGAATGCAGTAATACTTAGTGTGCCGCTGTTAATGGTACTACGCCCAAAGGGAACGCAGTCTTGCGGAAAAGGTATGATTTGAGGCCAGCGAAATTGCAACAGACTGATCCGAGGACGCAGTTTATTGGGAAAAGGGAAAGAACGAATTGAAGTCGTTATGCGTTGATGGTATATCCCATCCAGTCTAAGACATTCGTCTAGAATCCCAACGTCTACGATGTGCCCGAGCATCCGACGAAGTTGTTGCCAGAAGCGCCAGTGTGGGTAATTGCTCCAGCGTAGTCGCCGTCTGTGTTGAAGACCACACGGTCCGCGCCAGGAGAGCCTATCCATCAATCAGTAAGGAAATGTCGGGAGGCTGCGAGTGCTCAATGTCTTACCTCCGGAGTACACGCCACTCGACTTGATCGGGAATTCCTGGTATGGACCAGACACGATGAAATCGAAGCCCTCGTAGTTGCTGCTCAGTGTTAGATGCAACATTCCGAGTGTTGAGGAACTTGGGCAAAAAGTCTTACTTGTAGGTATGTGGGTAGCTGTCAGCTTTAGCGTTGGAGGCGTAGTAGTCGTAGCCTTGGTTGATAGCCGCAGCGACCTTCGAGGCGGAGTAGTAGGTGCTCCCGCATGTCGTGGCGGACTGGCGTTTCTCTACTGGAAGGGTGGTAGGAAGGGCGAGAGCTGAAGCCGAGAAGAGGATGGCTGAGAGGATGGAGAAACGCATCTTGGCAGAGTGGGTGAGTGGTTTGGTTGGAAGGTGAAGTGAATGGACAAGTGAATGTGAAACGAAAGTGCTGTGGTGTTCTGCTGCTCTGAAGAACAATTGATGGAGTGACATTCGGACTCCTACTTATACCTCGCGGAGTCAAGCACGCCTTGCCACGCCGAAGGTGTTGTCCCACGTCTTGGGGCTTGGTTGACATTGACTTTCGGAGTGTTCAATGCAGTGTCTGCAGTTTGAAGTCGGAGCAATTGCTTGAGTTCGCCAGTCATGGTGGGATGGTGCAGGATGGACTGCTGCAAAGGGTCCATGGCAAGGAGTGATAGGCTCGTAGTCCGGGTTGAAGGTTATGGAGTGTTGAAGATCATGACCCTATAAGGCAAGGGGTTGTACTGTGCATGCTTGAATACTTGTGGTTGTGCAGTGGGTTACAGCCTCGGTAGACTGAGTTTGGTCTTCGGCCATAGACAGCGTGCTGTTCAAGCACATGTCGTGCTGCAAGGGCCCACCGGGCGGCGGCGGGAAGGACAGGTACCTGATCGAGCTGATCTGTCCGACTCGCGTGCATGGAGCTCGAGTGGATGTCATCCACACAGATGTCGTGGAGTGCGGTGCCTTTTGAGGTGCAGCGGGAGATCAACAAGATTTCGACGGGTTTGAGGGTCTTCCGTGCACTTGAGCGCCATATCCCACTGAAGACGGGGATTTCACGGTGTTGCGACATAGTGGTGGTCTCGAGAAGGATGTAATGAACACGCTGGTGTCTTTCTGGAATTATCATGACCTGCCCGAAATCGTGGAAATGATGCGTGGGGTGGAAGAAAGTCGCGGTGGTGGTGCTTGTAGCTTTTGCAGAGGGCTTGGCATTCAAAAGTACGGCGGACTGAGTCGACTGAAAAAGCGGGATGTGAGTGGCTCGTGCTGGTTGGAGCGCACTTGCCTAGCGACAACAAAGCACAACACCGCAGCGGCAGGCACGACTCGACACATCCGGAGTGAATGGGGTTGCTGGAGGGAGGCATGGAATAGCTCACGACTAACGACAGGGTACGAGCATGAAAATATTGCGGGCCGAGTGAACGAATGCTTGTCTCACCATCACCACCACCACCGGGACTTGGGTGAACGAGTGAATCGGATGCGGCAAGGACGACGACTACGACAGCCAGCGTGACTTAGATGTCTTATGATTGCACCTCTGGAGTATCACGTGGATCCTCATAATACACAACCTACCACCTCAACCCTAACAAAAATACCACACACATACTGGACTTAGCCATGGCTACCACCACAACGCCTTCGGCGCACCTCCTGACGCAACAGATCCAGCAACACCTCGACACAGACCTAGCAGACACGGCCAACTTCCTCGCCGGACGGCTTCACGCCCTCGAACCCCGCAACCCAGACAGTTCTCACCTGCTCGCCCTCACATATCTACGCCTCCGGCGCTTCAAAGCCGCAGCAGACTCCGCGCATAAGTTCGGCAGCAACGGGCGACACCTCGGCTGTGCATACGTCTTCGCTCAAGCGTGTCTGCAGCTCGGGAGGAACGCGGACGGCGTGGGGGCGTTGGAGAAGAGCAAGAGTCTCTGGACGGCAAAGACGCAACAGCGAGTGAGGTTCCTACCGGATACGGCGGCAGGCTGGACTCTGCTCGGAAAGCTATGGCAGGCGCATGGCGACTCGAGAAAAGCAGGGGACTGTTTTGTTGATGCGCACAAGGCGAATCCCTTCACGTGGGAGGCATTCGAGGGCTTGTGCAAGGTGGGCGCGGATCTGAACGTGCAGAATATGTTCCGTGCTGCCCCGGAAATGCAGCCGGAGGGTACAGGTGCAGCGGCGATCAGCATGAGTAAAGGGGCGGATGAGATCTACACAGATGAAATGGAGACAGCGCCACAACCATTGGCACAGCAGATCAACTTCAATCAGCAGGTCTTCACACCGACCGCCGATCCATTCGGCATCTCCGCGAAGCCAATCGGATTCGACCTCGAGCTTGGTGCGAAAATGAAGACCAGGCAGCCGGCGAAACCTCCGCCTTCTGAGTGGGATACTCCAATCACTAACAGTGGGAGTGCGCTTGGGGAAGGGGATGATGTGGCTATGAGTGGTGTGCTAGCAGATACAGAAGGCGTAGCTGTGCAGCCACCGCGTGCTCCTGCAAGAAGACCGAGACCGGGCCAGCAGCATTCTGAGGTGGGCGAGCGGCCGAGACAGCCGACATTGCGCGGACATGGGATTTCTGCTTCGGAAGGAGCTGAGGAGAGTGTATCGAATGCAAGTCAGCATCAACGAAAGCCATCCGCTGGAGCACACAAGCGGACGATCTCGGGACAGCACGCGACTACAGCAGATGCTGCAGCCGCTGGTCAACACCCGGCGACACGTAGGAGTAACCGGTTATTTGGGCAGGGTGCAACCGCGACTTCCACCGCAAGAACAACGAACTTCTCGAAACCCATAACGGCAGAGTCCAATGGTCTGGCTACCGGCGCCGGCACAAGACCTGCAAAATCGGCGACTGGCACAAAGGGCAGGATTGGATCCACAGTGGGAAGAGTCGTCAGTGGGAACCGGAAGATCTTGCCACCAGACCGGAACCAAAAAGAGGGCGAGAAGGAGAAGCGAGCACCCAGTCGGATGGACCGAGAAAAACCTGCAATAACAATGGAGTCGAAAGTCTCCGCCCAGCATAGTCAGCCAAAGCCTCTTCCGGGCGTGAAACAGCCCACATCCGTAACAGTTCCCGACTACACCAGCCTGCCGGCTCTTCTCGACAATCTGCGACCCTTGGCAACTGCAACATACAGCCTCTCGCGATCAGACACACCGACCACCCTCCGCATTCTTCGCGCATTACCAAGCTCGCAAAGAGACACGCCTTTCGTCCTCGCCCTCCTCGCAAAGACTCACTACGAATCTGGCGATTACAAAACTTCGGAGGAAACATTCGCCAAACTCCTCAAGCTCCAACCGACGCGAACGCAGGACATGGAAGTCTACTCCACCGTCCTCTGGCACCTCAAGAAGGACGCCCCACTCGCCTTCCTCTGCCACCTCCTCCGCGATCTCGATTCGAACGCCCCGGAAACCTGGGTCGCAACCGGCAACGCCTTCTCCCTGTCTCGCGAACACGACGCCGCCATCTCCGCCTTCCGTCGTGCCGTACAAGTCGACCCGAAGTTTGCCTACGCCTGGACATTGATGGGCCACGAGTACATCGCCAACGAAGACTTCGACTCCGCCCTCAACGCCTTCCGCCACGCAGTGTCAGTTGATCGCCGCGGCTACGGCGGCTGGTACGGGCTAGGCAAATGCGCAGAGCGTATAGGCAACCTCGAAGACGCCGAACGGCACTACCGCATCGCCTCCTCGCTCAATCCATCCAACAGCACCCTCATGGTCTGCGTGGGCGTCGTGCTCGACCGGCTGCGCAACCCACGTGCGGCGCTGACGTTGTACACCAAGGCGCTTGAGCTTTCTCCTGGCTCTGCGCTTGCTCGGTTCAAGCGCGCGCGTGTGCTGATGCATCTGCGGCATTTTGAGGAAGCGAAAGCGGAGTTGGAGCTGCTTAGGGAGCAGGCGCCTGAGGAGGCGAATGTGTGGTTCTTGCTCGGGAAGTGCTATCGGAGTCTTGGAGATAGGTCCCAGGGGTTGAGGTGTTTTACTAATGCTCTCAACCTAGACGGGAAGGTATGTCCATACCGTCACCGCGATTGTGATGGCACCTTGCTGACGAGAAACTACAGGCTGCCCCACTCATCAAGGAGGCGATGGAGGCTATTGACGACGACGACGACGAAGACGCAGACGAGGACGAAGGGGTCGAGATTGGGGAGGCGAGTGAGGGTTGAGTGCGGCGGTACTGGATCGACTTGGTGGTGTCTTGGTTCTTGGCAAGCGGGACGAGAGAACGTGTTATCGCATCGCGGCGGGGTCCTCCTGAGCACGGCGTTGGTTGTTGCGTAAATTGGGTTTCAGGGCTTTGAGGCATGGCGAAGCGTTGGCATTGTTTTGAAAGCGTTTGTGCAGCATTAAGAAGAGGTTCGAGGGTGTCCAATCGACGCAGGTCAGTCCAAACGAGATTTAAGGTTTGTCACATGCTTTTCCCCGTCTTCCATTTCTCACTCGAAACTACGGCTGCTACCCGCGGCTAGCTCGTCATTGGGTGGGATGCTGTGTTACACGAACAAACGCTTTGACGTTGGAACATCACTTTCTCACGGTTGACATCACTTCTTCACATCTAGAGAAAACATCAACATTTTGGACAGCAAGGAGTTTGGGCGCGTCCTTGCGCAGCATTCGCTATGCTTTCGGACGTTTACTTCGACACGTACAAGCAGTACGAGAGGGGTACTAAGCAGGTTGTGCAGTGGCTCGCGTCAACTACTTGCTACAAGCAAACCTCAGCCAACAAGCCGCTGCTGAAGTCGCCTCAGCAAGCTCAGCCAGCGATTCGAGTCCCTGTCGACACCCTTCCTCATCTCGCGGCTCAGGCGGCGGAACTCAGCTCAAACTTACCGGTTCCTAAATCAATATTGCAAACGCTGGAACGTGTCATTCGGGCACGTAAGGAATGCGCAGCGGCGCACCAGCGTGAGGTCGCCGGAGCAGGACGATCTACAAGCGATCTTGGCCATCAGTACTTCTTGGACGTCCTCAAGCAGGTGCAGAATATACTCTTGAGCGCACGACCTACTTGTGAGCCGCCAAACGACCAAAACGCTACTCCAGTACAGCGCGCCGAGTCTGTCGTCAACCTCTTCGAGCACCTCGATCTCCATGCGCCCGACGACGTTGCCGTTACTGCTGGAGATATCCCGCTTCCGACATCCTCAACAAACGCCACACGGGAGAAGGGGCGGTTTGCAGAACCGGAATACTATGTCCCAAAATCTCCACGAGACGAAATAGAGGAGAGCATCTTCGCATCCAGGTGTTTCCTCCAGGACTTCGAGCGTATACGAAAGTACCTGCGAGATCTGTGGGTCGACTATCGCCACAAGAAGGTCTCTCTCACGGTGGCGACTATAACGACTAATATGGCATTCGACACGATTGAACGACTACATCGTACCCTGTCTGAGGACTTCCCCCGGTGCAAAACCTATGAGGATCTGAGCAGCCTCACTCTAGGTCTTGATGTGGACAAGTTGCTATCTCTGGAGATAATCGGTGGACTTGGCGATGCTGTTATCCTTACAGATTCGCTCCCGGGACGCCAAGTGTACGTGATGTTGCGTCAAATGCGCGATGCTCTTCAGCAGCGAAAGTTTGTCGACTTTTCGAAAGAACAGGCCGGGTACGACTGGACCAGACTCTGCGCAAACGACACGCCTGCGCGGACTCATCGTGTCGTTGCCGCACTTATAGGCAGACTGATCCCAGATATGATAGGCTTCGCCCTGGGCATCGGCGGCGTCAACAGACCTGTGGATCAACTCACTTGCTACATCTTCAAGTTCTATCAATCCCACGAGATCACTATCCCACTCGTATTTGCGGGCGAGATTCTTGTGGACATTCTCTTTGAGCTCGGAAGTGACGCCTCGATGCCATTCACCGCTCTGCAAGATTCAACACGCCGGGCGTCTGCTAGTCTGGGACGATACGATATGAACGTCAAATTAGTCCTGGAGTGTGACCGTACGGATTTAGAGATACGCGAACGGTCGCTCTCACTAAAGCAATACATTAGCAACTTTGTGGACAAAGACATAGTTGCAGACTGGCGATCCGAGACGGGGAAATTGTGTTCGAAGGGTCTGACACCGTGGTGCCTACTAAAGCACCATCCCGTCCTGTGCGGAATGTTACGCTTCCATTTCGACGACGAAATATACTATATGGGGCTTTGCATGACCTATGACTGGATGTGCGTGATGCCCGTGTTACACGTTTACAATGCTGCTCGACAACGTGGTCATCTTCTTGCAGAATGGCCGGACCTCGAAGCGATTATCAAATTCTACGGAGCCGCCCACATCTTCATTGGAGAGCGCACTACACGGCCACAGGATTTTCGCGTACGCCTGTTTCGTGCGCTCGGATTCTCAGCATCGGCCACGAAGCGTGAACTCCGGAAACAGGGCCATAAGGACATCAAATCACTGTCGCTTTTAAAGCTCCGCTCCAGTCCAGAGCCAGCACGCGGATTGAACTTCCAGACCCCTGTGCTCCGTGTCATGCGTTCGAGGTTGAAGGAACGGGGCAAAGAAGATGCGAGCATCGTACTCAGAGACGCTGAGCAAGCGGTTACGGCCGTGTCGAAGTCTCGACATATCATCGACGACAACACCCAACGCATCTTGCAGCAATGGAGTGATACCCATCTTCTTGATCCGCTGGAATTGCTTGGGCTGATACGTCGCGGCGTTGCAGCAGAGGATTGTCAACTACAGTTCAACTTCGTGGACTTCAACGTTCGTTGCATACTGCTGCTCAAGCGGATCAGGGATGATCTTCAGAAACTCTGCCCGGCTGCTCCGCTGATAAACAACCGGGATCTGTACGATGTAGCCCAGATGGTGCTATATCATGAAGAACCTGGCAACGGCCCACTGCTCATGGTACATCATTCTCCGGAAGGAACGTCCAAGAAGATCACACCATTGCAGTTGGCTGGACAACACATGAGGATCGAGATCGAGAAGAAAGGTGCCGAAGACAGGGACAAGGCTGAAGCCCTGTGCCCAGGTTTCAAGTACATATTCCGCGAATGATTGGCCATAGACCTCTGGCTCGCATGTGGAAGAAGTGTGGATACTCATATTGTCTTGGATGGTCAGCAGCGCAGAGAACGAAACAAGAGGTTGGGTTAATGCATCGCGACGGAGTCCTCCTAAGCACAGCGTTGGGCTACACACTAGGTTCTTGGGACATGAGTTTTGAGGTATGGCCGAGCGTTGCATTGCTTCAAAGGCGTTTTGAAGGTGATTGAATACGTATTTGGCGTTTAATAAGCATGCACGCGACGTAGATCAGTTCGGACGAGACTCTCATGTTCATGTCA
>JAABUW010010427.1_pt1 | contig 10335 bp, 17 predicted proteins | sample 5560081 | NCBI WGS metagenome assembly JAABUW01 (sample SAMN10711882, study PRJNA513363) | rock metagenome | isolation source: Antarctica rocks | place: Antarctica: Victoria Land, Knobhead sud | reverse complement strand
GCTGACTCAGTTCGCCTTGTGCGGATGAGTCCTAGAGACAAGAAATGTTTATTGATCGATTGATTGGTTGATGGATTGATTGATTGATTGATTGATTGACTGATCGAAACAACAATAATACGACACTGTTTTGTGCATGCAGGGTGTTTTTGGGCCTCCTGCAGGTCAGAAGTATGTCATCTTTGTGGATGACTTGAACATGCCTCAAAGGGAGAAGTACTTTGCCCAGCCTCCTATCGAGCTGCTGCGCCAGTGGATGGACCACAAGGTAGCTTCTACATCCAGAGTGCAGTATATTTAGATTTGACCCAGGATAGCAGCACTGCTTCTTTGATCTTTGTGGGATGCAAATATCAGAGTGTCTGGATTGACTGCTTGATCCAATTAGCCAATTGCCTTTGATCAGCCACCAGATTGATTGTCATTACCTTCAACTGACCATGTCACCATGCTTGGCATCAGCATTGCTCAGTACAAAACATGTAATATGTATATGCATGTTGCACAAGCAAGAGCTTGGAGTGATGCACTTGAAACAGCCTTACAGCTTCTGTGCTCACAAGAGGGAGAACTGAGCACAAAGAACATGTACGACGCTGCAGGGATGGTATGAAAGGAGGCCACCATGCGCCTTCAAGCAGATCATTGACACCCAGTTTGTGGCGGCCATGGGGCCCCCAGGGGGCGGGCGTAACCCCATCACCAACCGCATGCTGCGCCACTTCAACCTGTTGTCCATGACTGACATGTCTGACGAAAGCTGCCGCCGCATCTTCACGACCATCCTGGGCTCTTTTGTGAACAAGTACTTCAACGAGAAGGTGCCTGACTCATGCACAACATTGCTTGCCTGGTTGCAGCCTTCGTTTTTCACTTCTGCCAGCCTGATTGTGTCTGCAGATGAGCACCCAGTGAGGCTCACACCCCTTACTGTGCACTCTTGTTCTGTCTTGTGGCGACATTTCTATTCAGGATGCATGTTCTGATCAACAGCAAGTTGTTGTCTTCAGCTCCTGTCCACAATTGGGACCATTGCATGCACCTGCTGACACTTGTGTTGATATTCAATAGCTGCACATGAACAGATCACAAGCATCTTGCACTGCTTGCACACCAGTTCTTTGGTAAGGCTGTGGTAAGTTTTAAAGTGACATCAACAATGCCTGCCATGCTCAGGTGAGCGCAGCAACAACAGCAGTGGTGGACAGCACCATCGAGGTGTACAACCAGATCCGGGAGCAGCTTCTGCCCACACCATCAAAACCCCACTATACCTTCAACTTGAGAGACGTGGCGAGAGTCATTCAGGGCGTTATGCGGGCTGACCCCAAAACCACTACTGAGCCCCGCCACCTTACTTTGCTATGGCTGCATGAAGCCCACAGGGTGTTTGCTGATAGACTAATCAATGCAGACGACACTCGGTGGTTTAGGTACACAGTGTTCATGTCTGTGATCTGCTGATGAGTTGCTGTTACAGTAGCTGCTGGGTGATGTATGCAGCTGTATCAGCAGCATCTGCATTCAAAATGTACCTTTTTGCACATTGCAAAGGCGTTCACTTGCGCAGTGGTGCGTAAACACTGGCAGGCTCAAACACAATACAGGCATGCAGAGAAAGTTGTTGCATTGGCATGCATGAGCAGGCTGACTCACCATGAAGCAGTCTTGAAATAAGATATTGCTCACGCAGAGATCAGACCAAGATCCTGCTAGGCAAGCACTTCAACTCACCGCTACAGGAGGTTCTCGAAACATACCAACTGGTGTTTGGGGACTACCTGGTTCCCGGGGCAGACCCCAGAGTGTACACTCAAGTCACAGATATGGAACGCCTGGTCAAGGTATGCTGCAGCATCCACATAATCCCAAATTTCACCCTCATGCAAACATCCTTGCATAGTTACGCAGACGTGCATAGAAAACACACTGTCCTGGCACACAGACACCATCAACTCATGCAAAGCAGTCAACAGCAGTACAATGCCAGCTTACAAGAACAGGGCCTAAAACAACTTTTGTCTCAGCTTCTTGTGGTGATTTGATCCATGAGTTTGACCATAAATCTCAGTGCTTTGGGTTAATAAACCATCCTCAGTTTACTGTCACTTTTACTAAATCCTTTACATCACATTCTTCTCATAAACCTAAGTGTTCCCAAAGGACCTTGATTCCCTTTTATGGTAACGCAGTTGACCTGTGGCTGCTGTACAGGTGGTGGAGGAGTACCTGGAGGATTACAACAGCGCCAGCAGCGCACCAATGCGTCTGGTCATGTTCCTGGATGCTGTGGAGCATATGTCAAGGGTGAGCAGGGTCATTCGCCTACCCCGAGGCCACGCCCTGCTGCTGGGGGTGGGCGGCAGCGGCCGCCAGAGCCTGACCCGCCTGGCAGCCCACATGCAGGACTTTGAGGTGTACCAGATTGAGATCTCCAAGGGGTGAGATGCTATGCTGTTTCAGAGGGTTCTGATCACTAGGACCTATCGCTGTTCTGGCCCCTGCACGCCAGAGCGGTTGTATCTGTCCAGCATCATTCTGGGCTGCAAAGCCTGGGATGCGTACAATGGGTTCTGTCAGTTCTCATGAGCAATGCGTTTGAACACTCTGCAGCTTCCATGAGCAGTGTGTGTAGTGGGCTCTGTAATGCTCATGACACGCCGTAATCTTTTGCTACACATGCTTTCAATACTGCAATGCTGAAGGCAGCTGTCGATGCGTGCAATGTACTAAAGGCAGGTGCAGTATGTGCATATTGACCTTTGCCAAGGGCGTTGACAGCCAGCTTGGCTGGCATACAGGTATGGGAGAAATGAGTGGAGGGATGACATGAAGAAGCTTCTGAAGCGTGCTGGGCTGGAAGCCAAGCAAACCGTATTCCTCTTCACTGACACCCAGATTATTCACGAGACCTTTCTGGAGGTGGGAAATACATTGAACACCTGAAATTCCACTCACATGGTTACTGTCACAAGAAGGGCAGACAGCATACATGCGCAGGACATGGTCATCAGTTTGCTTCAGGGGTCTGCATGCAATGCCAATGTGCGTGTTGTTTCACTGAACGTGCAATGCTGGAAGCTGTAGTTATTGCTTTGTCAGGTCAGTGGTGCTGAGCCCAGTTCTTTGCTGTACAGTAACCTGCGCCATGATCAGAAAGCCTGCAAGCTGACCAGCTTGCCTCCACAGATAACTGGATGACTGTGCAACTGACATGCATGTCTGACAATCCTTTCTAGGAGGGGCAACAATTTGCCCTGCGACAGCTTTGTTGTTGATAATTGCCATGTCTGTGTCAGATTTTGCAGATATAGTCAAGGGTTTGGACCACACAACATATCTTTAAGCAGCCTGCTAGCCACGCTGCAATCAATGACACAGCAGCAACCAAGCAGCAGCTGCTGGCTCTGTATACAGGACATCAACAACATCCTCAACAGTGGAGAGGTGCCTAACCTGATGAGGCCTGAGGACTTGGAAGAGATAGCCGGCATCATTCGGCCTGTTCTGCAAGCTCAAGGGCGCGCCCCCACAAAGCTAGCCATCCAAGCTGCTTTTGTAGACAGGGTGCAGCAACACCTGCACTTGGTGCTCTGCATGTCCCCGGTTGGTGATGCTTTCAGGTGACCATATACCCATAACTACGTACCTGTGTGATGTCACGTGAACATACACCAAATTCCTGGCAATGTCCCCCTGAAGCTTTTGTTGAGCTGGCACCTGATAGTGTGTCCAAAACTGAACTGCATTGCGCCCTCCTTCATTACAGCATCACATCAGCAATTTCATTGGTGCTCTATTGTCGAACGCCTTGAACACTTAGTGCTTAGTGTCTATTGTTTTCGCGGTTATTGTCTATTGATTCCCCTGATAAGTCCTAAAGACAAGAAATGCAATTGATTGATTGGCAGCATCATCTGAACCCTTACATGTCCTGACAGAAAGTTTTGCCAGCAGTTGTGCAAACTGTCACAGAAGGGCTCACGGAGGCAATCCAAAGCTTCTTGAGGTTGCTGACAGTGAAGAGCATGTGGTGCAGGCAGCGGTTGCGCATGTTTCCAGCACTGGTCAACTGCTGCACCATAGACTGGTTCCGGGAGTGGCCTGCTGAGGCACTGGCATCAGTTGCCACCTCCTTCTTTCAGGTCACCCGACTTGCATCTCCGTGCAGTGCCTGTAGCCCCTGTCACTGTCTTTTTCAGCATGGGGGTGCTTTACCTGCCTGCTTGGGTCATCAGCTTTATGGCCACAGTATCATAGCTTATACCTGCAGCAAACAATGGAACTAGCCAGCTTATCATTGGCAATGGCAGCTGCTTTGCAGCCGCCCACCGAATCAGGCTCTTGCCTGGAGCAATGGCCTGTGCTCTGCTCTCTCAATCACTCCAACAATTGCTCTGCTTTAGGGATGAACAAACATGAGGATCTGCTCTGTTGTGTGCATAAAAGCAAGAGGCCTTGTTAGCACACAGTCCATGCAGTACTCACAGTCTCTCTCTGGATGAACATCAGCACAGCAACTGTCTGTGTGTGCGTACAGGAGGTGCCTCTCAACAATGAGCGCCAGCCGGACTTGCAAACAGGTGTCATTGCCTGTTGCTCAGCCATCCACCAGTCAGTGGAGCGCAACTCAGTGCGCTACTTTGAGGAGCTGAGGCGCCACAACTATGTAAGAACAAGCAGTTTGAACAGATTGCTGATGGCCTCTTTTGTACTGAGTCCATCTTGCTGTCCACCACATACTCTATCATTTGCAAGGTCACACATGCTAAGGCTGCAGAAGCATTTGTGTCCAGTTAGTATTATCTCTTGACTACTCTGATGAGATTTCAAGACATGGAATTGTAAACTGAGTGATTGCTTGATTGATTGAATGCACCACACTAGCACTCCAGTGGCAAGCACAAGGAGCAGCAGTCTTTCCAGGGAAAGTATGTATGGCAAATATTCATCTAACTGCTGCTGTACTCCAGGTAACGCCTGCCAGCTACCTAGAGCTACTGACAACGTTCATCAAGCTGCTGGCTGAGAAGCGTAAGGACATTGGCATGAGCCGGCAGCGCCTGGAAGCTGGCCTGTCCAAGCTGCTCACTACAGCAGCCCAAGTCGAAGTCATGCAGGTGAAGCAGCATTTGCGTTGTATGTAGTGCTGCACCTGCCAGTGTGCATGTGCATCATTTGGCTGCACCATGGGTTCATGACATTTAGGTGCAGGCTAGCCAACCACTGCTGGTCAGTATATGCAGTCACAGGTTTGCATCCCGTTGCTTTCAGCTGCATCTCCACATCTGCTGCTGAAAACTGCCAGCCCATGTGCCTGCTGCATTTGGCCAATTTGTATGCATCATCACAAAAATGTGTGAGCATGCCATTGCCATACAGGGTTGCTTGTAGTGTTTTCGGCTGTAAATGTGGCTCTTCTGGCTGCAACACTGGTCCTTGTGGCTGCAAAGCTGGTCCTTGTGGCTGCAAAAATGGTCCTGCTGACAGCAAATGTGGTCCGTCTGATTCCAAATGTGGTCCTGCTGGCTGCAAAGCTGTCCATCTGAATGTCAAATGTGGTTTCTCTTACTGCAACTGTGGTTCTTCTGGCTGTAAATGTGGTCCTTCTGGCTGCAATGTTTGTCCTTTTGACAGCAAATCTAGTCCTTCTGACCGCGATCCTGGTCCTTCTGACAGCGTGTGTGTGCTGCAGGCTGAGCTGCGGCAGCTGCAGCCAGTGCTGGAGAAGACTGCGGTTGATGTGGACGCCATGATGGTGCGCATCACTGCAGACAAAAAGGAGGCGGCTGCCACCCAGAAGGCTGTGGCACAGCAGGAACAAGAAGCCAATGAGCAAGCTGCTCGGGTCAGTGGCAAGCTGCTCTTGCCAGTACAAACAACCCTGTTCATGCCTGACTTGCATACGAGATACATATCAGCGGTCCGATGTACAGAGATTGTCAGCTGGTGGCATGACATGCATTTCAGAACTTCTTATGATGTTCACAGTAAAGTGTGGTTTTGTGATTGCCACGGCCTCCCACTGTCAGACTAGACTCCCTGACTCTTCCATAAGAAGCCCAAATTGGTCCAAAAGAGGTCCAAACTGGTCCAGAAGAGGTCTAAACTGGTCCAAAAAATCGTTGTGGTGGCTGACAGGCCAAAGCAATGGCAGATGATGCTCAGCGGGACCTTGACGAGGCCCTACCAGCACTGGAGGCAGCCACGGCCAGCCTGAAGAACCTGTCCAGGAATGATGTGGTGGAAGTCAAGTCCCTCTCAAACCCGCCTGCTGGAGTCAAAATGGTCATGGAGGTCAGCTCATTGTCACCCCTTTTGCCAGCTGTAGCATGATTGCAGCTTGCTCACAGGAAGTGCCTGCCTTTGTGGGCAGCATCAATGCAGCTTCCAAGCAGGCTAGCGGTCTTGAGCGCCTGCTTGCAGTGGAACACACGCACTCACGTTATACATGCTCAACTTCTGTCATGCTATGCTGCCATGGCTACCACAGGCAAGTGCATTTTGTGACCACAGCATGTTTGTACAACCCAGCACCCTTGCTGTATCACCCCATTCTGACATTGGAGTAGACACCAACAGATGTGAGGCATACAGACAGACTCACGCGCAGAACTGTTGATTCCTGTTGAAGGCCTGCTGCATCATGTTTGATGAGAAGCCCAAGATGGTGGATGACCCAGCCAAGATGGGCAAGAAGATGCCAAGCTACTGGGATGCCGCCAAGCGCCTGCTGGCTGACCCTACCAAGTTCCTGGACAGCCTGATCACCTTTGACAAGGACAACATCAAGGATGCCATCATTCAGCGCATCCAGCCCTACATTGACATGGAAGAGTTCACACCTGAAGCAGTGGCCAGGGTGAGAATTTGGCTTGCTACAGTCTCAGCCTTCCTGCTTTCCTTACACTGTGACACCTGATTTCTTTGCTGTGTGATCACACATGTTAGCTGGCTGTTTCAACATGCTCTCTCTCTCCTCCTCTCCTGCCCATTTGCTTCATGAAGCAGCAAATGCTTCGCAGCAGGAACACTGCCAGCACTTACCTACTTGCCCATTCACGTACGCCAGTGTGATGCATTGCAAGAGCCTTTTTGCTGATTGGACTCGTCCAGTCATGCATCAGTGTCACTGGTACTCAGCTTTCAACAAATCTGGCAAAGCACTGAAGGACTGGTTATTGATAGTATCTTTTCCTGCCAGAACTGTCACCAAATGCTTCAGAATCCAGTGTGCGATGCAGCAACACTGGCCACAGCCCTGGTTCCTATGCTCAAATAGTTGACTATACTGTACAGGTGTCCAAGGCTTGCACCAGTATTTGCATGTGGGCGCGTGCCATGCACAAGTACCACACAGTGGCCCTGAGCGTGGCACCCAAAAGGGCAGCCCTTGCTCAAGCTCAGGGCCAGCTGGATGCCACCCTAGCTGAGCTGGCAGCAGCACAGGCCAAGCTGCAGGCAAGATGCTTCTGTTTGATTTGTGTGTGCGTGTGGTTGTGTGTGTGTCTGTCTGTTTGTCTGTCTGTCCGTCTGTGTTTTGTCCAGGCAAGTAGAGCTGGCCCCTTCTGACATGCACTCATATGTATCTGCGCAGATATGAGGCATCACACGCAAACTGTTGCTGTTCTCATACATTGTCAGAAGCTCAAGAGAAATAAATTAGCCTGCTGAACAGCGTAGCATCAATGGGAATGTTCCCATGGCGGCAATGCATGGAAATGCTGTGCAGACGCCCAGTGTGGATCTTCTTGAGACACAATGCAAGTGAAATTGACAACATGTGTTGCAGGCAGTGGAAGCCAACATCCACAGCCTGGAGTCTCAGTACGGTGAAGCCACAGCCAAGAAGGAGAGCTTGGCGCAGCAGGTGGCAGACTGCACCGTGAAGCTGACCAGGGCTGAGAAGCTGATAGGGGGCTTGGGGGGTGAGAAGAGCCGCTGGCAAGCCACAGTGGAACAGCTGGCTCTGGTGTGGTATCTGTCTTGCAAACATGCTTCAGCGCTTTTGATACGTCTGTGACATGCAAATGATGTCCTGTTGAATAAAGTTGCAGCAGTTGTGTCAACTAAATCTGATTGCATTGCTGATTCAGTGGCTGGCCATTCTGCTCCAGTCTGTTGCTTTAGGCTTCACAGCAAGCGAATCCATCACCATACTATAGTGCAGAGGGTTTGCAACCGTGCATAGGAGCAAAGTCATGCTTCTTTGTTTGATTCAGAATTGCTACATACATTGACCCTTGTTCCAGCCTGCATTCACCACATGGATTATGTCCTATAATCTGCAAATCCATGTGCTGTGTGTAGCTAATCTTTGTCCGAAGCATAAGTCAATTGACTTATGCTTTGTTTGTATGTACAGGATATGGAGAATGTGGTGGGTGATGTGGTGGTGGCGGCTGGCTGCATTGCCTATTCTGGCCCCTTTACTCCAGCTTTCCGCCAGCTGCTGCAGCAGGAGTGGATAGCCCTCCTGAAAGCCGCCTCTGTGCCCCACACCCCTGACACAAACCTCATTGACACCCTGCAGGTCAGGCACGCCAGCCTTTCACACTGTGCAGCCTGACTGCATCCAGAGACATTGTCGTAGGCCTTTTCAGTGTCAACATTAACCAGGCATGTAATGAGCTGAAGGCATCAAATCTGTAACAAGTGTGGCGGAGTTCTTGCTTGCATCAACAAGCCCTCCTGTTACAATATTAAACAAGCCAGAGAGCCTGCAGGGCTGCTCAGCATGGTAACAGCAGCATCCATTTCACAAATACTAATTGCGCATAGTTGCAGATGTGCACCCTTTGTTCTCTGGCCCTGGTGTGTGTGTGTGCATGTCTGTGTGTCAATTCTGTTGTGCTTCAATTGCAGGATCCACAAAGAGCACGAGAGTGGAACCTGGCAGGGCTGCCCAGCGACTCCACATCCCTAGAGAACGGCATCATAGTCTCCAAGGCTCGCCGCTGGCCCCTCATGATTGATCCTCAGGTATGAGACCCAGATGCTGCTCATTCCCAAGCTGGCTTATTTACGGCTGAGTGCCAGAACATTGTTATGCAAGCCTGACTGCTGCTGATAGTCTCCCTGACCGCAAGAACCATGTGGATGCCAGTCGCTGCTGCCAACTGTACAAAACAGAGCACATTGGAGACATCTCCAATGGTATGCATGCCCAAGCATGCCATGTGGGCAGCTGTAGCATGTTCACATTGTTGGTTTCCCAGTTGTTGTCTGTTGACTCCCCTGAAGAGTCCCAAAGACAAGAAATGGAAATTGATTGACTGACATGCATGCAGGGTCAAGCCAACAAATGGATCAAGGCCATGGAGAAGGCTGCAGGCCTGGAAGTGGTCAAAATGTCTGACAAGGACTTCTTACGCACCCTGGAGAATGCTGTCCGCTTCGGCCGCCCAGTCTTGGCTGAGAATGTGGGAGAAGTACTGGAAGCTGCCTTGGAGCCCTTGCTGCTCAAACAGACCTTCAAACAGGTCAGCATGTGACACTTTATGTGTGTCAGTTAATAGCTTAGCATGCCAGGCGTTCATAGCTTGCATAGCAGGTTTCCGCCCTTAATGCTACTCTGCAAGGTACACCCAGAATGAAAGATGAAAACAGACGGCATTGTCAACAAATGTAATGTAAAGAAGCTGGTGGTGTTCCCGAGCTCCCCTTGAGCGTTGAGCCATTGAGGTGGTGGTAGGCTTGGGCAGAAGGGGGGCCTATGCTTGCACTCTCTTCAGCAGTTGCAAGCTGTCCCACAGAGGGGCCCAACAGATGATTGTTGCCTGTTCACAGACAGTCGCTGGAATGTGCAACACTGCATGCCTCTGTTGCCACTTCTCTTCTGACTATAGCCAAACAGCATGCACAGTCGAGTGCCATCCATCTTGAGGAGCATCAAAGCACTTATGCTTCATCCAGCAGACAGCATGGACCACTTGTCGTATCAATGTTACCCAAAATGTGAAAGTGCCTGTTACCCGTCATTGATGTGCCAACATGTGACGTTTTTGCTATGCAGGGTGGCAGCGAGGTCATCAAGATTGGGGACAACGTGGTCCCCTACCACCCAGATTTTCGCTTCTACATGACCAGCAAGCTGGCCAACCCCCATTATCCTCCAGAAGTCTCTGTCAAGGTCTCCCTGCTCAACTTCTTTGTCACCCCTGAGGGCTTGGAGGAGCAGCTTCTGGACACCACAGTCGTTCAGGTCAGAAGACTGCACAGTCATACACTGTTGAGGCGTTTGAGCTCTCAACCCTCAAATCCGTAGTTTGAGTTCTCAACCCTCAGATCCGTAGTTTGAGCCACAGTGCAAGCTTATTAGTGTTGCCAAGATGC
>JAABUW010010426.1_pt1 | contig 10335 bp, 9 predicted proteins | sample 5560081 | NCBI WGS metagenome assembly JAABUW01 (sample SAMN10711882, study PRJNA513363) | rock metagenome | isolation source: Antarctica rocks | place: Antarctica: Victoria Land, Knobhead sud | reverse complement strand
TCCCGGCGAGCGATGGTCAGCTTGTGTACCTCGTCCGGACCGTCAGCGAGTCGCAGGGTCCGCTGATAACTCCAGAAGTACGCCAAGGGGAAATCCTCGGTGACGCCGGCACCGCCATGCACCTGGATCGCCCGATCGATCACCTGAAGAGCCAGCCGGGGCGCGGCGACCTTGATCGCCGCGATCTCGGTGTGAGCCTGCCGATTGCCAACTGTATCCATCAGCCAAGCGGTCTTCATGACGAGCAGGCGCACCATCTCGATCTCGATCCGCGCCTCGGCGATCCAGTCCTGGATGTTCGCGCGATCGGCCAGCGGACGCCCGAAGGCGACGCGGGTTTGCGCCCTGTCGATCATCAGGTCCAGCGCGCGTTCTGCCATACCGATCGATCTCATGCAATGGTGGATGCGTCCCGGGCCGAGTCGCGCCTGGCTGATCACGAAACCATCACCCTCCGCGGCGAGCAGTGCCGACGCCGGCACTCTGACGTCGTCGAAGGTGACGTCGGCGTGCCCTTCGCGGTCGTAGTAACCGAAATGAGGAAGGCCCCGCACCACCGTGACGCCCGGTGTGTCCAACGGAACGACCATCATCGACTGTTGGCGGTGCGGCGCGGCGGACGGGTCGGTCTTGCCCATCACAATCAACACCTTGCAGCGGGCATGCAGACCATTCGACACGAACCACTTCCGGCCGTTGAGGACGTAGTACTCCCCCTCTCGGCGCATGCTCAACTCGATGTTGGTCGCATCCGAGCTGGCGACGGCGGGTTCGGTCATGGCAAAGCCCGAGGCGATCTCGCCGGCGAGCAGTGGCTTGAGCCACTGCTCTTGGTGTTCGGGGGTCCCGTAGAGTTGTAGCACTTCCATGTTGCCGGTGTCCGGCGCGTTGCAGTTCATCGCCTCCGGCGCCAGATGCGGACTCCGGCCCATGATCTCGGCCAGCGGCGCATACTCGACGTTACTAAGCCCAGGTGAGCCCCACTCGGGGTTTTCGTGAGGGTGAAACAGGTTCCATAGCCCCAGGGAGCGCGCCTGCGCCTTCAACTCCTCGAGGATGGGCGGATGAAAATTCGGATCACCGGCATCCGCCATCTGCTGGTGGTAGACGCTTTCGGCTGGGGAGATATGGCTGTCCATGAAATCGAGTACGAGATCTCGATAGCGTTCCCCGCGCTCGGTCAGTCCTAGTTGCATCTAAGCAATCCCTCACGTCGTGGCTAGGCGGCGCGGGCCGCCGTTCGGTGCGCTCGCCACTGACGCTTCGCCGACGGCGGCGGTTGGTGGCCGCAGCCGGGCAGAAGCTCACCACGCAGTGTGCCGCCGCTACGCTTGAAATGCAACTCCTGCACAGCATGTTGCAAAAAGCGGGGTCAGGCAGCGTGCCGTTCGTCGTAGTCTCGCTGCCGGGCGCTGATCTCCTCGGCGTGCTCCACCGTCCAGCTATAGAGGTGAGCGAACGGCTCTTGCAGCGATCGGCCAAGCAGGGTCAGCGAATACTCCACGCCGATCGGGGACGTGTCCAGGACGCGACGCTCGACCATGCCGTTGCGCTCCAATCGCCGCAGAGTGTGGGTGAGCACCCGCTGAGTCACGCCCTCCAGCCGGCGCTTGATCTCGTTGAACCGCCGGGGTTCCTCCAGTGTGGCCAACGCCATCACAGACCACTTGTCTGCAATCTGGTCGAGGATCGGCCGGGCCGGGCAGTCCACCCGGAACGCCCAGTCAGGAGCGGTCGTGTCGATCATCCTCGGTATCCTCCACGATCCCTGAGATGCCCAAAGTGCGTTCTTGACGGAGCCGGCAATCCTTCTAGTCTAGGTATACATCAGACACCGACTGGCGCGGCCGTCGACGCCAGCGCCTGCCCGAACGGAGATCGGCGTGAGCCAAGAGACCCTGCACGTGACTCGAGATCGCGGCGTTGTGAGGGTGATCCTCGACAACCCACCCGTCAATGTGCTGAGCCTGCCCATGATGAGTGAGCTGATGTCGCTCATGGACAGCCTGCGCGAGGATGACGAGGCGAAGGTAGTGCTCTTCGAGAGCGCCGATCTGGAGTACTTCCTTGCACACGTCGACTTTCACCTGGTGGACGAGGAGAATCTGGACATCGGCGGGATCGATTCCCCCAACATCTTCCAGGCGCTGGGCGAGGCACTGCGCAGCGCTCCGCAGCTGACGATTGTCAAGCTCGCCGGGTTGGCGCGCGGCGGTGGAGCCGAATTCGTCACGGCGGCGGACTTGAGTTTCGCGGCGATCGGCAAAGCCGGGCTCGGCCAGATCGAAGCATTGAGCGGAATCGTGCCGGGTGGTGGCGGGACGCAGTACCTACTGAATCGCGTGGGCCGACACCGCGCGCTCGAGATCGTCCTCAGCGCGGATCTCTTCGACGCTCAGACGGCTGAGCTATACGGCTGGGTCAACCGAGCTGTTCCGGCCGACGAGTTCGATGCCTTCGTGGAGCGCGTGACGCGGAACATCGCGGATCTGCCCGAGGGGACCATCGCCGCCGCCAAGAGGGCCATGCCAGCCGACGATCTCAGCTCTGGCCTGCGAATCGAGCACGATGCGTGGGCGAGCCAATTCGTCCGACCCGCCGCCGAAGGCCTCATCCGCGCCGGACTGGGCGCCGGGGTCCAGACGAGGGAAGGCGAGCGCCACTTGGAGGAGTTGCTGCGATCCCTCTAACCTGCGTCGTGCGGAACGTGTCAAGGTCGGTGAGACAGTTGGGATTCATGCGCTCTGCATGAGGGCCTCCCTGCTGGGCTGGTTGATCCACGCCGCGGCGGGGAACGGGGGTGGTTCGGGTCGGCGGTGGCCGAACCGGGCGGGGTTGGCCTGGTCGGCCGCGTGCAGCGTGGTCCGGCGTTGGTCGCGGACGTCGCTTGCGGTGCCGAAGTGCACGTAACCGTGGCAACGCCGCAGTCAGATCCCACAGCGTTGCCGCCACTGCCGCCCCGCCCGCACTGGACGACCACCCGCTGCCCGTCCTCGGCCCGCTCGACCCGCTCCACCGTCGCGCCCTCGACGCAAGCAGCCCCGCCCATACCCCTGCGTTGCGCACGCCGTTCTCCTCGCCTCCGTGACCAGCCCTCAAATAGCCGGAAACGTAAGCAGGGCAACGGTGTGCGCGCTACAACACGCCCAACGCACCCACGGATACGTCAGGGGAGCCCCATTTGTACCTCACGCGGGCCAAGGCGGCTCAGCTCGGACTCGGCCGGCCGGATCACCATCGCGCGGTCATGGCGCGCCTCGTCGACCTGGTCGGCTGACCGGCTCGCTCACCCCGACCGACGGTGCCCGGCCGGGGTGAGCGCTCGAGCTCAGATCGAGATGCCGCCGTCCACGGGCAGCACCGCGCCCGTGATGTAGCCCGCCTCGCGGGAGGCGAGGAAGGCGATCGCATCGGCCATCTCGCGGGGGTCCGCGAAGCGCCCCATAGGGATGGCGGCCTCGATCTCGTGGCGCTTGGCAGGGGGAATCGTCGCGATCATTCGTGTCTCGGCATTCGGCGAGATCGCGTTGACGGTGACGCCGAACCGGGCGAGCTCTTTGGCCGTGGTCTTGGTGAAACCGATGATGCCGGCCTTCGCTGCCGCATAGTTCGCCTGCCCGACGTTGCCCCGCAGGCCGGTGTAGGACGTGACGTTGATGATGCGTCCTGACTGTTGCGCTCGGAAGTGCGGCACCGCGGCGCGGGTGAACCGGAAGGTGCCACCAAGGTGCACGGACAGAACGTCCTCCCAGTCGTCGTCGGTCAGCTTCCACACGACGGCGTCTCTCAGGATCCCCGCATTGTTGACCAGGACGTCGAGCCGTCCGGTCGTGTCGACGACCGTAGAGACGACGCGCGCGACGTCGACGGTGGCGGAGACGTCGGCCTGCAGCGCATGACCACCTACGCGGGCTGCGGCGGCCGTAAGCTCGTCGCCGTCGAGATCGACCATGAACGTGGCGGCGCCGGCGGCGACGAAGCGTTCGGCGATGGCCAGGCCCACCCCACGAGCGGCGCCGGTCACGATCACGGAGACGCCGCTGAAGCAATAGGAGATGTTCGACATCAGGCCACCTCGAACAGCCCGGCGGCACCCATGCCGCCACCGACGCACATCGACACCACGGCGAACTGCTCGCCTCGGCGCCTCGCCTCGAGCAGCGCGTGCCCGACCGCTCGTGCACCGGTCATGCCGTAGGGATGGCCGATAGCGATCGCGCCGCCGTTGATGTTGAACTTCGCCGGGTCGATGCCGAGGGTGTCGCGGCAGTACACCGCCTGGGAGGCGAAGGCCTCATTGAGCTCCCAGACGCCGATGTCGTCGATCGACAGGCCATGCTGCTTCAGCAGCTTGGGGATCGCCGTCACCGGGCCGATGCCCATCTCGTCCGGCTCGCAACCGGTCACGGCGATGCCGCAGTAGTACCCGAGTGGCTGCAGGCCCAACGCCGCCGCGTAGTCGATGTCTACCACGACCGACGCCGAGGCGCCGTCGGACAACTGCGAGGCGTTGCCGGCCGTGACCGTCGGACGCTCGACGACCTCGCCTGGGGCGAGGACCGTTGGCAGACCGGTCAGTCCCTCGGCCGTCGTCGCCCGAGCCCCCTCGTCGGCGGCCAGCGTGACCTCGATCTCGCGCCGTTCACCGGTGTCCTTGTCGGTCTCGACCTTCACGACGGTGATCGGGATAATCTCGGCGGCCAGCACGCCGGATGCCTGCGCAGCGGCGGCTCGTTGCTGGGACTGCAGGCCCAGCTCGTCCTGACGTTCGCGGCTCACACCGTAGCGGGTGGCGACGATTTCTGCGGTGTGCAGCATCGGGTAGTAGATGCCAGCGACCTTGGCCTGTAACCACGGGTCGCGGGCGCGGTAGCGGTTGGCGTGCTCGTTTTGGACCAGCGAGATCGACTCGACGCCGCCGCCAATTGTGACCTTCATGCCGTCGACCAGCACTTGTTTGGCCGCGATGGCGATGGCCATCAGCCCGGACGAGCACTGGCGGTCGACCGTCATCCCGGCGACATCGGTCGGCAGGCCCGCTCGCAGCGCGGCCTGGCGGGCGACGTTCATGCCCGTGCTCCCTTCCGGCATCGCGCACCCGAGCACGACGTCTTCGACCTCACTGGCGTCGATCCCGGCGATCTCGAGCGCGTGTCCGATCGCGTGCGCGGCCAGTTGCTGACCCTGGGTGTTGTTGAAGGCCCCGCGGTAGGCCCTGCCTATTGGGGTCCGGGCGGTGGCGATGATGGCGGCTCTGGTCACGTCTCGTCCTCGTGGTGATTGTGGATGGTGGGGTTCTGGTCGGCGGACTTCACTCGGCTCCCGGCGTCAGGCGGTCGGTAAAGCGGCCGACGGACTGCGCCACGCAGACGGGCTTGTCGACTCCTTCCCGCTCGAAGTATTGGGTCGTGACGACCTGCGCCGAGCCGCCGCCGACGTCGGCCACGGACTGGATCGTCGCGCGCATGCGGATCCGCGAGCCGACCGGCACCGGAGCGGGGAAGCGCACCTTGTCGTAGCCGTAGTTCAGGGTGTGGGCGAAGCCGTCGAAGGCCACCAGCTCCTCCAGCAGCGCGGGCCCCAGCGACAGGCTGTAGAGCCCGTGCGCGATGGTGCCGCCGAATGCGCCATCCTGGGCACGCTCGACATCCACGTGAATCCACTGGTGATCGCCGGTCAGATCGGCGAAGTCGTTGATCCGCTGCTGCGTGACCTCGTGCCACTCGGTGGGGCCGAGCTCGGATCCGACCAGTTGCTCGAGGCCGCGGAGCGTGGTGGGTCGCACGGCGGGGTGCGTTTCTGACATGACGATCTCCGTTCGGTGGGGACAGGTTGGCCGCAGAGCACCAGGATGAGCAGCGCTGCGATGGTGCTTCACCAGGACACGATGTTGCATCAGTTTTCGGCATCCTTATCGAGGATGCCTTGCTTACCGCGCGAAATCGTCTATGGTATGACCTGCGTCACGCTACATCATTTGTAAACGTAACATCCGCGTGGGCGACGACCTCATCATGGGGCGTTGCCATCGCGAGCCCACGCCCTCACTCGTTCATCGGCGCATAGTTGTTTCATCGCCACCTACTGGAGGAATGTCTGCCATGTCTCATCTGCGACGCATGACCGGGCTAGCGATCGGTGCCCTGGTCGTCACTCTGGCCGCCGCATGCAGTCCCGGTGGTGGTTCGGGCTCCGGTGGCGGTTCGGGTGCGCAAGACCGCGGCAGCAGCAATTCCGCCACGATTAGGCAGCTCGAGCAGGAACCGACCACAATTCCGATCACGACACCGCTTCCGGCCAAACCCCCGTCCGGCAGTACGTTCGTATTCCTCAAGTGCGAGGTTCCACAGTGCGACCAGCAGGCCACTGCTTACGCCGCCGTGGCCAAGGCGGTGGGGTGGACGCTCGTCACCATCCCGTTCGTCGACACCGACCCCTCGACCCTGGCCACAGCGTTCCAGCAGGCCGTCGCCCTCCACCCTGTCGCAGTGAACTTCGGCGGTACACCGTATGCCCTGTGGTCGCGCTACATCCCGGACTTCGAGAAGATCGGCGCGATCATCATCCCGAGCTACATCGGCGAAGCACCGCTCAGCGCGACGGTCCCGGTGAACGTCGCCGGCCCCGTCAACGACCAGTCCATGGCGACCAAGCTCGCTCAGTGGGTAGCCGATGACTCGGGCGGCAAGGCCAACGTCCTGGTGCAGTCGATCGGCGCCTACAACGCTGTGGTTGGTTGGGCAAAGGACTTCAAGACCGAGCTCGCGAAGCTCTGCAGCGGTTGCAAGACCAGCGACATCGACAGCTCCGCCACACAGATCTCCGGCGCCGGAGCGGCCCAGTCGATCGTGTCGCAGATCCGCAAGGACCCGTCGATCGACTACTTCGTCGGCTACAACGGGGCGTTCTTCAGCGGCTTGAACCAGGCGCTGAAGAACGCGCAGCTGAAGGTCAAGGTCGGCGGTCTGTTCCCGCTGCCGCAGAATGTGCAGGACGTCATGACTGGTTCGGGCGGTGCCTTCCTGGCCGTGAGCAACAAGTACACCGCCTGGGCGGTCTTCGACGTGGCGCTGCGCAAGGCTCAGGCTGCCCCTCAGGTTCCGCTCGCGCAGCAGGTCTTCCCCACCAAGCTGGTCACTAAAGACTCGGCGAAGGTCTCCGATGGTGAGTTCAACGGCCCGGTCGGCTTCGAGCAGCAGTTCGAGACGCTCTGGAAGGTCGGCTAGAGATGCTCGACGCCGTCACGATGCCGCCGCCGTCGCCGACCGACGGCGGCGGCATCTCGGTCAGGAACGTCTCGATGACCTTCCCCGGGACGGTCGCGCTGTGGGGCGTCGACCTCGAGCTGCGCCCAGGCGAAGTGCACGCGCTGCTCGGGGCTAACGGCTGTGGCAAGTCGACCCTGGTCAAGATCCTGTCCGGCTATCAGCTGCCGAATGCCGGGAGCGAGGTGCTCGTCTCGGGCACGCCGTTGCCGCTCGGATCGCCTCGCGCCTCGTTCCAGGCCGGTTGTCGCTTCGTCCACCAGGACTTGGCGTTGATCGACGACCTATCGGTCACGGACAACGTCCTGCTGACCAGCGGCTGGCCGACTCGCCTTCAGGCGATCAACCGCCGGCAGGCCGAGCAGGAGGTTCGCGATGCTCTCGCCACGCTCGGCGCCGATGTTTCGCCGAGCGCGCTGGTGGGCTCGCTCTCGCCGGCGATGCGGACGGTCGTCGCGATGACCCGGGCGATCCGGCGCGACGAGACCACGAAGTCCGGCATCGTCGCGCTGATCCTGGACGAGCCGACGGCAACCCTTCCGCAGCACGAGGTCGCGGTGCTCTCCCGAGTTATCCACGAGGTCGCCCGGCACGGGACGGCGGTCATGATCATCAGCCATCACCTGCAGGAGGCGCTGAACCTCGCCGATGTCGTCACGATCCTGAGGGACGGTCAGAAGGTGCTCTCGGCTCCGTCTGCCGGGCTGACGCGACAAGAGGTGGTCTCGGCCATGATGGGCGAGGAGTATCGCGACCAGCACCTCGGCCGGGTCGACACGGCGTCAGAGGAGGTCATGCTCGAATGCGATGAACTATCCGGTCCGTCGCTCGTCGATGTCTCCTTCCGCTTGCGGCAGGGGGAGATCCTCGGGATCGCCGGGCTCGAGGGCTCTGGCCGCGACGAACTCCTGCCCACCGTCTACGGTGCCCAACCTAGGCGGAGCGGCGAGGTCTCCGTCCGCGGAGATCATCTGCGCAGCGACGACGTGTCCGCGTCGATCGGTGCCGGCATCGCCTATCTGCCCGCGGATCGGGCCCACTTGGCCGCGTTCGGAGAATTGACCGGACGGGAAAACCTGACGATCGGCGACCTCCGGGCGTGCTCGAGCGGCGGGCAGATCAACCGCAAGGGCGAACGCCGGGAAGCGGCCGACTGGTTCGAGCGGGTCGCCGTCCGGCCGCAGCGGGCGACCGAGCAACGCCTGGCCGCGTTCAGCGGCGGAAATCAGCAGAAGATCATGCTTGCGCGGTGTCTGCGTCTCGGACCCAAGGTGCTGCTGCTCGACGAACCCACCCAGGGCATCGACGTCGCGGCCCAAGCCGCCCTTCACGGTTTGCTCATCGAGGCCGTGAAGAACGATGGCGTGGGCGTCGTCGTCTCCTCCTCGGATGAGGAGGAGTTGGCGGCGATCTGCAACCGGGTCCTCATCATGCGGCGGGGTCGAATTGTCAGCGAACTCGTGGGCGACGCCATCACCCCCTCCGCCATCGCGAACCGCACTGCCCACCTCGACGCCAAGGACGCCTCATGAGTGCACGATTCCGACCGAGCATGACCTTCGACCGATTCGCCGGAATCTATCTGTGGCTGACCTTCGTCGTCGTGTTCGGCGTGTGGAAGCCCGGCCTGTTCCTCACGATGCCCACGTTGCACAGCGTTTCATCGGCGAATGCTCCGACCGCCCTGCTCGGGCTGGCGGTCCTCGTCCCGTTGTGTGCCGGTGCCTACGACCTCTCGGCGGGGGCGACCATGAACTTCGCGACCGTCGTCGCCGTGCTGCTGCAGACGGACGGGCACATGAGCATGGTTCCCGCCATCGTCTGCAGCGTCGGAATCGGCGTGCTCATCGGCGCGATCAACGGTCTGGTGGTCGTCCGGTTCAAAGTGAACTCGTTCATCGCGACCCTGGGCATGTCGTCGGTGGTCCTCGCCTTCCAGGTGATGATCGTCGGAGGCACCCAGCCGGTCCCGCCGAGTTCGCCGGCCTGGCCCGAGCTGACCACTCGGACGATTTTCGGGTTTCAGATTATCGTCGTATACATGCTGGTCATCGCGGTGCTGGTGTGGTGGCTGCTAACCAGGATGACCGCCGGCCGCTACATTTACGCCGTCGGCGGGAACGCCGAAGCGGCCCGCCTCGCCGGTGTCCCGGTGGGTCAGCACCTGTATCTGAGCTTCGCGCTCTCTGGTCTCATCTCCGGCGTCGGTGGAGTGTTCTACGGATCGCTGTACGGCCCGTCGCTGACCTACGGTTCCGCGCTGCTGCTGCCGGCCTTCGCTGCGGCCTTCCTGGGCTCGGTCCTGCTGCGCGGAAAGTTCAACGTGTGGGGGACCGTGGGAGCCGTCTACATTCTGGCGACCGGTATCCAGGGACTTCAGTTCGTGACCAGCGCCCAATGGCTCGGTGACATGTTCAACGGCGTTGTCCTAGTCGTCGCCGTCGCCTTCGCGATCTGGCGCCAAAACGTCGCGGTGAAGGTGCGAGCGCAGGTGAAGACCGAGGAGATCCGTCAGGAGTCAGGAGACAGGCTCGCCGACGCGGCGCAGATCTCGAAGGCCACCGGCACCGGGTGATGCCGGCGCGTCGGGTTGCACAGCCCGGCGCGAGCGGCACCGACCGACTTCGATAGCGTGATCGCCCTCGATGCCCGGTCGAGTAGCCCCGGCCGGTAGTGCGATAGCAAGGCTTGCGCGCTTAACAACGTCAAGGTTTGCTGGGTCATGAGCGTCGACCCTGACGCGATGACCCGAAGCCCGACGCGAGGCCCACCGACCAGGGCTGAGTACACCTGAGATTGACATAACGCAGTTCTCGCAGGCAGCGCTTCACCGCGGAACGCCTTGCGGCTTGCGCTCGCAGGGACATGCGTGTCAGGACAATTTTCTCGTAGCGGTCCAGGACGTCGGCGTACCAGCCGGCGGCGGACGGCCCCGCGGCCTGCGGGTCGTCGTGAGATCTCGCCTGCATGGCGAGGTCAGCTCTGGCCTGCCGTGCGCCACGACCCCCGCACCCGCGACTACGCCGACCGTCGGCGAGCCGCCGGCAGCACCGACCGCGAGACCCGCCGC